>Ga0081606_1000319_pt2 | contig 13315 bp, 7 predicted proteins | sample EareggfetidaYelm_FD_71127 | JGI IMG/M metagenome (GOLD analysis project Ga0081606, IMG submission 71127) | Earthworm egg capsule microbial community from the University of Washington, USA - E. fetida Yelm (SPADES assembly) (version 2) | ecosystem: Host-associated > Annelida > Reproductive system... | reverse complement strand
AATATAAACCGCAGGAACGAAAATATAAATCGCAGGAACGAAAATATAAATCGCAGGAACGAAAATATAAATCGCAGGAACGAAAATATAAATCGCAGGAACGAAAATATAAACCGCAGGAAGAAAAAACATACTTGCAGGAAGGAAAAACATGGCCGCAGGCGGGGGCGGCTCTGTCTTCTAATAGTTATCAAATCCATTTCGGGTTACCGTCGCCGAAGAAGTCAATGTCGGAGTGGGGGGTATATGCTTGGCAAATAGCCCCCATTCTCAAATGGGGGGTGAGGGAATTTTGAGAGGCACCCGCTCAAGATGTCCGACAAACAACTTCCCCGACAAAGCAACCCGCGACAAATCTATAATCCCCAAGACAACGCTAAATTGAAAAATACTTGCCCAAATGGGGCGCATTTTTTTATTTTTGCGTTAATGAAAGTTTGATATTGGTTCGGCACACATTCCGAATATGACAAGTTAACGGATATTGAAAATTTAAAATTTGAATCATGAAGATAAGTGTTTTAAAAAACGAAACGGATTATAATAAGGCTTGCAAAAGGCTTTATGACTTCGATTTTAAGGGCAACAAACATACAGCCCATGAAATTCAAGAAATGGAAGTATTGACGGCATTGGTTGAACATTATCAAAATCGCCGCGCAAAATTTGATTTGCCCGAACCGATTGAAGCCATTAAGTTTGCCATGGAACAAAAAGGACTCACGCAAAAGGAGTTGTCAGGTTTTTTCGGAGGCGAAACAAGAACGTCCGAAACGCTTAATCATAAACGCCCGTTGCGCATGGAAACGATTATTTTGCTTCATAGGTATCTTAAAATCCCTTTGTCCTCTCTCGTTAACGATAAACTAAATATCGGTTTTAAGTTTAAAAAGAAGTTAAGTCAGGCACAGGCTTTAAAAGACCCTAAACTTTTGCAAAAGTTTAGAAATGAACTTGTCTATAATTAAAAATAATGTTTCGTTTTTCTGTTTTGCGCGGGGCGCATCTCAAAATCTCCGCCGCTATCGCGCCCCCATTTAAAAATGAGGGCTATTGACCTCCCGCTTCGAGGCTTACGGCGCTCTCTCCCCGCTCTCTCTTGCGGATTTTTTCAGGATTTATAGCCCCCATTTTCAAACGGAGACGGAAATTTTGAGAGGCGCCCTTGGGTTTTATTTAACGCTTACTTCAATTATTTTACTCGTATCTATTCCCAAAATGTCCACCACCTTAACCATTACTTTGTATCTGCCTGCTGCTTTGTATTCGTGGGCTATGCTTGTAAATTCAAGCGTCGGGTTTTTCTTGGTACGGAAACTTTGCCACTCGTTTTCAAACAAGTAGTTGCCGCTCCATTGTTCTTCTGTTTCGCCTTGGTCGTTTTTAACCTTGATAATTTCTTTTTTGTCTTCGTAGTTAAAATCGATTGCCCAATAATCAATCCAATCGAACCAGTTTTTGGTCAGCACGGTTCGGGTAATGATTCCGTTTTTGTCTTTTTCTATTTTAAGAATCTGCCCCTTCTCAATTACAACTTGGCTTCCTGTTTTCATTGATTGTTCCAGTTCATTGGCGTCGTCTTGGGTGTAGTAGGTTACAAAGTCTGCGAGTTCGATGACGACAGATTTGCCGTTCACTTTTTCCTTGGTGTAGAGGTGGGATACATCAAAGAATTTTACCTGTCCTTTTTCTATGGCTCGTTTATCAAACACATCTTTTGGAATGTATTTAAGGGTAACAGAAACGCCTTTTTCCTTGAGTTCTTGAATAAGCCGCGGGGTTAAGCCCATTCCAAATTCAAAACCCAACACATCGACTTTCGTGTAAAGTTTCTGGCGACATTCTTCAAAAATATCCATCAAACGAGTTTGTGTTACGGGAACATCCAACGGTCCCACATGCACAAAACGGCCTACTTTGCTCCCGTGCAATGTGTGGTGTCCGTTGATGCGTTTGGCTTTATAGGCTTCTAAAATTAAATCCACGTACACGTCTTCTTTGGCTTTGCGTGTACCGTTTGCGAGGTCGTCCATAAAAAACTGGCGCTCATATTTGCCAAGGTTTAGCAATTCAAAAGCCCTGAAATTTTTTCCGCAGGCTTTCAATTCTCTTTGTACGCCTATCAATCGCTTTCTTGCGGTGTGAATTGAAAACCTTCCTAAGTCAGCGGTTATCCATTTACGCCCTAATTTTTCTGCTGCTGCCGCAGTGGTCCCGCTGCCGCAAAAGAAATCGGCAATTAAATCGCCTTCATTGCTGTTGGCTTTGATGATGCGTTCAAGAAGAGCTTCGGGTTTTTGCGTTGGATATTCAACACGTTCCTCAGCCATTGGATTCAACATATTTATATCCGTCCAAACATTTGAGAGTACATTGCCTTTCAATTCGTGTAGATATGTTTTATATTGAGGATACTTAGCCCCTTTAGTCCACCTTACTTTTCCCTCAGCCTCTAATTTACCGTATGTGTCTTGGGAATATGTTGCTAATGTATTCCAATAATAATATCCATTTTTGTCCTTGTCCTTAAATCTCGCCTTATATTCTTCACTTGGAGGCGTGTATTGCTTATTAAATAAGTATTTGTCTTTATTCTTTACGTAGCACAATATAAAATCGCACAGAGTGGGGTATTTATTTGCTATTGCTTTACTGCTACCCACCGTCGTAGAACGTTGCCAAACTATTTCGTTGAAGTATTTATCATTTCCAAAAATATCGTTGAGGAGTAACCTCACATAGCTGTTTACTCTGCCGTCAATATGCACATAAATGCTTCCATCCTCCGCCAATAAATTGTGCATTAGCTTTAACCGTCCATACATCATGCTTAGGTATGATGATATTCCTTTTCCCCAAGTATCCCGATATGCAATTTCTTCAATGATACTTTGCTTTTTCTCGGCCGTTTCCCCGGCTATTTCAATATTAAATCCAAAATCAGCGCCTACGGCAAAAGGCGGGTCAATGTAAATTAGCTTCAATCCGCCTTCTTTTTCTATTTCTTTTCTCATGGGTCCGTTAGCCAAAGAGGAAAGAATGAGTTTATTGTCGCCCCAAATGAGTTTATTTGTCCATCCTTTGAGTTGTCTGCCGCGGGCGTCAAACATTTCAAACGCATCGCCTTCTTTCTTCTCTTCTTTTCTTGGCTCGTCAATATGCTCAATGCTGTGAAAAGGCAAAGCCACATTGCTGACGTCTTCCTTTCTCCCGTTCCAGAAAAGAAATACATCTTCCTCCTCGGCAAAGAGTTTATAGATAAATTCTTTGGGCAATTTCTGACCTGATTTTATCAGTTCTATTATTTGGTTTTTATCGCTTTCGTGTAGGCTCATTTGTCTGAATATTATGATGAAATTTACTAATAATCACAGGAAACACGCGTCTGAAGTTCTCATTGGTTCTTATTATCCGTTTTTGCCTTCAACTTTGTTTCAAATAGCCGGCCAATTCTTGTTCTTTCATCTTGCTTGAAAAAGGGCGCAAACATCTTTAAAGGATTTCAAATCATTCTTCGCTTCTTCCCATTTCTCTTGCTTTACGTACATGGGCGAGTACGCGTATTCCTTTTGTGCGGCGTTGACGTCTCTGCACCAAGCGACAAGGCGTTGTATTTTTCGTATGTCGTCCAAATCTTCGCGCCCTTTGGTTTCGACGATGAAAAAAGTATTGGGACGGGTCTTGACAAAAAAGTCGGGAAAGAAAGACGCAATATTCCCGTCTTCTTTTTGGTATTCAATGCTAAAGTTTACGCCGCCTTCGCCAAAAGTATTTTTAGCAAACGAAACCACGTCGTCAAACTTGCTTTCGCAGTAAGAAGAGAATTCTAGTTCAAAAGGATTGTCGCCGATAATTTTATTGAATACTGATTTTTTAGCGACAAGGTAAGGTTGGTTTTCCGCAATCTTTGGCTTTGTCAGTTTTAAGAGCATGAAGTCTTTTACCTCTGCTGTTCCTTTGTCGGTTACGGTTAATTCGTCAATGGCTTTTTTGAACGCGGTTTTCAGAATTTGTTTGGGATGAGCTTCCGAGAGGTTTCTCATGGTTTGCGGATCGCTTAGTTCTGCTTCTTCCGTGAAGAGTTGGTATTTGATAAAACTTTCCACTTTAGGATATAAAATATGGAAACCGCCAACCAAACGGCTATTCTTTAAAATGGCAGCAGTAAAGAAACCTATCACATTTCTGAAATCGGGCATAGTGTCTTTGAAAGCCGTTGTATGCGAAAAATCTCCGTCAATGTCATTGAAAACAATTTCTTTTAGTTCTTCGCCGTTAAATTTCTTTTGAGTTACTTTTTCGTTTTTGAATTTAGTTATATCAATTAATGCAAGGCTTTTAAATTCTCTGCAAATTCTGGGACTCATTTGCGGAACAGGAATATCCAACGCGTCTAAATCTTTGTCTGGGTTTTCCTTGTCCACTTCCACAATTATCGTCGATTTGCCTTTAGAGTCTTTGCCCATCGGACTGTATTGAAATTCTACGCCTTCTGTTTTCAGGCTTTCCACAAACTCTAAAAACGACGGTGTTCCAACCACCACTAATTTTTCGGGCATCTCCAAGGAAAACATTTTTCGCAACCCTCTTCCGATGGTTTGTTCGGGAAGGATTTTGGAATCGGCGCCAAAAGGGCGAAGCCCGACAATGGCAGTTACATTTCTGACGTCCCAGCCTTCTCGAAGCATTAAAACAGAAACCACGGCCTTGTACGGAGAATGGTCTTTGTCTATTTCGTCTGCCGCTTTTCTTAACGCTTCCAATTCCTCTTTGTCTTTTTTGCTTGACGCCGTTTCTTTTACTTCACCCGACTTGTTGGTGTGAATGGTCAGCACCGAATTTTTCATGGAGGGGTAATTGCTTTCCAAAAATGCGGCCGCTTGGTCTGCTTCTTTAGTGCTCATTGTCATAACAAACAGAATAGGCGTTTTATGGCTTTTAAGCTCTTCATATTGCTGTTCCCATTCCAGATAACCCAAGTGAATGTAATCGCGGTATCGCTCTATAAAGTCATGGCTTTCTTTTTCGCGTATTTTTTGTCGGGATGCCTCGTCGGGCAATACAGGCGACTTCACTACATTTTGCTTGATGGCTTCAACCAAAGGATAATCGCAAATGGTCTGAACAAAAATAGCTCCGCTGTTATGTCTCGGAGTAGCGGAATAGTCTGCTTGCAAACTTATTCCGTTTCCATTTTTTAACTTCAATTTGTGGCATATATCCTCGATGCTTTTGAACCAAGCCAAAGAACTGTCGTGTATGTGATGGGCTTCATCATTCAATATAACCAACTCTTTAATCTTATCGCTTCGCACTACTTTCCCAAGGTCTAAACCTTTTGAAGCGTCGGTCTCGGGTTTGGGTTTGGGCTTAACGCCTAAAAATATGGTCTCAAAATTCTGTTCAGGCTCTTCGTTAAAGAAAACCCGATGAATATTAGTAAGGAAAATGTTTCCCGATTCTGCGATTGGTTTTAAGTCGTCTTGAATATGAAGCATTAATTGAAAATCGTTTTTCCAGTCTTTGTCATCGTATCCGTTGTCGGGAAGAAAGGGTTCGTCAAAAAACATTTTCAGCCCGTCGAAATCTTTGCGCAAACGGTTTAACACAATTATGTTTGGAGCGATCACTAAAAAGTTTTTTGACAGCGTGCTGCCTGCTTCGTAAAGTTTATGGAAGTAAGACCAAACTAAAGTCAAGCCCATTACTTTTGTTTTGCCCGTGCCCGTTGCCATCTTTACGACATAACGCGTCCAGCTCTCGTCAAACATGCCTGCGCTGATCCTCGCCGAAGAATCGAAGCGCATTAACTCGTATTTGTCTTTTGCCTTGGCTATTTCATACAAGTAAATAATGGATTCCATGGCTTCGCGTTGCGAAAAGAAAAAACTGAATTGGGTCTGCCCGACAAAATGTTCTTGATTGAACCAAAAGTTCAATAAAGATTTTGAGACGTCGGAAGCCCCTTCATAACCATTGTCTCTCCAGTCGGCAACCGCCGTTCGGATTTTATAAACCAAAGGCGGCAACCACATTTCATATGCTTTGTCCTCCATTTGGTCTTGCGCCGGCGCCCATCTTTCATTAGGCGACAGTATTTTAAAGGGGTCTGATAACTTCATTGGTCTGTATTTTTTGTTTCAAAGTCAATATTTATGTCAGGGTGCGGGTTAAAATTTTGCTCTCTTTCCCTTGGGTTTGCAAAGAGAGCGCTAATTTGGCAAAAAATTTTCAGCCTGCAATTTTTTCGCAAGGCGGGTTAATCTCATTTTCTGTATTCTTAGATTTTTTGCGATTTATCTCGCCTCTTTTGGCGTCAAATAAAACATTTGGCTTAACTTATTTTTGCTTCACCTTTTATTTAAAAGCAGGAATAAAAAAGAGAAGGCAATTGGGTATGTTTGAAAAATCAACCAGTATTGTCGAACGATGAAAAAGTTTGCCTCTTCCTTTCTCATTCTGTGCGGTCTTGCTTCTCGGGCGCAACCTAAAAGGCCATTCCATTCAATAAAAAAAATTAAGCGCCCCCGGACGCTTTAGTCAATGGTTACCGAAATTCCACTTCTGCGCAAGGCGTAAAAAAAAACACCCGCTTATGGGCGGGCGTTTTTGACGAGCGACCACGGGCAAGGAATATGGCGCTCGATGCTCCTCGTCGATAATTCAAAGCAACGGCTTTTCTTTTCCCGAAACCACTGCTTTTTTTACGTCTATGCTTCCTTGCGCGATTTTTAATTGCGGTTGCCCGTTCTTCAAGCTCACGTTTCCAAATCCGTTTTCCCAAGCGAAAAAAGACGTGAAGTCGCCTATCTTCGAATCAATATATAAAACTTTCTCTACGGCGTCGAACCGCACCCCGGTAAGCCCTTGCATCAACCCGTAGCTTGCCAACGCCCGGGCGTACCAATGACCGCACTCATACTCATTAAAGGGATTTCGGGAACGTCCGTTATAACGGTCTCTGCAGGTTCGGACAATCTCAAGTCCCTCTTTGACCTTCCCCGCGAGCATGAGGTGTGACGCCGCTTGATATTCAATGCCCGTCCATACTTCGTCGCTATACACAAAGGGCAACGACGGTTTTCCGCCCCTCGGCCAGGTACACAGCAACAGTCCGCCCTCTTTGCCCAAGGCGTAAGAGGGACGTTGCGAGTTGGAGTGGTCGCTTAAATCTTTCTTTAAGTTGTATTTGTGCACCGAGGCCAAATGGGCGGTTACTTTAGCCGTGTCCGCTATATCTTGCAGTCCGCACATCGCGCCAATCCAAACGCCCAAAATTCCGTCCGACAAACAGCCGGAGCCATATTGGTATTTAGGGCCTTCCTTCTCCAAGAGCTCTTTGGCCTCGTCGCTGTATTTTCCCCCGACGGAAAGCGCCTCCGCGGGATTCGAGACATTCAATCCCTCTACTTGTACTTTTTGGATGAAAAATTCTCCGTTAAATAAATCATTTTCCAAACGCTTGCGTCCTTTCTCAAGCAGTTCTTGGTAGTCTGCAAACTCTTTATTGAGGAACTTGCTCATTTCAATCATTGCCTTCAATGCGCCCAGGTAAAAACTTGTGCACATGCCGTCCGGCCCCCAAAACTCAATATCATAAGTATTGTGATGAGGTTCTTCTAACTGTCCGCGTCGGCGCGGGTCCCAGGCCTGAATGCAAAAGTCCAGGCTCCTCTTCGCGGCGGGATAAATTTTGGTCAGCCAGTCATTGTCGCCGCTTATTCTCCATTCCCGATACACCTTCATAATGCCTCCCAACTGCCCGTCGGCGGCGGCGTGGAAGTCGTGCTTTGTAGGACTGATAGGCAAGTTAGCCCTGAACGTCTGATGTCCCTCCGCGCTTTGACTTTCGCAAAATTCCGTATGCCGAAGGGAACGTTCCAGCGAAGGGAAGAGGTGAGCCACCGCCTGCGCATAGTTCCATACGTGCGTACAAGAACCATGACAACAACCGTCGTTGTCGCTGCATCCTTCAAAACTCCAAAAACGACCGTCTTGCTGCCGCATCACGGTGGGCGACTTTAAAATCGTAAGATTAGCCGCCATGGCTTCTATTACTTCGGCGGGCAGTGTGCTGTGGTAGAACGCGGCGTTGAACAGAGCCGATTTCTTGTAAAGTTCATCGTAATTCTTCGCCCAATAGGTTGCGACTTCATTGATATTTTTAAACTTGCTGCAGTACCACGGCGTATAGCGGGGGCGCGTATCCGAAGTTCCGCTTAGTCCGATGGCGGCGGGCGAAGAACAGCAACCAGAGGCGGGATCGCAATCGGCGGCGGCATATTTCACCGGGGTGCCGTAATGCACGTCTGTTACGGGCATATACCAAGCCATCATTATTTTTATCTTTTTCTGCTCTCCCGCCTTTATCCTGAAGGGCACAAACAACGAAGCGCCAGGCGCCCCCTCGGACACGGGAGCATGTACTCTCGTGCCCCCTTCTTTCACGATATTCCACGTCATGGTAAGCGGGTCAAACCAGCCGCCCCTAAACCAACAATAATCTGCCGCGACTTCATTTTCATCCGTATAGATCGCAAAATCTCCCTCCTGATGGGGCATTTCTTTGGTTCCGTCCTGCCGCAACACAAATCCCTTGGGCATTGAGTTTATCTTTCCTTGCTCGGCGTCGGACACTAAAAAATTTTTGGCGTGATAGGAGAACACCGCCTCCACGGGCAACTTTCCTCTGTTTGTAAACACATACTCCAAGGCGCCTGCAGGAAGACTTGAATGGTCTGCGTCTCCGGGGGTAAACGGACTCCAGCCTTTGACGGAAACCTCCAACGGCACTTCCTCGTCTTTTAAATCCACGACGCCAAAAGGAAAGGACGCCGTGAACTTCGCTTGGTTAAACCTCGGCAGTCCGTAGGTGGCGCCGAAAGCGCCGTTTCCTGTCCCCGGCTTTCCAAACATTTTCCAGTCGGGCACCGGCCCTTCCAAAATTTTGGCGATTGTTTTGCGTCCCTTCACAGCCAACGCGCCGAAGAGTACAGGCTCATTAAACACATCGGGTTTATTGCGTACGCTCATGTGAGAAATAGCGCCGGTGCCTTCCATGCAAAACATGCCGGCGCCTATGCCCCCAATCGGGAAGGCCAGACGATTGAGATACTCCCCTTCATAGGGCTTATTGTAGCCGCGTTTGACGGACGGCTTCGCCTTGACGGATTGAGTCGGCGATTGGCTTTCTTGCGAAACGGCGTCCGAGGGCAACGCCGAGGCGCTAATTCCCCCTACGCCCAAGGCCAGTTTTTTTAAAAATGAACGGCGGTCTTTGTGTTTGCTCATAATATATTATTTTGTTGTTTGTTATTGTTTCCTCTGCTCGGTTTGGCGGCGCCTGTTTCTGTGTTCAACCCATAAATAAAGAGGCGTTGCTTGGCATCGTATTTCTGCGTTCAACTTACAAAACTTCTTTAATAAACCCAAATGAGATGAAAACAGGTTATCGTTTTTTAAATTCTATCGTTTTGCTTTCTCCTTCATTAATCACCGCCTCCTTTTTGAATTTGACGACCGAACCCTCGTCCGTTTTAAAACTTTTCAACGTCAGTTGATTAAACAATACGGCAAGCGTGGCGTTGTCGCGAGTGATTTCGCAAGTCCCCCAGGCATAGCCGTTGCTCCAAAAGTATTTTCCGGGCTTTGCGGTAAATGTCATTGACTTCTCCACGGCCGAATAGCGAAATCCGCTCCAAGCCAATATGCCTGCCCAGCTTATCATAGCCCGCGCATAATGATGTCCGCATTCTATTTCGTCGAATGGGTTTCTTTTTCTTCCGTCAAAGCGGTCGCGAATATTTTTTATGCATAATACTCCGTTCTCGGTTTGTTTTTCATACAGCATCCCGATGGCGGCGGTATATTCAAATCCCGTCATTACTTCATTAAAATAGGGGAACGGATATTCGGGTCTGTCGAAGGGGTAGGCGGCCATCAGCAAGGCCGATTCGTCGTAAAAAACATAGGAGCGATAATGATTAAAATGATTCCACATGTCAGGCCGGTAATTATACTTCATTATGCTCTTTAACGCGGCAGCAATATTTTCGCGCTTCACAAGATAACCCAAATCGCAGACATGCGCCATAAACTGCCCCGCCAATTGATCGATCAAACACCCATTCCCCAACTGAAAATCAGGATGGGCATAATCCCTGCTTTTTTGTCCGACCATTAGCAGGGGATTAATGTTTTCTTCTTTCATCGGGGGTTTTATCAGTTGAATATAGTATTCGCCGTTAAAGAGGTTTTTATCCGTCCATGCGCTTCCGTACTCATATAATGAACGGCACTTTTTGGCAAACTCTTTATCTCCCGCATATTTTGCCATTTCTTCCTCTGCCCGCAACGCGCCGAGATACCACAGTTGCGCTTGCGGTTCCGGTCCGAAATAATCCACATCCATCGTATTGTGGTGGCATCCTTCCATCACGCCGTCACTATCTCCGTCCCATCCGTTTTTTATCCATGAAAACTCCATGGCTTTCTTCGTCCGACTCCAATATTTTTTTAAAAATTCGCCGTCTCCCGAAAGTTGCCAGTCGCGATACATTTTCATAATGGCTCCCATCTGTCCGTCGGCGGCGGCTTTGCCCCACGGCTTTTCGGTAAGGGGCAAGTTGGCGCGGAAGCTCATCATTCCCTGCTCGTCCGTGGAAACGCCAAACTCGACATGCCTGAGAGTTTTAGATAAAGAGCCAAACAAAAACGCCGTGGCCTGTTCATAATTCCACACATGAGTGCATGACCCAAAACATGAACCTGCCCTGTCATGAACGCCTTCCCATCCGAACATAATCCCGTCCTCTGCGCGAAAAACAGTTTGCGTCCGCAAGGTGCTTACATTGAATAAGGCGGCTTCTTTAATCGGTTCGGGAAAATCGCTTGCGATAAAAGCGTTCACAAATTGTTTTGTTCTTTTCTCTAATTCGGGCAGTCGCGGGTGGGTTCTCTTTATGACGTCCCAGGCGTCTGAATATTGCGCGGCGTAATAATTTCCCACGCGCGTTTTCGACCATCCAAAACGATTGGGAAAATGCCAGGTGACGTAAAAATTAATTTCCTTCGTGCCCTTTGCGGGAATTTCAAACGAGGCGGCCACGGCGCCGACGGGTTTATCGGGTTGGTCATACTTCGCATCGGTCAACATTCCGTCGGCGGAAAAATCGTCCCAGAAGGAAAGTATTTCGCTTCCCCATCCCAAGGGCGAGACGGAAGTTTTGAAAGTAACGCGGTCATTTGAATCGGTGGTCAGGGCTATCGTGCCCCAAGCCGGATCCGCTTTATCCGCACTCTCCGAATACATATAAATTCCTTTCAGCTTTCCTTCTTCGCGAATTTCATTTTTATTCTTTGAGGCGCCGAAGAGCACTTGTTCTCCTTTCCAATCCGAGTGTTGTCGGCTTCCGTCGATGCCGATGAAATTGTCCATTACTCCGCATACCGAGACCGTCGTCGGTTTATCCGTTTTATTGGTCACTACGTAACGCAGCACGGCGATTGGAATTCCGCTGTCGTCGGCATGGCCGGGAATCAACGGATTATAGGCGCGAATTTTGACGTCCACAGGCATGTCCCTATCGGAAAGATTGACCTGACCAAACGGATACGCGGCGTCAAAACTTGCCTTTCTAAATCGCGGCAACCCGTGATTTTCGACAGGCTGCCCCATCATCGCTTCGTATTGGAAATATTCTATCGGTCCCATGAGCGCCTTTGTTATGGACTTTCCGTCCGCGGGTTTTGCATAGATGCAAAACACGGCCGAAATGCTTTCCAAATCATGACGATTGGGACCGCCCGGGTTTTGTTTGGCCGGAATATTCATAATTTCCCATTGCCGCAAATCCCCGATGCCGCCGAGATTGACCGTGCCTGTTCCAATGCCGCCGACGGGCAACACAATTTTTGCCAAATGCGCTTGATCGTAATGTTTCAAAACAGGCCAATCATCGACCGACGGGCGTTGGGCGAGTATGGTAAAATGGACGGCAAGAGAGCAAGAAAAAATCAGGCGTTTCATATAATTAAGGTGTTTGTGCGTTCAACAGAGCCGTTCAACCAAAAGTTTCATTTTTCTTCTTTTCTAGCGGTATCCGTCATTTTGAGTTACCGCGCCGCCGCTAGGCTGAATTTCCTGACCCGGTATGGGATAAAGCAAGTGATGGGCGTCAATTTTTCTAAAATCTTTAGGATAGTCCGTTGGCTTTTCGGCGTTGATAATGGCTATGGTTTGCTCCTTCGGCAAGCGAAGCAAATCGTGCCAGCGCTGCCCTTCAAATGCAAATTCAACTCTTCTTTCTTTGAACAATTTTTCAGCGAACGTACCCGCTGTTCCCGCGCTGATGGGGGCAAGTCCTGCCCGCTCTCTTACTAGCTTGATGCAGTCGTATGCTTCCGCTGTTTCGCCCAATGCTTCCGCCAAGCCAAGCAACACGTCCGCATAGCGAATGACCGGCCAACTGTTTCTGCCGCCCAAGGCGTCTGTGGCGGTGTAGTCTATGTATTTGGCAATAAAAGGCGCTCCGTTGGCTTCGGTTTTGACGGAAGCGGCTTTGCGCAAATCGCCCTCTTCATAAGCCTGCGTCAGATTTTGAGTAGGGCGAATAGGTTTTGAATTGCCTGAAACATTAATGCCTAATGCCGATGTAGAATTGACGGGAATAAATTGACCCACAAAATTATTCCCCGTATTATTGGCTTGCCCGAATGAAATTTCATAAATGCTTTCGGAATGATTATAATTTCCTGCGTTCCACAAATCGGCATACCTCGGCAGGAGGCTGTACAGTTTTGCCGCTATCACCGCGCGAAATTCCGAGGCCGCCTTGGGTTTATCGCCCTTTTGCAAATATACTTTGCCTAATAAAGCCGTGGCTGCCCACTTGGTGGCTCTGCCTTTTTCGTTATTCGTCGAGTTATCATAAGCGGAAGGCAAAACCGCAATGGCATCCGTCAAATCTTTAATAATTTGCGCATAGACGTCGTCTGCGGGGGCTCTTTTCTTAACGGCATTAGTAAAATCGGCGGTCTCATTTATTCGCAACGGCACCTCGCCCCAATAGACCGCCAAAACAAAATAACAACAGGCTCTTATGAACTTGGCTTCTGCCATAAATCGCTTGATTAAATCTTGATTGCCGCCGGTTACATTTGGCCCGCGATCTATTACCATATTGGCCAGGTTAATGGTATTGTAGTAATCTCTCCAAACAGACAGAAGCGGTATATTGCCGACCGTTTCGTCAAATCGGCTGGTAGCCCATCTTTCCGCCTGATCGGTGGGGTCTTGCAGGGCATTGTCGGTGCG
>Ga0081606_1000526_pt2 | contig 13323 bp, 2 predicted proteins | sample EareggfetidaYelm_FD_71127 | JGI IMG/M metagenome (GOLD analysis project Ga0081606, IMG submission 71127) | Earthworm egg capsule microbial community from the University of Washington, USA - E. fetida Yelm (SPADES assembly) (version 2) | ecosystem: Host-associated > Annelida > Reproductive system... | reverse complement strand
CCACCGCCACCGCCACCACCACCGCCACCACCACCGCCAGATGTGCCATGCAGCGTGGCACGTAAGGCACGAAAGGCACGCAAAGTACGACAAGCCGGCGCAAAGCCGCCCGGCGGCCAATGGCACAATCGGCGCCAGCCCTGCGGCAACGTCCGCTGCCCTTGGCGGAAACCGCGCCAGCACCATGTTCACAGGCATCGTCCAAGCCATCGCCCGCATCGCCGCCATCCACGACAGCACGGACCTGCGGCGCCTGACCCTCGAATTTCCGGCCGGTTTTTGCCAAGACCTGGGCCTGGGCGCCAGCGTGTCGGTCGATGGCGTATGCCTGACGGTCAGCGCGCGGCCCACGCCGACATCGGCCATGTTCGATCTGGTACGGCAAAGCCTGAACGTGACCACGCTGGGCGGCTATGCGCAGGGCGAGCGCGTGAACGTCGAGCGCGCGGCCCGGTATGGCGCAGAGATCGGCGGGCACCCGCTGTCAGGCCATATCGACTTTGCGGCCACACTCATCGACAGGCGCGCCTCGGACGACAACCTGGTCTGGCGTGTGGCCATTGCGCCCGACATGCGCAAATACATCTTTGCCAAGGGCTATGTCGCCGTCCATGGCGCCAGCCTCACGGTGTCTGAAGTAAACCGCGCCGAAGGCTGGTTCGAGGTCTGGCTGATCCCCGAAACCCGCCGCGCCACCGTGTTGGCCGACAAGCGGGTCGGCGACCGCCTGAACATCGAAATCGAGCGCAGCACCCAGGTGATGGTGGATACCGTGCGCGCAGCCGTGCACGAAAGCCTGGGCCGCCTGCAAGCACTGCTGCAAGAAAAAGGCCTGGCGCTCGAAGACTTCGTGCCGCCGCCCACGCCGCCCACGCCGCCGCGCTGAAATCCGTCGGCCCCTGCGGCCACCCACCCGCCGGCCCTTCGACCTGATCGGCCGCGCGCCAGCCTTTGCCCACCGGTTCGTTGGGCAAGCCCGGCATTGCAAGATGGTGTATCAAGATTGCAACGGCGATACAGAAAACTAATGACGCAAGCAACGTCTGTACCACTTTGTGATTGTTGCTCCGCAGACGGTTTTTCATCGCAACAATCCGCGTACCAATCGACTGGGCCGACCCGCTTTCCACCCGCCACGGCGGGCCATGCGCCACAGCCCGGTCATTGACAGGGAGGTACGAACGATCCGGGCGCCACTGGCCCATGAGCGCAAGTACCCATGGAGGGAGCGTGCGCCAGCCCACACCGGGCAGGCGCACGAGAGCATCAATCAGCACAGAGAAAGGATTGGAACGCAGCCAACGTTTGCAGCGTCGATGGGTCCGTCTCTGGTGCGCCATGGCACGGCCAAGCGATGCTGACACGCGGGATGCGTCCAGACAAACACCATGGCCACATCTGACAACAGTTCCGCCCCGCTCGTCGCCAGCACATCCGGCGCCACACTGCCCGTCACCACACTGCCCGTCACCACTACGCAGGGCAATCGCGCAGTCAGTAGTTTCACTCCGACAATGACAATCGATGTGGTGGACGGCGGACAGGACGCCGGCACGTCCGGCGCCAGCACGCAGGGCAATCGCGCAGTCAGCTTCGCTCCGACAATGACAATCGATGTGGACGGCGGACTGGACCAAACGGCCCCGGTGCTGATCACCCGCGACGCTGACGCCCCGAAGGTCAGCGGCGACAAGTTGGTGCTCCGCTACACCGAAGCGAACACACTGGGCACGGCCCACCCCGATCCGGCTGCGCACGCCTTTGCGGTGACGGTCAATGGCAGGACCAACCCCGTCACCGACGTCGCCGTCGATTCCCAGACCAAGACGGTCACGCTGACGCTGACCCGCCCCGTGACCGGCGGCGAGGATGTGAGCGTCACCTACACCAAGCCCACTGACAACAGCAAGGCCATACAGGACGCGGTCGGCAACATCGCCGACGACATCACTGCGCCGTTCCGTGTGAACAGCGGAACAGACACCACGGCCCCGACACTGGTCACCGATACCGTGGCCCCGCCTCGTATCGGCGGCGGCGGCAAGGAACTGGTGCTCACCTACGAAGAAGCGAACTACCTGAAAGCTGTCCAGGTGCCCAAGACAGCCTTTGCGGTGCTCGTCAATGGCACGCCCAACGATGTCACCGCAGTCAAGGTGGATGACGGGCAGGACAAGACCGTCAGGCGGCGGCGGCAAGCAACTGGTGCTCACCTACGAAGACGCGAACTACCTGAAAGCTGTCCAGGTGCCCAAGACAGCCTTTGCGGTGCTCGTCAATGGCACGCCCAACGATGTCACCGCAGTCAAGGTGGATGGCGGGCAGGACAAGACCGTCACACTGATGCTGAGCAGCTCCGTGCCCTCCGGTGCGGATGTGAGCATCGCCTACACCCCGCCCGGGGAGAGCACCGAGGCCATACAGGACACGCAGGGCAATCCCGCAGCCGGCACCCTTGAGCCGATGCATGTGGACAGCGGACGGGACCAAACGGCCCCGGTGCTGGACCCCAGCGGCCTCTCGACGGTCAGCGGCGACAAGTTGGTGCTCCGCTACAGCGAAGCGAACCTACTGGGCACGGCCCACCCCGATCCGGCTGCGCACGCCTTTGCGGTGACGGTCAATGGCAGGACCAACCCCGTCACCGACGTCGCCGTCGATTCCCAGGCCAAGACCGTCACGCTGACGCTGACCCGCCCCGTGACCGGCGGCGAGGATGTGAGCGTCGCCTACACCAAGCCCGCTGACAGCAGCAAGGCCATACAGGACGCGGCCGGCAACATCGCCGACGACATCCCTGTGCCGTTCCGTGTGAACAGCGGAACAGACACCACGGCCCCGACACTGGTCGCCGATACCGTGGCCCCGCCTCGTATCGGCGGCGGCGGCAAGCAACTGGTGCTCACCTACGAAGACGCGAACTACCTGAAAGCTGTCCAGGTGCCCAAGACAGCCTTTGCGGTGCTCGTCAATGGCACGCCCAACGATGTCACCGCAGTCGAGGTGGATGGCGGGCAGGACAAGACCGTCACACTGACGCTGAGCCGCTCCGTGCCCTCCGGTGCGGATGTGAGCATCGCCTACACCCCGCCCGGGGAGAGCACCGAGGCCATACAGGACAGGCAGGGCAATCCCGCAGCCGGCATCCTTGAGCCGGTGCATGTGGACAGCGGACGGGACCAAACGGCCCCGGTGCTGATCACCCACGGCGATGACGCCCCGAAGCTCAGCGGCAACAAGTTGGTGCTCAGCTACGACGAAGATAACAACCTGGACACAGTCCACAAGGCGGTGATCGGATCCTTTACGGTGTTCGTCGACAAACAGACCAACCCCGTCACCGAGGTCAGCGTGGCAAACGCACCGGCCAAGACGGTCACGCTGACGCTGGCCGACGCCGTGGCCAGAGGTGTGCCGGTGACCGTCGCCTACCAGGCCACACCCGGCAACGCGATACAGGACATGGCAGGCAACCGGGCACTGGACATCACTGAGCCGATGATCCATGTGGACAACGGGGAAGCCCCAACGGACCCGGCACAGACCGCTGGCACATCCGGCACCGGCACACCCGGCACCACGGCGCATGACGCCGGCACATCCGGCGTCATCACAACGGGCGCCACGCCGCCCGATGCCAGCACGTCCGGCACCGGTACACCCGGCACCGGTACATCCGGCACCACGGCGCCCGACGCTGGCACACCAGGCGTCGTCACAACGGGCGTCACGCCGCACGACTCCGGCACACCCGGCACCGGCACACCCGGCACCGGCACACCCGGCACCGGCACACCTGGCACCGGCACACCTGGCACCGGCACATCCGGCACCGGCACACTTGGCACCGGCACATCCGGCACCGGCACACCCGGCACCGGCACACCCGGCACCGGCACATCCGGCACCGGCACGCCCGGCACCAGCACACCCGGCACCGGCACACCCGGCACCGGCACATCCGGCACCGGCACATCCGGCACCGGCACATCCGGCACCGGCACGCCCGGCACCGGCACGCCCGGCACCGGCACACCCGGCACCGGCACACCCGGCACCGGCACACCCGGCACCACTGCGCCCGACACCGGCACACCCGGCGTCATCACAACGGACACCACGACGCACGACGCCGGCACGCCCGGCACCGGCACCGGCACACCCGGCACTACTGCGCCCGACGCCAGCGCCCCCGGCGTCATCACAACGGGCGCCACGCCGCACGACGCCGGCACGCCCGGAGCCAGCGCATCAGGCGCCACGCCGCACGACACCGGCACGCCCGGTGCCGGCACCACGACGCCCGGCACCGGCACACCCGGCACCACTGCGCCCGACGCCGGCACACCCGGCACCGGCACACCCGGCACTACTGCGCCCGACGCCAGCGCCCCGTCCCCGTCGGCGAACAGCGCCACCCCGTCCCCACCGTCGGACAGCACTCCATCCTCCGGCAGCCCATCGACAGCCGACGTGCTGGACATCGTCAGCCAGTTCAGCATGGTCGGAAACCAAGCCAATGACCAGACCCCTGCGACCCCCGTGGCCCCCGTGGCCGGCGACCGCAACGCAGACGGCGTTCTGGACCGCACGCAGCCTGCGGTGCACTCGATCAGCGTCACGCCCAACGCCAACGCCCCCGGCAGCCTGGCAGACACGCCATCCGGCCTGGTCACGCTGGTCAACGACAGCCAGGACGGCAAGGTGCGCCCCGGCAGCCAGGAACGCATCACCAGCCTGGAGCAGAAAGACGCGCCCGCCCAACTGCCGAAGGGAATGGAGATGCCCATCGGCCTGCTGCACGCGCAAGTGACGCAGGCCGTGGACAGCGGCCATCCGGCAAGCCTGAGCCTGTTCGTCGCCCTGGCGCTGAACGTCAACGAACTGTGGGTGCAGGACAACGGCACCGGCGTCTGGACGAACCTGGCCAGCGCACCCTACGGCGGCAAAACGGTGCTGGCAGACGGCCAGCTCAGGCTGGACATCCATATCGATGACGGCGGGCCGTTCGATGCGGACGGCAAGGTCGACGGCGTGGTCAGCGTCGTGGGGGCAGCGGCGCATATGCCGCTGTCCATCGTCGGACAGGCGCCCGACGTGGCGCAGCACGGGTTCTGGTTCTGACGCCGGCCGTGGATGGAAAAGACTTCTTCGACAACGAGCAGGGAGAAAAACCATGACGACGACACTGACGCCCCGGCCCGTCTTGCCGGCCGCCCCATTGCCGGCTGCCCCCTTGCTGGCCGCCCTGACCCTTGCCGCCGCCTCGATGCTGGCGGCATGTGGTGGCGGCAGCGGTGGTGATGATGGAACCGCAGGCCCGATCCAAGGCAAGAACACGGTCGATCCGGCCCAACTCCAGGGGCGCTGGGGCAGCGCTCTCGGAGGGAGAGACCCAATGACGGCCGTGGTCGTGCCCGACAGCGCCGATCAGGCCAGCGCCTGGATACTGAGCCACGATGCCCTGACGCTGGTCAAACTGACGCTGCACAGCGACGGCAATGCCAGCGGCATGTCGTATGCGCTGGACGAAAGCGATGCCACGGGCCAGGCGCAGACCGGCCAGGTGACCGCCAGGCTGGCGGAAAACCCGCCGCAGATGGCGCTCACGGGCCTGAATGCGCGCGCGGCAGCGAATGCGGCGGCCGGCGCGAATGCGGGCGTCGTGGCGTTCGACCAAAGCGATGCGATGAGCACGCCAGCGGTGCAGACGGACGCAGCCGGCGCCTGGCGCGCGAGCGCAGGCAATGGGAGCCGGCTGATCGACTGGACGGTATCCAACAGCGGGCAACTGACGGGCAGCCACACGAGCACCGGCTGCACCTATGACGGAAGCCTGCTGGCCATGACCAGCGGCAACAGCTTCAACGCGCAGTTCAACCAAAGCTGCCCGGGGGTCGGGGCCGGGGCGGCGCAAACCATTGCATTCAGCGGCATCGCGACGGTCAACCCGTCAAAGAACCGGATGACCGTCGTCGGCACCAGCGCCGACGACGCCCATGCGGTGGCGATCCTGTTCCAGAAGTAAGCGCGACCGGCGCCGGGGCCGAGCACCGGCCCGGCGCTGGTGGCCTATCTGCCTGAGTGCTGCCCGATGCCGGCCCTGGCATCCGCCAACCGGCCCAACACCAGGCCCAACACCGGCCCAACACCGGCCCAACACCGGCCCCATCGGCCCCATCGGCCCCATCGGCCGCACCCCCTTGCGGCCTTGCGCAAAGCCCCGGGCTGCCCGCAACGCGGTTGGCCAGGGTCTTGGCGGCGATACAAAAACCTGCTGCAAAGCAACAGCTGTGCTGCTTTGTGACGGCGGCTCCGCAGACGGTTTTTCATCGCAACAATCCGCATACCAAGCGACTGGGCCGACCCGCTTTCCACCCGCCACGGCGGGACATGCGCCACAGCCCGGTCACTGGTCAGGGAGGTACGAACGATCCGGGCGCCACTGGCCCCTGAGCGCAAGTAACCATGGAGGGAGCGTGCGCCAGCCCACGCCGGGCCGGCGCACGAAACGACAACCAACACAGGGAAAGGACTGGAACGCCGCCAGTGCTTGCGCAGTCGCCATCGATCCGGGGTTCTGCTGCGCCGTAGCGCGGCCGATGGGCACTGACACACGGGATGCGTCCAGACAAGCACCATGGCCACCACCAATAGTGTCCTCAACGCCACGCTGTCCAGTTACCAACTCACCGCTGGTGTACCCGTCACCCTCACCATGACATTCGATCAGGATGTCCTCTATTTCGATCCTGGCGCCATCAAAGCCTCCATTGGCAAGGTGGGTGAGCCCACGTACAAGTCCAAGTCTGAACTCAAAATCTGGACCGCCACTTACACGCCTGCGGCCCACGAAATTAGCGTCACCCACTTCATCAGAGTGGAACTGTCCAAGGTGCACAACGTCAGAGGCACCGAGATCGGTAACACCTTCGTCAGAACCGCTGGCTTCACTGTGGCCCCGGCGCCGTTGACGCCGACGCTGATCCCCGACGGACCTGCCGCCCCCAAGGTCACTGACAACCAAATGGTGCTCAGCTACGTCGGAGGCGCTGGCCTGGACGATACCGCCCCGTTGACGACCAACGCCGGCTTTACCGTGAGCAGCGCCAGCCTCGGCAGCGCAGCCATCAGCGTCAACAGCGCCAGCGTGAATGCAGCGGACAACACCGTCAAGCTGACCCTCAGCCGTGCCGTGGCCAACCTTGAGCAGGTGCGCGTCAGCTACACCAAGCCCGACAACGGCAATGGCGTGCAAGACAAGGCGGGCCGCGTCGCTGCCGGCTTCACGGACCAGGCCGTGACCAACAACACACCAGACACCACGCCCCCGGTGCTGATCACCAGCGGCGCTAACGCCCCGAAGGTCAGCGGCAACCAATTGCTGCTCAGCTACGACGAAGCCAACAGCCTGGACTCTGCAGTCCTCATGGGCAGCGGCGGCTTTACCGTGACCAGCCCCGGCAGCGCAGCCATCGAGGTCAACAGAGCCAGCGTCGATGCGGCAAGCAAAACCGTCACGCTGACCCTCAACCGTGCGGTGGGCAACGGCGAGCAGGTGAGCATCAGCTACGCCATGCCCCCCAGCTCCTCCTTCAAAGTCGTGCAAGACGCCGCCGGCAACAAAGCGGCCATCTTCACGGGCCAGTCCGTGATCAACACCGCCGACACCACGCCCCCGGTGCTGATCACCAGCGCTACCGCCCCGAATGTCAACGGCGATCGAATGGTGCTCAGCTACACCGATGTCAACATCTTGGACGACACCGCCCTGCCTGGCAGCGCCGGCTTTACCGTGACCAGCGCCAGCCCCGGCAGCACCCCCATCACCGTCATCAGTGCCATCGTCAATGCGGCAAACAAGACCGTCACGCTGACCCTCAGCCGACCCGTGGACAACGGCGAGCAAGTCAGCCTCAGCTACACCAAGCCCACCAGCGGCAATGTCGTGAAAGACGCCGCCGGCAACGCCGCTGCCAGCTTTACGGGCCAAGCCGTGAACAACGAGACACCGGACACCACGCCCCCGGTGCTGATCACCACCGGCACTTCCGTCCCCAAGGTCAACGGCACGCAATTGGTGCTCAGCTATACCGAAGCCAGTAGCCTGGACCCTGCCGCCCTGCCTGGCAGCGCCGGCTTTACCGTGACCAGCGTCACTGGCACCCCCATCACCGTCATCAGTGCCATCGTCAATGCGGCAAACAAGACCGTCACGCTGACCCTCAGCCGCCCGGTAGACAACCTCGAGCAGGTCAGCGTCAGTTACACCAAGCCCACCAGCGGCAATGTCGTACAAGACGCCGCCGGCAACGACGCAGTCAACTTCACGAACCAGACCGTAAACAACGAGACACCGGACACCACGCCACCGGTGCTGATCACCACCGGCACTTCCCCCAAGGTCAACGGTCGTGAACTGGTGCTCAGCTACACCGAAGCCAATAGCCTGGACCCTGCCGCCCTGCCTGGCAACGCCGGCTTTACCGTGACCAGCGCCAGCCCCGGCAGCACCCCCATCACCGTCAACGGCGCCAGCGTCAATGCAGCAAACAAGACCGTCACGCTGACCCTCAGCCGCCCGGTGGACAACGGCGAGCAAGTCAGCGTCAGCTACACCAAGCCCACCAGCGGCAATGTCGTGCAAGACGCCGCCGGCAACGACGCGGCCAACTTCACAGACCAGTCCGTAAACAACGAGACACCGGACACCACGCCCCCGGTGCTGATCATCTCCTTCCTTGTCACCCCGAGCATCGACGGCAATCAAATGGTGCTCCGCTACACCGATGTCAACATCTTGGACGACACCGCCCTGGTAGGCAGCGGCGGCTTTACCGTGACCAGCGCCAGCTCCAGCAGCACCCCCATCAGTGTCAACAGCGCCAGCGTGGATGCGGCAAACAAGACCGTCACACTGACCCTCAGCCGTGCCGCGGAAAGATTCGAGCGGTTGAGCGTCAGCTACACCAAGCCCACCACCGGCAATGGCGTGCAGGACGCCGCCGGCAACGCCGCTGCCAACTTCCCGGGCGTGACCGTATACAACAACTCCTCGCCCCCCGTGCTGCTCACCACCGGCGTTGACGCCCCCGTGGTCAACGGTCGGGAGTTGATCCTCCACTACGGGCGTTCCCTCGGAGGCCCCGCAGCCCTGGACCCTGCCGCCCTGACGGGCAACGCCGGCTTTACCGTGACCAGCATCAGCCCCGGTAGCACCCCCATCACCGTCACCAATGCCAGCGTCAATGCGGTAAACAAGACCGTCACGCTAACCCTCAGCCGTGCCGTGGAAAACCTTGAGCAGGTCAGCGTCAGCTACACCAGGCCCACCACCGGCAATGTCGTGCAAGACGCCTTCGGCAATAAAGCGGACGACTTCACGGGCCAGGCCGTGAACAACAAGACACCGGACACCACACCACCGGCGCTGATCACCACCGGCACTTCTGCCCCCAAGGTCAACGGTACCCAACTGGTGCTCAGCTACACCGAAGCCAATAGCCTGGACCCTGCCGCCCTGCCTGACAACGCCGGCTTTACCGTGACCAGCGCCAGCCCCGGCAGCACCCCCATCACCGTCAACAGCGCCAGCGTCAATGCAGCAAACAAAACCGTCACGCTGACGCTCAGCCGTGCCGTGGAAAACCTGGAGCAGGTCAGCGTCAGCTACGCCAAACCGACCAGCGGCAATGTCGTGCAAGATGCCGCCGGCAACGACGCAGTCAACTTCACGGGCCACACCGTAAACAACGAGACACCAGACACCACGCCCCCGGTGCTGATCACCACCGGCACTTCCGTCCCCAAGGTCAACGGTACCCAACTGGTGCTCAGCTACACCGAAGCCAATAGCCTGGACCCTGCCGCCCTGACGGGCAGCGCCGGCTTTACCGTGACCAGCGCCAGCCCCGGCAGCACCCCCATCACCGTCAACAGCGCCAGCGTGAATGCGGCAAACAAAACCGTCACGCTGACGCTCAGCCGACCCGTGGCCAACGGCGAGCAGGTCAGCGTCAGTTACACCAAACCCACCAGCGGCAATGTCGTGCAAGACGCCGCCGGCAACGACGCTGCCAACTTCACGGACGAAACCGTAAACAACGAGACACCGGACACCACGCCACCGGCGCTGATCACCAGCGGCGATGCCACCCCCAAGGTCAACGGCACCCAACTGGTGCTCAGCTACACCGAAGCCAATAGCCTGGACCCTGCCGCCCTGACTGGCAGCGCCGGCTTTACCGTGACCAGCGCCAGCCGCGGCAGCGCAGCCATCAGCGTCAGCAGCGCCAGCGTGAATGCGGCAAACAAGACCGTCACGCTGACCCTCAGCCGTGCCGTGGAAAACCTGGAGCAGGTCAGTGTCAGCTACACCAAGCCCGCCACCGGCAATGTCGTACAGGACGCCGCCGGCAACGACGCTATTGACTTCACGGACCAGACCGTAAACAACGAGACACCGGACACTACGCCCCCGGTGCTGATCACCACCGGCACTTCCGCGCCCAAGGTCAACGGCAATCAAATAGTGCTCAGCTATACCGAAGCCAATAGCTTGGACCCTGCCGCCCTGGCAGGCAGCGGCGGCTTTGCCGTGTCCAGCGCCAGCTTCAGCATCACCCCCATCAGTGTCAACAGCGCCAGCGTGGATGCGGCAAACAAGACCGTCACACTGACCCTCAGCCGTGCCGTGGAAAACCGCGAGTCTGTGAGCGTCGGCTACACCAAGCCCACCACCGGCAATGGCGTGCAGGACGCCGCCGGCAACGCCGCTGCCAACTTCACGGTCGTGACCGTACACAACAACCCCCCGCGGCCCCCCAGTCTGATCGTCGGTGGCCCTGGTGCCCCCAAGGTCAACGGTCGTGAACTGGTGCTCAGCTACTACTTAGAAGCCAATAGCCTGGACCCTGCCGCCCTGACTGGCAGCGCCGGCTTTACCGTGACCAGCGTCACCGGCACCCCCATCACCGTCATCAGTGCCATCGTCAATGCGGCAAACAAGACCATCACGCTGACCCTCAGCCGTGCCGTGGAAAACCTGGAGCAGGTCGGCGTCAGCTACACCAAGCCCACCACCGGCAATGTCGTGCAAGACGCCTTCGGCAACAAAGCGAACGACTTCACGGGCCGGGCCGTGGACAACAAGACACCAGACACCACGCCCCCGGCGCTGATCATCACCGGCACTTTCGCCCCCAAGGTCAACGCTCGTGAACTGGTGCTCAGCTACACCGAAGCCAATAGCCTGGACCCTGCCGCCCTGACTGGCAGCGCCGGCTTTACCGTGACCAGCGCCAGCCCCGACAGCGCAGCCATCAGCGTCAGCAGCGCCAGCGTGAATGCGGCAAACAAGACCGTCACGCTGACCCTCAGCCGCCCGGTGGACAACCTCGAGCAGGTCAGCGTCAGCTACGCCAAACCCGGCAACGGCAATGTCGTGCAAGACGCCGCCGGCAACGACGCGGCCAACTTCACGGACCAGTCCGTGACCAATGCGACACCGGACACCACGCCCCCGGTGCTGATCTTCTCCTTCCCTACCACTCCGAGCATCGACGGCAATCAAATGGTGCTCCGCTACACCGATGTCAACATCTTGGACGACACCGCCCTGGTAGGCAGCGGCGGCTTTACCGTGACCAGCGCCAGCTTCAGCAGCACCCCCATCAGTGTCAACAGCGCCAGTGTGGATGCGGCAAACAAGACCGTCACACTGACCCTCAGCCGTGCCGCGGAAAGATACGAGCGGTTGAGCGTCAGCTACACCAAGCCCACCACCGGCAATGGCGTGCAGGACGCCGCCGGCAACGCCGCTGCCAACTTCACGGGCGTGACCGTACACAACAACTCCTCGCCCCCCAGGCTGAACACCACCGGCGTTGACGCCCCCGTGGTCAACGGTCGGGAGTTGATCCTCTACTACTCGTTTTCCCTCGGAGACGTCAAAGCCCTGGACCCTGCAGCACTGACGGGCAACGCCGGTTTTACCGTGACCAGCACCAGCCCCGGCAGCACCCCCATCACCGTCAACAGCGCCAGCGTGAATGCGGCAAACAAAACCATCACGCTGACCCTCAGCCGACCCGTGGAAAACCTCGAGCAGGTCAGCGTCAGCTACACCAAGCCCACCACCGGCAATGTCGTGCAAGACGCCTTCGGCAACAAAGCGGACGACTTCACGGGCCAGGCCGTGAACAACAAGACACCAGACACCACGCCCCCGGTGCTGATCATCACCGGCAATACCGCCCCCAAGGTCAACGGCACCCAACTGGTGCTCAGCTACACCGAAGCCAATAGCCTGGACCCTGCCGCCCTGACGGGCAGCGCCGGTTTTACCGTGACCAGCGTCACTGGCACCCCCATCACCGTCACCGGTGCCATCGTCAATGCTGCAAACAAAACCGTCACGCTGACGCTCAGTCGTGCCGTGGAAAACCTGGAGCAGGTCAGCGTCAGCTACACCAAGCCCGCCACCGGCAATGTCGTGCAAGATGCCGCCGGCAACGACGCGGCCAACTTCACAGACCAGTCCGTAAACAACGAGACACCGGACACCACACCACCGGCGCTGATCACCACCGGCGATGCCGCCCCCAAGGTCAACGGCACCCAACTGGTGCTCAGCTACACAGAAGCCAATAGCCTGAACCCTGCCGCCCTGACGGGCAACGCCGGTTTTACCGTGACCAGCACCAGCCCCGGCAGCACCCCCATCACCGTCGACAGCGCCAGCGTCAATGCGGCAAACAAGACCATCACGCTGACCCTCAGCCGCCCGGTGGATAACGGCGAGCAGGTCAGCGTCAGTTACACCAAGCCGACCAGCGGCAATGTCGTGCAGGACACAGCCGGCAACGACGCGGCCAGCTTCACGGGCCAAGCCGTAAACACCGAGACACCGGACACCACGCCCCCGGCGCTGATCACCACCGGCACTTCCGCGCCGAAGGTCAACGCTCGTGAACTGGTGCTCAGCTACAGCGGAGCCAATAGCCTGAATCCTGCCGCCCTGACGGGCGACGCCGGCTTTACCGTGACCAGCACCAGCCCCGGCAGCACCCCCATCACCGTCAACAGCGCCAGCGTGAATGCGGCAAACAAGACCATCACGCTGACCCTCAGCCGCCCGGTGGATAACGGCGAGCAGGTCAGCGTCAGTTACACCAAGCCGACCAGCGGCAATGTCGTGCAAGACGCCGCCGGCAACGACGCTGCCAACTTCACGGGCCAAACCGTGAACACCGAGACCCTGGACACCACGCCCCTGGCGCTGATCACCACCGGCACTTCCGCCCCCCACGTCAACGCCACCCC
>Ga0081606_1000631_pt1 | contig 13371 bp, 10 predicted proteins | sample EareggfetidaYelm_FD_71127 | JGI IMG/M metagenome (GOLD analysis project Ga0081606, IMG submission 71127) | Earthworm egg capsule microbial community from the University of Washington, USA - E. fetida Yelm (SPADES assembly) (version 2) | ecosystem: Host-associated > Annelida > Reproductive system... | reverse complement strand
AGAACGAACGTTGGATTGTTTTTTCTCTTTGGTTACGTTTACAGACATATCATCAGCACGAGAGTTTTCACCAATGACCTGACCTTCGTAAATATCGGAATTTGGCTCAATGAAGAACTTACCACGATCCTGCAATTTGTCGATAGAATATGGAATTGCTTTTCCTTTTTCCATAGAGATTAACGAACCTTTGTTACGTCCGGCAATTTCTCCTTTGAAAGGCTCATATCCGATAAAACGGTGTGCCATAATCGCCTCACCAGCTGTAGCAGTAAGCAATTGGTTACGCAATCCAATAATTCCACGTGATGGAATGTTGAATTTGATAATCATACGTTCCCCTTTAGTTTCCATGCTCAACATTTCTCCTTTTCGAAGCGTAACAAACTCTACCGCTCTTCCCGAAAGACTTTCTGGCAAATCGATTGTCAATTCTTCAATTGGCTCACATTTTTTACCATCAATTTCTTTGATGATTACTTGTGGCTGCCCGATTTGCAACTCATACCCTTCTCTTCTCATTGTTTCAATCAAAACAGACAAGTGCAATACGCCACGACCAAAAACCATGAATTTATCAGCAGAATCAGTTTCACCCAATTTCATTGCTAAGTTTTTCTCTAATTCTTTTGTAAGTCTTTCTCTAATATGACGGGAAGTTACAAATTTACCCTCTTTACCGAAGAAAGGCGAGTCATTAATTGTAAACAACATACTCATTGTTGGCTCATCGATAGCGATAGATGCTAATCCTTCCGGAGTTTCATGATCTGCAATGGTATCACCAATTTCAAAACCTTCAACACCAACAATCGCACAAATATCTCCAGCAATTACTTCCGTTACTTTTTTACGGCCAAGGCCTTCAAAAGTATGTAATTCTTTAATTCTAGATTTAGTGATCGTACCATCTCTTTTTACCAAAGAAATCGGCATACCTTCTTTCAAAACACCTCTCTCTAAACGACCAATTGCAATACGACCTGTAAATGCAGAGAAATCTAAAGAGGTAATTAACATTTGTGGTGTTCCTTCAGACACTTTAGGCGCTGGTACATTTTCAATAACCATATCTAATAATGCTTCCACATTATCAGTTACGTTTTCCCAGTGGTCAGACATCCAGTTGTTTTTGGCAGAACCGTAAACCGTTGGAAAATCCAATTGTTCTTCAGTGGCGCCCAATTCGAACATTAAGTCGAAAACTTTTTCGTGCACTTCTTCCGGAGTACAGTTTTCTTTATCGACTTTGTTGATCACAACGCAAGGTTTCAAACCTAAATCAATCGCTTTTTGCAAAACGAAACGTGTTTGCGGCATTGGCCCTTCGAAAGCATCCACCAAAAGGCAAACACCATCAGCCATGTTTAGTACACGTTCTACTTCTCCACCGAAATCCGCGTGACCCGGCGTATCGATAATGTTGATTTTTGTCCCTTTATATTGAACTGATACGTTTTTAGAAGTAATGGTGATACCTCTTTCACGCTCTAAATCGTTGTTGTCAAGAATAAGGTCTCCCGTGTTTTCGTTGTCGCGGAAAAGTTGACAGTGATACATGATTTTATCAACCAAAGTAGTTTTACCGTGATCGACGTGGGCAATAATTGCAATGTTTCTGATAGATTCCATCTGTGATTTTTAATGGGCGCAAAGGTACACTTTATTTTGATATAAAAAATCTTTACCGGATAGTTTACTGTTTGTTAACACTTTTGCGTGAAATTTTGGTTTTTAAAAAACAAGTTTGTAGGTACAATTGTAAATTGAACAATAATTTATATATATTTGAAGTAATGAAAAACAAAGTCAACAAAATATCTTTAATTTTTGTTATTTTTTTAATGTTTTTGGCTATTTTGAGCCACAAACTATTAATTCGATTTTTCACCGGGGACACCTACCATGTTTACAGCCTTGCCGTCAATTTGACCATTATTTTTATCTCCGGAATCATTTTCAATTACACCATTTCAAAAAATAACATTCGCAGCAATAAAATCTTTGAAAAACTGCGCGAAAACAACGACGAAATCAAGGCTTCAAATGAGCGTTATGACATTGTAGCAAAAGCAACCAGCGATACCATTTGGGACTGGCAGATTTTAGATGATAACTTCATATGGAATAAAGGAATTCAAGGGGTTTTCGGATACAAAAAAGAAGATGTTGGCAAAACTTCAAAATGGTGGTTTGACCGGATTCACCCGGAAGACAGCATTAAAATGTCGATTAAACTCTATTCTTTCATTGAGCAAAAAACCGAAAAATGGCAGGATGAATACCGCTTTAAATGTGCCGACGGCAGTTATAAGTATGTTTTTGACAGGGGATTTTTAGTTAAAGACGAAAATGGCAATGCGATCAGAATGATCGGGTCGATCCAGGATATTACCAAACAAAAAGAAGAAGAACAACGACTGAAACTTCTTGAAACCGTAATTACACAGATGAAGGATTCCGTAATTATCACTGAAGCTGAACGTTCAAACCGGACCATTCCCAAGATCGTATTTGTGAATCCGGCATTTTCAGAAATGACCGGCTTTGAAGCGAGTGAAGTCATTGGAAAATCACCCACCATTTTCATGGGCCGCAGGTCTGTAAAAAATGAAATCACCAAACTATCCAAAGCCCTCAGGAAAAAGGAAGAATTTAAGTTTGAAACCTTAAACCATCAAAAAGACGGCGGCGAATACTGGGTAAGTTTTTCGATGATCCCCATTACGAATAAAGAAGGAGAACATTCGCATTGGATCTCCATACAACGGGACATTACCGACGAGAAGAACCAGGAAAAGGAAAAAGAGCAACTCATCAGGGAGCTGACACAAAACAACAAGGATTTAAAACAGTTTTCTTATATTACTTCACACAACCTGCGCGCACCGCTATCTAATTTAACCGGATTGCTAAATTTGATGCAGGACATTCCGGTAGAAAGCCCGGAATTAAAAGAAATCCTGAACGGCTTCTCCACTTCCACCCATTTGCTCAACGAAACGATTAATGACCTTGTAAAGGTCGTAATCATCAAAGACAATCCTTCCATTCAAAAAGAAGAAGTACTTATAAAAGATGTGTTTGAGAATGTATTCAATCAACTCACCTTTTTAATCAGCCTTCACAAACCGATATTAAAAATAGAGCTCGAAAAAGTAACTATTTTAAACATCAATAAGGCGTATTTAGAGAGTATTTTGTTAAATCTTTTTACAAATGCAATAAAATACCGCTCTCCTAAAAGAACACTGCGTATTTTTGTATCATCAAAAGATGCCGGAGAAAACATTGTGCTGATATTTAAAGACAATGGTATCGGAATCGACCTGGAAAGAAACAAAGACAAGATTTTTGGTTTGTACCAACGATTCCACAATTATCCCGACAGTAAAGGGCTCGGATTGTATCTGGTAAAATCACAGGTAGAAACGATGGGCGGATCTATTTCGGTAGAAAGCGAAGTAGATAAAGGAACAACATTTACTATAACATTCAAAAGATAATCAATGTTAGATTTAATACTGTGTGTGGACGATGACCCGATTACACTAATGCTTTGCAAAATGGTCATTGCAAGATCAGCGTTTTCAAAAGAAATCATAACGGCTCAAAATGGAGAAGAAGCGATTAACTACTTTGACGAAATCAAACTAAACAATTTAGGGAACGACATTCTAAAATACCCGGAATTGATTTTCCTCGATTTGAATATGCCTGTGATGGGCGGCTGGGAGTTTTTGGATCATTTTTCACAAAATGGTTATGGAGAACTTTTTAACAAAACGAAAGTATTGGTTTTATCTTCTACGATCGATCCTAAAGACATTGAGAAGTCTAAAACCTACCCTATGGTGATTGATTTCCTCTCAAAACCGATTACAAAGGAAATGCTGGACGACTTAAGAAAGACACCTTAAAAACCATCCAAAATAAAATATTATGGCATAAAAAAAACTCCCAGAAACTGAGAGCTTTTTTTATATTGCGAATTGTAATGATTACAATTTAGAAACGTGCTTGGTTAATTTAGATTTCAAATTAGAAGCTTTGTTATCGTGAATGATATTTTTCTTAGCTAATTTATCGATCATAGAAATTACTCCAGACAATTTTGACGAAGCATCAGACTTATCTGTAGCCAATCTTAATGCTTTGATGGCATTACGAGTCGTTTTGTGCTGGTATCTGTTTAATACTCTTTTCTTTTCGTTGCTTCTGATTCTCTTTAGAGCTGACTTATGATTTGCCATTTTTTCTTTAAAATATGTTTTATACTATTGTAGTCCGTAGGGGAATCGAACCCCTGTTACCAGGATGAAAACCTGGCGTCCTAACCCCTAGACGAACGGACCATTATTCCTCTAGTTTGTTTAAATTCTTCTCAATGTACTATGAACTTATTGTAGCCCGTGGGGGAATCGAACCCCCCTTACCAGGATGAAAACCTGGCGTCCTAACCGATAGACGAACGGGCCTTACTTCTCTAATGCGGATGCAAAAATACAACTATTTTTTATTCGCACAATAGCTGGCGTAATTTTTTTTAATTTTTTTTAGTATGCTTTCGCAAACAACACCCTTCCAACCGATGGTTTTCCAGTAAGCACGCAGCTTCCCGCCTCTTCTTTGCGGTCTAAAGGAATGCAGCGAATTGTTGCTTTTGTCAGGTCCTTGATTTTCTCTTCAGTCTCCGGCGTTCCATCCCAGTGCGCAGAAATAAATCCTGTCTTGTTTTCTAAAACCGATTTAAATTCTTCAAAATTAGCCACTTCAGTTACATGTGTATTTCTATACTCCAAAGCTTTTGAAAATAAATCATTTTGAATCTGCTCTAAAAGGTCATTGACATAATTCACGATCTGATCTTTCAAAACCACCTCTTTTGTCATTGTATCACGACGCGCTACTTCAAAAGTACCGTTTTCTAAATCTTTTGGGCCAACAGCAATTCTTACAGGAACACCTTTCAATTCCCATTCTGCGAATTTGAATCCTGGCTTTTGTGTGGTACGGTCATCAAACTTGACCGATATTTTTAATTTCTTAAACTGGGCTACTAATGTATGGGCAGCTTCTGAAATCGCAGCAAACTCTTCATCTGATTTGTAAATCGGTACAATCACGATTTGAATCGGCGCCAAATTAGGCGGTAAAACGAGTCCTTTATCATCTGAATGCGTCATCACCAATGCGCCCATCAACCGCGTCGAAACACCCCAGGAAGTTCCCCAGACGTATTCTTGCTTGCCTTCGGCATTTGCAAATTTCACATCAAATGCTTTGGCAAAATTTTGTCCCAAAAAGTGTGACGTTCCGGCCTGTAATGCTTTTCCGTCCTGCATCAATGCTTCGATACAATAGGTTTCTTCGGCACCGGCAAATCGTTCTGTTTCTGTTTTCAGTCCTTTAATAACCGGAATGGCCATGAAGTTTTCAGCAAAATCAGCATAAACATTCATCATTTGTTCTGACTCCTGAATGGCTTCTGCCTTGGTTGCATGTGCCGTATGCCCTTCCTGCCATAAAAATTCGGCCGTTCTTAGAAATAAACGCGTACGCATTTCCCAACGCACAACATTCGCCCACTGGTTGATCAGTAAAGGCAAATCTCGGTATGATTGTACCCAGCCTTTATAAGTAGACCAAATAATCGCTTCACTCGTAGGCCGAACGATCAGTTCTTCTTCGAGTTTCGCATTTGGGTCGACCATTAATTTTCCTGGTTTGTCAGGATCGTTTTTTAAGCGGTAATGCGTAACGATGGCACATTCTTTAGCAAAACCTTCGGCATTTTTTTCCTCGGCTTCAAACATACTTTTAGGCACGAACAAAGGAAAATAAGCGTTCTGATGCCCGGTTTCTTTAAACATGCGATCGAGTTCCGCCTGCATTTTTTCCCAGATGGCATAACCATACGGCTTGATCACCATACAGCCGCGAACGCCTGAGTTTTCGGCAAGATCCGCCTTAACGACCAGTTCGTTATACCATTTTGAATAATCTTCTGCTCTTGTAGTGAGGTTCTTGCTCATATTGAATATTTTGGCACAAAAATTGTTTAACTTTATTTAACTAAATAGTTCCGCAAAACTAACTATTTTTGTATAACCCAACATAAAAAAACTGCAGATTATGAAAACTAAATATTTTTCCCAGCAAAAAATTTCCGTCAGTTTACTTCTTGGGTTGATGGCCACAATTATTACTTCCTGCGGCTCAACTCAAAATACAAACTATCCTGATAATGACGGGATTTACGGAAATTCCGGAAGACAAAATCAGGAAAATTCCTATCGAAATAACAACCAGAATAATCAATACAAAGAATACTTCGGTTCACTGCAACAAGAAAGCGAACCAGATCAGATTTTTACCGATGTAGAAAGTTATAGCTCTTCCAATTATGACAATGCGGCTAACAACAACAACAACAACAACAACAACAACCAAAATTACGAATCCGGTTATGCGAGTTGGGGAAGCTCTCCGGATAATATTACCGTAAATGTTTACGACAACAACTGGGGATGGAACAATTGGGGTTATGCAGGAGGCTGGGGATGGAACTTAGGCTGGGGATGGAATTCCTGGTACGGGCCAAGTTATTACGGCTGGGGCTTTAATCCATGGTACCAACCTTATTACGGTTATGGATATAACGGTTACGGTTGGAATAATTACTATGCAAACAACTGGTACAACCACGGTTACTATTACGGCAACAATTACACTACCGGAAGAAGAACTACTGCTTACAGGGAAACTACCGGCCGCAGAAACAATTCTTACAGCACTTCAGGCATAAGAAATTCCAGAAACAACGCGAGTTATTCTACTGGAAGAAGAGGCAATACTTATACTACCGGAAATAGAAACTCCAATACGAGAAATTACAATTATTCTCAAAACCAAACCAGATCACAATCTTCAGGTGGAAGAAATTACAACTTCAATAACAATGGAACAAGGTCTAATAACAATTCGACTTCATATCCAACAAGATCACAGCAACAAACGGCTCCTGTAAGAAGCAACAACAGCTATAATTCAGCGCCAACAAGAAGCAGCAGCAATAATACGTATACTGCTCCAACAAGGTCATCGTCTTCAGGTGGTTCATACAGCGGCGGAAGAAGTTCTGGCGGAAACAGTGGTGGCGGTGGAAGAAGCGGCGGCGGAAGAAGATAAAATCATCATTTATAAAAATTTACCTATGTGTTGACTTTCAGTTATGTACATGGGTATTTTTTTGAACCAATTTTAGTATCATGAAAAAATATTTAGTACTTATAATAGCAGGATTATCCATTTCTGCTCAGTCCCAGGAAATCAAAGATGCCTTGCGTTATGCACAAAGCGATTTGGGCGGAACTTCCCGTTTCAGGTCAATGAGCGGTGCTTTTGGTGCTTTGGGAGGCGATTTTTCTTCCATTAATGTAAACCCGGCGGGATCTGCAGTATTTGTTACAAGCCAGGTTGGTGCCACTGCTTCAAATTACAATCTGAAAAACAAATCAAGCTATTTCGGCACCGATAATAATACATCAGAAAATACTTTTGACATCTTAAACCAAGCTGGTGCAGCATTTGTTTTCAACACCAATTCTGAAAAGACCAACTGGAAAAAATTTGTACTTTCGATCAATTACGAAAATACAGGAAACTACGACAACAACGTATTTTCTTACGGAACCAATCCCAACAATTCCGTAGGAGACTATTTTAAAAACCGCGCCAATGCTGCCAATGTCACTTTAGGCGATCTTGAAAATTACTATTACGACGAATTTACGCTGCGCGAACAAACCGCTTATCTGGGTTACCACGCATATATCATCAATCCGGTCAATCCGTTGAATCAGAATAACATTGATTACGAATCCAACATCGCTTCCGGACCAGCGGGTTCATTGGGCAATTATTATCAGGAAAATTCTTTTTATTCTTCAGGTTATAATGGAAAGTTATCTTTTAATGCAGCGGCACAATACGGTGATAGATTGTATTTTGGATTAAACCTGAACACGCATTTTGTAGATTATACACAATCGACCAGTTTTTATGAAAGCAATAACAACAGCCAGACAACCGGTGTGAAAAACCTGCGATATAACACCGATTTGTATACTTACGGTTCCGGGATTTCGGTGCAATTGGGTGCGATCGCGAAAATTACCGACGCTTTGCGTTTGGGATTGGCTTATGAATCGCCAACCTGGTACGAATTTACCGATGAACTCAAACAAACCGCAAACAGTACGGGTTACAATTACGGAAATCCACCGAACGCCGGACTTTCATCCGCAAATTCCGATTCTAATATTACGGTGGTTTACGATCCTTACAGATTGCGGACTCCGGGAAAACTGACCGCCAGCGGCGCTTATGTTTTTGGGAAATCGGGATTGATCAGCGTCGATTTTGCAGTAAAGGATTACGGAAATACACAATACAGGCCAAACGACAGTTACTTTAATCCTGTAAATAACGAAATGAAAAACGATCTCGATATGGCGAGTGAATTTCGGATTGGTGCAGAGTACCGGATCCAGCAATGGAGTTTGCGTGGTGGCTTCAGGAACGAACAATCACCTTATAAAAACGGGAAAACCGTAGGCGATTTGACCGGACTTTCTACCGGTTTCGGATACAATTTTGGATATACCAAACTCGATTTTGCTTATGCTTACGCCCAGCGCGATTCGAACCAGGGATTTTTCTCTTACGGATTTACCGATGGTGCGATGGTTAAAACGGTTAACAATACCGCATCGGTGAGTTTGTTGTTTGAGTTGTAAGATTTTGAAAATTTGAATACAAATCCGTTGTCGTTGTGGCAACGGATTTTTTTTAGCCCCGATAGCAACGGAAATCCTTTTTATGGCGCAAATCAGATTTTACTTGAAAGAAAAAATTCCAAAGCCATAAAAAGATTGCAGTGGATAGCGGGAATAGCTTCATAAAATTTCCATAACCGCACTGCCGTAACCAAGAAAAAGTGTAATTTTGCACCCGCTCCCGAATAACAGCGATACAAATCCATGAGAACCAAGACTTTAAAAAAGAACAAAATCAATGTCATTACTTTAGGCTGCTCGAAAAATGTTTACGACAGCGAGGTGTTGATGGGCCAATTGCGTGCAAGCGGAAAAGACGTGCAGCACGAAGCGCCGGCGGCTGAAGAAGGCAACATTATCGTGATCAATACCTGCGGATTTATTGACAATGCGAAGGCCGAATCGGTCAATATGATTTTGGAATATGCCGATAAAAAAGAACGCGGACTTGTAGACAAAGTGTTTGTTACAGGCTGTTTGTCTGAGCGTTACAAACCGGATCTGGAGAAAGAAATCCCAAATGTGGACCAGTTTTTTGGCACGACCGAATTGCCGTTGCTGCTGAAAGCGCTTGGCGCGGATTACAAACACGAATTGCTGGGGGAGCGTTTGACGACGACTCCGAAAAATTATGCGTACCTAAAAATTGCCGAAGGTTGCGACCGTCCGTGTAGTTTTTGTGCGATTCCGCTGATGCGTGGCAAACACGTATCGCAGCCGATTGAGAAATTGGTTAAGGAAGCACAAGGTTTGGCGAAAGACGGTGTGAAAGAATTGATTTTAATTGCCCAGGATTTGACTTATTACGGGCTTGATTTATACAAAAAAAGGAATCTGGCCGAATTGCTCGAAGCTCTTGCTGCAATTGAAGGCATTGAATGGATTCGTTTGCACTACGCCTTCCCTACCGGTTTTCCGATGGATGTTTTGGAATTGATGAAACGTGAACCGAAGATTTGCAATTATTTAGACATTCCGTTGCAGCACATTTCCGATTCAGTTTTGAAATCGATGCGCCGCGGAACGACTCAGGCAAAAACGACAAAATTACTACAGGATTTTCGTGAAGCGGTTCCGGGAATGACCATCAGGACGACTTTAATCGTTGGTTATCCGGGCGAAACTGAGGAAGATTTCCAGATTTTGAAAAACTGGGTTACCGAAATGCGTTTTGAAAGATTGGGCTGTTTTGCGTATTCACATGAAGAAAATACACATGCTTATTTGCTTGAGGATGATGTTCCGGCTGAAGTAAAACAAAACCGTGCCAATGAGATCATGGAATTGCAGTCGCAGATTTCATGGGAACTGAACCAGGAAAAAATCGGGCAGACTTTTAAATGTATTATTGATAGAAAAGAAGGACAGTATTTTGTGGGAAGAACAGAATTTGACAGTCCGGATGTAGATAATGAAGTATTAATCGATGCTTCTAAACAGTATTTGAAAACCGGGGAATTTGCAATGATTACGATTACAGATGCTACGGAATTTGACTTGTACGGAGAAGTCGTGTTAATTAATAATGGATAATTATCTCGATAGTCGATAACCGATCGTTTCTTTAGAATAACAGCTCATGGATTTCCATGAGCTTTTTTGTTTTAAGTACTTTTCAGAGCTTCATCAATCGCATTTCATTTCGATTAAAAATTATTTTTCACGAAATTCTGTGACAATTTTATTTTGGATTTTCATTTTGTCACAAATCTGTGACAATTTTATTTTTGAAAATTTTTTTGTCACAGATCTGTGACAATTTTATTTTCGTTTTTTATTTTGTCACAGATTTACGGCATGAACTCCAAAATAAAAAAATTGCCTCAAATTTTATACTGTCTGACATCTCTCATTTCAAACTACCAGGCAACCCTAAATAAAAAAACTCCGGATGAACATCCGGAGTTTTTCATTTTAACCAACCTTTATTTAAATTAGATTACGATACCTTTAAAAGACAGGACTTTGGGAGTAGTTTCTGCATTTGTAGTTACGGTAACCGTTTTTGTAAATGCCCCTTTATTTGCTGCATTATAAGTGGCAGTCACTTTTGCAGTTTCGCCTGGTTTTACAGGAGTTTTGGTGTAGTCTGTAGCCGTACAGCCACAAGCCGCTTTTACATCTGTAATGATTACGGTAGTTTTTCCGGTGTTTTTGAATTCGAAGTCGATTGATTTTGGTTTGTTTTGTGGAATTTCGCCCAACTCGATCGATTCGCTTTTCCAAGTAACAGCTGAAGCCGTTTTTTCAATAATGCTTTTAACGGTTTTTGCCGGTAAAACTGTAAATGACATCAATCCTAAAACTGCAGCGAACAAGGTAATTTTAACTGTTTCCATAATAGTTGTTTTTAAAAATTTATATTTGCTTTTGGTTGTCCGTTTTGAACAATTCAAAAGTAATACGCTTTCAATTGGCGAGTTGTTAACCGATTTTGATTCTTTGTTAATGAGTTGTTAATGGGTGAAAGCAAGGATTTTTTTGAGTAATATTGCTTAATAAGCAGCAAAGTACAAAGTAGCAAAGTTTCAAAGTCTATCCACTTTAACAAGTCAGCTACTTAACAACTTCAACTTTGGAACCCAAAAATGAAACTCAACAAACTCAATAGCATTATCGTTCTCGGACTCATCGCCATCATCGGGATTTTGGTCGCGCAATTGCTTTGGACCAAACAGGCATACAATCTGGAGGAAAAAAAATTCAGCCAACGTGCGCATATCGCATTGCTTGAAGTGGCCAAAAAATTGTATGAAGGCACAAACCACGAATTGCCTTCTGAAAATCCGGTGCAGAAAATCTCGAATGATTATTATATTGTAAACATTGATAATGATTTTGAACCTGAAATCTTAGAGTTTTACCTGAAAGGCGAATTTGAAAAAGCCAACCTCAACACCGATTTTGAATATGCCATGTACAATTGCCAAAGCGATGAAATGGTTTACGGCAATTATGTTGCATTGGATAAAAACACTAAAAAAAGTTCGGTTTATTTTCCGAAGCACAAGAACCTGGTGTATTATTTTGCGGTGCGGTTTCCCAATGAAGCCACATATTTGTTCAGTTCGCTGAAATTCTGGTTTGTATTGTCGTTTGCACTCGTGATTATTCTGCTGGTTTATGTCTACTCTATCGTAACTATTTTACAGCAAAAAAAATACTCGGAGTTGCAGCGCGATTTCATCAATAATATGACGCATGAATTTAAAACGCCATTGTCGTCAATATTGATCGCTTCCAATTACCTGATGAAACAGGACAAAATCCAAACGGATGAAAAACTCGAAAAATATACCGGGATCATTATCAATCAAAGCAACAAGCTCAACAGCCATATCGAAAAAATCCTCAATATCGCCAAATCTGACAGTACACCATTAACATTGGATTTGCAAACGGTTTCTATAATGGCCGTTCTTAGAGAAGTGATTGAAAATGTAACCCTTAAACATGAAAACACGAAGATTTCCATAATATCCGAAGAAGATTTTATCATTAAAGCAGATGTTTTTCACTTTACAAATATCATTTACAACCTACTCGACAATTCGGTCAAATACTGTGAAGCACAACCTGAGATTACCATCAATCTTATAAAAGAAAACCAGTTGCTTAAAATGGAATTTATAGATAACGGCATCGGGATTCCGATAAAAAAATTACCCGAGATCTTTGATAAATTTTACCGGATTCCAAATTCCAGAAGCAACGAAGTGAATGGTTTTGGGCTGGGCTTGTATTATGTCAGGAAAATCTGCACCTTACACCATTGGAAAATCAAAGCTGCAAATAACGCATCCGGCGGCCTGATGATGACCATTCAAATTCCACTAAAAGCATGAAACCGATCAGAATTTTATATGCCGAAGACGACGAAACCCTTGCCTTTTTGACCAAAGACAATTTGGAACAAAACGGTTATGAAATCTGTCATTGCAGTGATGGGAATATTTGTATGGAAGCTTTTCGCGAACACCATTTTGATCTTTGCATTCTTGACATCATGCTGCCAAAAAAAGACGGATTTGAAATTGCAGCCGAAATCCGTATGGTAAATACTGAAATCCCGATTATTTTTCTTTCGGCAAAAACGCTCAAAGAAGACCGGCTTAAAGGTTTGAGGCTTGGCGCCGATGATTATCTGGTAAAACCGTTCAGTATTGAAGAACTGGTTTTGAAAATCGAGATTTTCCTCAAGAGATCGCAAAAAACAACGTTTGAAAAATCGGTTTACGAGATTGGCCGTTACAAATTTGACTGCAAAAATTTTGTCGTTTACAACGAACATGAAAAAATAACCCTTACCCAGCGCGAAGCCGAATTGCTGAAACTGTTCCTTGACAACAAAAATGTCGTTTTGAAACGTGAGGAAATCTTAAAAATGCTTTGGGGCGACGACGATTATTTTATGGGCAGAAGCCTTGATGTTTTTATTTCGCGGCTTCGGAAAATACTGGTCAATGAAGCCGGGATTTCAATTGAAAACCTGCATGGGATCGGATTTCGGTTTAATGTAAATTCTTAATTT
>Ga0081606_1000222_pt2 | contig 13387 bp, 11 predicted proteins | sample EareggfetidaYelm_FD_71127 | JGI IMG/M metagenome (GOLD analysis project Ga0081606, IMG submission 71127) | Earthworm egg capsule microbial community from the University of Washington, USA - E. fetida Yelm (SPADES assembly) (version 2) | ecosystem: Host-associated > Annelida > Reproductive system... | reverse complement strand
GCATTACGAATGCGCTCAACGCGTGAAACATATTTTGCAACGCTATAAAGAATTGCAAGACATTATCGCCATTTTGGGCATGGATGAATTGTCGGACGAAGACAAGCAAGTGGTCTATCGCGCGCGTCGCGTGCAACGCTTCTTGTCGCAACCCTTCCACGTAGCCGAAGCCTTTACGGGATTGAAAGGCGCTTTGGTAGATATTAAAGATACCATCAAAGGCTTCAACATGATTATGGACGGGGAATTGGACGAATATCCCGAAATGGCTTTCAACCTGGTGGGAAACATTGAAGAAGCCATTAAAAAAGGCAAGAAGATGATAGCCGAAGCCGCCCAATAATATGCGCTTAGAAATTCTCACTCCCGAAACAAAAGTATTCGACGGCGAAGTGTCAAGCGTGACATTTCCCGGCGTCGATGGATTATTTCAAGTGCTGAACGGACACGCGCCGTTGATGAGTTTACTCCGTGGCGGTACGGTGGAGTACCGCGCAGGGGGAGCCCTGTCGCAAGTAAAAATCACAGGCGGCGTAGTGGAAGTGATCAAAAACAACGTCACCCTTTTAGCCGACGGAATTCAACGCTAAAACATGACGTTTGTCATACACAGTAACCGATTTTACAACTAAAAAATACTTTTATGAAATCTTCTAACAAACTAACTCATTCTTCCTCCATTCTTCTCGGGCTAATCGCCTTGCTTTACGGCGCCGAGACCAAAGCACAGTTCAATGAGGGCGACAAATTGCTCAATGTAGGCGCGGGCGTGGCCGCTACTTACGGCGGCGTTCCTCTTTTCTTAACGTATGAACAGCAGGCTTTTCACCGAAATATCAGCGTGGGCGGAGCAACAGGCTATCAATCTTGGACGCAGGACTACGCCCTCATAGGATCAAAAGGCAGCATTGACTATACTTCCTATTTGCTTGGCATTCGCGCCTCTTATCATCTCAATGAAGCCCTGAACGTGAAAGTAGAAGAATTAGACCTCTATTTGGGGCTTGGCTTGGTGTACAGAGGTTTCAGTCATACCGCGGTCACAGGTGTTCTTCCTTCGGCGACATACGGCAGCGGGCTGCAACCCTTATTGCACTTTGGCGGACGCTATTACCTCCACAAAAACATTGCCATTTACCTGGAAGGGGGGTGGTCAGGATTCTCAGTGTTGCAATCAGGAGTTACTTTCCGATTTTAACCCAAATTGCGATTGAGCAAAAAGCAAGGTCTGTTCAAGGCCTTGCTTTTTGCTTGTTATACCCCTCCTCTGTTCCTCCGCTCGGGCTATGGATTTCAACCGCCTGATTTTCAATGACAATATAAAACATTAGTCAGAAGAGGAAGCTCGGAAGCAGGCAGACGCTAAACCAGCCGCAAAAATGGACGAATTTAAAGAGCCAAACGAAGCGCTAAATCAAAAACAAGCGATAAAAAAGCCATTGAACATTAAACCCGCTGAACATTAAACTAACGGTTGAAGTTATGGGGGATTTGCTTGCGACAAGTTTTTAAAAACACCCCCTCCCGCAGTCTTTAAAAAGGACAACTAAGCCTCCCCCACGGTACCGCCGAAGTTTACGGGAAATCTTGGTCCGCCTTCGGAATCCTTGATGGGGCCGAATACGGCTTCATACTTGCTGATATTATCTTTCAAAGCAAAGAGCAGACGCTTGGCATGTTCGGGCGTGGTGATGACTCGTGACTTCACGCGCGCCTTGGGAATGCCCGGCATGTGGCTGATAAAATCAATGACAAATTCGCTGCTGGAGTGAGCAATCATGGCGATATTGGCATAAATTCCTTCTGCCACATCTTCGCCCAACTCAATGTCCAACTGATTGGGTTGAGGAATAATTTCTTCTTTCTTGGAGGCCATCTTTACAGATTTTAAATTTTCGACTAAATCAAAAAACGTATAAAAAAAAGGAGAGCATCCGCCTTAACTCGTTGCTCTCCTCCGCTTTATTATGCGTGTTCTTTTTCGCGCTTGCGTTCGCCCGTGGTGGCTTCTCTGAGTTTTTCGTACTCCTCTTCGTTGCCTACCAATATTTTGGTGAATTTGCGCTGACCTGTTCCCGCAGGTATCAAGTGCCCCACAATGACGTTCTCTTTCAAGCCCGCCAAGTGATCTACTTTTCCGCGTATTGCGGCTTCGCTCAACACTTTGGTGGTTTCTTGGAAGGAAGCCGCCGACAGCCAGCTTTCTGTTTTGAGCGAGGCTTGCGTAATTCCCTGCAACGTCGGGCGCGAAACGGCGGCCAACGCATCGCGCACTTCCGCCAATCTCATGTCTTTGCGGCGCAACGAAGAATTTTCATCGCGCAATTCACGCGACGTAATTAATTGCCCCACCTTCAAACGTTGGGAGTCTCCCGAATCCGTAACAATTTTCTTGTCCAAAATCGTATCGTTCATTTCGCGGAACTCAAATTTATCCACAAATTCGCCTGACAAGAATGTAGTATCCCCGGAGTCAATGATTTCCACCTTCTGCATCATTTGCGTGACGATACATTCGATGTGTTTATCGTTAATTTTCACGCCTTGCAGGCGATATACTTCCTGAATTTCATTTACCAGATATTCCTGCACGGCGGTCGGCCCTTTAATGGACAATATATCCGAAGGGGTAATGGCGCCGTCCGAAAGCGGATGCCCCGCTTTCACAAAGTCATTGTCTTGAACTAAGATGTGCTTCGAAAGCGGCACCAAGTAGCGCTTCTGAATTCCGTCTTTCGATTCAATAAATATCTCGCGATTGCCGCGCTTGATTCCGCCATACGTGACTACGCCGTCAATCTCGCTCACCACCGCGGGGTTGGAGGGATTGCGTGCTTCAAACAACTCGGTTACGCGAGGCAAGCCGCCTGTAATGTCGCGGTTCTTGCCCATCGTGCGCGGAATTTTCACCAATACTTGCCCCGGCGCAATATCCTCGCCTTCGTCCACCGTGAGGTGAGCGCCCACGGGAATATTGTAAGCCTTAGTTTGTGTTTTTCCCGTCACCACGATAGCGGGGTTTTTGGTTTTATCGCGCGTGTCGGTAATTACTTTTTCGCGGTGTCCCGTTTGTTCGTCCGACTCTTCTTTAAAGGTGATGCCCTCGATAATGGATTCGTAGGAAACTTTTCCTTCAAACTCGGAAAGGATAACGGCATTATAAGGATCCCAAAAGCAAAGTTCTTCGCCTTTCTCTACGGTCTGCCCTTCATCTACTTTCAAATAGGAGCCGTAAGGAATACTGTTGGTAATAAGCGCGCGTCCGTCTTGGTCGAGGATTCTTATTTCTCCCGTGCGGCTCATCGTTACTTTCGACATTTTGCCGTCTTTATCCGTGGCCGATACGGTGCGTATTCCTTCAAATTCCAATTTGCCTGAAAACTTTGCTTTGATGTTGGCTTCTGACAAGATGTTGGAAGCCGTGCCCCCTACGTGGAATGTGCGAAGCGTCAACTGCGTGCCCGGCTCGCCGATAGACTGCGCGGCAATTACGCCCACGGCTTCTCCTGCTTGTACCATCCAGCCCGTAGCCAAGTTGCGCCCGTAACATTTTGCGCACGAACCGAACTTGGTTTCGCAAGTAAGCACGGAACGTATTTCTACTTCTTCAATGCTTGTCTCGTCAATTTTCTTGGCAATCAATTCGGTGATTTCTTCATTTCCTCCGCAAATCAATTCATCGGTCAGCGGGTCATAAATATCATGAACCGATACGCGCCCCAAAATACGCTCCGACAAAGGTTCCACAATATCCTCATTGTCTTTGAGAGCCGTCACGAGCAAGCCGCGCAAGGTGCCGCAATCTTCTTCGGTAATTACCAAGTCTTGCGCCACGTCCACCAAACGGCGCGTGAGGTAACCTGCGTCGGCGGTTTTAAGAGCCGTGTCGGCCAATCCTTTGCGGGCGCCGTGAGTAGAAATGAAATATTCCAATACGTCTAATCCTTCTTTGAAATTCGACAAAATCGGGTTCTCGATAATCGAACCTACCGAACCGGCCAAATTCTTTTGCGGTTTAGCCATCAGCCCGCGCATGCCGCCCAACTGGCGAATTTGTTCGCGCGAACCGCGAGCGCCCGAGTGCATCATCATAAAGATAGAATTGAAGCCTTGTTGGTCTTCTTCCAACTGCTTCATCAACGTGTTCGTGAGCACCGTATTGGTTCTCGTCCACACGTCTATCACTTGGTTATAGCGCTCATTGTCGGTAATCAATCCCATCATATAATTGTTCCACACGGAGTCCACTTCCTTCTGGGCGCTCTGCACCAAAAGCGCTTTTTCATCGGGCACTTTCACGTCGCCCAAGCCCATGGACAAACCGCCTTGATAAGCCATCTTAAATCCAAGTTCTTTTATATCGTCCAAGAACTTCGCGGTCTTTGCCTGGCCGGAAACTTTGAATACGTCGGCGATAATAGTCTGCAGTTTTTTCTTCGTAAGCAATTCATCGACGAAGCCCACTTCCTCGGGCACCACTTGATTGAAGATGACGCGCCCGGCCGCGGTTTCAATCACTTTATTGGCTATCTCTCCCGTCTTTTTGTCCTTTACGGGCACGCGCACTTTAATGACCGCATGTTTCGACAATTTTCCTTCGTTGTAGGCAATCACCACTTCCTCGGCAGAATAGAAACGATGTCCTTCGCCGTTTTCCCCTTTGCGTCCTTTGGTGAGATAATATAAGCCCAGCACCATGTCTTGCGAAGGCACCGTGATAGGCGCTCCGTTGGCGGGGTTCAAAATGTTGTGCGCCGAAAGCATCAAAATAGACGCCTCCAAAATAGCTTCCTGTCCAAGGGGAACGTGCACGGCCATTTGGTCTCCGTCGAAGTCGGCGTTGAAAGCCGTGCAAACGAGAGGGTGAAGCTGTATGGCTTTTCCTTCAATCAACTTAGGTTGGAAGGCTTGAATGCCCATGCGATGCAAGGTGGGGGCGCGATTGAGAAGCACAGGATGCCCTTTCAACACGTTCTCCAAAATGTCCCACACCACAGGGTCTTTTCTGTCCACAATTTTCTTTGCCGACTTCACCGTTTTTACAATTCCTCTTTCAATCAATTTGCGAATGATGAAGGGCTTAAACAATTCGGCCGCCATGTCTTTTGGCAATCCGCACTCGTGCAATTTTAATTCAGGTCCCACCACAATAACCGAGCGCCCGGAGTAGTCCACGCGCTTGCCCAATAAGTTTTGACGGAAGCGTCCTTGTTTTCCTTTGAGCATGTCGCTCAACGATTTCAAGGCGCGGTTTCCGTCGGAGCGGACGGCGTTCACTTTGCGCGAGTTGTCGAAGAGCGAATCCACCGCTTCTTGCAACATGCGTTTTTCGTTTCTCAAAATCACTTCCGGGGCTTTAATGTCAATCAAGCGCTTGAGGCGATTGTTGCGAATAATTACGCGGCGGTATAAATCATTCAAATCGGAAGTGGCAAAGCGTCCTCCGTCCAACGGCACCAACGGGCGCAGTTCGGGCGGAATCACCGGCACCATTTTAATGCACATCCACTCCGGGCGATTTTCAATTCTTGTATTCGCGTCGCGGAACGCCTCCACTACTTTCAAACGCTTCAACGCCTCCGCCTTGCGCTGTTGCGAAGTATCGGTGGCGGCCTGATGCCTTAATTCATAAGAAAGCTCATCCAGCTTCAAGCGCGAAAGCAACATTTCTAAGGCTTCAGCGCCCATTTTGGCAATGAATTTTTTAGGATCGGTATCTTCCAATAATTGATTTTCGCGCGGGAGTTTATCCATTATTTCAAGATACTCTTCTTCGGTAAGAAAGTCCATTCGGCTGATGTCCTCCTCTTCCTTGATGCCCGCTTGAATTACCACGTAGCGTTCGTAGTAAATAATTTGATCTAATTTTTTCGTGGCCAATCCCAACAAATACCCGATCTTGTTGGGCAATGAGCGGAAATACCATATATGCGCGATCGGCACCACTAATTTAATGTGTCCCATGCGCTCGCGGCGCACTTTTTTCTCTGTTACTTCCACCCCGCAACGGTCGCAGATGATGCCCTTGTAGCGAATGCGTTTGTATTTTCCGCAATGACATTCCCAATCTTTTACGGGGCCAAAAATCCGCTCGCAAAACAACCCTTCCATTTCGGGTTTATAAGTGCGGTAATTAATTGTTTCGGGCTGAGTCACCTCGCCGTTAGAACTTTCAAGAATGGATTCGGGAGACGCCAAGCTTACGGTAATCTTGGAGAACTCGTTATTTATTTTTTTATTTTTTTTGAAAGACATATTCGATTTTTTAGTTGATCCGCAAATTAATTAGTCGAGCGTAATTTCAAGCGCCAGTCCTCGCAGTTCGTGCACTAACACGTTGAACGATTCGGGGATATTGGGCTTGCGCATATTCTCCCCTTTCACGATGGATTCGTAGGCTTTGGCGCGCCCCACCACATCGTCCGATTTAATGGTGTCTATTTCTTGCAAAATGTGCGCGGCGCCAAAGGCTTCGAGCGCCCACATCTCCATCTCTCCGAAACGCTGACCGCCAAACTGCGCCTTTCCGCCCAACGGCTGTTGCGTGATAAGCGAGTACGGCCCAATCGAACGGGAGTGCATTTTATCGTCCACCAAATGCCCCAGCTTGAGCATATAGGCAATGCCCACCGTAACGGGCTGATCGAATTTTTCCCCCGTCAAACCGTCGTATAAATATGTGCGCCCAAATTCAGGAAGGCCGGCTTCCTTCAATTCAGACGACACCTGCTCTAAACTTGCGCCGTCAAAAATCGGCGTGGAATACTTGCGGTTAAGTTTCAATCCTGCCCACGCCAACACGGTTTCGTAAATCTGCCCCAAGTTCATGCGCGAAGGCACGCCGAGCGGATTCAAGCAAATATCGACGGGCGTTCCGTCTTCCAAAAAGGGCATGTCTTCGGCGCGGACAATGCGTGCCACTACGCCTTTGTTTCCGTGACGTCCCGCCATCTTATCCCCCACTTTCAATTTCCGCTTTTTGGCAATATACACTTTCGCCAACTGAACAATGCCCGCGGCTAACTCATCGCCTACTTCAAGGTTGTAGCGTTCGCGCTTAAACTCGCCTGAAATAACGTTGCGGCGATTGAGATAATTTTTCACGATTTCGCTCACCATCGCATTGATATTTTCATCGAGAGTCCATCCCTCCAAACTCACGTCGGTAATCAAATTCACTTCTTCGGGCACGTTGTAATTGCTCTCGTCGCGATAGATATTCTTTTCGGGAAATAAATTATTGTCTATCACTTTAGCAGAAAACTTAACGCCTTTGGAAATCAGTTCATCGCCAAATTTGTGACGCACGCCCTGACTCGTTTGACCGCTCAACAAGGCAGCCAATTTCTTCACCATTAACCCCCTCAATTCCAGCAACTGCTTGGAATACTTGGATTTAAGAGACTCCAATTCTTTCTTCGACTTGTTGCGGACATCCTTGTCGCGTTTAGGGCGGGAGAATAGTTTGGTGTCGATTACCACGCCGCGCAACGAGGGGGGCGCTTTCAGGGAAGCGTCTTTCACGTCGCCGGCTTTGTCGCCAAAGATGGCTCGCAAAAGTTTCTCCTCCGGGGTAGGGTCAGTCTCTCCCTTCGGCGTGATTTTTCCAATCAAAATATCGCCCTCTTTCACCTCCGCGCCCAAACGGATAATTCCCGCTTCGTCCAAATGCTTCACGGCCTCCTCGCTCACGTTGGGGATTTCAGAAGTCAATTCTTCTTCGCCGCGTTTGGTGTCGCGCACCTCCAATTCAAATTCTTCAATATGCAATGAGGTGTAAATATCTTCGCGCACCACGCGCTCCGAAATCACAATCGCATCCTCAAAGTTATAACCTTGCCAAGGCATATAGGCAACCAATAAATTGCGTCCCAGCGCCAACTCTCCGTTTGCCGTTCCGTAGCCTTGACAAAGCGGCTGTCCTTTCTGCACGGTATCCCCTTTTTTCACGAGAGGAGTCAGGTTGATGCAAGTGTCTTGGTTCGTGCGGCGGAACTTAATGAGGCTGTACGTTTTATATTCGTCCTCAAAACGCACCATTTGCATTTGCTCGCTGACGTCGTATTTCACGGTGATTTTCCGCGCATCCACGGAATCCACTACGCCGCTTCCTTCCGCCTGTATGAGAGCGCGGGAATCGAGCGCGATTTTTCCTTCCAAACCCGTGCCCACAATCGGCGCTTCGGGACGCAACAACGGCACCGCCTGACGTTGCATATTCGAGCCCATGAGCGCGCGGTTGGCGTCGTCGTGCTCTAAGAAAGGAATGAGCGAAGCCGCAATCGAAACGATTTGATTGGGCGCTACGTCCATATAGCTTATATCTTTGGGCTCCACTACGGGGAAGTCCCCTTCAAAACGCGCCTTCACCTTTTCGTCTTCAATTTCCCCGCCGCTTTTCAGGCGCACATTGGCTTGGGCAATGTTGTGGGTATCTTCCTCTTCGGCCGTGAGGTAAATTACATTCTTGCCCCGTACTTTTGAATTTTCAATTTTGCGATAAGGCGTTTCAATAAAGCCCATTTTATTCACTTTGGCATGTACGCAAAGCGATGAGATCAATCCGATATTCGGTCCCTCTGGGGTTTCAATCGTACAGAGACGGCCATAGTGCGTATAATGCACGTCGCGAACCTCAAAGCCTGCGCGTTCGCGCGAAAGACCGCCCGGCCCGAGCGCCGACATGCGACGCTTGTGCGTAATCTCCGCCAACGGATTGGTTTGATCCATAAACTGCGAAAGCTGATTGGTCCCAAAAAATGAATTGATAACCGATGACAACGTGCGTGCATTGATGAGATCCACGGGTTTGAAATCTTCATTGTCGCGGACATTCATGCGCTCTTTAATAGTGCGTGCCATGCGGGCTAATCCCACTCCAAATTGCGTATAAAGTTGCTCCCCCACCGTGCGTACGCGGCGGTTGCTCAAGTGGTCAATGTCGTCCACCAACGCTTTGGAATTGATTAATCCGATCAAATATTTTACAATCAAAATAATGTCTTCCGTGGTCAATACGCGATGGTCGAAGCTCAAGTCGAGACCTAACTTTTTATTGATTCGGTAACGTCCCACTTCTCCGAGGTCGTAGCGTTTTTCGCTGAAGAATAAACTCTGAATAATATCGCGGGCGGTTTGCTCGTCGGGCGCTTCGGTATTGCGAAGCTGACGATAGATTTGTTCTACGGCTTCTTTTTCCGAATTGGAATTATCCTTTGCAAGCGTATTAAAAATGATATGGTAATCGGCCACGTTCACGTCTTCGCGGTGAAGAATGATGGACTTCACGCCCGAGGAGATGATGGTGGGTACGTCTTCGCTTTCAATTTTGTGGTCGCGTTCCAACAGCACTTCATGGCGGTCTATCGACACCACTTCTCCCGTATCTTCGTCCACAAAATCTTCGGTCCATGTTTTCAACACCCGCGCGGCCAAACGGCGGCCTACGCATTTGTTCAAAATATCGCCGTCGGCGGCCTCCACTTCTTCGGAGAGTCCGAATAAATCCAATATATCTTTATCTGTTCCGTAACCGATGGCACGCAAAAGCGTGGTCACGGGGAACTTCTTTTTACGGTCAATGTAGGCATACATTACCGAGTTTACGTCGGTGGCAAATTCAATCCACGAACCTTTGAACGGGATGATGCGGGCGGAATATAATTTGGTTCCGTTGGTGTGTTTGCTCATGGCGAAAAACACGCCGGGGGAACGATGCAGTTGCGATACAATTACGCGCTCGGCGCCGTTGATAACGAAAGACCCCTTCTCGGTCATGTAGGGGATATTTCCCAAAAACACTTCCTGCTCGATGGTTTCAAAATCTTCGTTGTCCTCGTCGTTGCAGGTGAGGCGGAGTTTGGCTTTGAGGGGTACGCTGAACGTAAGTCCGCGGTCTATGCATTCGTCCACATTGTATTTAGGGGGGTCAATGGTGTAATCCACGAACTCCAACACAAAGTTTTCGCGCGAGTCGGTGATGGGGAAGTTCTCTGCAAAAACTTTAAACAAGCCCTCGTTTTGGCGGCGTTCGGCCGGAGTTTCAATTTGCAAAAAATCTTTAAATGATTGCAGTTGAATATCCAGGAAATCGGGATAATCAATAACTTTTTCTATCGAAGAAAAGTCTATTCGATTGTTTGCTGTCTTCTTTGCCAAGGTTCAATGAATTTAAAAATTAACGTCAACACACAAAAAAAAGTACAAGGGGCACAAATAGCGACAAACCCACGCTTTCAAAAAACTTGAAAACGAGGGTTTTTATTGTTGGCTATTCGCGCGGGCGTTCAAGAATTATTTCAATTCTACTTCTGCTCCGGCTTCGGCTAATTGTTTTTTCAGATTTTCGGCTTCGTCTTTGGGAAGCCCTTCTTTAATGGTTTTAGGCGCTCCGTCCACCACGTCTTTGGCTTCTTTTAAGCCAAGCCCGGTCAACTCTTTCACCAGTTTCACCACCTGAAGTTTGTTGGCCCCGGCCGATTTCAACACCACGTCGAAGTTCGTCTTTTCGGCGACTGCCGCCGCGCCTCCTCCGGCCGCGGGCGCTGCCGAAACGGCCGCCGCTGCAGGTTCAATGCCATATGTGTCTTTCAAGTAAGCTGCCAATTCGCTCACTTCTTTTACTGTAAGTTCTACCAGTTGATCGCCGATTGTTTTGATGTCCGCCATGATTGATAATAGTTTAATTTTTAATTACTGTTTACGTTGTTCTAAAGTCTTCACAAGACCCGCCACGGTGTGCTGGCCGCTCAAGAGAGCCGACAATACATTCTTAGGGGGAGATTGCAACAGCCCGATAATTTCGCCCAACAATTCCTTCTTGCTTTTCAAATTGGCAAGCGCGTCGAGTTGGGAGTCGCCGATATAAAACGAAAGGTCGATAGACGCGGCTTTCAACAGCGGCTTGCCTTCTGTTTTCTTTCTAAACTCTTTGATTACTTTGGCGGGCGCATTCCCCGCTTCTTTCGAAAACATAATTCCCGAAAAACCTTTCAGCGAATCAAAAAGCGCCTCATACTTTCCGCTCTCCTTTTCAAGAGCCTTGCGAATGAGCGTGTTCTTATACACTTTATACTCCACGCCCGCCTTGAAACACAGCCTCCGCAAAGCATTTACCTGCTCTACCGTCAGCCCCGATGCGTTGGTGAGATAAAAGTGACTGTTGGCCGAAAATTTTCCCGCCAACTCGTCTATTACTTTTCCTTTTTCTTCTCTTGTCATTTAGTTTAGTTGTTAAAAGCAAGTCGCCGTTTTAGAGTCCTGCTATCGAACTTTTATCCACTCTAATGCCCGGACTCATCGTGGAAGACAGGGCGATGCTTTGAACATACGTGCCCTTCGATGAAGACGGTTTTAGTTTTACCACGGTACTTATAAGTTCAGCCGCATTGTCTTTTAATTTATCCGAACTGAAGGAAGCCTTGCCGATACCGGCGTGAATAATGCCTTGTTTATCTACTTTAAAATCTACTTTTCCTGCTTTCACTTCTTTGGTGGCTTTTCCCACTTCAAGCGTAACGGTTCCCGACTTGGGGTTGGGCATCAAGCCGCGGGGGCCGAGCACTTTCCCCAATTTGCCTACTTTCCCCATCACCGTGGGCGTACAAATGATAACGTCAATGTCCGTCCAGCCTCCTTCAATTTTGGTTACATATTCGTCCAATCCCACGTGTTCGGCGCCGGCGTCTTTCGCCTCCTGAACTTTGTCGGGAGTGCAGAGCACCAACACGCGCACCGATTTTCCCAACCCGTGAGGAAGCGACACCACGCCGCGAACCATTTGGTCAGACTTTTTAGGATCCACGCCGAGGCGAATGTCCACGTCCACCGAAGCGTCAAACTTGGTGAACGTAATTTCTTTCAAAAGCTTGGCGGCTTCTTCAAGCGAGTACTCCTTTTCAGGATCGTATTTTCCCTCTAATGCTTTTCTGTTTTTCGTTAGGCGTGCCATAGTTATAAGTCTTTTGTCGTTTTTAAAGATACTGTTTGAAAGCCAATCACAACCACGGGGCTTTTCCGCTCACCGTAACCCCCATGCTGCGAGCCGTGCCCGCCACCATGCGCATGGCCGATTCTATTTTAAAAGCATTCAAATCGGGCATTTTTATCTCCGCAATTTTTCTTACTTGATCCCAAGAAATAGTGCCTACTTTCATTTTATTAGGCTCTTTTGAACCGCTTTGGATTTTGACCGCTTCTTTTATCAAAATGGCCGCCGGAGGGGTTTTAATTACAAAATCGAATGACTTGTCATTATATATTGTAATCAACACGGGCAATACTTGTCCGGGTTTGTCTTGCGTACGGGCGTTGAACTGCTTGCAAAAATCCATGATGTTCAAGCCTTTGGAACCCAATGCAGGCCCGATGGGGGGCGACGGATTAGCCGCGCCGCCTTTCACTTGTAATTTCAAATATCCTGTTACTGCCTTTGCCATAATTTTTTATTCTACTTTTTCTACTTGCATATAACTCAGCTCGACGGGGGTGCTGCGTCCAAAAATTTTCACCGTCACATTCAATTTCTTTCGGTCCTCAAATATCTCTTCCACATTTCCCGTAAATCCGCTGAAAGGGCCGTCCATCACTTTCACCGCCTCTCCTTTTATAAACGGCGTGTCCAGTTTTTCTTCAAACTGATCCACTTCATCTACTTTGCCCAAAATGCGGTTCACTTCGCTTTGGCGCAAAGCCACAGGTTCTTTATTAGTGGAGGTGGAAGCTCCCGAATTTCCCAAAAAACCCAATACGCCGGGGACGCTGTTTACCGTGTGATAAGCCTCTGCATGACTCATATCGGCGGAAACCAATACATAGCCGGGGAAAAAATTCCGCTCGCGGACGCGCTTTTTTCCGTTCCTCATTTCAAATACCTTTTCGCTCGGTATCAGAACTTGGGGAATCCATTCCGTGAGTTTTGAGCGTTCAATCTCCGTCTCAAGGTAAGATTTTACCTTTTTCTCTTGACCGCTTATGACGCGCAACACATACCACTTTAACTCGCCCATTGCTATATTTGCTCGTAAAACCATTTAAGACCGTTGCTGAACACAAAATCTACCAACCCGATTATCAACGCAAAAATAAACGAAGCCACCAGTACCAAAATAGCGCTGCTTTGCAACTCAAGAAACTTAGGCCATGAAACCCGGGTGCGAACCTCTTCCACGCAATCCATCAGGTAATTCTTTATTTGCTTCATAATTCAATTCCTTTTTTTAGTCGCACGGGTGGAGAGACTCGAACTCCCAGCCAACGGTTTTGGAGACCGCTACTCTACCAATTGAGCTACACCCGTAAGCTGTTTCATTTTTTGCCCGTTGCTTTTGAAAGACATAATTCCGCACCCGTACCCCTCAAAAGGAGTGCAAAGGTAAAAGAATAGCCG
>Ga0081606_1000376_pt1 | contig 13397 bp, 9 predicted proteins | sample EareggfetidaYelm_FD_71127 | JGI IMG/M metagenome (GOLD analysis project Ga0081606, IMG submission 71127) | Earthworm egg capsule microbial community from the University of Washington, USA - E. fetida Yelm (SPADES assembly) (version 2) | ecosystem: Host-associated > Annelida > Reproductive system... | reverse complement strand
TCAGGCCGAACAGGGCCATTCCGCCCAGTGTCGAGATCAGCACGATGTAGTCCGGCATCTTGGTGTCCTTGCCGACCAGGATGGGGCGCAGGATGTTGTCCACCAGCCCGATCACGCCGACACCGAAGGCGGTCAGCACCACCCCTTGCCATAGGGCGCCCGTGGCCAGGAAATAGATCGCCACCGGCACCCAGATCAGCCCGGCGCCCACGGCGGGCAGCAAGGACAGGAAGGCCATCAAGACGCCCCAAAGGACCGGGCCCTGGATGCCCAGCACCCAGAAGATCAGCCCGCCCAATGCGCCCTGGGCGGCTGCGACCACGATATTGCCTTTGACGGTGGCGCGGATCACGGTGGTGAAGTTGCGGATCAGCGGCTGCTTGTGGTTCGGCTCCAGCGGGGTGGCCTGGCCGATGCGCAATGCCAGGCGCGGGCCGTCGCGCAACAGGAAAAACAGCAGGTACAGCATGACGCCGAAACTGACGATGAACTCCAGCGTGTTTTGTCCGATGTTCAGCGCCTGTGTGGCCAGGAACTGGCTGGCCTGGACGGCAACGGCGGAGAGCCTTTGTTGCCATTGCCCGACGGAGGTCAGATGCAGGCCGTCGAGCAGGTTGACGGCCCAGGCGGGCAGGGCGGCGATCACTTGCTGCAGATACAGGCCAAAGTCGATCTGGCCGGTGTACACCCGCTCATAGATCACCGTCGCTTCCTGGGCCAGCGAGACGGTGATCGCCGCCAGCGGCAAGATGACGACGATCAGGCACAGTGCCAGCGTGCACAGCGCTGCCAGCGTTGGGTGCCCGGGCATGCGATCGAGCAGCCGGCGGTGCCAGGGCGCAAACAATATGGCCAAGATCACGCCCCAGAAAACGGCCCCGTGGAACTGCCACAGAATGGCGCCGAAGGCGATGGTGACGAGGATCAGCAGCAGCACGAAGGCTTTGTCCTGAAGATGGTGGGGCGTCATGTTCGAGCGTGGCAACGACAATGGATGGAATGTACGCCAGTGCGCCGTCCCGCAAATAGCTGCACAAAATGAAATCGCTGTGCTTTGTCTCGGGGCAAGGCGCAAATCATCGTAATACCCATACCATGCAGGGGTGTGGCGATGGTTTGCAACACCGCCCTGGCGCGAAGGGCGCTTCCTTCATGTGCAGTTATTTACGGGACGATACACCAGGCGGGGCTGCGGCAAGTCCCGGGCGGATGATCGGTGGCACAATGCGCCGTGTACCAAGGCCCTTCCCCAGCCACAGTCGCATCCGCCAACCGGTCCAGCCGTGTCGCGGAAGGTTTTCCAACCAACTCATGCTTTCCGCAGGAAAGCGCAGGTCAGCGCATCATGAGCGATACGGCATCCGTCTACCAAGCCTATCAAGGCAACACCTACCTGTTCGGCGGCAACGCGCCCTATGTCGAAGAGTTGTACGAGAACTATCTCGGCAACCCCGGCAGCGTCCCGGACAACTGGCGCGAGTATTTTGACGCACTCCAGCATGTGGCTGCCGTCGACGGCAGCCATGCCCGGGATGTGCCCCATTTGCCGGTCATCAATGCCTTTGCCGAGCGCGCCAAGCAGGGGGGCACCAAGGTGGTCGTGGCCACGGGGGCGGATTCGGAACTGGGCCGCAAACGCACGGCCGTGCAGCAGCTGATTGCGGCGTACCGCAATGTGGGCCAGCGCTGGGCCGATCTCGACCCGCTCAAGCGCACCGAGCGCCCGGTGATTCCCGAACTGGATCCGGCGTTCTATGGCTTCAGCGATGCCGACCAGGAGACGGTGTTCAACACCAGCAACCTGTTCTTCGGCAAGGAGACGATGCCTTTGCGCGAACTGCTCAATGCGCTGCGCGAGACCTACTGCGGCTCGATTGGCGCCGAGTACATGTACGCCACCGACCAGAACCAGAAACGCTGGTGGCAGCAGCGGCTCGAAGCCATACGCAGCAAGCCCAGCTTTGGCGCGGACAAGAAGCAGCACATCCTGGAGCGGCTGACCGCCGCCGAGGGCCTGGAGCGTTTCCTGCACACCAAGTATGTCGGGCAAAAGCGCTTCTCGCTCGAAGGCGGCGAGAGTTTCATTGCCTCGATCGACGAGTTGATACAGTCGGCGGGCGCCAAGGGGGTGCAGGAAATCGTGATCGGCATGGCCCACCGTGGCCGCTTGAATGTGCTGGTCAACGTCATGGGCAAGATGCCCAAGGATTTGTTTGCCGAATTCGACCATACGGCGCCCGAAGACCTGGCTGCCGGCGATGTGAAGTACCACCAGGGCTTCAGCTCCGACGTGACCACCCCGGGCGGCCCGGTCCACCTTTCGCTGGCTTTCAATCCGTCGCACCTGGAGATCGTCAACCCGGTGGTCGAAGGCTCGGTGCGCGCGCGCATGGACCGCCGGGCCGACCCGCAAGGCCAGCAGGTGCTGCCGGTGCTGGTGCATGGTGACGCGGCATTTGCCGGCCAGGGGGTGATTCAGGAAACGCTGGCGCTGGCACAGACCCGGGGCTACTCCACCGGCGGCACGGTGCATATCGTGATCAACAACCAGATCGGTTTCACCACCTCCGACCCCCGCGATAGCCGCTCCACGCTGTACTGCACCGACGTGGTCAAGATGATCGAGTCGCCGGTGCTGCATGTCAACGGCGATGACCCCGAGGCCGTGGTGCTGGCCACCCAACTGGCCCTGGAGTTCCGCATGGAGTTCCGCAAGGATGTGGTCGTGGACATCGTCTGCTTTCGCAAGCTCGGCCACAACGAGCAGGACACGCCGGCGCTGACCCAGCCGCTGATGTACAAGAAGATCGGCGCGCATCCGGGCACGCGCAAGCTCTATGCCGACAAACTGGCTGCGCAGGGCCTGGGCGAGACCTTGGGCGATGACATGGCCCGGGCCTACCGCCAGGCGATGGATGCCGGCAAGCACACGGTCGATCCGGTGCTGACCAACTTCAAGAGCAAGTACGCGGTCGACTGGAGCCCCTTCCTGGGCAAGAAGTGGACCGACGCTGGTGACACCGCGATTCCGCTGGCCGAGTGGCGGCGCCTGGCCGAGAAAATCACGCTGATTCCTGGCAGCGTGACCCCGCACCAACTGGTCAGGAAGGTCTATGACGATCGCGCCGCGATGGGCCGTGGCGAACTGCCCGTGGACTGGGGCATGGGCGAGCATATGGCGTTTGCATCGCTGGTGGCCAGCGGCTACGCGGTGCGGCTGTCGGGTGAGGACTGCGGCCGTGGCACGTTCACGCACCGCCACGCCGTGGTGCATGACCAAAAGCGCGAGAAATGGGACATCGGCACCTACACGCCGTTGCAGAACGTGGCCGAGAACCAGGCGCCGTTCGTCGTCATCGACTCCATCCTCTCCGAAGAGGCGGTGCTGGGCTTTGAATACGGCTACGCCTCGAACGACCCCAATACCCTGGTGATCTGGGAAGCCCAGTTCGGCGACTTCGCCAATGGCGCGCAGGTGGTGATCGACCAGTTCATCGCCTCGGGCGAAGTCAAGTGGGGCCGCGTCAACGGCATCACGCTGATGCTGCCCCATGGCTACGAAGGCCAAGGCCCCGAGCACAGTTCGGCGCGTCTGGAGCGCTTCATGCAAATGGCGGCCGACGCCAACATGCAAGTGGTGCAGCCGACCACGGCCAGCCAGATTTTCCATGTGCTGCGGCGCCAGATGGTGCGCGCGCTGCGCAAGCCGCTGATCATCATGACGCCCAAGTCGCTGCTGCGCAACAAGGACGCCACCTCGCCGCTGTCCGAGTTCACCAGGGGTGGCTTCCAGACGGTGATTCCCGAGCAGGACGAAGCCATCGTCAAAAAGGCCGCCAAGGTCAGGCGCGTGCTGGCCTGCTCCGGCAAGGTGTACTACGACCTGGTCAAAAGGCGCAGCGAGAAGGCCATCGATGATGTGGCGATCCTGCGCGTCGAGCAGTTGTACCCGTTCCCGCACAAAGCCTTTGCCGCAGAGCTCAAGCGCTACGCCCAGGCCATCGATGTGGTCTGGTGCCAGGACGAGCCGCAGAATCAGGGCGCCTGGTTCTTCGTGCAGCACTACATCCACGAGAACATGCACGAAGGCCAGAAACTGGGCTACTCCGGCCGCGCGGCATCGGCATCGCCTGCCGTCGGTTACTCGCACCTGCACCAGGAGCAGCAAAAGGCGCTGGTCGATGGCGCGTTCGGCAAGATCAAGGGCTTCGTGCTGACCAAATGAACGCCACTGCGCACGGCAAGCGAAAACCCTCATCCCCATGGTTCCCGAAGTCCCCGAAGCATTCCGAAAGAAGAACTGGTATGGCCATCGTAGAAGTCAAAGTCCCCGCACTGTCCGAATCCGTGGTCGAGGCCACCTTGCTGGCGTGGAAGAAAAAGCCCGGCCAGGCCGTGGCAATCGATGAGATTCTGATCGAGATCGAAACCGACAAGGTGGTGCTGGAAGTGCCTGCGCCCGCCGCCGGCCTGCTGGCCGAGATCGTTCAGGGCGACGGCGCCACGGTCGCCGCCGAGCAGGTCATTGCCCGCATCGACACCGAAGGCCGGGCGGCAGCATCGGCTGCTTCGGCAGTTTCGGCAGTTTCGGCAGTTTCGGCCGCAGCAGCCACTGTGGCGCCTGCCGCAGCCCAGGCAGCGAAGGCCGGCGTCGCCATGCCGGCCGCCGCCAAACTGCTGGCCGACCACCAACTGTCCGTGGCGTCGGTGCCGGGCACGGGCAAGGACGGCCGCGTGACCAAGGCGGATGTGCTCGGTGCCGTGGCCCGCGGCGCAGCCGCTACGACATCTTTCGCCGCCGCTGCGACGCCCTTCGCAGCCGCTACGACACCCTTCGCCGCCGCTGCGACACCCTCGGTTGCTGCAACCCCCCCCGCATCCGCGACGCCCGCCATCCCGACCGGCGTTCCCGCCAAGGTCCTGCCCCAGGTGCCGGCGCCCGCATCCTCCAGGCCGCAGTGGGGCGAGCGCCCCGAGCAGCGCGTTGCGATGAGCCGTCTGCGTGCCCGCGTGGCCGAGCGCCTGCTGCAATCGCAGTCGACCAACGCCATCCTGACCACGTTCAACGAAGTGAACATGGCGCCGGTGATGCAGATGCGCAAGAAGTTCCAGGACGCATTCACCAAGGAGCATGGCGTGAAGATCGGCTTCATGGGCTTTTTCGTGAAGGCGGCAGTGCATGCCCTGAAGAAATACCCGGTGCTCAACGCGGCCGTCGATGGCAACGACATCGTCTACCACGGCTACTTCGACATCGGCATCGCCGTCGGCTCGCCCCGTGGTCTGGTGGTGCCGATACTGCGCAACGCCGACCAGATGGGCTTTGCCGACATCGAAAAGAAAATCGCCGAGTTCGCCCAGAAGGCCGCGGACGGCAAGCTGGAAATTCAGGAACTGACCGGCGGCACCTTCTCCATCTCCAATGGCGGCACTTTTGGCTCGATGCTGTCCACGCCCATCATCAACCCGCCGCAGTCGGCCATCCTGGGCGTGCACGCCACCAAGGACCGCGCCGTGGTGGAGGACGGCCAGATCGTCATCCGCCCGATGAACTACCTGGCCATGTCTTACGACCACCGCATCATCGACGGCCGCGAAGCCGTGCTGGGCCTGGTGGCGATGAAGGAGGCGCTGGAAGATCCTGCGCGCCTGCTGTTCGACATCTGAGCGGGGTCTTCCATGAGCCAAGCATTCGATGTGATCGTCATCGGCGCCGGCCCCGGTGGCTACATTGCCGCGATCCGCGCCGCCCAACTGGGCTTGAACACCGCCTGTATCGATGCGTCGCAGAACGACCAGGGAGGGGCCGCTCCGGGCGGCACCTGCACCAACGTGGGCTGCATTCCGTCCAAGGCGCTGCTGCAATCGTCCGAGCATTTCGAGCAGGCGACGCATTGGGCCGACCATGGCATCACGGTCGCCGGCGTGCAGATCGATGTGGCCAAAATGCAGGCCCGCAAAAGCGCCGTGGTCCGGCAAAACAACGATGGCATCCAGTACCTGTTCAAGAAGAACAAGGTCCGCTTCTTCCATGGCCGCGGCTCGTTCGTGCAGGCCGTCGAGGGCGGCTATCGGATTGCGGTGCAAGCGCTGGCCCAAGGCGCGGCGCCAGAGTTGTTGACCGGCAAGCAGATCATCGTGGCCACGGGCTCGAGCGCGCGCGCGCTGCCCGGCACGCCGTTTGACGAAGAACGGGTGCTGTCCAACGACGGCGCATTGCGCCTCGCCGCAGTGCCCAAGCGGCTGGCCCTGATCGGCGCCGGAGTGATCGGCCTGGAAATCGGCTCCGTGTGGCGCCGCCTGGGCGCCGAGGTCACCATCCTCGAAAGCCTGCCGACTTTTCTGGGCGCGGTCGACGAGCAGATCGCCAAAGAGGCGAAAAAGGCGTTCGACAAGCAGGGCCTGGCGATCGAACTGGGCGCGCAGGTCGGCCAAGTCTCGGTCGGCAAGAAGGGGGCGCAGGCGGTGCACATTGCCTATACCGACGCCAAGGGCCAGGCGCAGGCGCTGGATGTGGACCAACTCATCGTGGCCATAGGCCGGGTGCCCAACACCCAGGGCCTGAACGCCGAGGCCGTGGGCCTGCCGCTGGACGAGCGCGGCGCGCTGGTGGTCGACGCCGACTGCAAAACCCCGGTGCCCGGCATTTGGGCGGTGGGCGACGTGGTGCGCGGCCCGATGCTGGCGCACAAGGCCGAGGAAGAGGGCGTCGCCGTGGCCGAGCGCATTGCCGGCCAGCATGGGCATGTGAACCTGGGCACCATCCCCTGGGTCATCTACACCCACCCCGAAATCGCCTGGGTGGGCCGCAGCGAGCAGCAACTCAAGGCCGAGGGCATCGGGTACCGGGCCGGCATCTTCCCCTTCCTGGCCAATGGCCGCGCACGCGCGTTGGGCGATACCGCCGGCATGGTCAAAATGCTGGCCGATGCCGGCACCGATGAAATCCTGGGCGTGCACATCGTAGGCCCGCAGGCCAGCGAACTGATTGCCCAAGCCGTGCTGGCCATGGAGTTCAAGGCCAGCAGCGAAGACATCGCGCGCATCTGCCATGCCCACCCCACATTGAGCGAAGCCATCAAGGAAGCGGCCTTGGCCGTGGACAAGCGCACGCTGAACTTCTGATGCCTGCATAAAAACGGCCGCAGGCGCATGGTTCAGATGCGCTTGTAGCCATCGAATAGCCGCCATCCAGTGAGCATCGAACAGGCGTATCGGGCCGAACTGGCCGCCAAGGGCTATCGAAGCGACCCCGCCCAATTGCGCGCAGTCGCGGCCCTGCAGCGCTGCGCCGATGACTGGGTGGCGTACAAGGCGCGGCGCTCGAACGCCATCAAAAAGCTGATCAACCGCCCCGCGCTCCCGCGCGGCGTTTACCTGCACGGCGGGGCCGGGCGTGGCAAGAGCTTTTTGCTGGACTGCTTTTTCACCGCCGTGCCCGTCAAGCGCAAGGTGCGGTTGCACTTTCACGAGTTCATGCGCGAAGTGCACCGCGAACTGGCGCTGCTGCAGGGCACGGTGAACCCGCTCCACCGGCTGGGCGAGCGCATGGCCCGGCGCTACAAGCTGATCTGCTTCGATGAGTTCCATGTCGCGGACATCACCGACGCGCTGATCCTGCACCGCTTGCTGACGGCGCTGTTCGACAACGGCGTGGGCTTTGTCACCACCTCCAACTTCAGGCCCGACGAACTGTACCCGGGCGGCCTGCACCGGGAGCGCATCCTGCCGGCGATTGCCCTGCTCGATGACAGGCTGGAAGTGGTGAACGTGGACAACGGCACCGATTACCGCCGGCAAACGCTGGAGCGGGTGGTGCGCTACCACTGCCCCGCAGGGCCGCAGGCGGACGCCGCCATGCAACAAGCCTTCGATCGGTTGGCCGAAGTCCCTGACGAAGACCCGGCATTGCAGATCGAAGCGCGCACCATCCTGGCCCGCCGCAAGGCCGGCGGCTTGGTCTGGTTCGACTTCAAGACCCTCTGCGCCGGCCCCCGCTCACAGAACGACTATCTGGAGATCGCCACCCGGTTCCACACGCTGCTGCTGTCCGACGTGCCCTGCATGCCGGTGGGCATGGCCTCGGCCGCGCGGCGCTTTACCTGGCTGGTCGACGTGTTGTACGACCGGCGCGTCAAACTGATCCTGTCGGCCGCCGTGCCACCCGAGCAGCTCTACACCGCAGGCCCGCTGGTACACGAGTTTCCGCGCACGGTATCGCGCCTGCATGAGATGCAATCGCGGGCATTCCTGGCGCTGGCGCGGCGCAGCGTGGATACCGGGCTGACATGAGCGCCGCCCGGCCGCCCGGAGGCGCTCGCACCGCAGCCGAAGGTACTCCAGTGAGCCTGAATCCACGCCATGCCCGTACTTTCCGGTGCAAGGGCCAAGTGATCGATCGAGCGGCCTGCGCGAGATCGATGACCGATCGGTTGCACCGGCATCAGCAATGGTTGCGCTTTCTCCAACTGATCGATCGCCAGACGCCAAAGATCGGCAGCATCATGGGACCGAAGCTGACGCATGGTCGCGCCACGAAATGGCAACAAAGCGCGCCTTCATGGTGCTGACGGCATGCGACCGATCGCCGGCAAGCCCTCCTCATTTCATTCCTGAATCAGCCGTGCACTTTGTCGGCGTCGCTTGCCGTACAGCTGTACTGTCTGCGCTCCGCCTTCGCGCTCACGAACGATGGGGAAATGGAATGGCCGGGATCAGTACGTTTTGTATGGCAGGAACTTGCCGCTCAACATGACATTGACGCGATCACCGTTCGGATCGGCTTGGCGCTGAATATCCATCTTGAAATCAATCGCGCTCATGATGCCGTCGCCGAACTCTTCGTGGATCAGTTCCTTGATCGTGCTGCCATAGACACTGACGATTTCGTACCAGCGATAGATCAGCGGATCGGTCGGTGTCGGCAGCGAGCCTTTGTATGGCACGATTTGCAGCCACAGCGTTTCTTCATCGGTGAGATCGAACAGTTCCTGCGCCACGGCAGCCTGCCTGGCGGTCAGCGTCATCTGGCCGAGCATGGCGGCGGTCGTCCACTCCTTGCTTTGGCCGATGCTTTCGGCGATCTTGCCCCAGGTCATTTTGTTTTTGACCTTGGCGGAGATGATTTTTTGGGTAACGAGGTTGCGATCCATGAAGTTCTCCTTGCGGTGAATAATGAAAAGATCAAGCGGCTTGCGGAAAATTGCCCGAGGTTTGTGCTGGAATTCCTTCCTCCAGACCCGGCATTATCATGCGTGCCACGGCATCCCCGGCGCCGGCCTCCTGAATTCGGCGCGAGCGATGCACCAGAAAATCGACCAGATGATTGCGGATGCGATAAAACTGCGGGTCGTGGTGCATGTTTTCCCGCGTGCGCGTCTTCGGCATGGTGTTGACCACCACTTCAGCAATGCGTGCGCGCGGTCCGTTGGACATCAGGAAAATTTTATCAGCCAGCAAAATTGCTTCGTCCACATCGTGCGTGATCATGAACACGGTCTGATGCGTGGCGCTGCAAATCTTCAGCAACTCGTCCTGCACCACGCCGCGCGTCAAAGCGTCGAGCGCGCCGAATGGTTCATCCATCAGCAGCATCTTCGGTTCGATCGAAAACGCCCGTGCGATACCGACGCGTTGCTTCATGCCACCGGACAGTTCGGACGGCTTTTTGTGCTCGGCGCCTTTGAGTCCGACCATCGCGATAAAGCGGCGCGCATGTTCTTCGGCCTTGTCACGCGGCCAGTCCGGCCAGCGTGAGCGCACCGCAAACACGATATTCCCCAAAACGCTGAACCATGGCATCAGCGCATGGCTCTGGAACACCACGCCGCGATCCAGGCTCGGCCCTTTGACTTCGCGCTGATCCATGATCACCACGCCGCCCGATGACGCTTCCAGTCCTGCCAACACATTCAGGATGGTGGTCTTGCCGCAGCCGGAGTGGCCGATGATGCAAGCGAACTCGCCCTTGTCGATGCCGAACGAGACCTTATCGAATACCGGCGGGCCGTCATCGGTGTAACGCTTGCTGAGGTTGTCAACGATGAGAAATGCTTTGCCCATGTGTCCGCCCTATTCTGTATACGTCACCAGTTTTTGCAGGCGCGCAAACACCAAGTCCAGCAGCATACCCGTCACCCCGATGAGCAAAATCGCGAAGATCACGCTGGTCAGCGACAGGTTGTTCCATTCATTCCAGACGTAGTAACCGATGCCGGTGCCGCCCACCAGCATCTCCGCCGCGACGATCACCAGCCACGCGATGCCCATCGAAATGCGCATGCCGGTCAAAATCGTCGGCGCCGCCGCCGGCAGGATCACCAGGAAAGCCTTGCGCAGCGGTTTGACCTCCAGCGTCTTGGCGGCGTTGAGCCAATCGCGCCGCACCGACGCCACACCGAAGGCGGTATTCATCAGCATCGGCCACACCGAGCAGATGAAGATCACGAAGATCCCCGAGATCGACGAATCCTTGATCGTATACAAGGCCAGCGGCATCCACGCCAACGGTGAGATTGGCTTGAGAATCTGGATGAACGGGTTCAACGCCCGTTGCATCAGCGGCGACATGCCAAGCAGAAATCCCAACGGAATCGCCACCACCGCTGCAATCACAAACCCCAGCCCGACACGCGCCAGCGAGTAGCCGAGTTGGATGCCGATGCCCTTGTCGTTGGGACCGTTGTCATAGAAAGGATGGGCCAGTTCCTTGCGTATGGTTTGGCCCATCTGCGCCAGCCCGGGAAAACCGCTGGTCTTGACGGGCGAACTGCTGCCCTTGCCCATCAGCCTGGCGTACTCGTCCTCGGCGGCCGAAGTTGCCGCCGAAGCAGCGCCAGCACCTGCGCTTGCAACGCGCTGCCCTGGCGCTGTCGCCAGATGCCACACCAGCAGCAGACAGCCGAAAATCACCAGCGAGATCAGCCCGGCACGCCAGCCCAATTGCGCAGCCGGCGTCATCAGGTCCTCTTGATGGCAAAGCTGTTGACGTAGGCGTCGGCCTTGGCCGGGTCGAATTCCTTGCCCATGATCATGTGTTTGCGATAGGCGCCGTCCGGCACTGGCTGGCCGAGTTCCTTCATGTATTTTTTGGCATCGGTCAACAGCAGCACGCGCTCGGCGATGCCTTTGTAATCGATCTCGCCTTTGACATAACCCCAGCGCTTTAACTGGCTCAAAATCCACACCGCCATCGAATCCCACGGCACCGGATCGAAGTCGGCGCGGCCCGGCACGGTTTTCACGTTGCCGAGACCGTCGGCGAAGCGGCCGGTCAGCACCTGCTCGACCACCGTTTCCGGCTGATTCAAATAGGCTGCCGGCGAAATCACCTTGGCCACCAGAGAACGATTGGCCGGATCGCGCGCCATCGCTGCGGCAGTCAGCACGGCGCGGAACAAGGCCGCGAAGGTATTCGGATTTTGTTTGACGAAATCTTCCGACATGCCGAACGCGCAGCATGGATGACCGTCCCAGATTTCCTTGGAGAGGATATGGATGAAACCGACTTCGTCGTACACCGCGCGCTGATTGAACGGATCGGGACCGAGGAAGCCGTCGATGTTGCCGGCGCGCAGATTGGCCACCATTTCCGGTGGCGGTGTGACGCGGATTTGCACGTCACGATCCGGATCGAGTCCGTTCTCGGCAAGGTAATAGCGCAGCAGGAAGTTGTGCATCGAATACTCGAACGGCACCGCAAACCTGAAGCCATGCCACTGCCCGGGATTGCGTTTGTCCTTGTGCTTGACGTGCAGCGTGATGGCCTGGCCATTGATGTTCTGGATCGTCGCGATGCGCATCTGCACCGGATTGCTGCCCGCACCGATCGACATCGCCAGCGGCATCGGCGACAGGAAATGCGATGCGTCATATTCCTTGTTGATCATCTTGTCGCGCATCAGCGCCCAACCGGCGGTTTTGTTGAGCGACACGTTCAGGCCCTGCTTGCGGTAAAAGCCGAGCGAATCGGCCATGATCAGCGGTGCTGCGCAGGTAAGCGCGATGAAGCCGATTTTGAGGTCCTTCTTTTCGATGGCGCCGTTCTTTTCTTGCGCCATCGCCTGCAACGCATCCAACGGAAACATGCTGGCAATTGCCGCGCGCGCCGTATTGGCGCCGACCGCACGCAGGAAGCCGCGACGCTGCGATGCCTGCGGAAACAGTGCGCGCAACACGGATTCTTCCACCACATCGTTGCTCAATGGTTCGGGATCCTGCGAACGTATTCGCCGCAGATGTTGCTGCGCCGCCGGGTGCCCATCGCCATGCGCCATCTGGCTGGCATGTTTGCCGCAGGAGCAAATGTTGCCTGCGTACCCGGCGTCGTCAGTGTGGAAGAGGGGGCTGTCGATTTCTCTTGGCATGAATTCCCTCGTGTGATGAAGTTGAAGTCAAACTGCCTTGTGGCCCGACTACATGCAAGGGTCTTGCCATCAGTGCCTGGCCACACGAGTGCCATTTTCAGGTGCAGACAAGGCCGCAAATGCACCATTTACGATGTGCGCTGCGCCGGCAAGGTGCGGCGCCCGTTCGCACATACACCATGACGCCGCAGGATTTTGGATTCACCAGCGCCGGCACGCCAATGCCGTCGTCCTTCATCAGCCATTGAGCCGGCATCAGATGCTCAAATGATATTCACCCGGGCTACTGGCAAATGCCGTGCCACGATACTCGGCATCTCCTGAAACGATGCGAAATGCCGCCGGCGCCAGTGTTTCTTGTCGCAGATACGCCTGCGGCGAAATACCGCAATCGACATTGCAAGACAACCCGGCGGCCCAGGAAAACTCCCACCCCCTCACACCCCGAATGCGCATGTGCCGACGGTGCGCGCACCCGCATCAACGCAGCCGACGATTCACGCTTGCGCTCGGCCAACAGGCGCTCGATGGGCCTTTGATGCCCCGCCGTGCCTACCTCCGCGAACACAACAAGGAGGCCCCGCCCAGCAAGTGAAAGCCCAGCAAGTGAAAGTGCGGCGATCCATCGCGGCGCATTCGACAGATGCCGATTCATTGACGCAGTGGACTAGTCCACCGCATCATTGAATAAGCACCTGACGAATGCGCCGTGATGGATCGTCGTACTTCCACTTGATGGGCTTGGGATTCTTGTTGTGTTCGCGGATGTAGCGCATCAGCTTTCGCCCCAAGTCCTTCACCGAGGTAAATACGCCGCGGGTTATGACATCACGCTGAATGCGCGAGAACCAGTTCTCCACCTGGTTCAGCCACGACGAGTACGTGGGTGTGAAGTGCATGCGCACGTTGCCGTGCTGTACAAGGAAGTCCCGCACGCGCTGGGTCTTGTGGCTGCTGACGTTGTCGCAGATGACATGGATCTCCTGCCGCTCGCACTGGCTGGCGACGATGTCGGTAAGGAAGGCGACGAAT
>Ga0081606_1000629_pt1 | contig 13420 bp, 12 predicted proteins | sample EareggfetidaYelm_FD_71127 | JGI IMG/M metagenome (GOLD analysis project Ga0081606, IMG submission 71127) | Earthworm egg capsule microbial community from the University of Washington, USA - E. fetida Yelm (SPADES assembly) (version 2) | ecosystem: Host-associated > Annelida > Reproductive system... | reverse complement strand
GCTGACTTGTATTAAATTGCGTGTAAAATTATAATTTATCAATGCACCTGAGTTCAATACTTTGTCACAAACCAATAATAACAATGAATAGCAGTTAACCGTCAAGCGAAAATTTGTAGTGCAAACTGGTACTCAAAAATGAGACTATTCAGTGTTTACAAGGCTTTTCGTCCATCTACCGGCAAGTTGGGTTATGAGTTGTTGCGCCATTTTTTTTGTTCTTTGGTTACAGTCATAGCTTGCTGTTGTCATTGTAAATTAAGGTGCAAATAAAGTAACATTATAGTAATATTACAGATTAAAATTAAAATTAAGGTGATATTAGTGTGATATTATCGTATTTCCTGAAATAAATTTAAAAAATGTTACTCTAAAATTACTTTTTTTAAAACCATTGATTTTCAGCGTTTTACGATTTCTATTTAACATGCGGCGGAAAAATACTATAAAAAATGATTATGAAAGTACAAGAACAAATAATTAGACATATTGTAAATGAATACTCTCTTTCAGAATACGCTACTAATAAAGACGAGTTAAAAGAATGGGACAGATTCGTATATGAATTGATTAATAAGATAATCAATGGCAGGCAATTTCATTTATATGTAAATAACTATAAAAACAAAAGTATATTACAAGGTTTAGATTCTTTTACAAAGGGGAAATATAATGGTGTCAAGTATGGCATTTTGTCCTCTTCTAACACAAATATTTTATCTGAAATTATAGAAGAGTCAGAATTTTATTTAGGAGAAATTTATTTATTGCTTGGCCGCTTATCAGAGGATATTTTGAAAGACTTTGTTAACTATATTAATTTTCAAAATAAAGCATGTTATTCGCCGCCTCTCGAATGCGTGAGAATGGATGACGATGGAGAATCTGTATATTGGATAAACCCTTCTTATCAAGGCGGAGTAATAAATTTTTTAGATAGCATCAAAAACACATCAGAATAATTCATTTAAAATGCTAAATATTTTTATAATTATTTTAACAGCCTGCTTTTCGTCTTTAAACTGGCGGGTTTACACAGACAATGTAAATCACTTTAAGATCAATTACCCTGATAAATGGATAATACAAAATGCAAATGGGTCAATTGTATTTTTAAGCCCAAAAGAGGGGGTACAAGATTTATTCCAAGAAAACGTAAACCTGATGTTGCAAGACTTATCGCAAAAGCGGATGAACTTAGAACAGTACACTGAGGTAACTAAAAAACAAATCATAGATAATCTTGGATCATCTGCTATTATATCCCTTAAAAGCACAACATTAGCAGGGCAACGGGCAAAAGAATTTATTTATGATATGAATTATCAAGGCAGAAGCTTAAAGTTAAAGCAATACTGGTTTATCAAAGGAAATATAGCCTATCTGTTCTCATATACGGCCCGAACCATCGAAGTATGGTAAATACGAAAGTACAGCAACGGAAATGATACAGAGCTTTAAGTTTTTTTGACTGCCCCCCTCTGTCCCTTCCCCGTTCTTTCCCTGCCAAGGCGTTCAAATATTTGAACAGGCGAGCAAATGAGTTTTTGGGAGGAAAGTCAAGTTGGAAATTTTATTTTTTGGAGGTTCGGGTTGTTTTTATTTTGTTTAAATCCGTCCAGTACATTGTTGGGTCGGCGGTTATAGTCGTCAATTACCTGCGGGAGCACTTTTTGCAGGGCTTCAAAATCGCTTATATGGAGATGGTATAACCCATAGTATTTGAGCATATAGTGGGCGGCTTCTGCCATAGTAAAACCTTTTTGTTTCCTCAATCGCCCTGAAAGATAATACCGTAAAACGAAGAGCCAAAGACAGATACTCACTGCTATTTTAAAAAATTACTTTCCCCAATTTTCCCCCACGGGGTTGGTTCGCATAATGAAAGCATACTTTTTAATGTACGCTTTCTGACCGCTTTACTCCTTTTTCCGTGCATTAAAAATTGACATGACGCCTCGTAAAGGCGCGTCTTTATTGAATTTTTTAGTTTTTAAGCCCTAAACAAACGACATCGGATTAATGATTAATGATAAAACCCCGCAAGCCCCGCGTTCCCCTTGGTATGCCCTGTGTTCCTCTCGTCCCCCGGTGCCCGCGAAGGGCTTTAATCATTAACCATCATTGTGCTCCGCCTCCGCGAAGAGGCATTAAGCATTAACCATTATTTCTGTTGTGGTTTTGTAGCTTGCGCTTTTTGTGCGGCGGTGGGGGTGATGCCCAATTTTTTCAACACCAAGTCCGAGATATTGTATTTGTCGTCGCTGTAAAGGAGGATGTCTCCGCCGCCCAGCATTTGGGGATTGATGATGAACGAATAGCTTTGTTCTTTGGCGACTTCTTCAATGGCTTTTCCTACTTTTTTATAGATAGGTTCCATCAAATCGGCTTGTTTTTTTTGCAGAGAGGACTGCGCTTCTTGTTGAAATTTTTGAATGCCTTCCTGCATGCCTTGCAGTTCGCGTTCTTTGTCGGAACGGATGGCGTCGGGCGTGGTGGCGGACATTCCTTGATAGGCTTTAATTTTTGCCTCCAGGTCGGCGCTCTTTGCTTTGAGGGTGTTTTGCAACTGTTCGCCGTGTGTTTTCAGTTCGGCCTCTATTTGTTTAAATTCGGGCATTAAGCCAAAAATATACTCCCAGTCGGCATAGCCGATTTTTTGAGTAGTTTGAGCGGAGGCGGCTGCGGCAAGCAGGCTAAGGGTCAGAATTACGGTGATTTTTCTCATTTTACTGTAGTGTTTTATTTAATTTTATCAACTGGGTCTCCAAGTCCTAGTTCTTCAAGGACGAAGTCGGTATAGTCGTGGCGGGGGTCGGTATAGACCATCACTAATTGATCGGCCTTGTCAAAAACGATGACAAGGCGATGCGATTTGGCAACTTTCTCCACGGCGTCAAATATTTTATCTTGCAAAGGTTTTACCAGCTCTGTTTTTTTCAGAAAATATAATCCGTCCACGCCAAAAATTTTCTTTTGAAATTCCTGCAATTCATTTTCTTTCTCGACAATTTCAGTTTCGCGTTTTTGTTTCATTTCAGAGGTCAGCAACACGCGCTCCGCCACAAACGAACTCCGAAGAGCGGCGGCTTCTTTCTGCTTTCCTTCTACTTCCTTTTGCCAGTTGGCGGCAAACTGTTCCAACTCTTTGGTCGCTTTTGCATAGTCCGACATTTTGCTCAAAATATGTTCGGAATTGATATAGCCGAATTTTTGCGAATAACCAAAATTAAGGCAAAAAAAAGCAATCCACAAAAACAGAGGTTTCATGTCAGCGAATTTGTTGGCCAATGGTAAAATGAAACTGCGAGCCGCTGGGGGCGTTGGCAAACGGGAGCGTGTCGAAGCCGTAAGCCCAGTTGAGTCCGATGAGTCCGAAAGCCGGCATAAACAAACGGGCGCCGAAACCGGCGGAACGATACATATTAGAGGGGTTCACCTTTTTATAATCGCCCCAGTTATTGCCTGCTTCGGCGAAAATCAGTCCGTAAATGGTCGCGGTTTGTCCGGTGGTTACGGGGTAGCGAAGTTCCGCGCCGAATTTATCGTATATCAATCCGCCTACGATGTCGCTTCCTTGCGCATTGCTGCCGTATCTTGGCGGCGTCACGCTATTGTCGATATAGCCCCTGAGACCTATCACTTCTTGACCGAGCACGAAGGAATTGAACCCTCCGGCCAATCCCGCGCCGCCCAATACAAAGCGTTCAAACGGCCCCGGATCCAGTCCTTTTTTGTAAGAGCCTATGTAGCCGAAATGGAACTTGCTTTCCAACACAAGACTGCGTCCGCCGGGTTTGTCGCTTCCGAAAATTTTGAGATAAAACTTGGAATCGAACATAATTTTATAGAGTTCAATCCACTTGTAGCGCAAGGTTTTATCGTTGAGGTAGGAGGGATCTCTCAAGATCGAATAGGGCGGCGTAAGTATGACGGCCAGCGAAATTTGCGAGCCGCTGGTGGGGTAGAACGGGCTGTCGATGCTGTTGCGCGATAAGGTATTCTCCAGCTTAATTTCGTTTGTCAGTCCTTGAGTGGGGAGCGAGGGCTGCGAGACGAAGTAGTCTTTGTAATTGTAAAGCAAATACGACAACGAATTAGTGAGCGTAAAATAATTGTCCGGCCAGTTGAGTCGCCTTCCAAGCCCGACGGTTATGCCTGTTTGTTTGAGGTAATAATTGGCTGTGGCGAATTGAAACAATCGGCTGTTTGTCTGCGTGATGGAGTGGTTCAGACTTACCGTGAGGGCATGGGGTTTTGAGCCGCCGAGCCAGGGTTCTGTAAACGAGATGCTATAACTTTGGAAAGACGAGCCGTTGGCTTGCATTTGGAGAGAAAGCCGTTGTCCGTCGCCGATGGGGAGCGGTCGCCACTTCTCCCAATGGGGAATATTGCGAATGGAAAAATTGTTGAAAGAAAGGCCGAGCGTCCCCACAAAACCATAATATCCTCCCCAGCCCCCGGAGAGTTGCACTTGGTCGTTCGACTGCTCTTCCATTTTCCAGTTAATGTCCACCGTTCCCGCCGCCGGGTTGGGACGGATGTCGGGTTCGATTTTTTGCGGATTAAAATAACCCGATTGGCTCAACTGTTGCTGTGTGCGGATGATGTCGGAGCGTCGGAATTTATAGCCGGGGATTGTGCTAAGTTCGCGGCGCACCACGTGGTCGTTGGTTCTTTCATTGCCGGCAATGCCCACGGCGTTCACCGTAGCTTTTTCGCCTTCAAAGATGCGTATCTCCACGTCGATGGAATCGCCGGCCACGGCCACCTCCACCGGATCGGCGCGGAAAAAGAGATAGCCGTCGTCCATATAGAGTCCGCTCACGTCGCCCGTTTTGTTGTCAAACGTCAAACGCTTTTCCAGCAATTCGCGATTGTAAACGTCGCCTTTTTTAATATTCAACACGCTGTTGAGCACCTCGTCTTTGTGCACAAAATTGCCCGTCCACGTGATATTGCGGAAGAAATATTTTTTTCCTTCAAATAAATTCAGGTGTATATCCACCGAGTTTTTAGACACGGGCTTTATGGTGTCGCTCAAAATTTCCGCGTCGCGATAGCCCGCGGTATTGTAGAAGGCGAGCAGTTTTTTCTTGTCTTCTTCATATTCGGTGCGGATGAGTTTGGAGGAGGCCAGGAAATTAAGTTTCAAATTGTCCGCGAAGAATTTATTGCGATTGGCGTGGCGCACGGCGTAGCCCGAATCAGCCCAGTGCTTGAGGCGCGACAGACGCAACGAAAGCAGTTCGCGGAGCAAGGCGCGATGAATTTTGATGCGGGCATATTCGTGTGTTTTTTTCAAACGCCACTTTAATTTAAAGTCGCTCACCTCTTCATTGCCCGTAAGATCGATTTTGTCAATCTTCACTTTGGCATTGGGATGCACCTCGATTTTCAAACGGACATTTCCGCGATTGAGCGTGTCGCGCACCTGCGTGATTTTGACCGTGGTATTTAAAAATCCTTTTTTCACAAAATGCTTTTTCACCGACACTTCGGTATTGCGGATCATGGCGTCGTTCACAATTTTTCCGCGGATCAATTTCAGGTCGTCTTTCAGCGAACTTTGGCGTCCTTTGCTGATGCCCGTGAAGAAAAAATCGGACAAACGCGGGCGCTCGCTCAACTCCAGACGGAGATAGATATTTTTCCCGTCCACTTTGTCCACCAAGATGGCGGCGTCGCCCACCAGACCGTGCTTCCACAATTTGCGAATGGCGTTGCCGGTGGCGTCTCCGGGGATTTTTATTTTATCGCCTACCTTCAATCCCGAAAGCGAAATCATCGCATTTTTGTCGAGCACCCGAAGGCCTGTCATTTCAATGCCCGCAATGATGAATTCATTTTGCACCAGAGGATGTTCTTGAGTTTGTTCTTGTTGCCCTTGCGGCTCTCTCTGCCCTCCCTGACGCGCTCTTCCCTTGCGGAATTGCGCGGAAGCCGACCAAGCGAAGAGGAGGCAAAGAAAAAGTAGTGTCGCTTTTTTCATTTAACGCGGGATTGAGTGGGCAGCAGACCAAAACGGCGTTCTCTTTTTTGATATGAATCTACTGCTGAATACAAGTCATTTTTTGTAAAATTAGGCCACAGCGCGGACATAAAATAAAATTCCGTATAAGCCATTTGCCACAGCAAAAAATTGCTGATGCGTTGTTCGCCGCCTGTTCGGATAAGGAGTTCAGGGTCGGGTTGCCCGGCGGTTTGCAAATATTGTCCGAAAAGATTTTCGTTCACTTGCTCTGCCCGCGCTTTGCCTGACGCTATGTCTTGGGCTAATTTTTGCGCCGCCGCGGCAATCTCCCAACGCCCGCTGTAGCTGATGGCTAGTTGCAACAGAAGCCCGTTGCCGTCGGCGGTTTCGCGTACCGCGCGGGCAATGGAACGCCTGCTTTTTTCAGGCATTTGCATCAGGTCTCCCAAGAGCGCAAGCCTCACATTGTTTTTCTTCAAATTATCCAACTCTTTAACTATCGTTTCCAACATTAAATCCATCAAGGCATTTACTTCCTCCTTTGGACGCCCCCAGTTTTCGGTGCTGAAGACATAAAGCGTCAGCACCTCCACGCCCAACTCCGCGCATCCTTCCGTCACGTTCCTCACCGCGCTAATGGCGTTCCGATGACCAAAAACACGCGCCGCGCCTTTCTCCCGCGCCCACCTTCCGTTGCCGTCCATAATAACAGCAATGTGCCGCGGAATATTGCCGCGTTCAATAATATTTTGCTTTCCTTTGATCACAAGGGCACAAAAGTACCGTTTTTAGCGAAATAATGACAAGGCGCTGTTTATTTTTTTGAACAGCTGATTGTCGGGGAGGCCTGAACAGGCAAATTCAAACCGCAAATGGTTAATGATTAATGGGGTGTCCATGTCCCCCGCGGGAGCGAACGGCGAATAGTTAATCTCAAAGGGATTTAATATTTATAGAAAGCCACAATGCGGCCTGCGGCTGACGCCAAAGGGGGCATATGGGAAAAACATGGCGGGGAGTATAACCCCTTGGGGGGCGGCCGCAGGCGTTACGCTGTTATAAATATTAAACCCAATCGGGGATTTTTGGCGAAAACAAAGCCTTAAATAATGGTGAATGGGGGTGGTGTCCGCCCCGTGTCCCTCTGATATGCCCCTCCTCCGCGAAGAGTCATTAACCATTAGCCATTAGCTTATCAATCACATCATCGACTGAAAAACCTTCGGCTTCGGCTTTGAAGTTGCGCACCAAACGATGACGCAGTACAGGATGAGCCACCGCGCGAACATCTTCTATGTCGGGAGAATATTTTCCGTTCAACAAGGCATTGCACTTGGCGCCTAACACCAAGTACTGCGAGGCACGCGGGCCGGCGCCCCAATCGAGCCACTGCTTGGCGAGGTCGGAATTGGCCGCCCGGGTGGACGAGGTCAGTTTCACGGCATACTCCAACACATTGTCCGCAATGGGAACGCGGCGCACCAAATGCTGATAGGCTAAAATTTCTTCCCCGTTCAATGTTTTATTTACCGAAACGATGGCGTCCGCCGTGGTATTTTTCACAATCGCCAGCTCTTGTTCATACGTCGGATAATTCAAAAATATATTGAACATAAAACGGTCGAGTTGGGCTTCGGGCAAGGGGTAAGTGCCCTCCTGCTCTATCGGATTTTGGGTGGCCAACACAAAAAACGGACGCGGCAAGGCATAGCGGTTTCCCGCAATGGTAACGGCATACTCCTGCATCGACTCCAACAAAGCCGACTGGGTTTTGGGCGGCGTGCGATTTATTTCATCGGCCAAAATAATGTGGGCGAAAACAGGCCCTTTCACAAAATGAAAATTCCTTTCCTTATCCATTGTTTCGGCGCCCACGATGTCCGAGGGCATCAGGTCGGGCGTGAATTGGATGCGTTTAAAATCCAAGTCGAGCGCGGTGGCGATAGTTTGCACCAACAACGTCTTGGCCAGCCCCGGAACGCCCACCAGCAACGAATGTCCTTGACAAAAAATGCCTGTCAAAATAAGCCTCACCACTTCATCCTGACCCACTACTACTTTTGCGATTTCCGTGCGCAGGCGTTCAAAATCATGAGCCAGTTTATTGGCTGCTTCTACATCGTTGGGTTGAGTCATGGTTAATTATTTACGTCTAAGAGGTGGCACGATTTATAGTCGGGGTCAATGTAGATAAAAACATCGCCCTTCGATTTGAGGAACCATTTATTGAGCGCTTTCGATTTTTTTTCATTGAGCGTGGCGGCTTGCAGACGGCTCCAGTCGTCTTTCAAATTTGCCTGATGGGGAGGAAATTTTTTGGCAAAATAAAGGATGCGCACCGCTTGCTTATTGTCGTCGGTGCGATAGACAATAGGCTTCGAAATATTTCCCACTTTCATGGTATCTATTACCAGATAGACCACCGGATCAATATCGCGCAACGACACTTTTATGCTTCCCGAGGGGTCGGTCAAATAGCCTCCCAGTCCTTTGCTGTTGGCGTCGTCCGAAAATTCTTTTGCCGCTTTTTCGAAGGTGAGGGAATCCTTCATGATTTTCAGGCGCAACGAATCTAAAAAACGTTCGGCTTTCTTCACGTCTTCCTGCGAAGGCGTGGCGGCAATCAAAATATGTCGGGAGTTGTACTCATTTCCGCGACGGTCAATCAGTTGCATAATGTGAAACCCGAAAGGGGACTCAAAAGGATGAGAAATTTCTCCCCTCTTCAGGCGAAAGGCGTTGGCTTCAAAAGCCGGCACCATGGCGCCGCGTCCCACAAAACCCATTTCCCCTCCGTTGTTTTGCGCCGAAGGATCGTCGGAATATTTTTTTGCCAGCTCATGCCAATCGGCGCCGGCTATAATTTGTTCGCGCAATTCGTTGAGGCGTTGCTTGGCTTCTGTTTTCTGCGCTTCGCTCACTTTGGCCACGCGCACAATTTGCCCTACTTGCACGTCGGAGGAATAATAAGGAAGCGAATCGACGGGCACCCGTCCAAAAAATTTCTTCACTTCCGAAGGCATTACTTTTATCCCCTTGGTAATCTTATCCGTCATTTCTTTGGCCAATAATTGTTCGCGGATTTGGTCGCGCAATTCCAGGCGGATTTGATCCATGCTCTTCCCGTAATAACGCTCCAACTGCTCCGGCGAATTGCCCGAACTTTGCATGATGACGCTCATCCTGTGCGTGGTGTTCGCATCTACTTCCGCGTCCGTCACCGTCACCGAATCAATCTCGGCTTTGGCCACAATGAGTTTATTCATCACCAAACTATTCAAGATTTGACACTTGGCTTCTTCGGACGAATGGTTTCCTTCCGACAAATAATTTTGGTACGACATTTCCAGCTCCGAGCGCAACACAATGTAGTTATCTACTTTGGCAATAATTTTGTCCGCCACGAATCCCGATGCGGAGGAGTGTTTTGCCGAATCAACTGCCGTTGTTTGTTCCGTTGTTTTGACGTCCAAGGAATCCGCGGGAGCCGCATGTTCCTGCTCTTGCGCAAACACCGCCGCGCTCGCGCAGAGGCACAAGCTACCGATTAAATATTTCAATTTCATTTTTTTTGACAGATGAGGCATAAATCTCTTCTTCTAATTTTTTAATGACTTCCGCTTTCCGTTTATTGAGTATAATGTTTTCAATTTCATCGCGTGCAAATTCCAACGGCATCGGGCTGTTGGAAATGCGGTACTCCGACACCCGCAAGATATAGATAAATTTGGAGTCTGTGGTTTCATAATACGGATGACTGCGCAAAAATTGAATTTTATCGGGGATGTTTTTCATGGGAGAATTTCCCACCAACTTATTGAACTCCACCCATTCCGTCCCCAAATGATAGGCTTCGGAATAGCGTACGCAATAGTCTTTCAGTTCTTCCAAATCTTTTTCCTCCGCAGAGAGCAGGAGTTTTTTCAGCCGATCGGTTTTCGGCGCCTGAATCGGCGCTTGAATGAAGGAGGCTTTAATAATATTTTGCCGAAGCATGAAATTGTCCGAGTGCGCCGTATAGTATTCGCTGATTTCTTTTTCGCTTACTTCTGTGTTGAGATGTTGCTTGAGGTAGTTTTTTTGAAATTGAAATTCCACCAGACTGTTGCGATATTCCGTCAGTCTTCGTTGCATTTCGCTTTCGTCCACCTCGGCTTCTTGGGCGGCTCGTTGGTTGAATAATTGCTTTCGCGTCCAGGCGTCGATGTAGGCTCTCACGCGAGTCGTGCTGTCGTCCTTGCTCTTGAACGGCCCCAGTTTTTCCAACTCGCTCAAATAGAGAAAACTGTTTCCCGCTCTGGCAATGCGCAGTTTGCTCATGTCCGAGGACTCTCTTTGCCTCTACGCGCTCGCCGGCGGCATACTTGTCTTTATGTTGCTCGTAATAATGGAGTTGTCCCGTCGAATCGCTTGAGGCTTTGTGCCACACTTCTTTCTCCATCACGTCAAAAAGCAAAATCCCTTCTTTATATTCGTTAAAAAGATTTCTAAAATCGGCATTGGTTTTCACCAGCTCTTCTTCTTCGATTTCCCCTATCTTTTCATTGACGAACTGATTATATAATTGAGTCATGTAGGTGCGCGGCGATTGGAACTCTTTGCCTTGCCGCTCGACGACGAATTTCACAAACTCTCCTCCCTTCACAGGCGGTCTGCCTTGAACGGAGAAGAGCGTCATAGACAATAAATTTTTTCCTCCTTTATATTTCCATTGCGCGTTCGCCAAGGTGGAGTCTGCCAAATCGAAAAGGTCTTTCTTCAGCGAGGCGTTCTCTTCAAATCCCAGCTTCTTTTTCTTTTCTTCCGACGCCTTGGCTTCCATTGTCCGCAATCGTTCGTCGCGGCTCACTCGTTGCTTGAGCGACGCCTCCATTTCCGAATAATCCGAAAGCGGAATTTTTTTAATCAGCTTAATAATATGCCACGCCGAGCGCGACTCCACCGGGCTTGAAATATTGCCGGGGTGTTGCAAGCCGAAAGCCGCCGCTTCAAACTCCGGCACCGACGACAAAGCCCCCACCCCAAAGGGACGAAGTTTTCCGCCCTTGTCTTTGGTGGACGCATCTTGCGACCGGGCACGGCAAAGCGTATCCCACTCCGCGCCGGAATTCAACTTATTATATATGTCAAAAATTTCTGCCTTTGCTTTCTCCGACGATTCTCCTTTCTTAATTAATATATGCGCCGCTTCCACCTCTCCGCGCGCAGGACGTTTGTCAATCAGCTTCGCCAGATGATAACCAAATTGCGTTCGGAAAACAGGCGAAACCTCTCCTTTTTTCAATCCATAGACTGCTTTTTCAAAAGGATAAACCATTTGCAGGGCCGAAAAATATCCTAAATTTCCGCTGTTCTGTTTCGCCGAGGGGTCTTCCGAAAACTCGCGTGCCAGCGCCTGAAAATCGCCTCCGTTCAACAACTTGTCGCGCACGGAAGCAATAGTATTATAAGCGTTCAATGTATCTTTCGGCGCGGCGTCTGGCATCACCCGAATGAGAATGTGCGCCGCGTTCACTTCCCATTTCAAGCGGTCATAAGCCTCTTGCGTCAATTTATCCATGATGTTTTTATTGGCCGAATAAGGTCGGCGCAACTCTTCGCGATAGTTGGCAAATTCTTTTCGGAAAGCGGCGGTGGTATCCAATCCGTTTCCCAAGGCTTCCGCAATTTTCAATTTGAAATTGATAATCAGTTCCAAATACTCGTTAATGCCTGCTTCGGTCAATCCTGTTTTCGGGTCTTTATTGTTCTTTTTAAACAAGTATTCGAAGTCCGAAGAGGTGGTTACATTTTTGCCCACCGTGAGCAATGCCTCTTTTTTTCCTTGCGCAAAACAGCGTTGCGAAGCGCTGCCAATGAGAATAATCAAAAAAACTCTTACCATGTCTCTGCAGATTTTCAAGCCGCAAAAGTAACTAATCTTTGCGAAATAAAAGAGCTAAAAGCGAAAGGTTAATGATTAATGGTTAATGTGGCGAGCGGCTAGTGGAGAGCGGTTAATGGCGGGCGGCTAATGGGGAGCGGTTAATGGCGGGCGGCTAATGGGGAGAGGTCAATGGCGGGCGGCTAATGGAGAGCGGTTAATGGCGGGCGGTTAATGGCGGGCGGTCAATGGCGGGCGGTCGATGGAGAGCGGCTAATGGAGAGCGGCTAATGGGGAGCGGTCAATAGAGAGCGGTCAATGGGGAGCGGTTAATGGGGAGCGGTTAATGGCGGGCGGTCAATGGAGAGCGGCTAATGGAGAGCGGTCAATGGTTAGCGGCTAATGGGGAGCGGCTAGTGGAGAGCGGTCAGTGGCGAGCGGCTAATGGCGGTCGGTCGATGGGGAGCGGCTAACGGCGAGCGGTTAATGGCGGTCGGTCAATGGCGGTCGGTCGGTGGCGAGCGGCTAATGGCGGTCGGTCGGTGGCGAGCGGCTAATGGCGGTCGGTCGATGGAGAGCGGCTAATGGCGGTCGGTCAATGGGGAGCGGCTAATGGGGAGCGGCTAATGGGGAGCGGTCAATGGGGAGCGGCTAATGGGGAGCGGTCAATGGCGGGCGGTTAATGGAGAGCGCTAATGGCGGGCGGTTGATGGGGAGCGGCTAATGGAGAGCGGTCAATGGAGAGCGGTCGATGGCGGGCGGGTCGATGGGGAGCGGCTAGTGGAGAGCGGCTAACGGCGAGCGGCTAGTGGAGAGCGGTCAATGGAGAGCGGCTAGGTGTCCGCGAAAAGGCATTAACCATTAACTATTAACCATTACTTTTTTTGTCTTGCGGGACTCGTAGCAATTACGCGCGACTAAAGTTAAGGTTGAGCTTAATTGTTTTATATCAAGTTCTGATATCATCTTTGGCATTTTTAAAGCATTATTCATTACATCAGAAGAGCTGGCGAGAGAGGCCAGCACTCGTTTTGCTTTTTCTGGCGGAAATACAGAGAAAAAACCATTGCTAAAAACGTCCGCTATATCAATAGCCCCTTGCAAATAATACAAATCGATATAATCTCTTTTGGTCACTCTTTCCGTTATCGCATATAATTTAGAAATAGCAATGTCTCGGAGAGAGGCCAGTCGAATGCCGTCTATATGTTGCGGCGGGTCAATGAATTTTGTGCTTTTAATTTGTATATCATATCGGATTTTTTTATCGTTGCAGGAAAACCCGAAACAATTGCCTTCCAGAAAGTCAATATATTCGTCTTTGATCCGACACTTATAATCTTTTGCCAAGATTGACTTTAATTCTAAAATAGGAACCTCCCTGTTATCCGTAAATAAATCGACATCATCAAAAATTCGATGACCCAAATACAACGTTAAAGCGGTGCCTCCGACCAATCGAAACTCATTTAGGGCAGAAGCGCCCATTAAGTTTCTAAGGGAGGCTAATAAATGTGGCGAAACTGCTTGTTCTTGTAACATTCAAAGTCTTTTTTTTCTGCCTTAAAGATAAGGCAAGCTAA
>Ga0081606_1000628_pt1 | contig 13420 bp, 8 predicted proteins | sample EareggfetidaYelm_FD_71127 | JGI IMG/M metagenome (GOLD analysis project Ga0081606, IMG submission 71127) | Earthworm egg capsule microbial community from the University of Washington, USA - E. fetida Yelm (SPADES assembly) (version 2) | ecosystem: Host-associated > Annelida > Reproductive system... | reverse complement strand
TCAACTGGTTTCGAAATATAACCATCGGCACCGGCCTGCAGGCATTTTTCACGATCGCCGAGCATCGCCTGCGCGGTAACGGCAATGACCGGAACAGATTGTCGGGAAGGCATTTTTTTTATTAACGGAATCGCTTCGTAACCATCCATTTCGGGCATCATCATATCAATTAAAACAAGGTCAACCGGTTGTTCGCCCTGAAGTAGTACCAATGCGTCTTCGGCACTGGAACAGGACAAACACTCAAACGATCTCGTCTTTAAAACTGCCGAAAGCGCAAAGATATTCCGCGCATCATCATCAATAATCAAAACCTTTTTCTTATCCATTTCAAATGTGGAATTAATTTTTATCATACAGCCAAACCCGCAACAATGACAACAATTGGTCAACGTCAACCGGTTTCGTAATGTAATCCGAAGCACCGGCATTGATGCATTTCTCGCGGTCGCCGGTCATCGCTTTTGCCGTTACCGCAATCACCGGAAGGTTTTTCCAATTCCTGTTTTCGCGGATGCGCGTAGCCGTTTCATAACCATCCATATTGGGCATCATCATGTCGAGCAATACGACGTCGGTTTGCGGATATTCTGCCAGTGCTTTGAGCGCTTCTTTGCCGTCAATGGCTGTGATCACGTTCATTTTGAGCACTTCGAGCGCTTTGGTCAGCGAATAAATATTACGCACATCATCGTCGACAACCAAGACCGTTTTGCCACTCAGCACATCGTTCATCTGGTGCAGCTTTTTGAAATTGGCATTGTTGCCCGGCGTTTTATTTTCTTCCATCAAATGCAGGAAAAGGGAGACTTCGTCAAGCATACGCTGGTACGAATGGGCTGTTTTTACGATAATGGAATCAGCATATTTTTTAATTTTGAGTTCTTCTTTCATCGACAGGCTTTTTCCTGTAAAAACGATTACCGGAAGGTTTTCAAGCCCTGGATTTTTTTTGATGCCTTCGAGGATTTCATATGCTTGTTTATCGGGAACGCCCATATCGAGGATCACACAATTGATATCGGAATTTTGCAGCGCGTTGACACCATCGGTAATTTCACTTTTGATTTCCGAGTTGATGTTGTATGTTTCAAGGAAATAGGCAAGTGCTTTCGCGTGTTTCGGATTGTCTTCAATAATCAAAACCTTTTGCGATTCGCGGTTGATGATTTGTTCGATGCGCCTGAAAATCTCAGGCATTTGTTCAAAAGCCACCGGTTTGTCAAGAAAATTGATCGCGCCTTTGAGCAGGCTTTCCTGTTTGAGGCTGTGCGACGACATCATGTGAACCGGAATGTGTTTCGTGTGCGAATTGTTTTTTAAGTCTTCCATCACTTCCCAGCCGCTTTTGATTGGCAGTTGGATGTCGAGCAAAACGCCAACGGGTTTGTAGACCAAAGCCAGGTTTAACGCATGATCGCCGCGAACGGATACCACGCCTTTGTAACCGCGTTTGCGTGTGAATTCCAATAAAGATTTGGCAAAATTCGTATCGTCTTCGACAATCAGGATGACTTTGTCTGAATTTGAAACCACATCGCGGTCGTCGGGTACATCTTCAGGGATATTCGGGCTTAAATATTGGTTTTTGGTTTCGGATGTTTGAATGGATTTCGGTTCATCGGCAATCGGATGGTAATTCGAGATCAAATGGCCGGTTGGAATGCCAGAAACCGGAATCGTCAGCGTAAATTCGCTGCCTTCGTTCACATTGCTTTTCAAAGTGATTTCGCCTTTGAGCAATTTGGCAAGTTCACGGCTGATCGAAAGCCCGAGCCCTGTACCACCGTATTTGCGCTTGGTAGAACCGTCTGCCTGATGGAACGCTTCAAAAATCAGCAGTTGTTTTTCGCGTGGAATGCCGATTCCGCTGTCTTTTACGACAAACGAAATCAGTTTGTCATCGGTTGGATGTTTTTTGATTTCCAAAGAAACGAAACCTTCTGAAGTAAATTTTATCGCATTTGAAATCAGGTTTTTCAGGATTTGCTCCAATCGCATTTTGTCGGTTTTAATCACCAACGGTGCTTCCTGATCAATAATTTTGAAATCTATTTTTTTGTCTTTGGCGACTTCGGTAAATAAACCTTTAACATTGTCAGTGATTTCTTTTGTGGCAATGTCGATAAATTCGAGTTCCATTTTACCCGCTTCTATTTTGGACAGATCCAGGATTTCATCAATCAATCCGAGCAAGCCGTTTCCGGAACTCTGGATTACCTTGGCAAACTCGATTTGCTCGTCATTCATGTTCTGATCGTTGTTTTCAGACAACAATCGGCTCAATAATAAAATGGAATTTAACGGCGTGCGCAATTCATGCGACATATTCGCAAGGAATTCCGATTTGTAGCGTGTGCTGCGTTCGAGATCTTCCGATTTTTTCTGGATCTCTGTATTTTTTTCTTCCAATAACACGCTGCGTTCCGACAGTTCTTCATTGGTTTGCTGCAATTCTTCCTGTTGTACGCGCAGTTCTTCTTCAGATGCCTGTAGTTTTTCGGTTTGCGTTTCGAGTTCGGCGTTCATGCTTTCGAGTTCGGTGTGCTGCACGCGCAATTCTTCCGATTGTGCTTCGGTTTCTTCAAGCAGTTCCTGTACGCGTTCGCGGTTTTGGGCTGCTCTTACGGCAATCCCGATATTGTTGGCGACAGCCGCTAAAAACTCGAGTTGCAATTCAGAATAAGCAGTCAAAGACGCGAGTTCCATTGCACCGACGACCTTTTGATCGCTCAGCGGAACGGCAACAATATGGTTAGGTTTGGCTTCGCCCAAGGCAAATGAAATGCTGAGGTCTTCCGGCGAAATATTTTTCAATTCGAGGATTTTATTTGAAACAGCCGCCTGACCAATCAATCCCTGTCCGGATTTGATGCGCTCGCGGGCGGCATTCGGTACATAACTGTAACCGGCGGACGTAAACAATTCGTCGCCTTTCATTAAGTATAAAATTCCTACACTGCTGTTGGTGTAAACCGCAAGAAATTCAATGATGTCGTGCGTTAAACCACTAATGCTTTTTTCGCCGATCATCACATTATTGAGTTGTGCGATGCCCGATTGCAGCCATTCTCTTTCAGATAATAATTTGAACGAACTGCCTAAAGAAGCCGCCATATTGTTTAGCGAACCGCCCAGGCTTCCCAAAGCATCACTTTCTTTGTCGTCGATACGGATGCTGTAATCGCCTTTTGAAACCTGTGTCGCAATGCCGCTAATCACACGGATCCTTTCGGCAGTTTCAATATCTTTTTGCTGCAATTCGAGCTGTAATTTGCTGCGTTCCCTGAAGTCTCTGAGGATTCGCATAAAAAATATAATACTGATCAGAATTGCGATTAACGCTGCTGCGACGATCAGAATCGTACTGTAAGCGCCATATTTTTCTGAGTCGGATGCGCGTTCTTTAAGCAACGCCTGCTCTGTATTTTCCATCCGTTTTAAAATGCTGCGGATGTTTGTCATGATCCTGCGGCCGCTTTCCAAGTCTTCAGCGACTAAGGCTTTGTTGTTCCTTTTGTCGGCAACGCGCTCACGCAGGTATTTAAAAAAAGAAGCCCGCAACGGTTTTAAGTCTTTCAGGCTTTGCTGCTGTTCCGGATTGTCGGCTGTAAGTTGTTCCAGGTTGTTGAAATATTGGTCGGCGTTGGTTTCAGCACCGTCATATTGCGTCAGGAAATCGTTTTTTCCGGTAATCAGAAAGCCGCGCATGCTCGTTTGTGCATCGGTCATGACAGCACCGCCGGCGTTCAGGTTGTAAATGACCTGTTGGGTATGATTGACCCAGGAATTGCTGCTCCTGAGGCTTTTAATACTTAGGTAAGAGGCCGTCGAACTCACAATCAGGATTAACATTGACACGCTGGTGCTGATGAGCAGGTTTCTTTTAAAATTACCGTTCATAAAGTAAAAGTTAAATTTTATACGTCGAGTGGCAGCACTAAAATAAAGCTGGAACCCGCACCCAATACACTTTTTGCAGAGATCAGGCCATTGTGTTTTTCAATAATTTTTTTTGCGATGGCTAGGCCAATGCCGGTGCCTTCATAACTTTCGCGGTCATTGAGCCGCTGGAAAATGACAAAAATTTTGTCCAGGTAAACCGGGTCGAACCCAATACCGTTGTCTTTGACGGTGATCCGGCAAAATTTCCCTTCGTTTGAAACAATGCTTTCAATGGATTTTTCAGCAATTGTTTCACAATGGATTTGGATTTCAGGAGCGGTATCGTTTTTTGAAAATTTGAGTGCGTTGCTCAGTAAGTTCTGGAAAATCTGACGGAGCTGACTCGGAACACCAGTAATTTCGGGTAATTTAGCAACACTGATCACGGCATTTTTTTGATCGGTCAGGTAATCCAGATCAGATAAAACTTCACCTACAATTTCATTCAGATCTGTTTTTTCAGGAACCACGCCAGACGAAAGCCGCGAGAATTCCAAAAGATCGGAAATCAGTTTGGTCATGCGTTCCGATGCTTTAATCGTACGGTTGATGTAATCGACAGCGAGTGCGTCATCGGAAAGGAATTTTTCTTTGATCAGCCTGACAAAAATTTCGATTTTCCGAATGGGTTCTTTTAAATCATGAGAAACCACCCACGCAAATTGTTGCAATTCGTGGTTTTTAATTTCGAGTTCTTCGTTTTTAATGACAAGTTCTTTGGTGCGTTCAGAAACTTTGACTTCGAGGTTTTCCTGCGCTTCTTTACGGATTTCGATTTCTTTGGCGAGTAAATCCCGTGTTGCTTTTAACTCGTTTTGCTGTTCGTACAACCTCAGGAAAGTTTTGACTTTGAGAATCAGCAAATCAGGATCGACAGGTTTGGTGATATAATCGACGGCACCGGTTTCATAACCTTTAAAAATGTATTTTTTTTCTTTGTTGATGGCCGACAGGAAAATAACAGGAATGTCTTTGGTGCGATTGCTTCCAGAAAGTGCTTCAACAACTTCAAACCCGTCCATTCCGGGCATTTGCACATCCATGATGATGAGCGCGTAATGGCGCTTGAGTGTTTTTCTTAAAGCTTCTTCGCCGGATTCAGCGGCGTCAGATTCGAGTCCGTGGAGCTGTAGTATTTTTTGCAGCGGAAGGATATTTTCCCTTTTGTCATCAACGATTAAGATCATAATTTTTGGGGTGCTTTGCTCAGGTTTGAATCAGGCATGCCCGAAAATTCAGGATTGTTAATTGTAAATAAAGTAGTATTAAATTTTGAGGTCATATTTCAAATATACAAAAATGAACTTAGGGATATCCGTTTTTTTTTGATTGAATGCAACGAATAATTGCCACAAAAATCATCCGAAGGTAATCAAAGGAATGGCAACGTATTTTCAATATTTTAGGCAATAGTTACATCATTCCCACTTTTTATAGCTGATGATTTCTAATATCGTCTAATGATATTTTGTTTATCAAAATCCGCAGCTTAATTTTACTCAAATTAAAATGATGCTCATGAAAACCAGCCACCAGGATATCGATTCTTATATTGCTGCATATCCGGAAGATATTCAAAAAATATTACAGCAAATTCGATCGTTGATTCGCAAAATCGCTCCGGATGCGGTCGAAGCCATTAAATATGCCATTCCGACATTTGTGTTAAAAGGAAACCTTGTTCATTTTGCAGCATTTAAAAACCATATTGGTTTTTATCCGGCGCCGACAGGAATCGCAGCTTTTGAAAAAGATTTATCGGTTTACAAACAAGGGAAAGGCTCGGTGCAATTCCCGATTGATCAACCGATGCCGCTGTTGCTGATTGAAAAGATCGTAAAATTCAGGATTACTGAGCAAACTCAAAAAAGCTAGTATTCGGTTTTGTGAAAATTCGCTTATTACAGGCAAAAAAATTACATTTATACAAACTTTAAAATATGCAGGAATCTTTTTTCTTTCAGGCGATGATTTACCTCGCCGGCGCAGTCGTAATGGTTCCGATTGCCAAACGTCTCGGGTTGGGTTCTGTGTTGGGTTATCTCGCTGCCGGAATTTTAATCGGTCCCGCCTGTCTCGGATTTGTAGGGACTGAAGGCCATGACATCATGCACTTTGCCGAATTTGGGGTCGTGATGATGTTGTTTGTCATTGGCCTCGAACTTGAGCCTGCACGGCTTTGGCGGATGCGGAAAGCAATTTCCGGTATGGGCGGATTGCAGGTCGTTCTGAGTACAATTGTGTTTACGGCCGTGATTTTGCTTTTCGGATTGGATTGGAAAACGGCACTCGTTCTCGGAATGACCATTTCGATGTCGTCAACCGCAATTGTGATGCAAACACTTGAAGAAAAAGGCTGGATGAACTCGGCATCAGGGCAAAGTTCATTTGCAGTATTGCTGTTCCAGGATTTGGCGATCATCCCGATGCTGGCCTTGTTTCCGTTATTGGCTGATAAAACAGACGTTTCAACAGCTTCAGAAAACCTGATCAGCGGTTTTCCCGAATGGCTGCAGGCGATCATTGTATTATTAGCGGTCACTGCCGTTGTATTTACCGGCCGTTATCTTTTGCGCCCTGTTTTCCACCTGATGGCTAAAACCGGGCTCCGCGAAATGTTTACCGCGATGGCGCTGTTGTTAGTCGTTGGGATTGCGGTTTTGATGACGTCGGTTGGATTGAGTCCAGCACTTGGTGCTTTTGTAGCCGGTGTCGTTTTGGCAAATAGCGAATACCGCCACCAACTCGAAATTGCGATTGATCCGTTTAAAGGGTTGCTGCTCGGTTTGTTCTTTATCGCTGTGGGCAGTTCAATAGATTTTGCCTTGCTGATGCGAAACCCGTTTTTAATTCCGGCAATCGTACTCGGATTGATGCTTGTAAAGGCAACAGTTTTATATGGTATCGGAAAATTATTCGGCATCCGTACGGCACAAAACCTGATTTTTAGTTTCGGACTTTGCCAGGTTGGGGAATTTGCATTTGTATTGCTGAGTTTTTCCATGCAGCAGGGTATCCTGACACAGGAAATGACCGATATGATGATGGCGGTTACGGCAATCAGCATGGCATTTACCCCTTTGATCATGATGGTTAACGAAAAGCTGTTTTTACCGCGCGCTTGTACGATGATGCCCGAAGGCGAACAAAAAGAAAGCGATATCGAAGCACAGGAAAATGCTGTTATTATTGCCGGTTACGGGCATTTTGGCAATACGGTAGGACGTTTTTTGAGAGCCAATAACATCCACGCAACCGTATTGGACAACGACAGCGACAATGTAGATTTGCTTCGGAAAATGGGACAGAAAGTTTATTATGGCGATGCCACGCGTTACGATTTGCTCGAAATTGCCGGAGCAAATAAAGCGCAGATTATCGTCATTGCGATCAGTGGCCGCGAAAAAAGGATGGAAATGATTGAAACGGTTAAAAAGCATTTTCCGCAATTGTACATTTTGGTGCGCTCTTCGAATCGTTATGACGCTTATGACCAGATGAATGCCGGGATTTTGCACATTTACCGTGAAACGCTTGATACGAGTTTGCGCGTGGGGATCGACGTTTTAAAAATCCTCGGCCATGATGCAGAAACCGCTGCAAAATCGGCTAAGACTTTTTTTACACATGATGAAAAAACGCTTAAATTCCTCTCCAGCATTCGCAACGACGAAGAATACATCAGTGCTGCCCGTGAAAAGATTGAAGAGCTTGAACAGTTGATGCTTGCCGATACCGGTGCATCAATAGCTGAAGAAACCGAGCAGCCTGTGTTTGGATCCAACCTGAATTAATTTTTTGAAAATACATCGCCATGGCAATTTATATAGCGCAAGCTGGTAATATTTCCCGATATTTGAAACCAAATCGAATGTAATGGAAAGCAGCATTTTATTGGTATTGGCCGGATTGATTATCGGAACTTTCGGAACGCTGATTGGCGCCGGTGGCGGATTCATATTGGTACCTTTACTGCTGTTGTTTTACCCGTTGCTGCCGCCGGAAACCGTTACGGCCATTTCGATGGCAGTCGTTGCGGTGAATGCAATTTCAGGGACATTGGCTTATGCCAAATCGGGAAGGATTGATTATAAGGCAGGGATTACTTTTGCGCTGTTTACGATTCCGGGTTCGATTTTGGGCGTGTATTCTGTAAAGTACATTCCGATTGCATCTTTTAATATTATTTTTGGGATACTGATGATCGTTTTATCGGCGTATTTGTTTTATAAAAGCACCCAAAAGCCGGCTGCTGCTATTGCCAATGACACCCGGAAAGGCCTTATACAAAGAACGCTTACAGATAAAAACGGCAATCGTTACGATTACAGTTACCATCAGGCAGGTGGAATCGTGATCAGCATTTTAGTCGGTTACCTGTCGCCATTACTGGGAATCGGTGGCGGAATCATCCACGTTCCGGCGATGGTGAACTGGTTGCATTTTCCGGTTTATATCGCCACGGCGACGTCACATTTTATATTGTCGGTCATGGCAACCGTGAGCGTCATCGTCCATGCAATAGACGGTCATTACAATGATCCGGAAGTCATGAAAATGATCCTGTTTTTAAGTTTAGGTGTTGTTCCGGGAGCCCAGCTTGGCGCGTATCTTTCGCACAGAATCAAAGGAAAAACGATTATAAAAGTATTGGCTTGCTGCCTTATTTTAGTGGGCATCCGGATTTTGGTGAAAAGCCTGTAAACTACTGCAGTTCCTGCAATTCATTCGCCAGGTTCAACCGTGCCTGTTTTTCATATTTGTTGAAAAAATGATCGGTTTTAAAAATCCTTTCCATGTCTAGAAAATGCTGCAGGACTTTTTTGCGGCCCGGCGTGTACATGAAATCCGGGTAAATCGTGTATTCTTTCCGAACGTTTTCAGAGTACAATTGGTATTCGTAGGGTGTTTTTCCTAAGATAGCCAAATCGGCATCGGTCAGGAAATCGGTATCATTGTCTTCAGACGGCTGGTGCAGTTTTGTAGCCAGGATCATTGCTGAAACTTTTGCGTTTTTTTCTGTTGGGAAATCAATTTCAGTAAGTCTTTTTACTGCTAATTTCGCGCTGTCTTCTTCATTTGCATTCGCAGAAGCTTTGTAAATAACGTCATGGTAAAATACAGCAAAAGACACCGAATCCCAATCGGTTATGGATTTTCTAACCTCTTTTAAATCTGAAAAAATATTTTCCAAATGGTCAATGGTGTGGTAATGTCTTTTCGGATCGGAATATTTGGTAAAAATTTCCAGCCAAAGATTGTTGGCACGTTCATGGTCTTTAACATAATTTCCGACAAGTTGTAAAAAGGTATCCGTTAGCATCATTGAGTAATTGGCTGCAAATTTAAGCTTTTGTAAAGGTTAAGCAGGGATTTTTTTGAAATTTTATCAGCAGTTTTTTTTGAAATCGCCAGGAACTGCATTGCACACTATTATGAAGCACAACAAAAGATAAAATAAAGTGTGGCACTTTTTTCGTTTTAAAAAAAGTGCCACAAAATTTGTGGCAAAATTTTTCATTTAAAAAAAGTGCCACAAAAAATGTGGCAAAAATTTCATTTTGAAAAAAGTGCCACAAAAATTTATGATAAAAGTTTTATTTAAAAGATCCCGGGTAACTGATCGAACCAGGCAATGATATTTGCATTTCAAAAGAAGGAAAATCAGAATATCATAAAGAAAGAAATCCTCCGGAGTGGAGGATTTAAATATAATTTTTACTAAAAGAAAGCTACAGGAATCATAGCTTTTTTAAGTCCTTATCATCTGATGCAACCGATTCTTTAATACTAATTGCAAATCCGCCACCGGGAGCAATGTATTGTTTTAGTTTGCTCTTTGAAGTTACGACCACTTTCCGGATTTCATATTTCTGCGGATTCTTTTTCCAGTCGGTTTCTTTGGTATCGGCATAAATCGTTGCCGTATACTTTTTTCCAGCCGGAAGATAATCAAACGAAATGTTCGAAGTCCGGGCATTCTCATCTGTAATTCCGCCTACGAACCATTCGTTTTTGCCTTTGGCTTTTCTTGCAATGGTGATATAATCCCCGGGTTCAGCTTCCTGGATCCAGGAATGATCCCAATCTACTGCAACATCTTTAATAAATTGGAACGCATCCGGAAAGCGGTTGTAATTGTCCGGAATATCTGCCGCCATTTGCAACGGGCTGTACATCGTTACATAATAAGCGAGTTGTTTGGTCAAAGTAGTATTGACACGTTGGTCTCCACCGGTTTTGTAATACGTTAAATCGGTTTGGAAAATTCCGGGCGTATAATCCATCGGGCCGCCCATCAAGCGGGTAAACGGTAAAATCGTTGTATGTTCCGGAGCCAGTCCGCCCATCGCTTCAAATTCGGTTCCGCGAGCCGATTCCTGTGCGATCCAGTTTGGATATGTTCTGTGCAAACCCGTTGGGCGAACCGCTTCGTGGCTGTTGACCATGATTTTGTAATCGGCAGCGCGTTCAGCCACATGGATGTAATGATTGACCATGGCTTGTCCGTCATGGTGTTCGCCTCGCGGAATAATTGGCCCAACATAACCGGTTTTCACCGCAGTGTAACCGTTCTCATTCATAAATTGGAACGCACGGTCCAAACGGCGTTCGTAATTGGTAGCCGAACCTGAAGTTTCATGATGCATAATGATCTTTACATTTTTTGAAGCGGCATAATCGCGCAACATTTTGACATCGAAATCGGGGTAAGGCGTAACAAAATCGAATACTTCTTCTTTCCAGTTGCCAATCCAGTCTTCCCAGCCGACATTCCAGCCTTCTACGAGTACACCGTCGAAACCATTGGCCGCAGCAAAATCAATATAAGCTTTCACGCGTTCATTTGTAGCGCCGTGTTTGCCGTTTGGCGTAAGCTTGCTAAAATCCTGGCCGAGTTTTACATTATTTTCGGTTCCGTAAGCCCAGGTACTTTTTCCGGCAACGAAATATTCCCACCAAACACCAATGTATTTTACCGGTTTGATCCATGAAACATCTTTGTATTTTGTGGGTTCGTTCAGGTTCAAAATCAGTTTGGATGCGAGTATGTCTGTCGCTTTATCACTCACGACGATGGTTCGCCACGGTGTTTGGGCATCGGTTTGCATGTAACCGTAGTTGCCGATGGCGTCAGGGGTTAAATGCGAACTCATTTTAAAATTTACCGCATCGACATTTAAGGACATCGCCGGGTAATTGATCAGGGCGGCTTCGTGGATGTTGATGTAAAGGCCATCGGAGGATTTCATCATGGAAGGCGTTTGGACTGCTAAGCTTTTAATCGGTTGTTGTGCGTTGATGTTGATCGTAGCCTTTTTCATCAACGATGGGATTTCAGAAATTTTCGAAGTCGTATATGCATATTCATTCGTATCGTAATCGCCCGGAATCCAGAATATTTTGTGATCGCCTGCCAGATTGAATTCGGTGCGTTCTTCTTTTATGATAAAATAATTCAGGTCTTTCTGTTTTGGAAATTCATACCGGAAACCCAATCCGTCGTTAAACAGCCTGAACCTGATCCTGATGTAACGGTTGTTGTTTTTTGGCTGTGCCAATGTGACTAACAATTCGTTGTACTGGTTGCGGATTGACTTCTCTTCGCCAAGTACGGGTTCCCAACTCGTATCTGAAGCAATTTGTTCCGTTTTTATAATTGTGAATCCATCCAGGAATGAAGGCACATCTTTGATTTCTAATCCTAAATTACTCGACTTGATGACCGGTTTGCTTTTGTAATTCAACTGATACGACGGAATTCCGTTTGGTTTCAGTTCAAATAACAAGCTCAGGTTTTTATCTGGCGACGAAATTGCCTGTGCCAATGCGAATAACGGCGTCAAACAAATAAAAAGGAATGTGGATCTGGTGAGGAATGTTTTTTCTGGATAAAAATTCATGTTGGTCATTTAAGATTGGCAAAGTTGCCGTTTGGCTAAAAATTAAAGCGTCTAAAGTAACCAAACACAAACGGAAAATCAAAAATCCACAATGATATTTAACTGTTTTTTGGAAGTTAAGTTTAGGAAATCGATGTAGTTCGAAGAAAATTCAAAACAATTTCGATTGAAGCAAAAAAAAGAGCCACTTATAAAAATTAAGTGGCTCTTCTGTTATCCTGTGCTTTTAAAATCCGGATTCAACATTTCAGTTTCGCCGGCGTTTGAGAATTACTTTGCTATAGCTTAAAAAATGCTAATGAACCTGTAATATTCTGTTTATGCTTCAGGATTACATTATAAAAGTAAGTATATATTTTATAGCTTCCTGTTAAAATAATTGCTTTATTGTTTTTTTAACACCTTAACAATAAAAGTATTAATAAATCTTGATACCAATTGCGCTACAATATAATCTTACATGGTTTTAGCCGAATTGTATAAAGACAGGTTTCAATTAATGTTGGACTTTTATAATAATTTAAAATTAATACTATTATGAAAACGATCAAAGTCATACTCTCAGTCGCATTTGCAACAACAGCCTTATTCTCCTGTACCAATAACAACAGGAGCGGTTCCAATACCAGTGCTGAAGGCACCGTTCAAACCAACAATGTCAATGCCGAAATGGAAGACCAGCGAACAGCTGCAGATGTTGATACCGTAACCAGTCCCGGCAGTAATGCAGTAGATTTAAAAGATACCGGAAGCAGCAATTCTCCTGCAAATAATGGGGAAGGCCGTACTACTGTTGACAATTCGAACACCTCGCCGTCGGTAACACCCGGAACGGGCAAAGATGCAAATATGGCTGGGCAGAGCAGTACACATGGAAAGAAAACCACTTCCGGTGATAAATAATTTAAATGCCGTTTGATTTAAAAATAATGTTCTTAAATTTCTTATGCGGTCATTTTTTACGTCTGCGTTAGGGATGGAAGCAAAGTGCCGCGCACTGCGGACAGCCCGACCCGTAGGGAAACGCCCAAATTAAAGGCCTTTAATCCAAAAGAATTTTAGAGAAAGCAATTTTCGGGAAACCAGCCGGTGTTATTTGGTATTTTTGATGGCATAAATGTTTTTGATGATTTCAGTCGAATACCGGCTTGAAACCTCTTTTATAAAAGCCATGAAATCAATGTGCGAGCGGTCGTCGGCTGCGTCAGAGACCGACCTGATGATGCAAAACGGAATGTCATATTCAAAGCAAACCTGTGCCACAGCAGCACCTTCCATTTCAATGCAAAGTACCGTTGGCAATGCAGCATTTAATTTTTCTTTTTGTGCATTTGCAGCAAAAAACTGGTCGCCGCTTGCGATGTCGCCGGTGTACAGTTTGGGCTGTGCCATATAAAAATCCTGCAGTTTTTCAGAACCAATCAACCGGTTGATGTTGTCTTTGTCTAATAAGGTTTGTACCGCTGCCGAAGCAATACCCGTGAGCGATTCATCCGTATCAAAAAAGGTTTTGGATAAAAGCGGCACTTCGTATTGTTTCATCAGCGGCCGCGCATCAATGTCGTGCTGGA
>Ga0081606_1000627_pt1 | contig 13430 bp, 7 predicted proteins | sample EareggfetidaYelm_FD_71127 | JGI IMG/M metagenome (GOLD analysis project Ga0081606, IMG submission 71127) | Earthworm egg capsule microbial community from the University of Washington, USA - E. fetida Yelm (SPADES assembly) (version 2) | ecosystem: Host-associated > Annelida > Reproductive system... | reverse complement strand
TACATTGCCTAGAGTTAAATCACGATCATGTTGGCCTTCAACCATGCAGCAGCACGGTCTATTAAAGTAAATAGACATTATCGTCAAGCAGCAAACATTCAGTGCTACCATACAGACATTCAGAAAAATACTTCAGAATACCTCAATTGTTGTTGCAAAAATTTCCTTGAATGTCAGTGGACTCATCATGATGAACTGGAAAGAATTAAAAGAAACAAAAATAAACCAAGTCATCCCATAGGATGTACACACTAGTCCTTCAGATAAAACTAATAAGAGCAATATAAGGTAGGACAATCTATAGCACCCATTTGCAACCTAACGCTTCTATCGACAGCAGTTCTTAGAGGGATGGTTTCACGCGAGAATAGAGAGATCTCATAGCACAACTACCCTCTCATGACTCCAGAAACAAGACTTGTAAGGAACAAACTTCACTAGACCAACACAGCAGAAGTCTGTCTCATGGTCTCTCAAAAAAATATATGACCAACCAACTCATTATAGCCCTTAAAGTTAAAGTGATTACTGCAATGTCAACTTCGCTTCCTTGATTGTATATTCTGGGTGAATATTTGTCAGTTTCAAAAAGAAAAGAGTCACTTGAAATGTAAAGTTATTTTTACTCATACTTACAACTCCTGCAAAATGTTCTAAGACTTCTTTCTCCTCTTTTGATCTGACAGACTGACCCCTATGGAAATGAAGATAACCTTATAAAACGTGTAACATCAATTCAGTTTTAAATTAAACAACCAAGTTAAAACAATCACCAAAAACTCATTATTAGATGCATTGATAATCATAGTAGGACAACAGTAAAAAAAAAGAATTCATTTTCATCATTATCAACTAATAGCATCAATAGTGCCAAGATGCAATACATCAGCAAAGCATTAGACAGATTGATATCTAAGTACACTCTCCAAGTACATGAATGAGTACAACTATGTAAGAAGCCAATTCAGCGCAGAACCAGACAACTCAAAGGAATCCTGGAGACAATGTAAAAGCAGGAGGCAAGTCAAGCAGAGCAGAGCAATGTCACCCTACTCAGCATCGTATGGCAAAATGGTATGTCTTTTAATGAAAACACTGTTGCAAAAGAACCTGGACCCTTGTACAGCTCTACAAAATGCCAATAAATGTGCTATATTTCTAAAGCTCCTCCTCATACATATTGGCTCATGAACATCTCACGAATATTGACTATTATTTAACACGTAAACGACAAGGATGCATTAAAATGCATAAAAAAACTAATCCCTCTCATTGTTCCCTAGTTAAAAAGTTAAAATAATGAATAGAAATGCCACTGTAATTCGAACAGTTCTATAAAATGAATTGCTAAAGTAATTTAAAACCAGCAAATAATAATTTGATGCAATTACACAAGGTCTTTAAATTTAGTTAGATTTACTAACGCAGGAGAACGGATGAATGTCTGGCCCATTTGTGAGACATTTATCGTGTAGATATCAAGAGCCTGAAGAGTGTACTCCACAAGACGAATGTAAACTAGAGTTTCCCTCGGCAAGAACTGTTTGTTCTGAGTAAGCGATATATCTGCCAAACAAATATAAACAATACTGTTTGATTCTCATTTGTTATGGTCACCAGCAGGTTACAAAGGTCTGTCTAACAGATTTTCTTGCTTAACCCTGCTTCTATTTCAATTAAATGTGCATTATTTTATTTTTAAGAGACCTAAGCACCCAGTACCCATTTTGTCCCAGGACCTATTTGTCCAGGACAACTGTCACATTATACCATAACCACAAACAATCGCGTCAAAACCATAGCGGCTGACTATGAAAGTCAGCTTAAGGGAAAACGGGTTTGACCTCTAAGATGCAATATTAGCTTTGTAAATTGTAATGGTCTTCCATAATGGGACACCAGACACTGCATCTTATGCCAGAATGTGTCTAATGTTATATCCATAAATGTCCTCATTTGGCTCTGTCTACTTCTATTTCGATAACATTAGCCTTCAAACGGGTGTACAAGGTCTAAATCTATGACATTGGCCAAAACATTACTACACTTTTATGTGGATGTCCTTATTGCACATAGTCTCCCCTTCCCTTCTGGATGACCCAATACTTATTTCATATACATCCCACAATGCCATGGTGCTTACTGTTTTTGTTTTGATGCTATACACATTAATACATGTCAATAGCTACCACAGTTATTCACGTTAAACAAAGCCATAAGTTACAAGTTATATTACTCTAATTTCCTTCAGTTTAAAGCCAAATATTCAAGCCTGGTTTAGAAGTGTTACCCATATTTGGTGCCTTGCAGGAAGAAATTCCCCATGTGATTGTTTTGACTCCTGATACAAGGGTCTTGACAAGACTGCGACAATCTGCAACTGAATAGTTTGGTGGAGCATTGCAGAATGATCCGGGCTTGCTTGGACCCTGGCATATAACAAACAGACATGTTGGAGCATCCACACAACAAATGCAAATGTTTAGTAAAAGCGTATGTTAATAACTAATATTTTAACCACTCTTTTATGGTCTCTTCTGCATCCAAAGAGAGGGCCCAATAGTGGCAAACCATCTCAAGACATTTCGCTTTGGCAGTAGCAGGACTGAGAGCGCCTCTGAGCAGGTTTTTTGAGGGGACGCTATATAAATATCCGGAATGAATGAATGAATGAATGAATGAATGGGGCCCAATGGTGGCAAAGTATGATAATAATATAATTATTAACTATGTTATGAAGCAAGATAATCAGACTGAAGACAAATATGTTAGATGCCAACCTTAGTTTCCTCCTTATCCATGGCAAGGCCAAGGACATTTGCTGCATTAAATGAGCCAATGTTTGGCGTCTTGCATTCTTCCTTTACGTCCCCCATAAGAGAAGATCCAAGGCTAGACAGACTTGGCTGTTGTTGTCCAGCAGAAGTTCCAGAAGTCGTCTGGGGTATCGGAGATGAAGACTGACCTTGGCACGCCTTTCCATTCTCCTGCTGACGACTGCAATAACATAAACAACAGGTCTTCTCATTTGAGACAGGCCATTTTTGGCCCGTCTAAATGGCCTGTCTAGCACGAGTCTATATGGGCCAACGGTGGCCCACCCTTGAGAAAAGGTCGCCTCCTAGCCACCTAAAAGCAAACAGGCGTTGCCCTGCTAGGACGCTACATTACCGCACATGGTCCGTCTATGGCCCGCCTACTTAATACTGCACGGACCATTTATGGCCCGCCTGGTATTTTCAAATGAGAAGGCCTGAAACAATTACAATTCTTCTATTGTATTGCAACTTCAGCCAAGGAAGTCAGCCAACCCATCCCCTAAACCAGTGCAGCCCAAACTGTGATCTACAACCCATCAATGATTGGTTACCAGGCTAACAGGATTCAAAATTTTCATCGCACTCAACTAAATACTAAATCGTATACATCATACAAAACACTTTTATATTAACTTACATAATAAAAAGTTTTAAACATGTGACTACAACAAGAGTTTAGTAGCGACAAAATAGTGAAATTTTAAGTTTAATATAATGTGTCATGCATACAAGTTGATGTTGAAAGGCACTAGTCTGCAAAATGCTGGTAAAACAATTACCTGTCTGTAGCATGAGAAAGCCTGAGAAGCACTACCCTAAACCATAATATTGTTTAGCCCATCAATGCCAATATGGCAACGAACCAACTTGAAATCACTTCTAGAGGCCCAGAAAATTTCTAATTTTCAATATGCTTCAGACTGGCACATCCCACACTTTGGTTTCATACAACTGTTTATTAGGCTGCAAATCAGTGACAAACTAGTCTCTTACAGTATTATACTACTTGAGCCATATTCAGGCACTCGAGTCATTGAAATTGGGGTTTGGGTGCAAAAACAATAGTTACCCCAATCCAGAGAAGCCCATTTACAGTCAAAATCAACACTTGCCATTTTTGAATCAGGTACGGAAGCTGAGTTTCAGCAATCGTCTTGAACTTCAAAACAAAAACCTCCAACATACGAAGGAATAGTTCACGTCCCTGGAAACAACAAAACAAATGTGCAGTTCACAGAGAATACAAGGTTCATCTGGTACGATGGTTCAGGTCTTCATCAAGCTATGAGTCAAAATTTCAGTCAGATGTTAACTGCACAAATGACATACATTCAACACAGTCGAAAACGAAAAGACTCGCATACAAATTAAAAATCTTGCTCACCAGAAGTACCTACACAAGCGGAACAATATTAATCATAACGCCACTGAACAAGTGACCTAAAAACAGTTCAGTATGAAGAAGCAAAGCATAAAAATTAAAAAGCAATTAAACTGCAGAAAGTTTGCTCTCGCTTACATTTCCATTCTCCACTTCACTTTTTGCTCGAATGCACTCCACGAGATTGAGGAGCAGCTTGCAAGACATATTCTGAATACTACACGGAAGTGACTCATCATGCACATTCTTTGAGAAGAGGTTGACAGCAAGTGCAAGATCTTTCAATGACAGACTCTGACGTATGTGATGGACAAGATCAGCAAGCGTGCTGTACGCCAGTGGTCTGATGAAATAAACATCCAGAAACAATGCAAAGGAATGTAAATTTCTTTAATCAAATCATCAATACATTTATAGCCCCAGAAGATGACGCGTTGTTAAGATACAGGGTCATAGGTGTCATCAGCTCAAAAGAAAATACTTCTTCTTATGAAATGCTGAACTAGCAACTGTGTCTAATAATTAAAACATTTAAGCTAATTTAAAATGTTAAATATCCAATATATTAGCAGATAAATTTTGACCTGAGACTATAGTCTAATCTGGTAGTAACTTTCTTCTCCACAACTGTAGCGTTACTATTAAGTCTTGACATTACTTTGAGATGTACACAGAGACCTAAAAATGCTGAGACAAATCCATACCTACATACACATAGCTCAGAGATCCAAAAAAGGTTGTAAAAGAATTATTTAACAGAGTACTTGCGATTAAAAGAATAACAGATGGAAATAACACGGACAAGAAATTGGAAGTTTATTTAAAAACTTGAATACCTAAGCGATTCATAAGTTGTCCATCCAGTTCCAATCAAAGTGTTTTCATCAAATAGCTTTTCAATGGATGACACAAATCCTAAAACCAAATGTCAATGCTGCATCCAGTGCACATTCACCACAATGCACAGTACATGTGCTTTATCCATACACATATGTACATGCAGACACCACACAACCTCACAAAAATCACCAACACAAACAAAAATAAGAACATGGTACACTAAATATGCCTGCATAGCTGCTGGAGAACTAACTGACTTCCAAGCTCAGATAGTGCAACTAACCAGAGACTCAAGTCAGCTCATGACAGGTGTCCCAATTCCCACGACAAGAAATTGTGATTCAGGGAGTGAAGCAGATAGCACAGTGACACTCAGTGGTAAGCATTCCCCAGTATTGAACCACCCAGAGCTGTTACCATTCAATTAAGACCACAAGACTCCATTTGCTGTTTCATAAGTAAATCCATTCAACATTTTATGTCACACAAGGCAAGACACTTGTAGCAAACTGCTGCTTGAAGATGACAAGATTGCTTATGACATAAGCGAATAATATGCTCTATCCAGCATGCAGTTAGGTAACTTATAAATAACAATATATGCATTCAAACTTATCTGTAAAGCCTGAATATTAACTCAACCTTAGACGACCTTGCTAATTAATGACAGCGTGAAACCATATCAGAGAAACAATAAGTGTTAGTATCCAAGTGCTCAGTTTAGTCATAATGTTAGCTCACTTGTTCTAAGATCTGTCGCCAGAATGTGTCTGGCAGCAATAAGAAGCTCCTTGCGCAGATGGGCAACTTCCTGAGGACACAAGCTCAACAATGACAGCATTCCATTAACCATGGCATTGTGGTGGCCATTGATTGTCTCTTGATAGATTCGGATGATGTACGCTAAGAATGAAAGTGTCTTGATCTGAGCGGCGATGAAGTCAACAAATACCTCCTTATTGTATGTCACACTTGTCCTACAACAGTAGAACAAATTCTATATCATAAAACAAAAACATTAGACAATAATGAAATCAACTATAGAATTTCTACCACACTGCACAAAGTGAAACTATAATAACAGGTATAATCAGTTTCTTACCAATATTCAATAAAATCTTATAATTCCCTCATACACTTCACTTACTACTCAATCAGAGCAAACATTTAAACACAGTACACTAAACAATTTATGTCTTAGCCAAACCTCAAACTCTGTTAATATTTGATGCATATGAACTCTGACCTTTGTGCTAAGGTTGGTTGCATGTTGATGGTGGACATAATGAGTGGAATGAACTCAGCCACTTCATTGTGCACTTGTGCCTTATGAAGTTGATACATGAGAACAACGATGATAGGCAGTTCAGCCAGCACCTTCAGGGACAGGTCGGCTTTAGGAATCAAATTGTACTACAACACAAAATACAATTTCAACATAACTAAGACTGCAACTTTGCTTTATGAGTGGTAAGTTTACCTGCAACATGAACGACCTTAGAAGGTTCTGTATGAAAACATTGCCTGCATTATACGAAAGACGAGTACATAATTTATGGCAAATAACACCTGAGAACAGTGCTGGAGAAAAGAATAGAAACTTAAAAGCCAAGAAAAAGTGTTGAGACGTTCTAGCAGTAAGTAAGCAGCAGCTGAGTTCCATGAAGAAATCTTCTACACTTAACTTGATGATCAGCGGAGATGACGGGTATGACTTGCAGTGGCATACCTCTATATTTTGTCACTTACCGATATGTTCTGGTTATCCTGGTTTTTCTTCTCCGTGACTATGGTCGTGCTGGTAAAGGTCTCATCCAGTACAGACTCAATATTCAGCTCGCTCATGTCTCTGATTTTGATCTGCATACGGTGCTCGAAGATCTTTGGCAGAGAGTTTCCAAGCTTCTTGTAAATGTCTTTCACATACTTCAAGAACTGAATCACCTTAAATGCATAAAAAACAGAAGTTCTTTATTACCATTGATAATAGACTTGATAGGAAGAATATACTGGAAATAATTGTCAAATTTGGCCAAACCTCAAAGCACACCGGACAGCCAGGTAATAGTAGCTTGAATAGGAACTAAATGCATGTCCTGCAGCAATTACCATTCATCGTGTAAAATATCACCTTATACATCTTTGTGTATTAATATTGTCAGTGTAATTTCAACCATGATTATCGTTTTCCCTACGATGCCAATGACAATGCATAGAAAATAAACTAAAGAGCACAGAACAAAGACAATTAGCACCACCCTCTTCCTCAAACCAGGCTTGGGGCTGGCACCATCAAAGAACAGCATACATGGCTTTTATATCCATGGTTCTCATAATAACTCAGTAATTTTTACACTACTCAGAATAATTTCTCGACAGCACACTGTATCACAAACATACATGCAGTTGACAGCAACAGATGCCTATTCAATTGTTGCTAGGGTTGCTTTTCAGTCAAATCATCCCTTAAACTCCAAGGATCACACTTCATGAGTTTCTACAGAGGTTTAAATAAAGCTTGTTAGCTTAACTCTATTATATGTCCCAACAAAGCAAATCCTCTATAATTTCATTTTATTTCTTTATTCCATGCAAGGGTGAGTGCATTCTGAGAAGGATGGTCTTTACAGATGTCTCGATCCTCAGTTCTACTCTAGAAAGTAATCAGGTCAAAACACTGAACTGTTGCGGCAACACACTGGAAGAGGCAAAAAACTTGATTATTATTACTATCAGGATTGTTATTATTACAAGGGCAATAAAAAAATAAAGTGTAAATAAAGAAATAAAACGTCAAAGCCCTGATACTCACTTCAGATGTAAACACAGGCCTGAACTGTTTGTTCAACTCAATTATAATGCGTAGACATACTAATGCATTTTCCTCATTGTCAATCTGGAAAGAACGAAACCACTGTTTAAAAATCACAATAACAAGTAATTTAAATCAACAAACTACAATAATAACACTTTAGCGAGGTCTTCAAAATTACCAGACACTTAAACATTGAAAAAAGGAAAAGATACAAGCTCACAAACCTAGTAGACCATTTAGACCTAGTAGACCATCACACACACACATACACCTACACACACACACACTTAGAAAGCTATCTGTCCCAAAAACTTTGGCAATCATGCCATAATAAGCATACCACTGCACGTCGTCAAGCCACAGTGAACCATACTGATGGCAAAGTGGGGAGCTTCCAATTTACTCCAATCCGATATCATCACCATGATTACTTTCTCTCATAACAATCACTCCTCCACTTTCTTCAACATCACAATTCAATGCATTAGGTTATTAGATGTAAAGCCAATTCTAATACAGTATAGAACATTAATAAAGAACATTCAAGAACACAGTAGACTCTGAAGCACTGTTCATCAGTATGTGCCATTTACTTTAAAAACTAATCAAGGTATTGCAAGCACAACAATTAACTTAGTCACACTTACTCTATGAAATTGCGGGTCACCACGGATTTGGGTTCACTGATATGCTAATTGTCAAAACTAGGTCTCTAGTTTTGGAAACTATTAGAGGACTATACAGATGATGACATTTTTACACATGACTATAACCCTTTTGTATCTTTACATTCCATAGAATATAAATGTCTGCCTACCTCCAGAAGTTTGAACATCAGTGACAGAATGCTCGGAGCAAATGGTTTCAGGTGATCATTGGCAGGAATACGATGAACTATCTCAAGCAGAATCTTTCTCAGTTGCTGAAAAATAAATATCCACCAAATCGTTTTATCGTCAATTGATTTCTTAAGAATATTTCTTCATAACCACAAAGATTGCATTTACATAACATAAGGTTGGCTCAATTTAATTTAAGTTTCTTATCACAAGCAATCAAGCCATTTGTAGCGTATTTACTTAATGTAAAGTAATTCTTCTACAAACACATTGTGCAAGGACTGCTGGCGACTCAACAACTCCCAATACCTGTATTCTGGATAAACCAGAACAATTACAATAATTTATGATCTTTCCTAAACTGTTCAGAAGCTATATATTAAAAACAAATAGCTTCTGAACAGTTGGAATGATTACTGTAAAACGATACAAAGTTATATCCTCCTCTTCCAGTAATATGATTTTTAAGTACAGAAAAGAAAATGTTAAACAGAACACAATTCTTCATACCTACACTCTTATTGTAATTGACAAATCGAGAGAGGTGATCCAAAAACAACAAATGACAAATACTAACACACTTCTCGATGACTAGACATTGCTAAGTACACTACACTACATACCTATAAAAGAAGACGTTAATAAAAAAATTAACTTTCAACTATATACCATAAAAAAACTAACTTTCAACTATATACCTGGTTGTGATATTCTGTGATAAAAGTTGGTTCACCATCTTGCAGTATCTTGATAAAGACCCGCAGACAGTCTCCGAGAAACTGAGGATACTGAGGCAAAGTCCCAATCATCTATACAAAAACAAACAAACATCTCCAAAATTAGCAATCAGCTCTTTTGTTTTATATTTTTAAACCCAAAGGGATCACTGCAAAACAGGTTAAAAGATAAACTTATAATATTAGACAACCGCAAACAGGGCCAACTTTGGAAGTTTAAGCTTTCAACCAAGGAACAAGTCTCTAGCACTTCTGTGAAGAGCTGGACAAATTAATTAAATAAACTAATGAATAAAACGAAACAATAAAAGGAAGATAACAGCCAACACAATATCAATTCAAGGAAACTTGGGCACAGTATTCAAAACTGCAATTACAGATTACCAGAATGGTTTTTATCAATAGCTATCAAACGATTAGACACCAGTAAATGGCACAAAGTTATAGATGTTAACCGTTAAAACCAAGTAATGTATTACATTGTGTTTGAAATACTGCATACTACATATGCCTTAGTAAATTGTCAAGTAGCAAAAACCTTGTAATAGTAGTTACCTCAAAACTTTCACATAGCTCTTGAGCAGCCTTCAGCTTTTTCTCAATAACTAAAACAACACTTTGTTCATTACGTCAAATCAATTACTAACATAATAACACAATATGTAAATGAATGGACCAGATATATATGTGACGCAAGGGCTCAAAACCCGTCGCCTGTCGCTTCCTAGATATTGAGCTAGAGGCCGAAATAGGAGAGAGAGGTTTCGAGTTTGCAATTCTTCAATTCAGCTGGTGTTCGTGAATTCACTATCACTTGTAAAGTTGTAATCTGATTTTAATGCTGTTTGTTTTATTTGATACAAAAGAAAGCCCTTTATTGCCAGGAATATTTTCATAATAATGAAATAATTATTGCTGAGGATTACGATGACACGAAAAATGTTAAACTTTTTATTCGATTGTTTCACTTTTTTGATTGCTCTAACCAAACGAGTATAACTTCAGTTAGAAACAAGATATTTTGATTCTGTAACAAGTACTTTGAAGCAGATGCAGTGTAGAATATGATTAAGTAAAAAAGCAAAACCGACAAGTGACGGGTTTCGGGCTCCTGTGTCACATATGAACTTGTTGTGGACAAACACAGAAATACATTATTTTCTCTCAGAACAACTTAGTACAAAATTTACTCACACGAGAAGCAGCCATTCCAAGAGTGGTCACCGGTCAATTGGTCACTCATCCAATTAGTAAATGGGTTCAATGTTGCTTAACATTGCTACAAATCAGCCATGTAAACAACTCAGAGGCATGACATACTACTTGCTACTCTGCTGTCGGCCATGTTGATTGACGACCTTTGCCTCTTGCAATCATAGCGGATTTTCTGTCAAAGGGGAAACTCGCTCGATAATTTCTGTGCGTTCAGATGTTTACTGTTGTCGAATCAGCAGTTTTTACTCTTTTTGTTTTTCCATCTTGGATTTATATGTGCTTGTACAGCTACTTTTGGAATTGACCATTGTCTTTTTCCATTGGCCAGATCCATTAATAACTTGCAAGGGACACCAGGCTTGTCATCTCATCATCACATCATCACCTCTGCCACCTGGCTAACGACTGCTGTTCTTCACATACCTGGACGGAGACAAGTGGGGTCCAGACACTGCATCTTACGCCAACTACCAAACACTGTGCCTAAGTGGTGATCGAAGTACTCCTTAGCAGTTCTTCACTCTTAAGTCTCAATGCCACTCTTTGGCTCAGGGTATCCGAATGCCGTCAACTATTTACGTCAGGTGAACTCCGTCGGCTGAGCTCTTTGCTTGGGCGTTGCAGTTCGCTGCTGGGAACTTGTATGTTTCAGGCGGTGCTTGCCTGGGGACGAGTTTCTCCTTTGTCATAACTTTAACAACATATGCTAGAGTTGATATGGGATGGGTGCCCTTGGTGGCTGCCAGTTCCCATGTTTCGTTTGTCTCATGTTAATGTATGCATACAAGAGTGTGGCTAGGCAACTGCTACAAGAATATACTTACTTACTTATTTAATAATACGCAAGGGAATTAATACGATAGGCGAAAAGTATATTAAGTAAGCCACATACTGTTTGGTGCTGGATCTGCAATGATTCCAACATAGGACTTGAACGTGCTAAGTTGTGTTGCCGGATCTTGAGGACTCAGGGGCATGACCCTTGATCCTGGAGTCAGTGGGCCTGAAATAAAAAATTAGCTAATCTCAAACAATTTCCAACTCTAATCATGCACCAAAAATTCTGTCAATGACAGAATTCTGTCAATTCTGCCTTTGACCCTAACAGAGAATATATAAAAATTATTTATAAAACAAGTTCAGTAGAATGGACACTACTTGAACGCATTCAGGCACTATTAACAAAATGTGGCAAAGTTTCACATTGAGGGATGCATATATACATAGGCCTGGGAGCTACTTTGATGTGCCAATCCGACCCCACTTGGTATCAAAGTGACCCCATATCGACTTGAAGTCGACGACTTGTATCCAAAACGACTTAACTCGACTTGGCAAAAAAACAACCGACTTTCGATTTCCAGTCGACTTCTGACATGATGCTCTTATTTTCAAAGATCAAATCTATGTTTTCCATTCCTGTTTCCAAGTTACTAAGTTGACAGCTCAAATAAGAGAAATGATGAGTCATGTGGAATCGTTAATTGATTAATTACCAGAGCAAGGTGATTGACTAATAAAGTTATTATGTAACTGTAGGGTGTACATGTTTTTCTACAGTGCCCCATTAGCTTCGTTTTTCAGTGAATTAGCAGGATGAGATCCTTCACCAGGAGGTTATTTGGAGGCATCTATTTTGCGACCCACCCAGCCCGAGCTTCAGATGAAATGACTTAATTGGATGTCTCCTTTAGATATTTGTCATTTTGCAGAGATTGGAATAGAGATGTTAATTGAAAACCAGAAATCCAGTTTTCGGTTTTAAAACCGAAATCCGATTTTGGAAACTGGATTTCGAATTTATTTATTTTTATCATTTTTCCTATAGATAATTGCATGAGAAGAAATTCCTGAAAAGATTGATTCATGCATTTTCTTAGTGTATAATAATTGTAACTATACAGGGAGAGCAAGAACAAATTTGTAGATGTCAATTCCCACACCAGGGCTTTTTTGATCTATTCCGCCTTAACGAGGACATGGACAACCGGCTGACAAGTACATAGGCAGACAGAGACACACTATTATAGATATATGGTACAGCTGTAGGACTAGCCAAGGGCCAATGTAAGAACCCTTGGGTGGTCTTTTCACAGGATTATTACAGGATATACCACGTACAGCTGTGTGACAGCAATTAAGGACCTATAACAACCCTTGGGACCGGCAATTATTCTGTATGATTGGCTGATGGTCTTTTCACAGGATGAAGATCTCTGGCTGGTAGGATGGACCTATCTGCAGCATCGTCATTATTGCAAGGCTAAGAACACTAATGAGTGATGATTTGATTACTGTTAGTAACACATAATACATAGTTATTTGCTTTATATAATAATATATTTTTATGAAGGTCTGTAAAACCGAACACCAGTTTAAAACCAGATTTCAGCAACCGAAAACCGGTTTGCCCAAAAACCAGTATCAGCATCCCAAGATTGGAGAGCCTAAAATTAAGGCTTTTCACAGCAAAAGTAGCATTTCTTAAACTCTTTGGAAATTCTGTTCAATATCCGACTCAATTATCTTGCTGTAACTATAGGGTCTCCACTATCCAGTCTGAACAACAGTGACATGGATTCAAGTAGACAGACCGAGACGCACACAAACAAACAGAGGCAGACAAATGATTTTAAAGACAGGTGGATTCAGAAACTGACTACTGACTCAGAAGTACACAGACAAAACTCAGTTTTAAGTCGACTTGCAGTAAAGTCAATTTTCAATTCTACATTCGACTTCGGGTCGACAGTACCAAGTAAAACCGACCCGACTCGAATTTAG
>Ga0081606_1000546_pt2 | contig 13435 bp, 11 predicted proteins | sample EareggfetidaYelm_FD_71127 | JGI IMG/M metagenome (GOLD analysis project Ga0081606, IMG submission 71127) | Earthworm egg capsule microbial community from the University of Washington, USA - E. fetida Yelm (SPADES assembly) (version 2) | ecosystem: Host-associated > Annelida > Reproductive system... | reverse complement strand
TGGCGCCCATTTCGCGGAAGATGCCGGTGTCCATTTTTTCATGGCGAAAAGCCTCCAGCACGCGCGGCGCGAGCCGTTCCTGGCAGTAGGCGGCGGCGGCATCACGCACCATGCGCTCGTCGTCGCTCAGTTGCTGCTCCAGCAAAAAAGGGTCATCCCAGTGGAATGCGGCATGGGCCATGGTCGGGGTCTCCGGGGTGGGGGTCAAGGAATTGATGAAAGGGTGGCTCGCGACATGCAGGGTGTGCATGCCGCCGTTGGGTCTTGCGGGTCAGGCGAGGACGATCTTGCCAGTGTGCTTGGCGCGGTCAGGCTTGATGTCGAAGGTCAGCACGGACTGCGCGAACCAGCCGTTATAGCGCTTGTCAAAAAACACTTTCGATTGGATGCAACTGGTCGCACCAGCCATGATGGACTGGGGTGAGAACATAGCAGCCACCACGTTGCTGAAGTCGCCATCGTAGGCGTTCGAGTTGGAGGTGTTGCTCAGGCAGTGCCCCGTGACGTTGCAGTTCGGCAGATTGTTCGAGGCACGCACGGGCACCACGGGCACACGGCGTCCCTTCAAGCCCCCATCGGTTACGTATTGGTCATCAACCAAGGTGTTGTAGCACTCATGTCGCACAACGATCATGACGTCATCATTGTCCGCTCCCAACTTGACCAGAAGCTGGCATAGCGCGGCATAGAGCTTCGCTGGGTCTGGGGCATCTGCCTGGTTAGCCATGGTTTCGCAGAAGCGGGCAGCCTTGAGTACCTGAATCAGGATTGCCTGATCGCGGACACCGGCAATCTCCTTGCCTTGATCTTCGGCAATTTCGTCCAGTAGGGTTTGATCGGGAGGGATAGAAAGGGAAGGGACAGAGGGGACGGGAGTGTTTTTGATGAACGAGATGGAATGTTCCGGGATGTCAGACGTGAATTTGACAGCAGGGTGCGCTGCCACACGGGTCAGGACGGACAGATGATCAACTCTGGCCCTCACCCTGTCGGAGAACCTCGCGACGATGGCAGGGTCGATCTCGGGCGCGTGATCGCTGTTGCCAGGGGAGTCATGCAATGACATTCATTACCTTTCTGTTGTGTGAAAAATCACCGGGCCATCCGGTAGTTCTTACATATCCACTGGATGTGTGGTCAGTAGTCAGTACGGCGGGCAGCCAAGCGGCTTTGCCGGTGTTGAGCATACTCGGGCAAGTCCGACACGGCGGCGCACTGGTCTGCTGAGTACCGCCAGATCACCGCGTCAGGCTTGGTTGCACTTGCACACTGGTAGCAAGGGTGGCGCAAACCGGTTGTGGTGAAGGCGCTACGCAGGCGGCGGGAGCCAAGACCTCAAAACCATGGCAGCGAGGCGATAAGGCGCCATTTGCAGCCACAGGCGCCAACCGACACTAGTCTGGCGCAGCGCCTTGGCCTATGCTTTGCGCAGCGTTCATCCTGACCTCCTGCGAGACACCATGAACACCGCCGAAAAAGCCACTGTCTACGGCACCGAAGACCTGTTGATCAGCCTGTGCAGTTCGGTCACGCGGGTGTTGAATGTGGCCACCCACAGCCAGGTCCACTACTCCGGCATGGTCCAGCGCATCGGCAGGACCTGCCTGAAGCCGGACATCGGCTGCTTTGTGCTGTTCGACGGCGGTTTCTCGGGGCTGGTGATCCTGAACTTCTCGGCCCAGGCGGCGATGGAGCTGTATGCCAACTATCTGCTGAACATGGGCATGTCCAAGGATGACCTGGCCCGTTCCTACACCAGCGATGAGGTCAGCAACGTGATGGGCGAGTTGATGAACCAGGTGGTGGGCGACTTCACCGGCAAGGTGCGGCGCGAGATGCAGACCCATATCACCCAGAACCAGCCCAAGATGCTGGTGCTGAACAAGCAGGTGATGCTGAGCGTGGACGCCCATCTGGACAAGCCCGAAGCCCGGCGCGTGACTTTCTACACCGGCAACAACCATCTCTTCTATCTGGAACTGGCGATAGACCGCACCGAGTTCATCAAGCTGTACGACTTCGAGGCCCAGGAAGTGCCCGATGCCGATGCGCTGATGGCCCAAGCGCAGCCATTGCCGCCAGCGCCCCCGCCGCAGGCGGCCGCGCCGCCCGCCGGACGGGATGACACCGACGCGCTGCTCAAATCGCTCGGGATGTGAACCCGCCCCGAGGGGTCGCCTCCGGCGTCGAACTGCGCAGATCACCCATCGAACTGCTGATGCAGTTGGCGCATGCGGTTGAGCGCCATCGCGGCGGCGGCGGTGCGTGTTTCCACGCCCAGTTTCGCGAACACGCGCTCCAGGTGTTTTTTCACGGTGGCGGGGCTGGCGCCCAGGATGGCGCCAATGTCGCGGTTGATCTTGCCCTGGACGACCCAGTAGAGCACCTCGGCCTCGCGCGCGGTGAGCTTGAACGCCAGGCCCATGGATTCGATGAGCTTGGCGTTCGAGTCCTCGCGCATCACGATCAGCCAGTCGCCCCCGCCGGCGCTATCGCCGGCCTGCCGGTGCAGCCGCAGCGTCAGGCGGCGCGTGCCCTGTCCGATGCTCAGTTGCGGCGGCTCGGCCTGCGCATGGTCCAGCCGCTCGGCGGCGTCGTCGGCCAGCACATGGCCGCGCAGCCAGGCTTGCACCGGCGCGGGCACCCATTGCTCCGCCGGCACGGGCGCCCGGTGCGCCAACGCCAGCGGGTCGGCAGCGCCCGGCGGGTTGCCGAAATGGGCCTGCAACAACGCGCGCGCCAGCGGCGTCTGCCAGATGATGCGGCCGTCGACGGCGCGCACGGTGATGCTGGCGTAGCCGAAGGCGTCGAGCGCATTGCGTGCCTGGCGCGCCTGGCTGGCGTCCTGCCGGGCCTGGCGCGCGGCGCCCAGGTGCACGCCCATGCGGGCCATCACCTCGCGCGGCTTGATGGGCTTGGTCACGTAGTCGATGCCGCCGGCCGCCAGTGCGGCCACCAGATGCTCGGTGTCGGTCAGGCCGGTCATGAAGATGATCGGGATATGCGCCGTGGCGGGCGAGGCTTTCAGGCGCCGCGCCACTTCAAAGCCGTCCATGCCGGGCATCATCGCGTCGAGCAGCACGATGTCGGGCAGGGCCTGCGCAGCGCGCTGCAACGCGGCGGCGCCCTGCGTGGCCAGCAGCACGGTGTAGCCGGATTCGTCGAGCGCATCGTGCAGCATGGCCAGGTTGTCGGGCATGTCGTCGACGAGCAGTACCAGGTCGCTGTGGCCGCGCTCGGGCGTGGCGGCATGGGCCGGGAAAACCGGCATGGCGCTGCCCATCATGCGGGCGCCTGCTCGAGAATCCGGCCCATGGCCTCGAACTGGAACTGCCGGGCCAACTGCCGCATGGTCTGCGCAAAGGCGCGGTGCGTGTCCTGGCGGCGTTCCATGTCGTCCAGGATGTTCAGGATGCCTCGGTAATGGCCCAGCGCCACCACCTGCGCCAGCGCAGCCAGGGTGGCGCCATCGGGGTAGGTCAGCGGCGCCGGGTGCGCTGCCGTGCCGGCCCCGGCCATCGGCAAGGCCGGCGAAGGCAATGCGGGCAGCAGCGCATCGTCGTGCTGCCATTGCAGGCCCAGGCGGCGCTCGAGCCAATCGAGCAGTTCGCCGTGCCGCACGGGCTTGACGATGAAGTCCTCGGGGCGGATGCCCACGTCGTTGTCCAGGGTCTTGTCAAAGGCATTGGCCGAGACGATCGCGCATGGCATGTCGGGCATGTCGGGCCGTTGCATGCGGCGCACGCGGCGCAATGTCTCCCAGCCATCGATCCATGGCATCGCCAGGTCGAGCAAGAGCGCATGCGGCCGGTAGCCGCTGGCCAGCAGGTCCAGCGCGTCGAGGCCGCTGGCGGCCTGGCGCAGCGCAAAGCCCAGGGGTTCGAGCCATTGCACGAGCAACTCGCGGTCGGGCGCTTCGTTGTCGACCACCAGAATGCGGCGCCGCTGGCCGGCGTAGCCTTTGCGCGCGCGCTGGCTGCGGGCGGCGGCCGATGGCGCGGCACGGCCCGGCGCCGCGTCATGCACCTCGGGCAGGAACAGTTTGACCTGGAACACCGAGCCGACTCCGGGCTGGCTGCTCACCGTGAGCTCGCCGCCCATCAGCGCGGTCAGCATCTTGGCAATCGTCAGGCCCAGCCCTGCGCCCGGGGTATCCGCTGCGCCCGCCCTGGTGAAAGGCTCGAAGATGCGCTCGATGGCGCTGGCCGTCAGGCCCGGCCCGGTGTCCTGCACCTCGATGCGCGCCATCTCGCGCGCATGGCGCACGCGCAGCGTCACCTGGCCTTGCGTGGTGAACTTGATGGCGTTGCCCAGCAGGTTGATCAGGATCTGGCGCAGGCGTTTTTCATCGGCGCGCACCACCTCGGGGAGCACCCCCTGCGGCTCGAACCGGAAGGCCAGCCCCTTGGCTGCGGCTTGCAGCTCGAACAGGCTGGCCATCTCGCGCAGCCCATCGGCAAAGCGCATCGGCGTGACTTCGAGCGCCAGCTTGCCCGACTCGATGCGCGCGATGTCCAGCGTGCCCTCGATCAGCGACAGCAAATGCTCGCCCCCGCGCCGGATCACATGCACCGCCTGCTGGCGCTGCGGCGGCAGGCCCGGGTCTTCGCTCATCAACTGCGCATAGCCGAGGATGCTGTTGAGCGGCGTGCGCAGTTCATGGCTGATGGCGCTGATGTAGCGGCTCTTGGCCTGGTTGGCCTGGTCGGCGGCGCGCTGGGCCGCTTCGGCCACCTGGCGTGCCTGTTCAGCGGCCAGGCGCGCCTGCTCGGCCACCTGGCGGGCGGTTTGCAGGGCCTGGTCGGTCTGGCGGTGCAGTTCGATCTCGCGCAGCAGCAGGCCGGTCTGGCGGTTGGACTCCTCTTGCGCCACCTGCCGGCTCTTGTGCGCCAGCACCAGCCACCAGGCCACGATGCCCGAAATCACCAGCAGCGCCAGGTAGGCTTTGAGCATTCCCGAGCGCAGCGCCATTTCGGGCGCGGCCAGCGGCGCATCGATCAGCGCCTGGGCCAGGGTGTTGAGCTCCTGGTGGTACGGCAGCCCCAGCACCGCCGCCAGCAGCGGCGCAATCACCAGCATCAGCAGCAGAAAATGCCCCAGGCCCGTGTCCAGATAGCGCCAGACGACGCGCGGCAGCAGCCAGCGCAGCGCGGCCGACCATTGCGCGGCCAGGCTGGCCTTGGGCTTGCACAGGTCGCCGCAGCGCGCGTCGAGCGTGCAGCACAGCGAGCAGATCGCGCCCCGGTAGGCCGGGCATCGGGCCATGTCGGGGGCCTCGTACTCATGCTCGCAGACCACGCAGCGCTGCGTCCGGGCCGGCGCGCCGGCCACCGGTTCAGGCCGGCGCGCAATGTAATAGCGCCCCTGGGTGGCCCAGGCGATCAGCGGCGCGCTCGCCAAGGCCACGGCCATCGCGATCAGCGCCGAGAAGGCTTGCGGCAGCGGGCCGAACAGCCCCAGGTGCGCGCTGATCGACAGGCCGCCGGCCAGCGCCATCGCGCCCACGCCCACCGGGTTGATGTCGTACAGGTGCGCGCGCTTGAACTCTATGCCCTTGGGCGACAGGCCCAGCGGCTTGTTGATGACGAGATCGGCCACCACCGACATGATCCAGGCAATGGCGATGTTGGAGAACAGGCCCAGCACCTCGCCCAGCGCGCGAAACACGTTCATCTGCATCAACATGCAGGCGATCAGCGTGTTGAACACCATCCACACCACGCGCCCCGGGTGGCTGTGCGTCAGGCGCGAAAAGAAATTCGACCATGCCAGCGACCCCGCATAGGCATTGGTCACATTGATCTTCATCTGCGAGAGCACCACGAACAGCGCGGTGGCCGCCACGGCCCAGCCATGCTGCGGGAACACATAGCCGTAGGCCAGCAGATACATCTGATTGGGGTCTACCGCCCGGTTGGCCGGCAGGCTGTGCGCGAGCGCCAGCCAGGCCAGCAACGCGCCGCCGAGCATCTTGAGCACGCCCGGCAGCACCCAGCCCGGCCCGCCCGCCAGCACCCCGAGCCACCAGCGCCCGCGCCGGCCCGGCGTGGCTGCGGGCATGAAGCGCAGGTAGTCGGCCTGCTCCCCCATTTGGGTGATCAGCGCAATGCCCACCGTGAGCGCGGCACCAAACAGGTGCAGATCGAAGCCCGCGCCGCGCCCGGATTCACCGCCGTAGTGCAGCATCCCGACAAACGCACCGGGATCGCGCGTCAGCACATAGCCAAACGGCAGCACCAGCATCAGCAGCCACAGCGGCTGCGTCCACATCTGCAGGCGGCTGATGGTCGACACGCCATGCGTGACCAGTGGGATCACCACCAAGGCGCAGATCAGATAGCCCCAGTGGGGCGGGATGCCGAGCGCCAGTTCCAGCGCATAGGCCATCACCGCAGCCTCGAGCGCAAAAAAGACAAAGGTGAACGAGGCGTAGATCAGCGAGGTCAGCGTCGAGCCGATATAGCCAAAGCCCGCGCCGCGCGTGAGCAGGTCCATGTCCACCCCGTAGCGCGCCGCGTACACGCTGATCGGCAACCCGGCCAGAAAGATGATCAGCCCCGTGGCCACGATCGCCCAGAAGGCGTTGATGAACCCGTACTGCACCAGCAGCGTGGCGCCCACCGCCTCCAGAATCAGGAACGAGGCCGCGCCAAACGCCGTATTGGCCACGCGCCACTCGGACCAGCGGCGAAAACGCTGCGGCGTGTAGCGCAGCGCGTAGTCCTCCATGGTCTCGGTGGCCACCCAACTGTTGTAGTCGCGCCGGACCTTGACCACCACCTGCTGCGGCGCGGCATCCCCGCCGGGCCGGGGCTGCACGGCCAGCGCAGCAGGGGTGGTGAAGGCGCAAGGGGCGGGCATGGAGCAAGACGGCGATAGCCCCCTGGGCGGGTGCAGTTTCCATGCCACCAGCGCGCGCAAGTGCTCCTGCGCGCCCTGTGCGCCCTGTGCACCCTGCGCGCCGGCCGGGCACGGGGCTTGCTCGCCATGCCGGGGGCGCAGATGCCCGCGACCCGACCCACACCCGCACCCGCACCGACACCACCCCGGCGGCAGCCCATGGAACTCACCCCGCGCGAAAAAGACAAGTTGCTGATCTTCACCGCAGCCTTGCTGGCCGAGCGCCGCAAGGCCCGGGGGCTGAAACTCAACCACCCCGAGGCCGTGGCCCTGATCAGCGCCGCCATCATGGAAGGCGCGCGCGACGGCAAAACCGTGGCCGAGCTGATGAGCGCAGGCCGCACCCTGCTCAGCCGCGCCGATGTGATGGAGGGCATCGCCGAGATGATTCCGGACATACAGGTCGAGGCCACCTTCCCCGACGGCAGCAAACTGGTCACGGTGCACCAGCCCATCGTTTGATTTTTTGGCCCTTTTTCTTGGCCTTTTTTTTGACCCTTCACCCCTGCGATCGCCCCCCTGTGGAGACACCCGACATGCATCCCCTGCGCCTGTCCCATCCTGCAATGACACTCCCAACGGCACTCCTGTTCAGCGCCATCGGCGCAATGGGCACCAGCGCCAGCGCCCATACCGGCATCCCGGTGCCCAGCCATAGCAGCTTCGTGGGCGGCTTGCTCCATCCGCTGCTGGGCCTCGACCATCTGGCCGCGATGCTGGCCGTGGGCCTGTGGAGCGCCCTGGCCGCGCGCCGCGCCGGGCCCGGACTGCTGTGGGGCCCGATGGGCTTTGCCGCGCTGCTGCTGGCCGGCGCCGCGCTCGGCCTGCGGGGCGCGGCCATCCCCGCCGTGGAGCCGATGGTCGCCGCATCGCTGCTGCCCATCGGCCTGCTGGTGGTCACGCGCCTGCAACTGCCGGGCTGGGCGGCCGCGTTGGCCATGGGCGCCTTGGCCCTGTTCCACGGACTGGCCCACGGCAACGAACTGGCCGGCAGTGCCAGCGCCTGGCAGACCCTGGCCGGCCTGCTGCTGACCACGGCGCTGCTGCACTGCGCAGGCTTGGCCGCCGGCTGGGCGCTGCGCGCGCGCACGCCGTGGCTGGCGCGGGCTGCGGGTGCTGGCGTGGCGCTCTGGGGCGGCGCACTGCTGGTGCAGATGGCCTGATCGATGCCAAAGGAACAGGCCATGATCCCCGGCGAACTCCTGATCGGCCCCGGCGAACACCCGCTCAACACCGGCCGGCGCACCCAAACCCTGCTGGTGCGCAACACCGGCGACCGCCCGATACAGGTCGGCTCGCACTACCACTTTGCCGAAACCAACCAGGCCCTGGACTTCGACCGCGCCGCCGCGCGCGGCATGCGGCTGAACATCGCCTCGGGCACCGCCGTGCGCTTTGAACCCGGCCAGGAGCGCACGGTGGAACTGCTCGACTATGCCGGCGCCCGCCTGGTGTTCGGCTTTCAGGGCCGGGTGCAGGGCGCACTCTGAAGCACCTTCAAAATCATCCCGGCACACCGGCCGACCGCGCTTGGGATACCTGCGCCGGAGGCTGGCAAAAAGGGCTGGCAAAAAGCCGTCAACCGTTTTTTCGGAGCACCCCCCGCATGGCCACCATTGGACGACGCGCCTACGCCGAAATGTTCGGCCCCACCGTGGGCGACCGCCTGCGCCTGGCCGACACCGGGCTGATCCTGGAGGTCGAGGCCGACTACACGCTGCGCGCAGGCAGCTACGGTGAAGAGGTGAAATTCGGCGGCGGCAAAACCATCCGCGACGGCATGGCGCAGGCGCAGCACAGCCGGGCGCAGGGGGCGGTGGACACCGTGCTGACCAATGCGCTCATCATGGACGCTGCGGGCATCGTCAAGGCCGACATCGGTCTCAGGGACGGCCGCATCGCCGCCATCGGCAAGGCCGGCAACCCCGACACCCAAGCGGGCGTGGACATCATCATCGGCCCCGGCACCGAAGTCATCAGCTGCGAAGGCCAGATCGTCACCGCCGGCGGCATCGACAGCCACATCCACTTCATCTGCCCGCAGCAGATCGAGCATGCGCTGGCCTCGGGCGTGACCACCATGCTCGGCGGCGGCACCGGCCCGGCCACCGGCACGCTGGCCACCACCTGCACCCCGGGCCCCTGGAACATCGAGCGCATGTTGCAGGCAGCCGATGCCTTTGCGGTCAACCTGGGCTTTCTGGGCAAAGGCAACGCCAGCTTGCCCGGCGCGCTGCACGAGCAGATCGACGCCGGGGCCATCGGCCTGAAACTGCACGAAGACTGGGGCAGCACGCCAGCGGCCATCAGCAACTGCCTGGATGTGGCCGAAGCCACCGACACGCAGGTGGCGCTCCACAGCGACACACTCAACGAATCCGGCTTTGTCGAGAACACCATCGCCGCCGTCGGCGGGCGCGGCATCTGCGCGTTCCACACCGAAGGCGCGGGCGGCGGCCATGCGCCGGACATACTGCGCGTGGTCGGCGAGGCCAACTTCCTGCCCTCCTCGACCAACCCCACCATGCCCTACACCCACAACACGCTCGACGAGCACGTGGACATGCTGATGGTCTGCCACCACCTGGACGCCAGCATCGCCGAAGACCTGGCCTTTGCCGAAAGCCGCATCCGCAAAGAAACCATCGCCGCCGAAGACATCCTGCACGACCTGGGCGCGATCAGCATGATGAGCAGCGACAGCCAGGCCATGGGCCGCGTCGGCGAAGTCATCCTGCGCACCTGGCAGACCGCGCACAAGATGAAACAGCAACGCGGCTGGCTGTCCCCCGCTGCCGCTGGCCAAGGGGCGGGCCTGTCATCCGCCGCTGGCCAAGGGGTAGACCACGACACCCGCAACGACAACTTCCGCATCAAGCGCTACCTGGCCAAATACACCATCAACCCCGCCATCGCGCATGGCATCAGCCATGAAGTGGGCTCGATCGCCGTCGGCAAATGGGCCGACATCGTGCTCTGGAAGCCCGCATTCTTCGGCGTCAAACCCGCCCTGATCCTCAAGGGCGGCCAGATCGCGCTGGCAGCCATGGGCGACCCCAACGCCTCCATCCCGACACCGCAGCCCGTGCACTACCGGCCCATGTTCGGCGCCTTTGGCGGCGCCATCGCCAAAACCTCGCTGACCTTCGTGTCGCAGGCCGGACTCCAGGCCGGCATTGGCCAGCGTTATGGCCTGCGCAAAACGCTCAGCGCCGTGCGCGGCATCCGTGGCATCCGCAAGCGCGACATGGTGCACAACAGCTACCTGCCGCAGATGGAAATCGACGCCCAGACCTACATGGTGCGCGCCGACGGACAATGGCTCAGTTGCGAGCCCGCCACGGAACTGCCGATGGCGCAGCGCTACTTCCTGTTCTGATCGCCTCCATGCTCACCGTCAGCCGACTCATCCCCCGGGGCCAGGGCCTTGCGCCCGTGCTGCGGCAACGCGCCAGCACCGTCGAACTCGACTGGGAACTGCGCCAGAAAAGCCGCTTGTCGGCCACCGACTCCGCCGGCCGTGCGCTGGGCATCTTCCTGCCCCGGGGCACACGACTGCGCGGCGGCGACATGCTGGTGGCCGAAGACGGCTCGCTGGTGCGCGTGCTGGCCACCCCCCAGCCGGTGCTCCTCATCAGCGCCTGCCCGAAGCACGGCAGCCCCTTTGACCTGACGCGCGCGGCCTACCACCTGGGCAACCGGCATGTGCCCATCGAACTGCAACCCGACCACCTGAAGATCGAACCCGACCCCGTGCTGGCCGACATGCTGCGCGCGCTGCACCTGATCGTGCAGGCCGACAACCTGCCCTTCGAGCCGGAAGGCGGCGCCTACGCCGCTGGCCAAGGCGGAGGCCATGGCCCGCATGGCCAGCACACGCACCCCCACCACTGACGGCCCCATGGTTCCATGAGCCCACGACCCCGCAGTCCCGCCACGCGCCGCGCGCACCGCCAACACCCCCGGGAACTGCCTGCGGCCAGCCTGCTGCGGCTGATCTGGCTGGCATCGCCAGCCTTGCCCGTGGGCGGTTTTTCCTATTCCGAGGGGCTGGAAAGCGCCATCGAAAACACCGGCCTGGCCAGCGAAGCCGCAGTGGCCGACTGGCTGCTCGACCAACTGCACCTGACCCAGGCCCGCAGCGACATGGCCGTGCTCGCCAAGGCCCTGGGCGCATGGCGGCGCGGGGATGTCGCGACGGTGCGCGCGCTCGACGACTGGGTGCTGCACACCCGCGAGACCAGCGAACAGCGCCTGCAAACCGAGCAAATGGGCCGCTCCCTGTGCGAATGGCTGCGCAATCAGAACCGACAGCACCAGGCCAGCGCCGAGGGCCTGCCCGCAGAGCCGGATCCACCCGTTGCCCATGACACCATGCCTGCCCCGGCACGCATGCAACAGGCGCAGCCCGCCGCCAGGGCGGCTGCGGAACCGGCCTTGCCGGACCGCCGGCGCCAGCCCATTGAGGGACAGGGGTATTTCACATACCCGGTGGCCTTTGCACAGGCCGCCGCCACCACGCAGGCGCCGGTGCGGCAAGTGCTGCTGGCCTACGCCTTCGGCTGGGCCGAAAACATGGTGCAAGCCGCGCTCAAATCCATGCCGCTGGGCCAGAGCGCAGGCCAGCGCATCCTGGCCCGGCTGGCCGACGCCATCCCCGCCGCCGCAGACCAGGCCATCGCCCTGATGGACAGCGAACGCCAAGCCTTCGCCCCGATGCTGGCCATCCTGTCGGCCCGGCATGAAACCCAATACTCCCGCCTGTTCCGATCATGACGCACCACCTGCACCACATCCCGAACCGCACCAAACCCCTGCCCCCGCTGCGCGTAGGCATCGGCGGCCCCGTGGGCTGCGGCAAAACCACCTTGCTGGAAAAGCTGTGCAAAGCCATGCGCGAACGCTACGAACTGATCGCCATCACCAACGACATCTACACCAAGGAAGACCAGCGCCTGCTCACCCTCAGCGGCGCGCTGCCTGCAGAACGCATCCTGGGCGTGGAAACCGGCGGCTGCCCCCACACCGCCATCCGCGAAGACGCATCGATCAACCTCGAAGCCATAGACCGCATGCTCGCGCAGTTCCCCGACGCCGACCTGGTGTTTGTCGAAAGCGGCGGCGACAACCTGGCCGCCACCTTCAGCCCCGAGCTCTCGGACCTGACCCTCTACGTGATCGACGTAGCCGCAGGCGAAAAAATCCCGCGCAAAGGCGGCCCCGGCATCACCAAAAGCGACCTGTTCATCATCAACAAAACCGACCTGGCCCCCCATGTCGGCGCCGATCTGAACGTGATGCGCGCCGACACCGTGCGCATGCGCAGCACGGCCCAGGGCCTCAAGCCCTTCGTGATGACCAACCTGAAAACCCAGGCCGGCCTGGCCGAGGTGGTGGCCTTCATCGAGGCCAGGGGCATGCTGCAAAAATCAGCGCCAGCGGGCGGGTAGAATGCGCAACCTTGGCCCCTGCGGACTTCGGGGCCGGGGTTGAAAACCGTTGCCCAAAGCCGCAAAGGTGACAGACAGGTCGATGGCACCGATCTGAACACCGCTGCAAGGCCCCGCAAGGTATTGGCTTCATCGGGATGGCGTGGGCAATCGCCACAACCCCACCGGCGTCGGCATGAAAATCTGGAAGCGTGGCAGAGTGGTTTAACGCTCGGGTCTTGAAAACCCGCGTGGGGGCAACCCCACCGTGAGTTCGAATCTCACCGCTTCCGCCAGAACCAATCCAGGCCAGCCCCCAAAAGCCCCGCACCGTATACGCACCGGGGCTTTTCGTCGGAGGCGTCGTCCATAACCGTCCAAAACATGCCATGCCGAGACCATGACATTGACCGTGCGCGTGGTGTACCAGCAAATTTGGGCGCGTGCGCTGGGTATTCCTGATGGGGCCGGGTGGCCAGTTGACAGTGACCTGCGTATGTGGGTGATGGCAGCGATGGGCTTGCCCTGATGGACGGCGATGAATTTGAGCTTGTCGATGTGCTTTTTGTCGATCCTCACAGCAAACCAGCAGTCGTTATCCAAAAAAAGCTGCTCGAACCACTCTTGGTGCGCAGGAACGACGATGGTGCCGAACTCGTCGTTCAAATTTGTCCCGGTGATCCCTCTCGGCTTTTTACTTCAAAACGCAAAAAATCGGCAAACCGCCTTGATTCGACGATCTCATCATGCGGCAGCAGCAGATACTTCCAAGGCTTGCCGCCGACCGTCGCCGCGTAATCCGAAGCCTGTTTGCACCAGATGGCAGCGGCATCAGCCTTGGCCTGCACCACCGGGGTGTCGACATCGGTCTGCGCCTTGGTTTCCACCATGAGGATGGCGGTTTGTGTTTCTGCCACGAAGTCGGGGATGTACTCCGGCTGCTCGGTGCCCAGTTTGTAATAAATCTGGAACTGGCCCTTGGCGGGCTTGAACCACTTCAAGGCGTCGCGCTCCAGGATGATGGCGAAGCGTCGCTCGGTGTCGGAGTCGAATTTCTGCGAAGGGTAAAGGCAGCGCGCAAAGCCGCCGAACAGCATCTGCCTGAT
>Ga0081606_1000626_pt1 | contig 13442 bp, 11 predicted proteins | sample EareggfetidaYelm_FD_71127 | JGI IMG/M metagenome (GOLD analysis project Ga0081606, IMG submission 71127) | Earthworm egg capsule microbial community from the University of Washington, USA - E. fetida Yelm (SPADES assembly) (version 2) | ecosystem: Host-associated > Annelida > Reproductive system... | reverse complement strand
TAGGCGCTTTTCAAAACAAAATTGATAGGCAGCGGGTCAGATCCAGAGAGTCAGGCAGGCAGACAGACAGACTGCTATGGTGGATAATCTTAAACGCGACATCATATTATATATAATGTTATGGATTGACTGTAATATGATGTTACTGGCATTGTGTCATGTAGGCTGTACTTCCGCGATGCTCTGCCCGTACTCGGCACAACGGGAGGTGTAGTCATGATGCGTGACCTCATGGCCGAGGGTAAGGCCACCGATGTGGAGACGGAGAGGTGGTTGACTTCGATGGCTTTCATCAGCAATCCAACACCTGACATGATGAAGGAAATACAGGTGAGTAACGCGTTCATAGAATAAGAAACTTAATCTCGTGGCGACTCAATTCTTCGAGTGATCTTTGTTTTTCTTATTTAGACCTTTCCCAAGAATAAAGTCTTTAGTTCGCGATTCAGTTGTTAAATGACTAAATTGATTGTCTGGACCGTTTGAAATTCTCGTTCTCTATTTATTTATGTATTCTATTTATTTTCTGAAACATGGTACTTCTTATATATTTTTTGTATATTATTCAATATTTTTCCAATTCCACTTTATTGCCTATTCTCAATTCTTGACAATTTCCATAGTGTTTGCTTATTCCGTTTATTTCCATGTTTGCGCTGTAGCCATTGCTGACGTCAGACTTCCAGCGATCAGCACTTCCGGTTAGTTCGCTGATCAACACCTACTGCCAACAGTACAACGACCAGGATAGCGTTGAGGTCCAGGGCATGTTGAAGACAATGGAGGACGAACTTCGCTACAACTGCAAGTACGAGACGGAGGAACAGAGATCTCGCATGCTGAAGGCCCTGAAGGCGATCGGAAACGCCGGTAACGCTGAACGGGTCGTCCCCACTCTCAACCGATGCATTGCCAACAGCGAAATTCCCATTGCTCTCAGAGTGGCCGCCATCTCCGCCTTCCGCCGCATCTCGTGCTCTGCCGAGGTAAGCTGCTTTCTATCAGGTTGACCATTGGCTCTTTATGTGCACTTACGTTTCTGAACATTTATAGGCCTACATTTAAAAGAGCGGCATCTCCAGAAACCGGAGTCGGATTTATCACTCTCTCCTACACAGGCGAAGAATCTTCTTAAGCGAAGTAACTAACGAATAAAAATGATTTTATTTGTACGCTTGGATCATTTCTAGACGTTGTTTCAAATTGTCTTGACAGAGAACTGATCTCATCAGCCTAATGGAGAACAAGCAAGCGGATGCTGAACTACGAATCATGGCCTACCTGGCAGTGATGCAGTGTGCCAGCGAAGACACAGTCGGACGCGTTCGAACGTTGCTTGAGTCTGACGAAGTGAACCAGGTCGGCTCGTTCATCTGGACGCATCTGACGAACCTTCAGGAGACGTCGTGCCCAATGAAGTCGGAGATTCAGGACCTGCTTAAGGACGTCGTACTCAGCAAGACATATGACCTAGACAAGAGAAAGTTTTCTCGTAACATCGAACTCTCTGGCTTCTCGGAGGTCTTCAACATGGGTGCCGTGGTCGAGAGCAACCTCATCTGGTCTGCCCAGTCTTACGTCCCTCGGTCAGCGATGGTCAACCTCACCGTCGATGTCTTCGGTCAGTCAATCAACTTCGTTGAATTCGGAGGCCGCGCTCAGGGACTCGAGGCTCTGCTCGAGAGGTTCTTTGGCCCCGACTCTGACAATTCAATCCGCCAGAAAAGAGCAGTCATCCGTGACGAAGACCTCAACACTATTGATGCAAAGGTAATTACTCAGCGGATATAAATGACAGCTCCATGATCTGAAATTAGAGAGAAATAACGAGAGACAAGTGGTGTGTCCTATAAGCAAACTATTAATCCTATATGACTCTCAAATCAATTATTAGTATGATGTAGGGCAGGATCATGTGATTTAAAAAACTTAACGACATAGTAAAAAACATGTGATGCTCTATAGCAGCGGTTTTCAACCTGTGGTCCGCGGACCGTTGGTGGTCCGTAGACATCTGCCTGGTGGTCCGCGATCAAAGGGTATTTCTTTATCTTTTAAGGATATAAACAAACAAACACACCAATTTTGGCAAATTTCCATGGCAAAATTCACAGGGGTGGTTTGCGACCAAGGGACAAAATGTATAAATGGTCCTCGAGTCTTAAAGGGTTGAGAACCACTGATCTATATCTTAGAATATCAGCTTATGAAAAAGATTAGAACATTCCTTAATTGCAACTTCAGAATGAACGAAATGAGCTTCATATTTTGCACTTCCATCAAAAGAATTTCAAGCTATGTTTAACGAACTTCTCTGATGTTCTCTACCAAATATATTATAACAGAAATTATCTTTTAAACTTTCAGGGCTATCCATCATTGACAGGCTAGTAGGATGTCTGTTTGTCTTTGTGTTCAGTACCCGAAGATGCGAGACGATCTGTCGCTATCCTACTACATGCGAATCTTCGGCAACGAAATCCGATCGGGAGAGATCAATGACTTCGATTTCGAAGGCATCAAGAACCGATTCAACTACCTCGATTGGCTGATCAAGCTGGCTCAGGAAAACCGCATTGACGTCACTCGCAACTTCCTCTTCCTTGACTCCACCTTCACCGTTCCAACTGGCGTCGGTATGCCTCTGAGGCTCGGAGTTGAAGGAACGGCCACGATCGCCATCACCGCCTCAGGAAAGGTCGATGTCCTCAGGATGCTCAGCTCACCGTCGAACTTCGACATCAGCGGATCTGTGCGACCAAGCGCTGCGATAGAGATCCGTGGAGAGATGGGGGTCTGTGCCCACTTCGCGAGGACTGGACTTAAGACCGTCAACCTTCTACACACAAGCAGAATCCTCGACGGAAAAATCCAGCTGCAAGACGGAAAGATCTTCAACGTCGACCTTAACCTGCCTCAGGAGAAAGTTGAAATTTTCAGTGCCGAGTAAGTACGAGAGAAGGCAGAGTGTAATAAAATTGATTAGGCCCTATGATAATGAGAACGACAAATATTATTGCTATCATCATCGACATTATTTCTAATTTATACAGTATAACCGAACTGAAATCCTATAATGCGTCCTAGGAAACCCAGGGGTGCACGCTACTCTGTCGTTGCTATGCTAAATGTCATTAATAGCAAATGATTTGTCAGATACAACAAGAACGTCGTCTCTGACCATTATCAATTTCTCTAATCACGATCACTGCTACACAGTCCTCAAACGACCAGACCTCGTGTCACGTAAATCATTAGACATTATCAGTTTAAGAAATTATTCAAATGAATTGCGTTTCCTAAGAGAGTCGTTGATGAGTTGAATTCTCAATGTTTCAGATCTCACTTCTACGTCACCTACCGAGAACAAGACCGCGAACAGCAGACGCTGAGACCAGCGGGCTTCGAGAAAAAGGAGTGCACTGGACCCAAGGTCACCTACATCTTTGGTGTCGAACTGTGCGGAGAGGTCTCGCTGAAAGGTCCGTTCGTCGCCAAGGCTTACGTCAACAAACGCGACACACACACTGGCTACCACTTCGAAGCTGGATACCGCCAGTCACCGGTAAACCTGGATGATCACTATTCTGCAAGAAGTAACTGGCTACATTGCAATCACTGAATACATTATGACGATTAACCTACTAAATCACTTAGCAGAACTATGGCTATGCGCTTTATGTAAGAGCAAGGAAAAGGGACATGAAGTAACAGAGGCGTTATGCACATGCTAAATACGGGGGAATGCACACAAAGAGCTGTAGATAAAGTAGACGAGATTAAATGGAAACACGAGAAAATAAATAAAAATGCACATTGATGCAGAAAATCTTGACTCCATGTCCAGGGTATTTGCTTGTCTGATTAACATTTTGCTGCTCCAACTGCTAGTCTGCTTCTGCTTCTGCTGCTCTTGCTTCTCCTCTGCTCCTTCGGATACTATTGCTCCTGCTATTTCTGCTGCTGTTGCTGTTGCCGCTGTTGCTGCTAATTCTACTGCTATTCCTTATTGCACGAAGTCGTTGATACAAACGCAAAAGGTTCAGGTAAACGGAGTTTTTAGCTGATCGGCTGGAATTACCTGACTTGTTTCACAATTGATGCATCTGTTGATTGTAGACTGAGATGACTGACTCCGTTCGAGTGTCCTTCAACACTCCGGGATCACGCATTGACCGGGAGATTACCGCCGACGTCAAAGTCGATCGAGCCAACACCCAGCTGGAGCTGAACCTGAAGAGTCCCTGGAAGAAAGTCAGCGCCCAGGGATCCCTCGTCAACTCAGCCGCCCTCAAGCGCGCCACCTTGCGAGCAGTCCTTGACGAGACTCTCGAGTACTCAGTCAACGCCGAGGTTCAGATAGACGACAAGAGACCGGAAGTCCGCTACATCCCGACCATCCGCGTCGCCTACCCTGACCCGAAGACCCAGCAACAGACGGAGATCATCTTCGACGGCAGCGTTGTGTACACCCGAGGCAAGAAGGTCGCCGCCAACCTGGCCCTTCGCAATGCCTTCCAACAGCCAATCACTTTGGATGGTGAGCAGGACGGAACGTATTCATGTTCATATTGTACAATGTATTTGTGGTCACAGTTTGCTTAAATTGATTGTAGCTATTCTTAAATAGCAACGCTCTTTGTCATAGTGTGTCACAAAGCACCAACCGGTTCCGCATCAAAATCAACCCGTAATCGGGATAATATTAAAAAGATATAATAATCATCTAATTATATCTATTGATTATTAGCTAACCACTAAGCGCTCTTAACGCAGGCCTGTTATAAATGGCAAGCGGATCTGTGAAGATTAGCCTGCGAATGTTCGCATGCGGAGCTTTTTTCCAAACTTCCTGGCCCGCCAGATGTAGTTTAATATCTACTCTCCCAAACATTCTTAGGCTTCGGCTCTAGCAATTTTCTTTGATTCAACTTATTTCTTATGTAACTTTCTTTTGTTAGATGTGATTAGCTCTGCCATTGCAGGGAACCTAAGTCTATTTTTAGTCTCATTAAACGATATTGATTGATTGATCAAATTTGTTGACATAATTAATGGACGATCCCTAATTTGTCATCCTTTTAAACTAGTTCATGTTACCGCCTTAGGCATCATAAAATAGAATCAAGTTTCAGCTGAATTCTGGCTTAAATCATAAATCATGCTACGTCAGACTATTCATCTGGTTAGTACACACATGAAAAGACTTCATGATGATTCTCGAGTTCAATGATCAGAATGTGATCCTGTGTTGCTGATTAGGATCCGTTGAGCTGAAAGATACGAAGAAGGCCAGTAAGTACGACGCGAACATCCAGTTCTCGTCTCCATTCGTCAAGGGAGGTCTCCTCGGATTCGTCAGCAACAGCCAGGAAGCCGGAAGCACGTGGTCTAGCCGCGCTGACGTTTCCTATCAGGTGACTGGAGAGAGGACGAAGGAGAGGATCGTCATCAATCACAAATTCCGCGACCAGAGCTCAAGCAACCTCCGCTCCTACTCCACTGATTTGTAAGCACCACTTTCCATATCACTTATTATTATGGTGCCTGGAGAAATCGTTTTTTTAGTGTAATTCTTAGGATCGATTTGAACTGACTCAACAACCGAATTATCTATCCACAAATATTTTATTACCATTTCATAGAACATTTGTTCATCGAAATACTTTGCAATTGACTAAATGAGGACGACTCGGTCGTAACTACCATTGGTAAAATCTTAATCTATCCCACTGCACCGGTTCTCACTAAAGTATTACTCTACACACCTTGCCATGCCATAGCGATTACAGAAGCATCGTAATGCAAAATTAAGCTCTCGTACAATGCAATTGGGAAATGTGTCTTTGAAATTAATCGAACATATTGTTGTGCGCTTGTGTTTTTAAAATGACTCTCGTAATTCTTGTGTGTTCAGCTCTTGGACGTCGACAGTCCGTCCGCGCTACAATGGACAGGTTGGTCTTGAGCTGGCCTTCAGTCCAAACAGCCTGCGCACTAAGGTCGAAGTCGGAATTGATAACATGAAGAAAGTGACGATCGTACAGAGCGGAGCTTTAGACTTCAGCGGAAACGACAAGAAGATTAACGGAATGCTCAAGTTAGAACTGCCTTATAAGGTTCGCATCTCATCTTTGAGCAAATATAAGTGAATGTATCATTCATATGGAGACACTGTTTCATTTTTTGCGCCCATACCTATGAACAACGACTTAACATAAAAGAAACGCTTGACACTTCATAAAGTTCATAAATATTCTGGGGTCGAGTGATTGAAATTCATAGCATTAAAGAAATGCTATGGTAATAGTTATAGTGAAAAAATATGATAACATTGATTCATTAAGATAGAGCTAAATGAGAATAAAATTATTTTTTAGGCTTTAGACATAAGCACCACTTCCTAGTAATATGGACAATCTACACTATTTTCTGGACTTTTGTTGCTTATAATTTGTCAATCACAGAACTGGGATTACGAACTGAAAGTTGACCACATCCACAACATGGAGACGTTGCAGTCGAACGCCACCGTGAAGTACGGAGAGAACAAGCAGCTGTCTCTGGACGTCGGTCTGAAGAAGGAGAACACGAGGTTCCTAAACATCCAGGGAGAGGCCATCTTCAGAATGCCCGATGTCGAAATGAGCTTCATTCATAGTCTGACTGAAAAGGCCCCGCGAGAATACCATGGACAGCTCAGTGTCCAGGGAATTCCCAGACTACAGAGCGCCAGGATTGCAACAATTTACAAAATGGTACCTCGTCATGAGTTCTCCGCTGATGTCACCGTCAACGGATGGCAGCCGATTTCTATAAAAACACACCTGAATCCTAACCTTCAGAACCTGCAATCACACGCTGAATTCACCTACGGCACCAGGAACTACATGGCCGATGTCAACTGGGTGCACCGAGGATCCGGATCGGCGTTCAACACCCGTGCCAACGCCGAAGTCGCCTACCTTGGTAGATCTCATGGAGTCACCGCTGAGGTGTCAAGACGCAACCAGGAGTTTTCCACGAGCATTGAGGTTAAGGTTGCCGAAAACAAGAAGTTTTCACTCATTAGCCAAGTGACCGCCATTCCCACGGAGCCCAAGGTCCAGGCAAGATTTGAATGGCCCGATAACTTCATGGTCTTAACAGCTAATGGAAAGTACGAAACAAAGGGATGGTACACCACAACGAACGACCTAGAGGGCAGCATCGAGTTCACGAGCTCCTTGACCCGATTGGAGAAAATCGGCGCTTCCTTCCGACACGACCAAAGTGCCAAGTCAATGAAGAGCAACGGAGAGGTCTCATGGGCGACGGATAAGAAGATCACCGGCGATTTCTCATACGACAAGAACAAGATCTCTCTCGACCTCACGACGCCTTTTGTCGGCTACCAAGCCATTAAGGCCGAGGCTGCATACACACCGAAGGGAAAGCAGTTCGGACACACAACAAAGCTGAGCTGGGACACGAACCAGATGACCTTGACGATTAACGGAGAGTTCAACTCACCTTCCATAAATGGCAGGGTTACGTTCACCAGTCCATTCAAAGGCTTCGAGTCTCTCTCGACGAGTCTGAGACATGCCGTGACCGGAGACAAGTACCAGACGAACGCCGACGTGACCTGGGCCAGAGGTCAGCAGATTACTGTCGCCATGAATATGAACCACAACCGCAACGGGTGGGCAATGACGAACAGCGGAGATCTCTCGGTGCAGACACCATTCCGCAATTACCGTGTCTCAAAACTCACGTGGAGCCACCAAAATGACAAATCGGCGTGGAAGTGCCACAAGGAATTGGAACTCTCTGGACAAAAGTACATCTTTGACGTCGACAGCGGCCATAAGTTGACCCGTGTCGCTCGTCAGCTGACCGCCACAGCTTCTTTCCAGAGTCCGATCTCCGGCTATGAGAACCTGCGCTTTAGTGCCGAATACCAACACGACCTACGAGGAATCAAGAGCACCGGTAAATCAAGCGTGTCCTGGGGATCGAACAGCATCGACTACGAGCACGACGTTACATACGTGCCAAATGCAGCACTAGTGGTCAAGGGACAACTGGCAATACCTTTCAATAACATCGGAACAATTGGAATCGACCTGAACAATCGCCGCAGTGGCAACACCTTCACTGCCGCCAACGAATTGAACATCGGTCGCTACGGTAGATCCACCCTAGGTGGCACTATGTCATTTGACGGATACAACATCGATGCTAACCTACGACTGACTACGCCGTACCAGTACCTAGAGCGCGTTGCCACCTCGCTGAAGAACGCCAAACAACAGGACATCTGGGTGACGCACGCTGATTTCGAATACGCTCCAGACAAATCGTACTCCGTGGACACGAAGGTCGGCTGGGAATCGCAGAAAATGGTTGAAGTGGAAGTCAACACTCCTCACAGCAACATGCGTTCGATGAAGTTCAAATCTGGAGTCACCGGAACTCTAAGAAACTTCCAAGTGTCGTCCGAGCTGGAACACAACACTTTCCAGGAGAAGATCACTTTTGTTCTGTCGGCTGATACTGCCAACACGAGGAACATCAACGGAATGGTCGAAATCAGAACACCATTCTCGGCTTTCTCCAACTTCAAAGCCACGGCTGGCCACAGAAAGAATCCACAGAATTGCTTGACCACAGGCAGCTACGAATTCAACAATCTCCGCGGATCACTGAAACACGACGCCACCGTCCGTAGCTGGGTCGATTTCAACACTAAGACCGAGTTGGAATACTTCACCGGCCGAAAGATCGAACTGACAACGTCATTCAGCATCGATCCCAAAATTGTCGGAACCGCTACCTTCAGAAGTCCGTTCCCTAAGGCCCGCGAAGTCGGACTCACATTTAGTCATGAAGGACCACTGGACAATTTCAAGAGTGCAATTGAACTGAGCTACAACCGACGAGACAAGATCAACTCCAACCTTGAGTTCGTGTTTAGAGACGGCACTCTCCGAGTCTTCTCGCGATTAACCACGCCATATCAATCGATTGAAAGGGCGGCCATGGAGATCAATCACTCTGGATCGCTCAACGACTTCCGTTGTGACGCATCTTTTGAACTGAACAGTCAGAAGCTGGCAGGCAATGTCCAGTTCCAGAACAACGAAGCTGACATCAAGGTCAACGGGCAGCTTGAAACACCCTTCGAGGCTTTGCGTCAGGGCACCGCTGCCTTGACTCATAAAAATAACCAATCAAGCAAGGGCTGGACCAACAGCGCTTCTCTCCAATTCAATGACAGAAGCTACACTGGCAGATCCGAATGGGGTTGGGTTGGAAAGCAGCTGAAGGCCAACGCCGTCTTACTGATTCCCAAGGAATACAGCATCGTTCTGCAACACCGTGGTGATTCCATCAGAGATTTCAGCAACAGTGTCACGTTGAAGATGGACGAAAGCACCGTGAAGGACAGCTTCAGCTTCAAGTACGCAAACAACCTTATCGACGCCAAGGCAACGATTGAAACTACATGCCCGAAATCAGGCAACAACAAGATCGAGGCAACCTTTAAGCATGAGGGTCCAGTCAGCGACTTTAAGACACAAGCCAGCATCACCACTTCATTCCGTGACTACAGGTCGTTCTCCAGCGAGCTCACGTACCGTGGAAACCCCAACGACTTTACAAGCAGTCTCACCGTCAACACCCCGTTTAGAGTCATGCCCCGCATGTCAGCCACCGTGAATCACAAATTCACTGGTCAGACTCTCAACAGCGGCATTACCATCACCAATGATGCTGAACAGCAGACCATCGCCAGTGTGTCCTACCAGAAGGACGGATCTTCCATCGAGGCCGGTGCCAGGCTCCAGACTCCGTACAGCGGATACGAAAACTTTGACTCTAACTTCCGTTTCAGCGGTGACCTGAGAAACTTCCGTTCTTCCGCTTCCGTTACCACACCGTTCGAAGGTTACGAGAGATTCTCGGCCGAACTGAACCATGCAGGTCCGTGGTCAAAGTTCAAGACCTCCGGAAAGTTCGAATCTAGTCCAGTTCCATCTCTCGGTTTCTCTATCGACCATTCCGCTACAAATGCCTGGAACATCAACACTGCCGTGGAAGTCAATATTCCGACCGGAAAGATCGCCACCTCCTTTTCAAACAACGGGGAACTTGGAAACTTTAGAAGCGGACTTAAAGTTACAACACCTTTCCGTGGTTACACCAAGTTCGAAGTCAACTTGGAACACGAGGGAGGACTCGACACACCAAAGTCTAAGGTGACGGTTCAGACACCGTTTAGAGGTTACAACAACTTCCAGCTGTCCACCGAGAAATCTGGCAATCTGAAGAGCATTCAGCTGAAAGCCGAACTTACGTCTTCCATCAGAAACTGGGAAAAGACTTCCGCCAGTTGGTCTCATAACATCGATGGAGTCAATTCAATCCAGATGAACGGTCAAATTGAGACATCGTATCCTGGCTTTGAGAAGGTTACCGGCTCTCTCAGTCACACCCAAAATGCTGATGGATTCCAGACGACGATTTCTCTCGAGACCCCGGTACAGGGTTATGAACGCCAGAGCCTGACGATCAACCACTCTCAGCGACGCAGCATCAAGACAACTGCAACGATCGAGACTTCTATTACAGGATACTCGAGATTCAGCGGAAACTTCGATTACAGCAACACCAGAAGGTTGACCAAAGCAAGTGTCAGTGTCGAAACCCCGATCCGAGGTTACGATAAATTCTCTGCCAACGTCGAATGGAACATCAACGATGCTAACAGCTTCATGGGCTCAGTCCAAGTCTCAACCTCTATCCGAGGATACGAACGATTCTCTGCGACGCTCAACCACAACGGAGGCGCTTCGCAGTTCGAGACCACCACCCGGGTCATCACTCCATTCGGTCCGCAAGTTGACGCATCAATTCGCCACCGTGGTGGACTGACTGATTTCACTACCGGTGCTACCGTCGAGTATAACAACAAGAAGGTCGAAACGGAAGTGTCCTTCAAGAGGACCGCCTCCAGGTACGAGTCCAGCTACGAGACTAGCGTCAAGATCAACTCACCGTGCCCCTACGTGAGGGACTTCAACCTGGTCGCTTCACACAACCGTCAGCCGGAAGTGAAGAGTGGAGCCTTGGACATCACTCTGAATGGCGAGAAGAAGGTCAGTAGAGCTAGCTTCATGACACAAGCTGCAGTTATGGTCTTTGCATAAATTTATAGTCAATTTTACATGCGGACAATCTGAGTAAATCTCTGTAACTAAATCCCAATGACTACATGTCTGTGACTCTAAGTCGAGTAATTTATTCTCAGTAACTAAGCTCAGTAACATACTATTAGTAACTTAAATTTGTATTTAAGAACTAGCTTTAGACGACAATATGAGTTAGCTTTTCATTTCACTTGATGATACACAGTGCAACCGAATTTAGTGAAATTCAGTCCTTTAAAATGTTACGTGTCACAGCGTAAGGCTGCCTGGCACTAAAGACAGAGATTAACTCCTGGGTTAAGTAATTGTATGTTGTTGGACCATTTCAGGCGGATCTCGACTACCGCTACACAACCTCTGGTAATCAAGACATAACCATCAACATCCGTAGCCCATATAGCATGTCGACGCAGGTGAACATGGACGGATCTGATGGTCGGGCAGTCGTCAACTGGGACACATCCAGATCAGACAGTCAGGTGCAATTCGACTTCGGATTCAAGAACATGCAGACATCTGACCTGACGGATCGCTCGAGCCGCTTTAAGATGACCCTACCACGCCGAACCATCGGTTTCGAACTCGGTTACACCCTGTCTGCCGACAAGTTCACTAACCGCGGTGAGCTGCAGTGGGACAGCGACCCAGAAAGCGAGTTCGTGTACGAGATCGAAGGAACAAGGTCAAGTACTCGCTACGTGACTGGCTACGAGGGAACTCTCAAGATCACATCCGGTCTACATACATCGACGTCCACGTTCAGCCACAAGACGCAGGCCAGACGAAAGCACTCGACAGAGGTCGTTATTCAGACCACGGAACGTCTCCGTATTTCCAACGAAATTGTAATGACATCTGGCGGCTTCACGCACACATTCCTAGTCCAGCATCCGCGATTTACCCAGGTGTGATACATTATCGATATATCGTCTATGCTAATTTTATACTGAGCATGTATCGATTAAGCTAATTTTATACTGAGCAGTCTTAATTTAGCACCAATTGCTGTTGGTCTCGTGTTAAGCACTCCCAATGATTATGATTTCAATTACATCTATATCTATATATTCTCGTTAGCGACATTACTTTCAAATACGCTATCACAAGTGAGCCTACTTCACAATACTACATAATTATTGACTGAATAGCCATCTCTTGTTAGTTACATGAAAAGTTTATTGAACATTCTTCAAGAACTTGATCTATACATAAGCTTTCGTAAAGTTTTAAGAAGGTTTTTTGTATCTCGCAGGACATAAGCATCGTGTGCGATGGTACCCTGACCGGAAACAGCAAGGGCGTCAAGACGACCATCAAGTATGAGCGCCAGAGCTTTACCATCGAAGGTCAGGTGACGGATGAGTCCCAGTATGGCTCGCTCCGGTCATCCGGAACTTTCCGCTTTGCTCATCCAAACAGCTTCACTGATGTTCAGGTGAGCGGTGACGTCTTCAACGACGACGAGAAAGTGGGAGGAAACGCCGAGATCCAGTACCAGATGACAAGAGAAAGATCGATGCAGAAGGCTTCGCTGAAGACACAAGTCACCAAGGCCAGCAGAGACTTCAGCCTCGAGGTCAGTGACGACAGTTACTTATTACCACTGACTAAACTAAGCAATTACTAGGACATTTATGGTTGTATCATAGTAACGCACTAGGTTAGGTGATGCCACTGTAGGGAGATTGACCAATGGTAAATTCCGATGACATAGGAATAAATGCGACAGAAAAGTGTGTAAAAATGTTGACGAAAAAAAAATAGTGTGTGTGAGACGTTAAATGTGATCATGAAGCTGACTGTGACAAATAATGATGACCGTGGGTATGTCACCAATTAGACATGTACCTATCTGGTGATTAAGATGTGAGCGATGATGATGACGACGACGACGAGATAGCAGCAACTAGGATTAGGGAGATTAAGTTCAAACGATGCTTTCTCTTGTTTAGCTGACTACACCGGTTGACACGCTTCGATTGACTGCAACCAACCGATTTGCCGATAGCTCCAACGGCATGTACGGATACGAGTTAGCCGCACAGACAAACCAGATGAATGTCAAGGCCGTCTCCGAACTAAGCCTCCGTGACCGCAGCTTCGATGCCAAGTTCTACTACACAACAGGTGGGATGCATTTCGCAATTGATTTCTCTGAATTTGTTAAATTTTTACTTCCTCTAAAGACAATAGGAACTTTGTCTCTAATGCATTGTAGCACAATGCCATCTGCCCTCCTGTGGGTCA
>Ga0081606_1000625_pt1 | contig 13469 bp, 6 predicted proteins | sample EareggfetidaYelm_FD_71127 | JGI IMG/M metagenome (GOLD analysis project Ga0081606, IMG submission 71127) | Earthworm egg capsule microbial community from the University of Washington, USA - E. fetida Yelm (SPADES assembly) (version 2) | ecosystem: Host-associated > Annelida > Reproductive system... | reverse complement strand
ATTGGAGGTAGAAAGCAATAGTTCAGTATTGGTGTTTAGTTTCATCGGATACGAGTCTAAAGAAGTCGCCGTAGGCTCACAAGTAAATTTGGAAATTACGTTGCGGGCGGACGTGAAGAAATTAGAAGAGGTGGTAGTGGTGGGTTACGGCACTCAAAAGAAGTCAGATATAACGGGTTCAGTGGTGCGAGCTGATTTGCAAGCGTTCCGTCAGTCGCCCAATGCTAACTTTGTGCAAATGTTGCAAGGCGCTGTCCCGGGATTAAACGTTGGTCCGTCCACAGCCGCAGGCTCCACACCCACTCTTCAGGTACGAGGACGTTCAACAATTTCCGGGACACAAAACGTTTTAATCGTTTTAGACGGGATTATATTTAACGGCAGTCTTTCCAGCATAAACCCTTCGGATATAGAGTCTGTTGATGTCTTAAAAGATGCAAGCAGCAAGGCGATTTATGGCGCTGCCGCTGCCAACGGAGTGTTGTTGCTAACGACAAAAAAGGGCGTGAGCGGCGGGAAGCCTATAATCAATTTTTCTTCTTCCGTTGCTTCTCAAAACCCTGCCAATGTGTTGCATCCGCTTAATCGGGATCAATTTATTCAGAAAGTAAAGGATCAAAAATGGAGATTAGCCTACCTGGCGCCGGATTATACCGCGCCAAATCCGAGTTTTAACGTGCGTGAATATCTTGACAACACTCAACGTCAGTCATATGATGATGGTTCCTCGTTTGATTGGTATGGCGCGGGAACCCACCCCGGGTATTTGACGGATAATCAACTTAGCATCAGAAATGCCACGGCACGATTCAATTATTATGTTTCGGCAGGATACACCAAGCAGAAAGGCTTTATTTTGAATGATCGGTTTGATCGCAAGTCAATCAGGATAAATATTGAAATGGAGCCTCTTAACTGGCTAACCCTTGGAGCGCAAACCTTTGGCGCGTTCCAGGATTTTTCAGGCGAATCGCCTACATTGTCAACTCTTATTTTGTTCAGTCCGCTCAATACTCCCTATGAGTCGGACGGGTCATTGAATCCATTTCCTAATAAAAGTAACCTGCCCAACCCATTATCTGCATCAGACAGCCGGGATAAAGATAAAAGGAATAGCTTGACCGGGAACTTTTTTGGCGTAGTGAGATTTCCTTTTCTGGAGGGGCTTTCCTACAGGTTGAATTTCGGAAATACCTATCTTTGGAATCAGCGTTATAACTCCAATCGGTGGGGCGGAGGTCTGACCGGAAGCGCCTATAAGACCAACGAAAATGAATATGACTATACATTAGATAACATTGTCAACTACCTAAAGGTTTTATACACAAAGCACAGCATTGATCTTACGCTTGTATATGGCGCCCGAAAACATACCTATGAATCAAGCCACGCACAAGGCAGCGGGTACTCCGATCTAGGGTTAGGGTATAACAGTTTACAGCAGGCGCAGATTCGCACTCTCAATTCGAGCGCTTATGAGGAGACTTTCAATTATCAGACGGCACGACTTAATTATGCTTACAGCAGCAAATACCTGCTGACTGCGACTATTCGCAGAGACGGGTTTTCGGGATTTGCCGAGAATAAGAAATGGGGGATATTTCCATCCGTTGCGGTCGGGTGGTCTATTGCAAATGAGCCGTTTTTTAAGGTGAGCGCAATTAATGCGCTTAAGGTGAGAGCAAGTTATGGCGCGAATGGAAACCTTACGGATAGGTATGCTTCGTTGGCTAGAGTTATACCCACTACGGCTTATGTTTTTGGAGACGGGGGCAGTACCTTGTTTGGGCAACAAGTTACTACCCTGCCAAATAATAATTTGTCTTGGGAATCAACGCTTGGCTCAAATTTCGGAGTAGATTTTTCCGTTCTCAACAACCGGATCAGCGGAACCATAGATTATTACAATACGCTGACCAGAGACTTGTTGTTCAGCGTGGCTATTCCGACCGTCGGGGGATTTAGCTCCATCAATACTAATGTCGGCAAAGTCAGAAACAATGGCATTGAGGCGTCTATTAGAACAACTAATATTGCTACAGACTATTTTCAGTGGCACACCACCTTTAATTTCTCTTCAAACAATAATCAAGTGGCGGAACTGACAGGAAGCGGAGATTTGGTTTCCAGCAATTTGTTTATCGGCCAACCCCTGGGAGCGATTTACAACTATAAGACTCAGGGGTTTTGGCAAATCGGAGAAAAACCGCTCGCCGGTTTTAAAACAGGCACCGATAAAATTGTTGATTTGGACGAAAATGGCCAAATTAATTCCAGTGACAGGACTATTTTGGGAAGGACCGAACCCGCGTACAGATTTAGTTTGCTCAACTCTTTTTCTTATAAGGCATTTACTTTGACGGCTTTTATTAACAGCATACAAGGAGGAAGTCGCGGATACCTAGGGCAACAGGAGCCATGGGGCAGAGGCACAGGCGGGAATATATTTTCCGATGACAGCACAATACGAAATAGCTGGTTCCGTGAACTTAACTATTGGACTCCCTCAAATCCGAATGCCGATTTTCGGGCGCCCGGAGAGCCCGCAGCCATCTCTCCCGTGAGTTATCAGAGCCGTAGTTTCATTCGTTTACAGGATGTTTCTCTTAGTTATAATGTTCCAAAAAATTTGCTCGGAAAGGCAGGGCTGAATGACGTCAGGGTGTTTTTGAGCGGTAAAAATCTTGCCACTTGGACCAAATGGCTGGGTTGGGATCCTGAAACAGGGCAAGGCCTTGTTGCCGATGCGTTTCCGATGCTCAGAGCTTATTCCGTGGGCGTTAACATTTCCCTTTAATAAATATAATCATCAAAAGTTATGAAGTATATCAATAAATTTGTGTGTATTTTGTGGGTTGCGTTAGCGTTCGCATGCAATAAGGCTTTTTTGGAAGAAAAGCCCTTGGATTTCAAAAGTACCTCCGGTTCGTTCAGCACAACTAATGACTTCAATGCTTCTGTCTATAATCTTTACAATTTGGTTCGTTTTGAATTCTACGATGGCGAGTTCAACCCCTATGATTATCAGTATGGCCTGGATATAGTCTTTGACGGAGTACCCGGGTCGGCTCCCCGTTTCTCGGATTATGCGGTAACCACCAACCCCAATCAGACGTATCTCACCCCCCACTGGACCAATTTTTATAAAATTATTTCTGAAGCCAACGTAATTCTAAGTCGCCTGCCTTTATCGGCGGTTGGCGAAAAAGACAGGCCTCTTTTTGAAGCTAAGGCAAAGTTTTTCAGGGCTTTTGCCTATCGTTCGCTTGCTTATTTGTATGGAGGGGTTCCCCTTGTTCTTCAGGAAACAACGGAAGCAAGAACTGATTATGTCCGCGCGGGCAGAAAAGAGGTGTATAAACAAGTTATTGAGGATTTAACATTTGCCGCCTCAATTTTGCCTGGCATCACCGCTGTAAAAGATGGGGAAGTCTCTAATTTGGCAGCGCAACATCTCTTGGCAGAGGTTTATCTCGCAGATGGGCAGTCCGGTAAGGCTATCGAGGCGGCTAATGCGGTTATCAATAGCGCTGACGTTTCCCTTATGAAAGAAAGGTTTGGCTCGCAGAGCGCTGATCCGGGCGACGTGTATTGGGATATGTTCAGACCTAAAAATCAAAATAGAGCGGCAGGCAATAAAGAGGGGATTTGGGTAATCCAATATGAAGTCGATATGCCGGGAGGGTCTTTGTCATCTAATTCAAGGAACGCCAGCTATTCGGCTGAACGTCAATTTGCTCCGTTGACCAGAGACTTTGAGTTGCCGAACAAAGTGAGACCATTTCTTTGGCCGGTATCCGATTACACAGGCGGAAGGGGGGTTGCTTATGCAATCCCAATGGACTACTTTGTCAACAAAATATGGGAAAGCGATTTTGACAATGACATCCGCAATTCAAATTACAATTTTGTCAGAATATTTACCTACAACGATCCGTCAAAACCGGAATATTACGGAAAGACGATTTCAACGCAGAATCCGCCGCCCGGCGTCACCGTAATGACCAGGTTATTTTTTGCTTATCAATCTAAGGTGACCACTCCGGGAAAGCACCCGGATGCCTTGTTTGCCAATAAGGCGAAATTGATACTGAACTCGAATGCCGGCGGAACATATACCGATCAGTATATGATTCGTTTGGCTGAAACTTACTTGTTGAGAGCTGAGGCTTACTTGGGAGAAGGGAATCTTCCGGCGGCCGCCGCCGATATAAATGAAGTGCGAAGCAGATCAAATGCGAAACCCATTACTGCTTCCAAGGTAACGCTTGATTATATTCTCGATGAGCGGTTGCGAGAGTTTGGAGTAGAAGAAAAGCGAAGGCTTACGCTGGGCAGGCTCGGGGTTATCTATAACAGGACAGTGAATATCGCCAAAAATCCTTTGGTGAATAACATCAAGCCGGGCACGCATGAACTTTGGCCGATACCTCAAAGCGAAATTGAACGAAATAAAGATGCAAAGTTGGAACAAAATCCAGGCTATTATTAGCTCGTCGTTCTTCTAATGATTAACATATAAAAAACCGATTTGAGTGAATTTATTATTTTAATGTTTGTTTCAGCCGGAACAGCCGGCTGCGGCGGATAGCGTACATGAACCAATTTATTATGCTTGAAATCGATGGCTTACGGTTTGGGAATTGGATATTGTTTTTCGGGCGGTTTCATCCGTTGATTGTTCATTTACCGATAGGGTTTCTGCTCATCGCAGGGCTTCTTGAAATCGATAAGCGGATCAACCAAAGAGATGGATATAACCTGATTATCAGGATCGTATTGTTATGGTCTGCCGTGGGCGCAACCTTCGCTTGCATTTTGGGCTATCTGCTTTCAATGGGAGGGGGGTATGAGAGCAGAACTCTGAATCTGCATATGTGGGGAGGAATAGGAGTAGCGGCGCTTGCCTGGCTTGCCCGGGGCGTCAAATCGGGAGTATTTCAGGGCTATATGCCATCTTTGAAGAAGATGTATTTACCAATTTTGACTTTGTCAATTATCCTTTTGATGGTTGCGGGGCACTTGGGCGGGAATCTAACGCACGGTGATGATTATTTGACTCGGTATATGCCTCCTATGCTCCGAAAAGCAGTCGGGTTGCCAGATGAGAAATCTCTGCCGGGCACAGAAATCAAGGACATTAACAAGGCTCTTGTTTATCGGCAGATTGTGGGACCCATTTTGGAGAGTCGCTGTACGCAATGCCATAATCAGACTAAATCAAAAGCAGGGCTCAGGCTGGATACCCCTGAAATGATTATGAAAGGAAGTAAGGATGGCAAGGTGATTATAGCCGGTAACGTAAGCGAAAGCAATCTTTTGAAAGTGTGCCTGCTTCCCCATGAGGACGAGCGGCATATGCCCCCAAAGGGTAAGCCGCAACTAAGTCAGGAACAGGTTTCGATTATTGCGTGGTGGATCGAGCAGGGCGCTCCATTTGATATGATTGTGTCTGACCTGAAAATCAGCACTGACATCAGGTCGGCGTTAGTTTCATTAACGCAGAATAAACGGTCAGTTTCAGACAGCGCCATGGTTCAAACCTCGTCGGCCGCAGAATCTGAAGTGTTAACTCAAAAGGTTGCTAAGGCAGATCCGAAAGTTATTGATCAGCTGAAGGGCGCAGGCTTCTTTGTTAATACAATTTCACAAGGTCGGAATCAGGTTGAAGTAAGCGCTGTTAATGCTGCAAATTTCGGGGATGAGCAGGCAGGGCTTCTTCTTAGGGTTAGCGAACAAACCGTGTGGCTAAAATTGGGCAACACAAAAATTTCTGACGTTGGGTTGGAGCAAATCGGAAAAATGAAGAACATTCAGAAACTTCATCTCGAACAGACTGCGATTACCGATGCCGGGTTAAGACACCTTAAAAATCTTGAATATCTTGAATATCTGAATCTTTACGGTACCGCCGTCTCAGACATCGGACTTATGGAACTTTCACATCTGAAAAATTTGAAAATGCTGTATATTTGGAAAACCAAAGTTACCAGACAAGGAGAGGTTAACTTTAAAAAGGCAAGTCCGTCAGTCGAAATCATCGGTCAAATGACCGAAAGAGAAATGGCAGTTGCAGTCGACAAAGAAAAACGAATGCGTTGATACTCATGTACCGCATGGAAAAAAAACAAATCATTGCCAGGATAATGAAAGCAGAATAAAAGGAAATAAGAGACTTTAGTTTAACGCCCATTAATGCGTAATCAATAAAATAAGATGAAAAATAATATTTGCTTTTGGATGATAAAAGCGCCGATTGTCGCCATTCTCTATTTGATTGTTCTGAATGGCTGCGGCGTTGAAAAACCGGCAGACATAGAGGCGGCGCTAAAAGAGGTGCCGGAGGATCCGGACTTTAACTATGATGTTAAACCGATACTTTCCGATAAATGCTTTGCGTGCCATGGACCAGATAAGAAAAAGCAGAAGGGCGGCCTTCGGCTTGATACGGAAGAGGGAGCATATGCAGCCCTCAAAGACACGCCGGGAGGACATGCCATTGTGCCCGGTAATCTTGCCGCTAGCGCGGCCTATGCCAGGTTGATATCACAGGATCCCAAAATGAAGATGCCTCCGCCCTCTTCGAATTTGGAACTCTCTTCGAGAGAGGCAGCCGTATTAGTCCGCTGGATAGAGCAGGGGGCGAAGTATAAGCCGCATTGGTCGCTGATTAAACCTGAAAAACAGGAGGCGCCAAAACCCAAACTTGCAGATTGGGGAAAGTCGCCCATTGATAACTTTATTGTTGACCGCCTGGAGAAAGAGGGGCTGATGCCCTCGGCTGAAGCAAGCCGTGAAGATTTAATACGCCGCGCAAGTTTCGATCTTACCGGACTGCCTCCGACGCTTGCTGAAATTGATGAATTTGTAGCCGATAGATCGCCTGATGCTTTTGAAAAGGCAGTGGATCGTTTGTTGCAATCTCCGGCCTACGGCGAGCGCATGGCGAGCGAGTGGATGGATGTTTCGCGCTACGCGGATAGCGATGGCTATTTGGACGACAAGCATCGTGATTTCTCCCCTTGGCGTGATTGGGTAATAAGTTCATTTAACCGCAATATGCCCTATGATACGTTCATCACGATGCAACTTGCCGGGGACTTACTGCCTAATAAATCAAAGGAAACGATTATGGCAACGGCTTTTAACAGGTTGCAGAAAAAAAGTTCTGAGGCCGGAATCGTTTTTGAAGAATATCGAGTGGAATACAATGCTGACCGGGTGCAAACAGTGGGTCAGGGAATACTCGGACTCTCGGTGCAATGTGCACGTTGTCACGATCATAAATACGACCCGATCAGTCAAGAAGACTACTACAAAATGTTTGGGCTTTTCAATAGCACTAACGAAATTGGAAGTCCTGTTTATGGCCCGGATCAAACGCCGGGCCCATCAATGTTGCTTACGGATAAGCAAAAAGAGGAACTGCTCCGGTTCTTGGACAGAGAGACCGGCAAGTGGAATAATACTATATCGGCCAACGAAGCGGAGGCAGAAACTGAGTTTAGCCGTTGGATTGCCAAGGGTAATTTATCAGATGAAGTCGTCAAAAAGAAAATCAAGGAAAGTCTGGCCGCTTACTACCCTTTTGATAAGGTGCAGGCATTGGAAGGCAAACAAACTTTCACGCCTAATGCAGTCAATCGCAAACAGCCGGCCAAATGTATTGAACCGATAATAAAACCCGGGGTGAAAGGAAACGCTTACTTTGTATCGGATTATAATTCGGTAAGATTGGGACATAATATAGGCCGTCGAGAGAGAACCGAGCCCTTTTCAGTAGAGCTTTGGATCAATCCAAACACCGTTTATCCCGATGCGGGTATTTTCTACCACTGTGAAGACATTAGAGTGGGCTACAAGGGGTATTCGCTGAGGCTCGCGGATAATAAATTACAATTCATCATTGCGCATTCCTATCCGCAAAATTCAATTCAGGTGAGCACTGTTGTTGCTGTCCCTGTAAAAAAATGGACACAAGTGACGGTAACGTATGACGGGTCAAGCAAGGCAGCCGGCGCGAAGATCTATTTAAACGGCAAAAGGGCAGATGTAACGACGGATTATGATAATCTTTATAAAGGCATTTTATATGAAAAGGATATTCATACCTACGGTTTTGGAGGATTTACCTTAGGTCAGCGAAACCTTTTAATCCCTTTCAAAGACGGCGGAATAGATGAGCTGAAAATTTTTAACAGAGAGTTGACCGCTCTTGAGGTACTCTATGAAAATGATGTTGCCAAAGCGGGAGAATTTTTGAAAAAGGAGCCACTCGCTAACCAAGACAAGCTCCGGAAAGAATTCTATATGGCGCATTTCAATGCCCGCCACAAATTGCTTCGGGACAGCCTAAAAGCGACCATGGACCGGAAGAATAAATTAATCAACGGCATTCCGGAATTGATGGTGATGGGCGATTTGCCCAAGCCGCGACCCACATTTGTTCTGAATCGGGGCGTCTATAATTCGTATGGCAAGCAAGTAACTCCCGGCGCGTTGGAAGCGGTGTTGCCTTTCGAAGGCAAGTATCCTAAAAATCGGATAGGGCTTGCGCGATGGCTTTTTGATAAAGATAATCCCTTAACTGCGCGAGTATTTGTAAACCGGATTTGGCAAATGCATTTCGGGAATGGCATAGTGCGCTCGGCCGCCGACTTTGGGAATCAGGGGAATTTGCCGTCACACCCTAAGTTGCTTGACTGGCTGGCGACGGATTTTATGAACTCAGGTTGGAATATTAAAAAACTGCACCGGACGATTATGCTTTCTGCGACCTACCGGCAAACTTCGCAGACAAGCAAAAAAACGGCAGAAAAGGATCCGGAAAATATTCTGCTGGCACGGGGCGCCAGGTTCCGTTTCACGGCAGAAATGATACGCGATAATTCTCTTGCCATTAGCGGCCTTCTTGTTCGCAAAGTAGGGGGGAAAAGCGTCTACCCTTATCAGCCGGCCGGAATTTGGGACGAATTGAGCGATAAGGTTTGGCGTTATCCGTATTTACAACAGCCGGGCGAAGGGCTGTATAGAAGAAGCCTTTACAGCTTTTGGAAGCGTACTTCGCCGCCGCCCTCCATGCTTATTTTTGACGCGCCCGAACGAGGCGAATGCGTGGCCAAACGACGCTCAACAAACACTCCTTTACAGGCGCTGGTGTTGCTCAATGATCCGCAGCATATCGAATCCGCAAGAGTACTGGCAGAGAAAATCCTGCGGGGGAGCAAACTTGGCGACGGAAACACAGTAAACCAAGCTTTTAGAGAGATCACCGGACGGAGACCTGACCTGATTGAAAAACGAATACTGGCTAAATTCTATTCGGAAGAACTAAAAAAATTCAGCGCCAAGCCCAAGCAGGCGCTTGAATACTTAAGCACGGGCGAGTTGAAGTGGGATACAACGTTGAAGCCCGAGGAAATTGCGGCGCTCGCAACCGTAGCAAATTCAATTATGAACACCAATGACGGACATACGCGTAAATAAATATCAACATGGAAGATTTAATGAAAATAGTCACACAGCAACTCAATCGAAGGGACTTCCTTACGAAAGCAGGTCTCGGGTTTGGTTCAATCGCCCTTTCAAGTTTATTGCAATCATGCGCCCCCGCAAGCGAAAAGCGGCGAGAAGTTGCGCAAACAGAATCAGATGAGGCGAAGTTTATTCAGGGCAGTCATTTTTCTCCGAAGGCGAAGAGGATTATTTATCTCTTTCAGAGCGGCGGCCCATCCCAGCTTGAGACATTTGACTATAAACCGACGCTCTCCAAATGGCATGGAAAGGAGATGCCGGATTCGGTTCGCGGCACACAACGAAATTCGGGCATGGTAGCGGGACAGTCAACCTTCCCCTTGGTTAAATCAATCTATGATTTCAAACAATACGGGAAGTCAGGCGCTTGGGTCAGCGAAATTTTCCCGCACACCGCTCAGATTGTCGATGAGCTATGCATCGTAAAATCTGTTTATACGGAGGCTATCAATCACGAGCCTGCCGTTATGTTTATGCAAACAGGCTCACAACAAAGCGGCCGCCCATCCATGGGTTCCTGGTTAAGCTACGGCCTTGGTTCTGACAATGAAAATCTGCCTCACTTTATAGTCCTTATTTCAAAGGGCGTCAGTGATCAGCCTTTGAGTACCGCTGCGTGGGCAAACGGGTTTTTGGCATCCCACCATCAGGGGGTGCAGTTAAGGGCAGGAAAAGATCCGGTATTGTATTTGCAAAATCCTTATGGGGTACACAAAGAAGACCGGAGGCGCGCTTTAGACCATATTAAAGAGCTTAACGAACACCAGTACACACTTTGGGGGGATTTGGAAATTCATTCAAAAATCAACCAGTATGAAATGGCCTACAAGATGCAGTCCTCGGTTCCCGATGCGCTGGATACTTCAAAAGAGCCGGACTATATTTACGAAATGTATGGCGAAGATTCGCGCAGGCCGGGAACATTCGCGGCCAACTGCTTATTGGCGCGTCGTATGGCGGAAAAGGATGTGAAATTTATTCAGCTTTATCATATGGGATGGGATCAGCACGGTGATTTACCCAAAAACATTGCAAAACAGGCAAAAGATGTTGATCAGGCATCGGCAGCGCTAATTAAAGACCTGAAACAACGCGGTTTGCTTGATGATACGTTGGTGGTTTGGGGGGGTGAATTTGGGCGCACCAGTTTTTCACAGGGAAGATTAACAGCTGATAACTATGGACGTGATCACCACCCCGGCTGTTTCTCCATGTGGATGGCCGGCGGCGGCGTGAAAACCGGACAGGTTTACGGAGAAACAGACGAGTTCAGTTATAATGTTGTCAAAGATGGGGTTCATGTCCACGACTTTCAGGCGACGTTTCTGCACCTTTTTGGTTTGGATCATGAGAAACTTGTCTTTAAGCATCAAGGGAGGCGCTACCGTCTAACCGATGTTCATGGCCAGGTTGTAAAGGGGTTAATCGCATGATGGAATCGCGCGATAGATATGAATACTAAGAAAATGAACCGGCGGGATTTTCTGCATCAAACCGGCGCGGCTTCGTCCTTGTCTCTTGTGGCGCCATTTTACATTGGAGGTTTAGCGCCCAATTTAGAGAAGGAAATACTTGGGCACGGAGATTACCGATACTGTGTGGATAAAGGCTGGGGCAAACTGGACAGTGAGAAGTACCCGGTGAATAATTGTCATGAAATGGTCATGGATCGGCGAGGCAGAATAATCCTGCTAACAGATCATCCTAAAAACAATATTTTGATTTATGATAAATCCGGAAAGTTGCTCGAAAACCGGACATTGAATTTCACAGGGGCTCACGGGCTTACAATACACGATGAAGGCGCCGAGCAGTTTCTTTATATCACAGACGTCGCCACCGGCAGCGTTGTTAAAACAGATATGAGCGGTCGAATCGTGTTGAGTCTTGAGCACCCTGCAAAGTCGGGCATTTATTCGCTGTGCTCCCCCTATAGCCCGACCGAGACCGCCATTGGGCCATTCGGAGATATTTATGTTGCCGATGGATATGGTTCGCAATTCATATTGCAATTCTCGGCAAAGGGGGAATTCATCAGAAAGTTTGGCGGAGACAGTTTTCTTCAGCAAGACAAGTTTAAACAGGTTCACGGCGTGACGCTCGATACTCGCGATAAGGATCGTCCAACCTTACTTTGCTCGGAACGGATTAAAAATACAATCAAACGTTTTAGTTTGGAGGGAGAATTTATCGAGGATATTTATCTTCCCGGCGCTTTTATCAGCCGAGCGGTTGTGAATGACGGCAATATTTATCTCGGCGTATGTTTTGGCATGAGCAAGAACAACTACAATATGCAACTTAACCGCGGTTTTGTTACAATTCTTGACCAACATAATCGCGTTGTTTCAAACCCGGGAGGAGAGAAGCCAATCTACAGGCACGGCAAACTGCAGTTGATGCTTCAGCATCAGCCTGTTTTTAAACATTGTCATGACGTTTGTGTAGATGAAGACAAAAACCTGTATGTATGCCAATGGAATGCGGATCATGTGTATCCATTCAGGCTGGTGAGGGTATAATACTTTACCCCACATTGCAGATGCGGAGTCATAAATCCTTGTGAATGAGGATTTTTATTTTTTTGATCCCAAATTATGAACTACGGATTTTTATTTGGCAATGAGTGCGTAAAAAAAAAGACGGAACGAAATGTTAAACCGCATGAGCGCAAATTTTGGCGACGTTGCCTTTAGAAAAAAAACACACCTCTCTTGGACGTTGCAAAACGGAATCCTAACCTGCATTGCAACCAGACGCAAAACCTTGCAAATAGGGCGTATTTCAAACCTTCCCTTTAAGCAGTCTGAAGGAGCTCTGCTTTAGTTAGGCTAATTGCCTTTTCTCGTTGCGGATTTATTTCGGCAACTTATAGATTGAGCATACGCGGCCCCCTGATTTTGACCCGCGTTGTCCGATGTCATTGGCAGGGCTTTATCGAATAATTAGGGCTTGCTCATAAACTCGCGAGGGAAAAATAAAACCTTTTTGTTTCCTCAATCGCCCTGAAAGATAATACCATAAAGCGAAGAGCCAAAGGCAGGTACTCACTGCTATTTTGAAAGAATTACTTTCCCCAAATTTTTCCTAACGCTTGGTTCGCATGATGAAAGTATATTTTTTAGTGCACACTTTCTGAGTGCTCTACTTGTTTTTCCGTGCATTAAAAATTGACATAAAGCCTCCTAAAGGCGCGTCTTTATTGAATTTTTTAGTTTTTAAGCAAGCCCTAATTATTTTAAATTTTAGTTAAATTTTTTTATAAAATAAAATTATTTCTAAAATCAAAATACAGAAAGAGCATCCGCCTATCAAGAAGAAAACAGGCAACCGCGAATATTAAATGCCCCCCTCTTCGTCTAAAAATTATAAAAAAAATCAGGCGTGTTTAGGGGAAATCGGGCGGGCTTGCGCGTCATGTAGAGTAAGGATTGGAAAAAACAGAGAACCTAAACCTTGGGGCAAGGTTCTTTATTTTACTCGTGAATTAATTTGAAATGACACAAAAGGAATTTATAAAATTGTTGGAACGCTACTGCCACGGAACATGTACTTCGGATGAGCGGAATTTAGTGGAGAAGTGGTGCGATACGATATTAGAAAATGAGGAAAAAACCATTGAGTATTCTTTGGAAGACCGAGCCAGAATGTTCAACGTCATAAAGGCGTCTAAGGGGAAAGAAGTTCGTTATCGTCCGTTTGTCAGTACGGCGGTTTCTATGGCGGCTGTTTTAGTTCTTGTTTTCGGCGCGGCAATATATTTTACTGTTTTTCAAAAACATTCTGAATCTTCGCCGACGGCTTCCCCGTTGAAATTGACAGACGCCCCTGTTTTTAACAACTCCTCAAAGCCTGTTTTAGTCAGCCTGCCCGATGATACTGAAGTATTGTTATTTCCCAAAAGCAAGTTAAGCGCGCCACTCTTTAGCAAGGCA
>Ga0081606_1000623_pt1 | contig 13528 bp, 12 predicted proteins | sample EareggfetidaYelm_FD_71127 | JGI IMG/M metagenome (GOLD analysis project Ga0081606, IMG submission 71127) | Earthworm egg capsule microbial community from the University of Washington, USA - E. fetida Yelm (SPADES assembly) (version 2) | ecosystem: Host-associated > Annelida > Reproductive system... | reverse complement strand
CCATGGTTGAGCAGGTGGGTGGCAAACGCATGGCGCAGCGTATGCGGCGACAGCGGGACCGTGATGCCCGCCACCCGGGCCCATTGCTTGACGATGATCCAGAACATGACGCGCGTCATGCCGCAGCCGCGCCGGGTCACGAACAGGTCGTCCGTGCGCTGGCCGCCCAGGATCACGCCGCGCGCCTGTTGCAGGTAGCGCTCCAGCCATTGGCCGGCCTCGACACCAAACGGCAGCAGGCGCTCCTTGCCGCCCTTGCCGGTGACGCGCAGCAGGTTTTCATCGAGCGCCAGATGGAAGGTTTTCAACCCCACCAGTTCGGTCACCCGCAGGCCGCTGGCATACATCAGTTCCAGCATCGCGCGGTCGCGCAGGCCCAGCGGCGTGCCCGGATCAGGGGCCTGCAACAGGGCCTCGACCTGGGTCTCGGTCATGGTCTTGGGCACGCGCAGCGGCACGCGCGCGGCCGCCAGGCGCGCGGTCGGATCGGCGCTGATGCGCCGCTCGCGCAGCGCCCAATGAAAGTAGCGCCGCAGCACCGTCAGGCGCCGGTTGGCCGATGTGGCGCGGGTCTGCTCATGCCGCGCCGCAAAGTACGCCTGCAGATGGTGCTCTGCCGTGTCGTCGAGCGCCAGGGCCGGCTGCTGCGCGTGCAGCCACTGCGCATACCGCGTCAGGTCGCTCCGGTATGCGGCCAGCGTGTTGCGCGCCAGCCCGTCCTCGAGCCAAAGGGCGTCCAGGAAAGCATCGATGGCGTCGGGATCGGGCATGCGCGGGCACCGATGGCCTCGTTCGGCAAGTCGAGCGGCCGATGCGGCGGCTTCCCACCGGGCCGGCAACGCTCATTCAAGCGTCAGTTTTTGCTTGGCCACCACCTCTTTGTAGACCGCGAACTCGGCCTTGATCTGCGCGCCGAACTGCTCGGGCGTATTGCCGATCACGATCGAGCCGGTGTCTTCGATGCGCCGCTTCACCGCCGGGTCTTCCAGGGCTTTGCGCACCCCGGCGTTGATCTTGTCGATGATGTCCGCAGGCAGCCCCTTGGGGCCCACGATGCCGTAATAGGCCATGCGGTTCACCGGCTCCAGGCCCAGTTCCTTGAACGTGGGCACGTTCGGCAAGGCCGCCACACGCTGGGAGGATGCCACCACGATAGGCACCAGGCGGTTTTCCTTGATGAACGGCAGGGCCGAGGGCAGGTTGTCGAAAACCATCGGCACCTGGCCGGCCACGGTGTCCGTCAGGGCCGGGCCGGCACCACGGTAAGGAATATGCGCCACAAAGGTACCCGTCAGGCTCTTGTACAGCTCCATCTGCAAGTGGCCGATGCCACCGGTTCCCGACGAGGCATACGAGTACTTGCCCGGCACCTTCTTGATCTCGGCCGCAAAGGTCTTGTAATCCTTGGCCGGAAAGCCCGGATGCACCGCAATGATGTTCGGCGTGGCCGCTATGTTGATGACGGGCGAGAAATCCGTCAGCGGGTTGTACGGCGTCTTCGGATTGATGGCCGGGTTGGCCGCCGTGGTCGACACGGTGGCCACGCCAAGGGTATAGCCGTCCGGGTTTGCGCGGGTCAGTTCTGCCGCTCCCACGATGCCGCCGCCACCGGCCTTGTTGTCGACGATCACGCTCTGGCCCAGGGCCTTGCCCAGCGGGTCGGCGATCACTCGCGCAATGATGTCGGTGGTGCCGCCGGGGGCAAAAGGCACGATCAACCGAATCACTTTGTGGGGGTAGCCCTGCGCAGCCACGGATCCGGCGGCGACCGCCAGCGTCAGCGCGAGCCATTGACGACGATGCATTGATTTCTCCTTCATGGGGATGACAAACAAGACAGACAAGACAGTGCCGATGGTATGCGCAATGGGCGCTGGCAATGGGCACTTTGTCAACCGGCGGAGTCCAGGCCATCCGGCTTCGGGGGCAGCGCCCGACGACAGGCATGGCCCATGCACGTCCGATGCGTGGCCGTTGGTGCCACCTTGGCCTTGGTATTCTCAGCCGATGAACTATGCCCAGCTCCTGCTCCCGGATTTTTCGCTCATCCTGTGCGGTTACCTGATCTGCCGCTACACCGCCCTGAACCGGTCGGTGTGGCAGCCGGTCGAGAGCCTGGTGTACTACCTGCTTTTTCCGGTGCTGCTGTTCCAGTCCATCGTCCAAAGCCCGGCGGACATCGGCGCTGCGTCGGGGCTGATCGGCGCCGGCATACTCTCGGGGGTGATCAGTATTGCGCTGGCCTATAGCCTGCCGTACTGGCCCTGGGTCGGGCGGCGCCTGGACATGCGCGACCATGCCGCCAGTGCGCAGGTGGCGTTCCGCTTCAATTCTTTCATCGGCCTGGCCCTTGCCGAGCGGCTGGCAGGGGCCCAGGGGCTGTTGCTGATTGCGGTGCTGATCGGCGTGTGCGTGCCGCTGTTCAACGTGGCGGCGGTATGGCCCATGGCGCGGCATGGCCAGCACAGTTTTCTGCGCGAGTTGCTGCGCAACCCGCTGATCATCGCCACGGCCTCGGGTCTGACGGCCAACCTGCTGCAGCTGACGATTCCCGCATGGGCCGTGCCCGCCGTGGGCCGCATCGGCGCGGCGTCGCTGGCGCTGGGGTTGATGGCCGCAGGCGCCGGCCTGCAACTGAGCCTGCTCACCAGGGGCAAGGTGCTGAGCGTGTCGGTGCTGCTGATCCGCCATCTGGTGCAGCCCCTGCTGGCGTTCGCGCTGGCACGGCTTTTCCGGCTCGATGCGCTGCAAACCACGGTCTTGCTCGCCTTCTGTGCGCTGCCTGCGGCGTCGACCTGCTACGTGCTGGCCGCCCGCATGGGCTACAACGGCCCCTATGTGGCGGGGCTGGTGACCTTGTCCACGCTGCTGGGCATCGCCAGCCTGCCCCTGGCCTTGGGCGTGTTGCGCTAAAGCCCCCTTGCCGGGGCCGCGCGCGCCGGCACCATCGAAATGCCCAGGCGTCGAGCGCTGCCAGCGCATGTGCCATGCGCGCCTCGATCGGCATGGCGTCAACCGCCGAGCGCCCAGGCGACATGCTCGCGCACCAGCGGGCTGGCATCCCGGGCGCGCAAGCGCAGCGCAGCGCGCAGGGCCTCGTCCCCGGTGGCGCGCAGCGCATTGCCCAGCGCCACGGCCACATTGCGCAGCCAGCGCTCGTGGCCTATGCGGCGGATCGGGCCGCCTTCGGTCAGGCGCGCAAAAGTGGCCTCGTCCCAGGCAAACAACTGCACCAGTTGCTGGCCCGACAGGCCCTGGCGCTCGTCGAAATCCGGCAGACGGCTGACCTGGGCGAACTTGTTCCAGGGGCAGACCAGTTGGCAATCGTCGCAGCCGTAGATGCGGTTGCCCAGCAACGGCCGCAGCGCGAGCGGAATCGGCCCGGCATGCTCGATGGTCAGGTACGAGATGCAGCGCCGCGCATCGAGCCGGTGCGGCGCAATGATGGCCTGCGTCGGGCACAGGGCCATGCAGGCGTTGCAACTGCCGCAATGCGCCGCGACGGGCGCGCTGGCGGGCAGCGCCATGTCCACATAAATCTCGCCGAGAAAGAACATCGATCCGGCCGCGCGGTTGAGCACCAGCGTGTGCTTGCCGCGCCAGCCCAGCCCGCTGCGTGCGGCCAGTTCGGCCTCCAGCACGGGCGCAGAATCGGTGAACACACGGTGGCCAAAGGGGCCAACCGCCGCCGCGATGCGCGCGCTCAGCGTTTGCAGGCGCGTGCGCAACACCTTGTGGTAGTCGCGCCCGCGGGCATAGACGGAGACGATGCCCTCTTGCGGGCGCGCCAGGCGCCCGAGCTCGACCGCCTGCCAACCCTGGGGCGCGCCCGCGCCGGTGTTGCGCGGCAAATAATCCATGCGCGCCGTGATCACGCTCACGGTGCCGGGCAGCAGTTCGGCCGGGCGCGCGCGCTTGAGGCCATGCGCTGCCATGTAATGCATGTCACCATGCAAGCCTTGCGCAAGCCAGGCCAGCAAGCCGGGCTCTGCGGCAGACAGGTCCACCCCCGCAACGCCGAGTTGGGAAAACCCCAGCGCGCGGGCCCACTCCTGCATTTGAGGAACGAGTTGACTGTGGCTCCACATACCGGCCAGATTGTAGAAAGCAGCGCGGGCCAGACCTGCCGCCACTTCACCTGGCGCAGTGAAGACGACACCGCTGCCTTTGCGCGCCGGCTCGCTGCGCAGCCGCTGATCGGCAACGCCTACCTGACGCTGCACGGCGACCTGGGCGCGGGCAAGACCACCTTGGTGCGGCATCTGCTGCGCGCCCTGGGCGTGCAGGGGCGCATCAAAAGCCCCACCTACACCGTGGCGGAGCCGCACGAAGCCCCGCATCTCGCGCCCCACACCCTGGTGTGGCACTTCGACTTTTACCGCTTCGACGACCCGCGCGAATGGGAGGACGCCGGGTTCAGGGAACTGTTTGCCCAGCCGGGCCTGAAGTTGGCAGAATGGCCGGAAAAAGCCGCAGCGCTTGCGCCGCCGGCGGACCTCGCCATACACCTCCAAGCCATCGATGACACCGCCAGACAGGTCACGCTGCACGCCCACAGCCGAACCGGGCGCAGCCTGCTGCAAGGACTCTGAACGCATGGACCGCCGCCCCCCCGCCCGGCGCAGCCTGCTGCGGGCCGCCAGCCTGGCGCTGCTGCTGGGCCGCCTGCAGATGGCGCACGGCGCCGGCATCGTGGCGGTGCGCATCTGGCCCGCGCCCGAGTACTCGCGCGTGACCATCGAATCCGATGAAGCGCTGAGCGCCAAGCCGTTTTTCGTGGCCACGCCGCCACGCCTGGCGGTGGACATCGAAGGCGCAGACCTCAGCCCCGCGCTGCGCGAACTGGTGGCCAAAGTCCGCTTCGACGACCCGAATATTGCCGGCATCCGGGTCGGGCAAAACGCGCCCGGCGTGGTGCGGCTGGTGATAGACCTCAAGCAGGCCGCGCTGCCGCAGGTATTCACGCTGCCCCCGGTGGCGGCGTACCGGCACCGGTTGGTGCTGGACCTGTACCCGGCCGCGCCGATGGACCCGCTGCAAGCACTGATTGCCGAGCGCCTGCGCGACGCGCCGCCACCCCCGGCAACCGCCGCCCCGGCCCCGGCCCCGGAGACGACCGCCCAGGCCCCGGCGCCGCCGACCGCGCCTGACCCGCTGGACGCACTGATCGCCCAACACAGCAATCACCGCAGCCCGCCCCCGGCAGAAACCGCGCCGCCCACGCTGGCCGCAGCGCCCATCAGCACCGCCCCTGCTGCACCGGCACCGCCGCTCCCCGCTGCCCCTGCCGCACCGGCACGCCCCATCGTCCCCGCCGTACCGGCACGCCCCGGCAACCGCGCCACGGCCACACCCACCGATCGCCTCATCATCGTGGCGCTGGACCCCGGCCACGGCGGCGAAGACCCTGGCGCCATCGGCCCTGCGGGCACGCGCGAGAAAGACGTGGTGCTGCGCGTGGCGCAGTTGCTGCGCCAGCGCATCAACGCCACCACCGTGGCCGGCAACCCGATGCGCGCCTACCTGACGCGCGACGGCGATTACTTCGTCCCCCTGGGCACGCGCGTGCAAAAAGCCCGGGACGTGCAGGCCGACCTGTTCGTGAGCATCCATGCCGACGCATTCACCACCCCCGCGGCGCGGGGCGCCAGCGTGTTTGCGCTCAGCCAGAGCGGCGCATCCAGCGCGGCAGCGCGCTGGATGGCGAACAAGGAAAACCAATCCGATCTGGTGGGCGGCATCAATGCGCAGCGGCAAGCGCAAGACCGGTATGTGCAATTCACCAAGCTGGACATGAGCATCACCGCGCAGATCAAGGACAGCCTCCAACTCGGCCGCGTGCTGCTGGGCGAGATCGGCCAACTGGGCCAGTTGCACAAGCCGCAGGTGGAGCAGGCCGGCTTTGCCGTGCTCAAGGCCCCCGACATTCCCAGCGTGCTGGTCGAGACCGCCTTCATCAGCAACCCCGAGGAGGAAAAGCGCCTGCGCAGCAGCGCCTATCAAGAGCAACTGGCCAATGCGCTGATGCGCGGCATCACGCGCTACTTTGCCAAGAACCCGCCGCTGGCGCGCAGCCGCTCGGTTTGACGTTCGAGCAGCGTCGCTTTCTGCTGCGGCGCCAGCCCCCGGATACGCATCACCCCTCGATGGGCCGGGCTGCAAGGCTTCGATAAACTACCGGCCCCCACAGGAGTCATTGAATGGCAGTCAGCGAACAAAGCCTTTTGGCCGCACTCTCATGCGTGCAGGACCCACATGCCGGCCATGATTTCGTCAGCACCCATGCGCTGCGCAACCTGCAAATCCAGGGCGGCGATGTGGCCTTCGATGTGGAACTGGGCTACCCCGCCAAGAGCCTGCTGCCCGAACTGCGCCGCCAACTGGTGGCCGCAGCCAAAGGCGTGGCAGGGGTCGGAAACGTGTCGGTCAACATCAGCACCCGGGTCATCGCCCATGCCGTGCAGCGCGGCGTGCCGCTCCTGCCCCAAGTGCGCAACATCGTTGCCGTGGCCTCGGGCAAGGGCGGCGTGGGCAAGAGCACCACGGCCGCCAACCTGGCCCTGGCCCTGGCCGCCGAAGGCGCCAGCGTGGGCGTGCTCGACGCCGACATCTACGGCCCGAGCCAGCCCATGATGCTGGGCATCGACCGCCGCCCCGACAGCGCAGACGGCAAGACCATGGAGCCGCTGGAAAACTACGGCCTGCAAGTGATGTCCATCGGCTTCCTGGTCGACCAGGACCAGGCCATGATCTGGCGCGGCCCGATGGCCACGCAGGCGCTCGAGCAACTGCTGCGCCAGACCCGATGGCGGGATCTGGACTACCTCATCGTCGACATGCCGCCCGGCACTGGCGACATACAGCTCACGCTGAGCCAGCGCGTGCCGATGACAGGCGCCGTGATCGTCACCACGCCGCAGGACATTGCGCTGCTCGACGCGAAAAAGGGCATCCGGATGTTCGAGAAGGTGGGTGTGCCCATCCTGGGCATCGTCGAGAACATGGCGGCCCATATCTGCAGCCACTGCGGCCATCTGGAGCATATCTTCGGCGCCGACGGCGGCAAGAAGATGGCCGCCGACTACGGCATCGACTACCTGGGCGCGCTGCCGCTGGACATCCGCATCCGCCTGCAGGCCGACAGCGGCCGGCCCACCGTGGTGGCCGACCCCGATGGCGAGGTGGCGCGGATCTACAAGAAAATGGCGCGCGACATGGCGCTCAAGATCGCCCGGCAGGCCAAGGATTTCTCGCACAAATTCCCGACCATCTCGATCAGCCAGGAAACCTGAAACAACCCCGGGTCGCCGGCGCCGCCGGACCCTTCGGGCGGGCAACGCCAGCGGTGCGGGCATGGCCGTTGCGCTGCAGCCACCGGCGGGCTGCCAGCACACCGCGCGTGAAGTTCGCCTGTGCACCGGCACTGCCCAGTTCCCTGCGCGCAGGCGCACTGCCAGCCCTGCGTCAGACCGGCTGGCCGCCCTGGTCTTTCTTGCAGATGAAATGACCGTCGCGCAGATGCCATTGCGGCGGCTGCGCCGGATGCGGATGGACCTGCCATTCGATATGGCCAGAACCCACATGAATGTCGGCCGTCGCCAGCGTGTTCTCTGCATCGCTGTCCAGCGGATCGGCGCGCAGGATCGGGAACCCGGCATCCTCGGCGTCGGCCAATACCCGCAACGGATCGAGCGCCTTGCCCGCCGCTTCGGCCAGCAGGGCCTGGCCGCGTCGTTGCCGGTGTTGCGAAGAGGCGGTGATGATTTGCGGCAACTGCCGCAGCGGCGCATGCAGCGCATGGTTCGCATGCAGGCCACGCCCGTCGATCGTGACCACGGCGCAGGCTTCGGAGCTGAACTCCACGCTGAGCAGCCCGGGTTCATCCCGGTGGGCCAGCGTCAGGTGAAAGCCGCCTGCGCGCTCGGTGCCATGGATCAGCGCCAGCGCCTGGTCCAGGCGCGCGACATCGAGCAGCGCCCGCGCCAGCACCATGCGCGGAATGCCGGCCCGCACCCTGCGGCAGCGCAGGTTGTTGACCGTCATCGCCAGGCCGCCATCGGTGACGGCAAAGGTGTGGCCCGCTATCGATCCGGGATAGATGAAAGCGGCAAACGCTGCGCCCCCCGCCACCTTGAATGCGGCGATGGCGCAATGGCCGGCGAAGGCCGGGTCGCCGTCCTCGTTGTGCGTGATGCGCCTGACCGTTCCTGCCTGCTGCACGGTCGTGCAGCCATCTTCGTTCACGGCGATATCGCCATCCGGCGCCATGGCCCAGAGGTCGCCCCGGCAGTTCCACAGGAACACCTCTTCAAACGGCCGCTCCAGACCGATGGCCAGGCCCTGCAACTCATCCCATACCCGGGGAAAATGCAGGCGCACCAGGCGCGACATGCTGTCGGCCAGCAGCGTGCCACGGTAGCGCATGACGCTGGCCCAGGCCGCAGAGTGCTGCGCATACCCATGCAGCGCTGCGGCGCCGAATCGGCCCAAGGCCCGGCCCGCGTCAAAAGGGGCGCCTTCGATTTCGAGGTAGCTCAAGCGCGGGCATTTCATTGCACATGCCGCAGGAAGTCGTGCAAACGCTGGTTCGGCGGGTTGTCCAGCAGTTCGGCCGGCGGCCCGTCGACCGTGATGTGGCCGTTTTCCATGAAGATCAGCCGCGTGCCCACCTGGCGGGCGAACTGCATCTCATGGGTCACGACCACCATCGTCATGCCATCTTCGGCCAGCGCCTGCATCACGCGCAGGACCTCCTGGCGCAACTCCGGGTCCAGCGCCGAGGTCGGCTCATCGAACAGCATCAGCCGGGGCTTGATCGCCAGCGCGCGGGCGATCGCAACGCGCTGCTGCTGCCCGCCCGAGAGCTGGCTCGGGTAGTGGTTCATGTGCTGCGCCAGGCCGACCTTGGCCAGCAGTTCCCTGGCCTGCGCATGGGCCTGGGCCTTGGACGCGCCGCGCACCTGGCGCGGGCCGAAGGCGACATTCTCCAGCGCCGTCATCTGCGGGAACAAATTGAATTGCTGAAACACCATGCCCGCCTCCTGGCGGATCTCGCGCTTTATGGCATTGCCGGCGCGCACGCTCAGGCCGCCGACCAGCAAATCCCCGCCATCGATCGGCTCGAGCGCGTTGATGCAGCGCAGCAGCGTCGATTTTCCGGAGCCGGACGGGCCGATCAGCACCACCACCTCGCCCTGGCAAATCTGCAGGTTCACCCGATCGAGCACGACATGGGCCGCAAAGCGCTTGTCGACATTCCTGAATTCGACGATGTTCACAGAATTCGCATCCTTTTTTCCAGCACCCGCAAACCCAGCGTCAGCACGCCGATCAGCAGCAGATAGATCACCGCGACCGCCGTCCAGATCTCGACGGCCCGAAAGTTGGTCGCCATGATTTCCTGGCCTTGGCGCGTCAGTTCGCCAACACCGATGACAATGAACAGCGAAGTGTCCTTGAGGCTGACGATGAACTGGTTGCCCAGTGCCGGTGTCATGCGCCGAAAAGCGACCGGGCCGACAACGAATGCCAGCACCCGCCAGTGCGGCAAGCCCATGGCCAGCCCGGCCTCGGCAAGGCCCCGGGGCACCGACAAAAACGCGCCGCGCACGATCTCGGCAATGTAGGCGCCCGAATTGATGATGATCGAGGCAATGGCGGCGCTCATCGGGTCCACGCGCAGGCCGATCAGCCCGGGCAGCGCAAAGTAGATGAACATCACCTGCACCACGATCGGCGTGCCGCGCACCAGCCCGACATAAGCCCAGCCCAGGCTGCTAAGCATGCGGCCGCCGTAAGCCCGCATCAGACCGAACGCGACGCCGAGCAGCGTCCCGCCGACCAGCCCGCACACGGTGATCAGCACCGTGAGCTGGGCGCCTTTGAACAGCGCCGGCAGTGCGCCGGCGATCACTGACCAGTCAAAATCCACGATGACTCCTTGCCAGGCCCGGTGTTCCATGGCGCGCTCCGCAAGCCGGGCACGCCGGGGAACCGGCCGCGCCGCGCTGGCGTCGCTCCCCATGGAGTGCTGCCGGCGGCACGGGGTTCACCCCATCACTTCGGCGGCTCGGTCTTGAACCACTTTTTATAGATCTCGGTGTAGCGGCCATCGGCCTTGATCTTCGCCAGTGCAGCGTTGACCTGCGTGCGCAGCGGGCTGCCCTTTGGAAAGCCGATGCCGTACTGATGCGCCATCATCTGCGTGCCCACGGCCCTGACCTTGCCGGCACCCGCCGTGGCGATGTAGTGCAGGATGTTCGGGGTGTCATGCATTGCGGCATCCACGCGCCCGGTCATCAGTTCCAGATAGGCGTTGTCGATGTTCGGGAACTGGCGCAGCGTGGTCCCGACAAAGTGGGCCTTCGCGTAGTCGACCGTAGCCGTGCCGGTCTTGAGCGCCAGCGTCTTGCCTTTGAGGTCGGCCACGCCGCCGATCTTGCTATCGCTGGCCACCATCAGGAGCAGGCCGCTGTCGTAGTAGCCATCGGAGAAGTCGATGACCTTCTTGCGCTCGTCCTTGATGGCGATGCCGGCCAGTGCGACATCCACGTTTTTGGTTTGCAGCGCGGGCAAGATGCCATTGAAGTCCATCGGTTGCAGCTTGTACGGGAGCTTCAACTCCTTGGCCACGGCATCCCACAGATCGATGTCGAAGCCGACATAGCTGTCGCCCTGCTTGAACTCGAACGGAATGAAGGCGGTATCGATGGCAACCAGCAAAGGCTCGGCGGCAGCAGCGGGGGTGCAGATCGGTGCCGTGAGCGATACGGCAAGCGACGCGGCGGTCAACAGTTTCACCAGCAAGTGTTTCATGGCAGTCATACGGGTCAGTCTTCCATCACGGGGGTTGAGCGGATTGGCGCCATCAGATTTGCCCACAGGACCCACAAGGCGGCCCAGCCAATCCCGATGGCACAATGCCGGCGCTGTCCGGCCAGAGCGCAAGCCTGCGATTGTACGAGCGCATCTGCATCCCCCCAAAGACCCAAAAGGCCCAAAAGACCCCCAAGCCGGCATCAACCGCCGGCAGCCACAGATGCCCGGGTCACGGCGGTGATCGACGCGCCCAGCAAACGGGTGATCTCCTGCAGGTCAGCGCGGCTGGCGATAAAGGGCGGGGCCAGCAGCACATGGTCGCCGTGGACGCCATCGGCCGTGCCGCCGGACGGATAGCACAGCAGCCCACGGGCCAGCGCGTCTTGCTTGACCGCTGCGTGGACTTTCAGCGCTGCGGCAAAGGGCCGCTTGCTGCCCCGGTCGGCCACCAGTTCGATTCCCCAGAAGAAGCCACGGCCACGGATGTCGCCCACATGCGGATGCTCGCCCAGCGCCTGCCGCAGCATCGCGCCGAAGGCCAGTCCGTCGGCGCGCACCTTGGCCAGCAGACCGTCGCGCCGGATCACCGTCTGCACCGCCAGGGCCGCAGCACAAGCCACCGGATGGCCCAGGTACGTGTGGCCATGCTGGAAGAAGCCGCTGCCTTGCGACAGCGCATCGACGATCTTCTTTTGCGCCAGCACCGCGCCCACCGGCTGATAGCCACCGCCCAAGCCCTTGGCGATCGTCACCAGGTCGGGCACGACATCTTCCTGCTCGCTGGCATAAAGCGTTCCGGTGCGCCCCATGCCGCACATCACCTCGTCGAGGATCAGCAGCACCCCATGCCGGTCGCACACCGCGCGCACTGCGTTGAAGTAGCCCGGCACGGGCGTGAGCACGCCGGCCGTCGCGCCCCCCACGGTCTCGGCGACAAAGGCGATGACGCGGTCCGCGCCCTGCGCGACGATGGCCGCATCGAGCTCGTCCGCCAGCCTCAGCCCGTACTGCTCGGGCGTCTCGCCGGCGCGCTGCTCGCGGTACGGATAGCAAGGCGCCACATGGGTCGCCGGCACCAGCATCGGCGCAAACGGAGCGCGCCGCCACGCATTGCCGCCGACGGCCAATGCGCCCAGCGTATTGCCGTGGTAGCTCTGGCGCCGGGCGATGAAATGCGTGCGCTGCGGCTGGCCGATCTCGACGAAATACTGGCGCGCCATCTTCAACGCCGCCTCCACCGCCTCCGAGCCGCCACTGACCAGGTAGACATGGCCCATGCCCGCAGGGGCGGTGCGAACCAGTTCGTCAGCCAGCCGCTCGGCCACCTCGGTCGTGAAAAAGCTGGTGTGCGCATAGGCCAGGCGGTCGATCTGCGCATGCATGGCCGCCAGCACATCGGGGTGGCCATGACCGAGCGCGGACACTGCCGCACCACCCGAGGCGTCGAGATAACTGCGCCCGGCAGCGTCCTGAATGCGCATGCCGCTCGCGCAGGCGGCGACCGGCGGTGTGCTGTGCAGATGGCGATGGAAAACATGCGTCATTGGAAAGCCTTTGTCCGAAATGGGTGTGTGCAATGGGCGCGGGCCGGGTCGAAGCACCCGCCAAGTCAGCGCCGCTGCTGATCTGCTGATCTGCTGATCTGCTGATTTGCAAGCGTACCAAACCAATCTTGTGCGCATGTGGTTCTTGTCCAGGACGGTGTCATCGAACACGATATAGCCATTGGGATCGGTTTCCATCTCATCCTTGGTCTGCTCCCAGGCAATCGATTTAGCGCATCGCATTGCGGTTGGCCAGTTCGACGAAGATGCCACTGTGGTCCAACTCGCCCAGGCCATGCGCTACGCCCTGTGCGTACAGGGTCTCGAACATGGTGGTGATCGGGGCATCGAAACCGGTTTCTTTGGCCGTGGCCAGGGCGTTGCGCAGGTCTTTGAGCTGTACCACCAGACGGCCATGCGGCGTGAAGTCGCGCTCGGCCATGCGCTGGCCATGCAGTTGCAGGATGCGGCTGTCGGCAAAACCACCCTGTATGGCTTGGCACACCAGGGCCATGTCGGCGCCCCCTTTGGCGGCAAAGAGCAGGGCTTCTGCAACCGCGCCGATGGTGATGCCGACGATCATCTGGTTGGCGAGTTTGGCCAGTTGGCCGGCGCCATGCGGGCCCACATGCGTGGCCCGGCCCAGCGGGGCAAACACCGGCTGCGCGCGCCTGAAGTCTTCGGCGTTGCCGCCGACCATGATGGCCAGTTGGCCGGCCTCGGCCCCCACGGTACCGCCGGAGACCGGGGCATCGAGGTGATCCAAACCCAGCCCTGCCAGACGCGCCGCGTGGTCGCGGGCCTCGCCGGGCTGTATCGACGCCATGTCGATGAACAGGGCCCCTTTGCGCATGGCGCTGGCGGTGCCCATGTCAAACAGCACCTGCCCGACCACCGGGCCGTTTTCCAACATGCTGATCACGATCTGGGCATCCTGAACGGCCTCTGCCGGGGTGGGGTGCACGGTGGCGCCAAGGGCGAGCAGGGGCTCGGCCTTGGCGCGGGTACGGTTCCATGCCTGCAGTGGGTGGCCGGCTGCGCGCAAGCGGCGTGCCATCGGCAACCCCATCAGGCCGGTGCCGAGAACGGCGATGCGCAACGGTGTCATGGTCATGGTGTCACTCTTTTCTTGAAGGAAATGCAAGGGAGGTCTCATTCCATTCCTC
>Ga0081606_1000622_pt1 | contig 13538 bp, 12 predicted proteins | sample EareggfetidaYelm_FD_71127 | JGI IMG/M metagenome (GOLD analysis project Ga0081606, IMG submission 71127) | Earthworm egg capsule microbial community from the University of Washington, USA - E. fetida Yelm (SPADES assembly) (version 2) | ecosystem: Host-associated > Annelida > Reproductive system... | reverse complement strand
TTTGGCGTTGTTGGCTTGATCGAAAAATCGATACGCCCCTTGCGTTTCGCTCCAATCCGGACATGCGCCAGGAATGCTGGCTGTGGGTTTGTCGGCAAATCGCTCCGTGAGTTTGATCAAGCGATGATTCAAGCGCGCATCTCCCAACTGCGCTCCTGCAAATTCTTCTGCTGCCCATGTCATTGCGGTCTCTCTCGTCTGAAAATGAATCAAGCGGGGAAAAGGTATACCAGACTGAACTTCTCGTCTATTGCTGGCATGGGCGCGGGCTTCAAGGAGGAGGGTTGTGTGTAATGGTATGCCTCAAGGCCTATTGCGCAGCCCATTATCCCGACGCCAAGAACGATCTGGCGAACGTCTTCTTGGAGCGTTGCCTAGAACTTACCCACGGCCATGGCGCCGGCGTGGTTCAGATTGTCATGCCACAGAACTGGCTGTTCTTGCCTGGCTACAAGAAGCAGCGCGCCAGGCTGCTCAAGCGGATGAGCTGGAACTTACTGGCCCGTTTAGGTGAGGGGGGCTTTGATAGCCCTCAGGCAGCAGGGGCTTTCATCATCTTGTTGACCCAGACACATGCTCCGGCGGCCAAAGGGTTTGAAATGTGCGGCGTAGATGTCAGTGCGCCCAAAACGGCGGCGGAGAAGGCTGTTTTGCTCCGGGACGAAGCTGAGCTCGTTTCGGTGAGCCAGCACGGTCAGCTTGGGAATCCAGATGCACGAGTAATGTTCGAAGCGCAGTCCTCAGTCACGACTCTGAACAAGTATGCGTACCACAACCTTGGTATCTGTACTGGCGACTCGATTCGCTTCTATCGAAAGTTTTGGGAATTTGCCGACCGGCCTATTGGTTGGAACTGGATGCAAAGCACCGTAGAGACCAGTAAGGACTTTGATGGCTGTGAGAGCCTCGTCTATTGGGAAGAAGGTGCTGGTGTACTTTATGACTTCGTAGTTGAAAAACTGGGAGAGGACCAAGTCGGATCTTGGCTACGAGGGCGAAACGCCTGGGGGAGGCACGGAGTGCTTATCAGCGCCATGCGAGAGCTTCCCGCAACTTCTTATTTGGGTGGTTTGTTTGACGAAAATGCCGTCGTAGTCGTATGTGAGGACCCGAAAGTCGTTCCCGCTCTTTGGTGCTATTGCTCTGACCCGTCATATTCCATTGAGGTCAGGAAGGCCAACCAGACGCTGAAGGTTCGTGGTGATTTAGTCAAAGTTCCATTCGACCTTGCACACTGGCAACAGATCGCCGCTGAGCGCTACCCCAACGGTCTGCCTAAACCTTACTCGGACGATCCGACCCAATGGCTGTTTCACGGCCATCCGCGACCAGCTTCCGACCCGCTGCAAGTCGCAGTCGCTCGCCTAGTCGGTTACACCTGGCCAGCCGAATCTGACGACAAGATGGAGTTGTCAGATGAGGCGCGGGGATGGGTCTCGCGCAGCAAGACGCTCGCGAGTCATGCCGACAAAGACGGCATCGTCTGCATTCCGCCCGTGGGCCGGGAGGCATCAGCCAGCGACCGTCTGCTGAATCTGCTGGCGGATGCCTACGGTGCAGACTGGAGCAACGACGTCCTGGCACAGCTGCTGACGGCCGCCGACCACGCCGGCAAGTCGCTCGAAACCTGGCTGCGCGATAAGTTCTTCACCCAGCACTGCTCACTGTTCGGCAATCGTCCATTTGTGTGGCATATATGGGATGACCTGCACGATGGCTTTGCCGCCTTGGTCAACTATCACAAGCTCGGCTACAAAACGCTGGAAGCCCTGATCTATACCTACCTGGGAGATTGGATCAGCCGCCAGAAGCGCGATGCCGAGAACAGCGTTGACGGAGCCCAGGAAAAATTAGCTGCCGCCGAGGCGCTGAAGAAGCGCCTGGAGTTGATCCTGGCCGGTGAGGCGCCCTACGACATCTTTGTGCGCTGGAAGCCGATCGAAGACCAACCTATTGGCTGGAACCCCGATCTCAACGACGGCGTGCGCCTCAACATTCGCCCTTTCCTCTCTGTTCCCGACGTAGGGAAAAAGGGAGCTGGTGTTTTGCGAGACAAGCCAAAGAGTCTGCATTGGGGGAAGGACCGTGGCAGCGATGTACCCTCGGCGCCTTGGTATGAGCTCGGCCTGCAATACGGCGGCAAGGTTGGTGACCGCATCAGCGACCACCACTTGAGCCTTGAGGAAAAACACAAGGCACGGGAGAAGGCGAAGTGAGCGCCTCGATCAAGATCGCGCAATGGGTTGAGAAGAAACCCATGATCTTGATTCGCCTCGATAAGGCGTATTCAGAGTCCTTGCACAATTCTCGGCAAGGCTTCGAGCATCTCACCATCGTCAAACCACATTCGGTTCTTCAGGATTTCAAAGTCCCGACTCTTTGCTTGATGGAAATTCAAGAAAATGGCGCAACCCGTTGTTGCCTGGCCACTGCGACCCGCAAGATCGCAGTCAGCACTTTTGATTCGTGCCTGACCATCAAAAAGCTGCGACCGATAACATTGCCATCACTGCAAGAGCTTGGCGGTAAACTCACTGATGTGCGGATGAAGCGGATGTTTGTCGAGCGCGCTCCGGCGGAGGGAAATTTCGCGAATCTTTCGCCGAAGCTCAGCGGTCATGTGATTAAAACACTGGCGGCTGATGCGGAGAATCAGGCTGCGTTGGACACAGCACTGGCGCAACTTCCCCAGCTGCGCCAGGTGCCGAACGCCAATTGGGCACAGGAAGATGCCATTCAAACCGCAATGGATGCCTTTGGTATTCGTGGCAATGCGTTCCCACAAGAATTTGCCCTCAAAAAAGGGGCATCGTCGGGCCTGAGCCTTATTGGCGCCTATCTCTACGAAGACAATGTTGTGCATGAGGATGCATCACGCCTGCCAGGATTCAGTGCCATTGCTTCGGATGTCACTGGCCGCGCTGTTTTTCAGAAAGGCGATGAGCGACTGGTGATTTACACCGCAAACAAGCTGCCTTTGGAAAAGATGCTCGGCGTCGATCTTATCTACATCAACGAGACCCGGGGTAATGTGGTCATGGTCCAGTACAAGATGCTGGAAGAAGAAAAAAATGCCAAAGGCGACTGGCACTTTCGTCCGGACAAGCAGTTTCGGGACGAGATTGCACGGATGAAGATTCCCGCCGTTCAAGTTTCAACTACCGATTACCGTCTGAGCAGTAACCCGTTTTTCTTCAAATTTGTGAAGCGGAAAATCGCAGATGACTCGCATCAGTCGTTTCTGGTCTCACTCGACCATCTGAATCAAATACTTGCCGCCCCCGTGGCAAAAGGTCCCAGAGGTGGCGTCCGCATTAGCTATGACGCGCTGAACGGAACTTACTTGCGCGAAGTAGACATGATTGGGTTGATTCGTTCGGGTTATGTCGGCACGCATGGGACTGAGACAACCGCCCTTGCAACCATCATCGATGCGGTAGCCAAGGGTAAAAAAGCTGTGGTTTTGGCCTGGCAGCAAAAAGTACAAGAGAACAATCCATGAGAGTGATCGAACATCTGGTCAAGACCCTGCGAGACTCGGCGATCTTCAACCCCGAGGTTCAAGTCACGCCCTCGTGCATCTTGTGGCCCGACAAAGATCGCCAGTGGGAGGCGGTGATCCCGCGCCTGCAGAGCGAACTGGCCGAACTGCTGGTGCTGGGCGACTACGCGCCCGAAAACCGCACGGGGCCGGCCATCTGGCTGCGCTGCGTTATTGCGGGCAAGGCGTCCGATGTCACTTTACCGGCCGACCGCGTGCCGGTGTTCTACCTGCCTGGCGTGAGCCGCCAGGACCTGCGGGCGATCGAAGACTGCCCGGACCTCTTGAAGCCCTTGGCCGAGCTGCAGTACCGGGGTGTGATCTGGTCACAGGCGAACGCCAAGGACTGGACCATCATGGCCTTCCTGAAGTCCGACCAAGGCGGCATGGGTCTGGATGTGGCCCAGGACAACGACGCCAAGAACGCCATGCAACTGGCGCTGTACCGGTTGCTGGATGAAGAGCTCGAGCTGTTGAAGGGCAAGCGGCTGGACAAGGACTACTTCAACACCCTGCTGACCGGTGGCGACCCGGTGCGCGACCTGCTGCAGTGGCTGGATCTGGGCGACGCATTCCAGACCACGCGCGGCGCCAACGAGTGGAATGCCTTTGTGGAGGTCTGCAAGTCACAGCTGGCGTTCAACCCTCAGGCCGATGGCGTTCTGGCGGGTGCCAGCAAGTTGGCGACGCGCGAGGGGCCCTGGCATTCGGTGTGGGAGCGATTCAGCGAAGCACCGATGCGTTACCCCAGCATCCCGAACCGAATCCGCCAGTGCAAGCCGCCCGACCTGGGCATCTTCGACACGCCTGCCGAAAAGCTCAGCGGTTGGCCGCAATGGAATGACGAGCAGGAGAAGTCGCTACAGCACGATCTGCTGGGTTTGAACCATCTGCCTGCGCACGAAGCCAGGAAGCGGGTGTTGGAGCTTGAGAAGGCACATGCGCTGCGCCGCGATCTGGTGTGGGCCGAGTTGGGCGAGTCGCCGCTGGCCTTGGCCGCCAAGCACCTGGCAGTGGTTGCGGAGGTGACGAAGACGGCGCTGGCGGCAGGATCGGTTGCAGACTTGCAAGCGGGGTACGCCAACCAGGGCTGGCGTGCCGACGATGCGGTGCTTTCGGCGCTGGCATGCATTGACAAGGCGACTGACGTTGAGGCGGTGACAGCAGCAACGCGGGCGATCTATCTGCCCTGGCTGGAAGAATCTGCGCGCTACCTGCAAAAGCTGGTCGATGGATCGAGCTACCCCGGTGGAACGATCGCCAGCGCCAAAGCCTTCGCCGCATCGAAGGGCGAGTGCGTGCTGTTCGTGGATGGCCTGCGCTTTGACGCGGCTCGCCGCCTCTCAGCGGCCCTGGAGACACGAGGTTGCCAGGTAGCGGAAGCCATGAGTTGGACGGCGCTGCCCAGCGTGACCGCGACCGGCAAGGCGGCTGCTTCGCCTGTGCGAACCAAGATCAGTGGCACCGACGACTGCGATGACTTCGAACCTTGCGTCACTGCCACCGGCCAGTCACTCAAGGGCGGCTACCACCTGAAGAAGCTGCTGAACGACAACCACTGGAAAGTGCTGGACCGAACTGAAAACGGCGACGGCCAGGGCAACGCATGGTGCGAATTCGGCGACATCGATAGCGAGGGACATGCGCGCGGCTGGAAGCTGGCCAAGCACATCGACCCGCTTCTCGCAGAAATTGCGGAACGCATCGCCGCTTTGTTGGCTGTGGGTTGGAACAGCGTTAGGGTGGTGACCGACCACGGCTGGCTACTTATGCCGGGCAAGTTACCAACGATTCAGATGTCCAAGGACCTCACCGACAACAAATGGGGGCGCTGCGCCTCGATCAAGCCAGGCGCTTCCACCGATGAGCGTTTGTACCCATGGTTCTGGAACCCGAACCAACAGTTTGCCCTGGCCGACGGCGTGGGCTGCTACGGCAAGTCGGTGGACTACAACCATGGCGGGTTGAGCCTGCAAGAGTGCCTGACCTTAGATCTGGTGGTGACTCGGAGCGGGAGCGCTTCGGCCAAGCAGGTGGCTGAGGTCACCGACATCGCATGGAAGGGTTTGCGCTGCACGGTGGCCGTGGACGGCCAGTACGCGAATCTGTCCTTGGACATTCGCACCCAGGCGGGCGACCCAGCATCCAGCGTGGTCGTGAGCGTGAAGCCGCTCAAGGACAACGGCACCGCATCGGTGGTTGTTGAGAACGAAGAACTGCAAGGCCGCGCGGCGTTTCTGGTCCTGCTCAGTGCGGCCGGCGAGCTGGTGGCCGAGGCAAACACCGTGATCGGCGGAGGATGATGAATGATTGAATTGGATGAGATAGACAAGAAGGCCGCCTCGGTGCTGGACGGGTATCTGGTCCGGAAAGACTTGGTCCGAACCTTCAGTCGCCAGTTTCCGGTACCCACCTACGTTGTCGAGTTCATGCTCGGGCGTTATTGCGCCAGCACGGACCAGGAGGAGATCGACGAGGGGCTGGAGATTGTTCAACGCCAACTCAAGTCCCGCACGGTGCGTGCCGGCGAGGAAGAACTGTTCAAGGCCAAAGCGCTGGAAACCGGCGAGGTGAAGATCATCGACCTGGTGACGGCGCGCGTCGACAACAAAGGCGAGTATGTCGCGAGCCTGCCAAGCCTGCGCCTGACGGATGTGCGTATCAGCAGCGAGCTGGTCAACCAACACGAACGAATGTTGACCGGTGGCTTCTATGCCGAGCTGGGGGTGACGTTCGATGTGGCCATTGCCCAGGAGGCCAAAGGGCGTCCATTTGGGATCACGTCGCTACGGGAGATTCAGCTGTCCAAGCGCGACGTGTTGGACACCCTGACCAAGGCCCGCGAGGCGTTCACCACCGAAGAATGGAAGTGCTTTCTACTGCGCTCCATCGGCATTGAGTCAGGTGGGCTGAGCGACCGCCAGCGAAACGCCCTGCTCCTGCGCATGGTGCCCTTTGTGGAGCGCAACTACAACCTGGTGGAGCTCGGGCCGCGCGGCACAGGCAAGAGCCATCTGTTCCAGCAGGTCTCGCCCTACGCCCACCTGATTTCAGGCGGCAAGGCCACTGTGGCCAAGATGTTCGTGGAGAACACTGCCAAGGGCTGTCGAGGCTTGGTGTGCCAGTACGACGTGGTCTGCTTCGATGAGGTGTCAGGCATCTCCTTCGACCAGAAGGACGGCGTGAACATCATGAAGGGCTACATGGAGTCCGGCGAGTTCAGCCGTGGCAAGGAGAGCATCCGCGCGGACGGCAGCATCGTCTTGGTCGGCAACTTTGATGTCGATGTGGAGCACCAGCAGCGCGTGGGGCACCTATTTGGCCCCATGCCGCCGGAGATGCGGGACGACACCGCCTTCATGGACCGCATCCACGCATTTCTGCCGGGTTGGGATGTGCCCAAGATCAACAAGGACTTGGTCACCAACCACTTCGGCCTGGTCAGCGACTTCCTGTCCGAGTGCTGGAGCCAGCTTCGGAATCAGAGCCGCGTGAGCGAATTGCAGAACCGCGTCTTCTTTGGCGGCGCCTTGTCTGGCCGCGATACAAATGCAATCAACAAGACGGTCAGCGGCTTGCTGAAGCTGTTGTACCCCAGCGCGGATGTCCCGGTCCCCGACGAGGATCTGGAATGGGCCGTTCGCATTGCCATGGAGGTCCGGCGCCGCGTCAAGGAGCAACAGAAGCGGGTCGGTGCCGCCGAGTTCCGGAACACGCATTTCAGCTACGTCATGGGCGCTGACGGTGTCGAGAAGTTCGTGTCGACTCCGGAACTACAGAGCGACAACAGCATCGGCGGCGACCCGCTGGAGCCTGGACAGGTGTGGACCATCAGCCCCGGCGGCGGGGAGGAAAACTCGGGCCTCTACCGCATTGAGGTCAACGAGGGCCCTGGGTCTGGCGTGAAGGTCCTCAACAAGCCCATTCCTCCCGCGTTCCGCGAGAGCATCGGCTTTGCCGAGCAGAACTTGTACGCCAGGTCGCTCCAGTTGGTTGGCGACAAAGACCCTCGGCAGCATGAGTTCACGGTACAGCTTCGGGCGTTTGACGCGGCGAAGTCTGGGGCCAAGCTAGGTGTGGCCTCTTTGGTGGCCCTTTGCACCTCGCTGTTGAAGCGAAGCGTGCGTGGCGGTTTGATCATCGTCGGCGAGATCAACCTCGGGGGCTCGATTGAACCCGTCCACAACGCCGTCACGATTGCCGAGATCGCCGTTGAGAAAGGCGCGACGTCGCTGCTGATGCCGGTCGCATGTCGGCGCCAGTTGGTCGACTTGTCCGACGACATGGCGACCAAGATCGACATCCAGTTCTACTCCGATGCCCGCGATGCGCTGTTGAAGGCCATGGCCGAGTGACCCAAGAGGGGCAACACCATGGCCCCTAACCTCGGCAAGGCGGTCGTCGACTACCTGACCGCACACCCTGAAGAGAAGTTCTCCGCCCGGCAGATTGCCGAGTGGCTCGTTGCGACCTTCCCTGAAGAGTGCAACGCCAAGAAGGCGAGCAGCCAGGCGCTGGAAACCGACGCGGACCTGCTGCAGCAGTTGGTGGCGGAGATCGGCTCACAGCGCCCGCGCCTGCAGAAGAAGCATCCCGGTCTCAAGACGACCGAGGGCCGGCCCCGGAAGTACTACTTCTCAGAGAAGTCCGACAGCGCCGAGGTCGCGGCGGTCGAGAACACCGGTGTCACAGCTCCAGTCGGCAAGGAGCAGGCCAAGATCGGCGAGCATGGCCTGTACCCCTTGTTGGCAAGCTACCTGTGGGCAGAGTTCGGGGTGTACTCAAAGCGCATCGACGAACGGCGCTCGTCCAACAAGCGCGGGTCGAACGGCAACCGCTGGCTCTATCCTGATCTCGTGGGTATGGAGGACCTGGGCGCTGACTGGCACCAAGAGGTCAAGGACTGCGTCAATCAGTACTCGGACAAGCGCACGAAGCTGTGGTCGTTCGAGGTCAAGCTGCTGATCAACCGATCCAACGTCCGAGAGTGCTTCTTCCAGTCCGTCTCGAACTCATCGTGGGCCAACTTTGGCTACATGGTGGCTGCCGAGATCGAGGGGCAGGACACCTTGAAGGAGCTGCGAATGCTGTTTGCGGCCCATGGCATCGGCCTGATCAAGCTCGATGTCGATAACCCGTCTGAAAGTCAGGTCCTGATTCCGGCCAGGGAGCGCGGCGAGATCGATTGGGACACTGCCAACCGGCTGGCGACCGAGAACAAGGACTTCCTGGAGTACGTGAAGCTGGTGAAGCAGTTCTACCAGACCGGTGAAGCGCGGCTGGCGGACTGGGACGTGCCGAAGGAAGCCGAGTAGGTGCCAGGCTATTCGAGGGATGCGATCACGGTGAGCCGCTGTTCGGCTCTGCTGAACCGGCCTTGCCAGACGTCTCGACCGTCAACGTGCAGACGCTGCAGCGTCAACTGAAAGCCGTCGCAGTTGCGCTCTTTCGCCGTCGCGAAGTCGCTGGTGTCGAACCTGGCTTCACGAACCAGCGTGGTTGCGATGGACATCATGGCGTGCTCAAACAGGTCGAGCAGGTTGGATTGTTCGTCCTCGTCGATGCCGTGAGAAACGGTGTCCTCGATCACGGCCTTTTTGAATCTGTTGGTCATTGGCATTTCTCCGTTGCGGGAATGACATGAACGCGCTGTTCGGCGGTAAAGCCAAGCTCTTCCGTACGGCTCGGGCTCAGGCGTTGCGAAGCAGCCAAGCGGCCTCAGCCTCCCGCCGTGTGACGAGTCCCGGCAGCACTTTCCCGCCGCCATAGACCCATCGGCGCAGTTCCTGCCCGGCCGCAGCCCAGTCGCGCTGATTGATCCGTCGCCGCAGCGTCGACGTCTGCAGCCGCCCAGCCCCGAGGTTGAAGGTGAAATCCACGATGGCCGCGAGCCGCCCTTCTGACTCGGTGGCCAACACCGGGCAGTAGCGCAGCGTGGCGGCGAGTGCCGTTTGCAGGTCGCGCGCCAGATAGACCTCCGCTTCCGCTTCAGTGATAGGCGGGTGGGTCGGCTCGCACAGATGGCCGTAACCAATCGTCCAGTAGCCCGCTGGGCAGATGTACGGGTGGGCACGGTCAGGATCGGCCTTTGGCACCCGGTGGAACCCCTCGAAGCGCTTGGCCAGCTCGATGGCCGTTTTCGACACCCCGGTCACGAGCGCACCCGGTCAAACACACGCCCGAGGAACCAGAAGTTCAACACCCCGGCCCACAGCGCCTGATCCGCTTCCGTCCAGGCGTGCAAGATGGCAGTGCCCCAGCCAGCGCCAGCGGTGACGGCGGCCGCGAACGCTGCTGTCTTGGCAGCGCAGTACAGCGCCATGAACCAGTAGGTGATCACCGGTCGCACACTGACCGACAACGCGTCGGCCCAGCGCACGCCGGTCTTTTCACCCTGGGTGCGGACGGCTTCGCGCAGCGCATCGACGGCACCGACGTTCCAGGCAGCTTCAGCACTCGCGCCGATTTCGGCCATCCGCTGCACGCCACGAATTTTCTCGAACTCCAGCGCCTTGTCCTGCATGGCAAGCTCGTGGCAGCGTTCGCCCTTGCGGTCAAGCCACTTGAGGATTTCGGGCGCGAGACGGAAGGCCCCGCCCAGGAGGCCACCGAGCAAGGTCTCGATCATTGGGGGCCTCCCATCAGCTTGAGTTTGATGGCGGCACCGACCAACAACGCGGCCAGGATGCCGGTGGTGGCCACCTTGACCGCCGTCTGCCACGCGGTGCGCCGAGCATCACGCCAGGCCTCCAGCAGGTCACGCAGCTCCCGGATGTCGTGGGCGGCGTGGCCGTTTTCCAGTCCCAGGTGGGCGAGGCAGCGCTCAGCACCACGCTCGGCGGCGCGGTCGAGCAGATCGTCGAAGTCCTCCTTGCGCAGCAGGAGCATGTTCTCGACGAGCGCGGGTTGTTGTTCAGGTTCGGTCATTTGCTTTCTCCAGAAATGCGAAACCCGCCCGATGCGTGAGCATCAAGGCGGGTCTCAGGGTTGAATCAGTGAATCAGCTTTGTTTCAGATCTCGATGATCTCCAGCGTGAGGCTGGGGGCGATGCCTTCGATGGCGTCGTCGCGCACGAACACCTTCTGGCCAATGGCCGCAAAGCCCCGCGCCTTGATTCGGCCACCACCGGGCAATGCGACCGTGACCACGCCGGAGCCGGCGTCGATCACGGTGCCCGCCTGCAGCGGCGGGTCGGGGATCAGTTGGCGAAATTGCTCGTAGAGGTTATGCATAGGCCTGCACTCCCAACGTCTGCCAGACCTCGGGCATCCCGGCTTCCACCTGGGTCGCGCGGACAAGGCCCAGCCGGGTGACGCTGCCGTCCTGGTACTCCACGAACGCACCGGGCTCGATGATCCCGGTCTCGGCGAGCACCGGAAGGCGCAGACTGACCTCGATCTGCTGACCGGTGTCGGCAAGCACGGCGATGCCGCGCTGCCGCGCGGCTGCGGCCTCGGTGATCAGCGGATCGACGACCATCGGCGCGAGCACATCCCCGGCAGTCCCCGCGCGGGTCACCTGCCCGAGGACGCCGACGTCCTGTCCCGAAACGAACACGCGGTTGTAGGCGGGCTTTTCCAGCCAGCGCAGCGATTCGCGGGCGACCGCATCGACGGGCAGCACGAAATCCGGCGTAACGGTGCTCCACTCCCACGGGGCCAAGGGGTAACGATGGCGCACGCGAATGGTCTGGGCCGATGGGTGCGGGATCAGGTATCCACCCACAGCGCCAGCGATGGCCGTCAACGCCTCGATCCACGTTCCCTGCTGCGCGAACGCACCGGCTGGCACGTTCCAGTCCGTCAGGCCCCAATCGACCGTCCAGCCCAGCGGGATGCCGTTGATCGTGAGCACGTCGTCCATCAATTGCCGAGCAGTGCGGCCCTCGGTGTTCGAGAACGTCATCACCGGCGCGTATGGCGCAGCCAGCACGGCGTTGTGGCCCCGACCGGAAATGCGGATGCTCGCGTCACCGAAGATGCGTTCGCGGCTGATGCTCTCTGCCAGCACGCGGAACGTAGTGCCGTTGACGCTGGCCGCGAGCTCGACCGGGCCACCTGCGTTTCCCGCAACCAGCGCCTCAGCTTTCGCAGGCAGCACCGCATCGAAGCCCCACGCCCATGACGAGGCATCGAGCGACAGCGAGAGATTGAACACCGGTACCGGCGCGCCATCGGACACGCGGTACAGGGTCACGTTGTTGATCACGAAATAGACCCTCCGAACAGGAACGACCACCGGCTCCCCATCGGGAGGCGGCGGGGTGATGTGGTTTTCACAAACGAACAGCAGGTGGCTATCCGCCGGTACCAGCGCCGCAAACAGCAGGTGTGCGCTCGGCGTGTAGCAAGGCTGCGGTGCGGGCGGCTCGGGGATCACCCAGATGCTGATTTCCGGCGGTGGCGGCACGGCGTCCTGATACCGGCCACGCCATCCCTTGAGTGACGGGCTGGCACTCTGAAAATCACTCCCCTGGCGCTGGGTGAGCAGCCGAGCAATCTGCCAAAAGCTCACCCGCCCTGCGCGCTTGGTGCGGTCACCGTCCTGATGTCGAAATCGCGTGGTATCCCGCAGCGGGCCAGCGTTCTGGAACAGGCCTTGCTGGGCCAGTTCAAGGTGCGTGCCGTCCTGATGGGCGAACCACGTCACATCGTGCAGACGAGTGGCTTGCTGCTGACCTGTGCGGCGCTGCTCCGGTGCGGTCGACAGCACCGGTGGCAACCTGTGCAAGATGCCTTGCGGCAGTGCCAAAGTGCGCCGCCAAGAGCTGCTCCAGCCTGCGGGCGTGGCAGCGGCGTCCTGCTGGCCCTGTGTCGAGCCATCTTCCGTCTGCGCGGCCACCTGCCAAGGGTGCTCGGTCTGGCCCACCGTCGGTCGCTGCGTGCGCGAGTAGTACCTGACCTCGCCGGAGAAAACGACGCCGGGCAGGCTCGCGCCAGACCCAGCTCCCACGTTCAACGGAACGCTGGGCCGTAAGACCAGCGAGCGCACCGTGAGCCCCGGCAATTCGGCAAGCAGTTCAGCCCGCGCCGGAGGAATGAACTTGATCGCAACAACCGGCAGCGGCAGCGTGGCCCGCACCGTCACATCGTCGCGTGGCGCGATGTAGTTGGCCCCGAACACCAAGTTGGCGTCGGTGGCAGCCGGTTGGTCGAACAGCAGATCGACCAGCGGTGGCCCGACCGCCACGCTGGCAGTGAGCGCAGGCAACGCGGCGACCAGGGTCACCTCGTTGAGAACGGCAGGCACGGCCTACCCCAGGATTGCAGACACCATCCGGGCATCGCCACCCAGATAGAGGTTGGTGCTGGCCAGCTTCACGTCACCGCTGCCATCGGTGCCGCTGCAGTCCAGATCCAGAGCGGTCACCTCATTTCCGTTGACCAGCCGCGCCCAGGTGGCAACCCCGGTGCTGGTGATCAAACCATCCTCCTGCTGCGTCAGCGTAAGCAGTCCGTCCGCAATCGTGCCTGCGGGTTTGGTCAGCCTGATCTCGACCAGCATCGCGCTCGCAGGCGTCGTCGCCGGGGTGGTGGGCCGCGTGCCGCCGTAGATGCGCAGACGCGCCGGGTTGCTGCCTGCATCCAGGAATGCCAGGGTGCCTGCCAGCCGCGCCTCGTTGTGTTCGACAGTGATGGCAACGGTCACGGCATCATCTCCGGGTGAAGGTTGTCCGCAATCACTGCGCGGTACATCTGCTTGTGGTCGTAGCTGACCACGGTGTATCTCTGGGATGGGTCGATCAGGTCGAACCGGTACGCACCGGTAGCGTCGCTCCAGGTTTCGGCCACTAGTCCACTGCATCATTGAAACAACACCCCGATTGTGGTTAAATGCAACACATGGGAAAAATGAATCTGACCGACGCCGAGCGAGACAAGCTGCTGACTGCCACGCGTAGCCGCACGGCGCGCGTGGCGGACGTGCGCAGGGCCAAGCTGATCCTCATGCTCGAAGAGGGTCAGTCGCGCGACACCATCATGCAAAGGCTCGAAT
>Ga0081606_1000620_pt1 | contig 13557 bp, 12 predicted proteins | sample EareggfetidaYelm_FD_71127 | JGI IMG/M metagenome (GOLD analysis project Ga0081606, IMG submission 71127) | Earthworm egg capsule microbial community from the University of Washington, USA - E. fetida Yelm (SPADES assembly) (version 2) | ecosystem: Host-associated > Annelida > Reproductive system... | reverse complement strand
CGATTCGGGATGTCTCCCTCACGGTTCATCCCGGCGAAGCAATCGGGGTTGTGGGTCGTAACGGGCAGGGAAAATCCACGCTGCTGAAGCTCGTTGCGGGTGTCCTGCTTGCGGATGCAGGACGGGTGCAGGTGACCGGGGGTGTCGCCCCGATTATTGAGATCACGGGTGGGTTCGTTGACGAGCTGAGTGTGCGTGACAACGTATATCTCACGGCCGGTTTGCACGGGATGTCTCGAGCAAATATTGACTCGAAGTTCAACGAGATCATCGCTTTCGCTGACATTGGTCGTTTCCTCGACACTCCGTACAAACACCTGTCCAGCGGTATGAAAGTGAGGATCGCGTTCGCGGTGATCTCACAGCTCGAGGAGCCTATTCTGCTCGTCGATGAGGTTCTTGCCGTCGGTGACGCCCAGTATCGCGAAAAGTGTTACAACCGGATCGAGGAACTCCTCGCCGGTGGCCGTACCCTGTTCTTTGTCTCACACAACGAGCACGACCTACAGCGATTTTGCACCCGGGGTCTGTACCTCGACGAGGGGCGTCTCGTGCTTGACGGTCCCATTGCCGCCGTTCTTGAGCGTTACCGGGCAGACCACGGTTTCTAAGTCTGACGGGTGGGCTCTGCTCACACGCTAATCCCGACGAGGGATTCGGGAGAGGGCAAGGATTGACCGAGGAGTGCTCGGAACTTTCAGCTCAATCACCGGAGCTGACCGGTAGTACGTCACGGTTCGGTGTTACCTCAACTGTGTCGAGGCGAGGGTCGTTGGAGAACTGGTGATACAGCCTTTGTTCGGCTGCGACGATGAACGAGTCGGGGTAGAGACGTCCGCCCCACGCGAATGTTCCGGCGTCATCCCAGCAGAACTCTGGTAGCTGCATACCCTCACGCAACTTCGTGGGATCAAACGTTCTGAGTGTGTAGTCTGAGTCCTCATTCCATCGGCTTCCGTGGCGTATCGCGTCTGCGTAGCCGATCCACCAAGCGCCGGTGAGCGTGAGGCCGTCGAGAGTCTCGCGCAGGGCGTTGGCCGTGTTGGCATCGACCATGCCCCCACACGGTTGCAGGGTGAGGGGGAGCTTTCCGCCCCGATCAGTGAACCGATTGCTCACTTCACTCCAGCACACGGAGCCGGTTAGTTCTTCGCCGCGGGGCAGTGCCTCGCTCCACCGGAATACTCCCGAGTCTGTCAGATGAGGAAGGAAAAATCGCAGCATCGGGATGTCACGGTGTGACGAGGCGATGAAGTCACGCGCCAAGCTGCGCTCATTCGACACGGAGCACCCAGGGGGTGGCATAGCGGTTCGCTCCTTACACGCGGGTGCTTATTGAAGACATGCCGCGAGTCTATCGGCGAGTCACGGTTCGCTCCTTACACGTGGGTGCTTATTGGGGTGGGGTCGCAGTGTGCTGGCCTGTCGCAAGGTGTCCCAGTCTAGCGCTGCACTGGGCGAGTTCAGTTGGGCAGAAATGTCCGTTGTCTGATCGCGTTGTGATTCCACGCCATTGCTTCCATCGCTTGACTAGGTTCCGGCCCCGGTATCGGTCTTGTTGTTGTGCACCGAAGTCGATCGGTCTTCCTGGTCGTTTCCGGCGATGTTTGATCTGATCATCACGCTCGGGGATAGTTGCCGCGATCCCGTGTTCACGCAGCCACGCCCACCTCGCTCTGGACGGGTACCCTGTATCACCTGTCATCGTTGCGGAATGACAGGAAAGATCAGGCGCGAAGGCGTCGACCCACCGGTGTGTACGGTCACGTCACCGCAGTACTCGGGAGCATCGCGATCCGGGTGAATGAACGGACCACATCCGGTCATTGTCACTGCGATCATGGTCTGAGTCGTGGCTTCTCCCGGGTAGGTGTAGTCGGATCCGCTGATATCGACCAGGAGGCGATATCCGGCCGGAATAATAATGGATGTCGGTAGCACCTCGATATCGAGTTCGTATACATCGCCGGGCGTTAGTGGTTCAGATCTATCGTGAGGGTGGAACGGGCGGTGTGGGGTGGTGCGGTTCAATTCCAGCGCGCGGTGCGAGGCGCGAAGCCAGCCTTGCGCGATGGGTGTGTGCGGGTCCAATGCACCATAGAAGACAACTTCTTCCCCCAGGGTATTAAGAAGGCGCACGGTGATAAAAATGTCTGCCTCAGTCGTCGTTGACGAGATGAAGAGCTTGGCAATTATCGGTCCGGTAAATTCTACCTCCGACTCAATGAGATGCTCGAAGACAAGTGACGATGTTTGAGCTTTATAGGTCGCTGACGCCGGTTCTGGAGCTTTATTTACGAGTTTGAGGGTTTCAGATTCCAGATAAAATTCAGTCCATGCCGTACGGGGTATAGGCCAATCGCTCTCGTGACGCTCAAAGAATCTGCCATCAGCGTGCCGAACCTGTAGCAAGACTGGCGGCTGAGTTTCCCAGCCGGTGTTCTCACCCTTCAAGAAGTATCCGAAGAATCGTTTTTGAAGATCGACACCATAGTTGGTATAGAACTCTGCCCAGTGTGGCCCGCCGTGCATTTCAAGCCACCGATTACCCCGGGGAAGGCTTTCCCAGCCGACGGTATTCCCGCGCAGATGAAGACCCTGGCCACCCCAGTTTCCGGCAGAGAGGACGGGTACGGTAATCTTTTCGGGCGATCCACTGCGCTCGGCATGAAAGTCGTCGTCGAACGGGTGGGCCGCAATAAGAGCACCGAGGTTGACTCGATTGGCTTCAAGCGCTGGGTCGCCGAAGTCTTTGTCACCGGATACCCAGCCGCCCGTGGCTCGGTTCGGGTAACCGCGAGAGCCAAGCCCGTGTTGGACCGCGCCGCACTGCTTTCGGTACCACCCGTCCCAGAACGTACAGGGGATGCCACCCTGGTAACTGCCATCACGGTAGAAATCGACCGATCCCTCCCAGGGGCAGATTGCCGCGAGGTGCGGTGGGTGGAGCGCTGCGACCTGCCACTGATTGATCGCATAATACGAAATACCGTTCAAGCCAACCTTCCCGTTACTCCACTCCTGCACTCCCGCCCACTCAATTGCCGTGTAATAGTCGCGCAGTTCACGGTGGGAGAAGCAGTTCAATACTCCCGGCGACATACCGCTGCCACGAGAATCGACTCTGACGCAAACGTAGCCATCGGGTACCCACTTTTCTGGATCGACGACCTCCCAGCTCTGATAGGCGTTTGAGCTCCCGTGAAGTGCATCAGGGAAGTTCTCCACCATGTTTTGCCAGGGTCCTGGATAACCGTCCTGCCAAGCCAGCCCCTTAGCGTAAGGTCCATAGGTCATGATGACTCCGAAACGGCCGGTACGGGCGGGGCGATAGACGTCGGCGCGAAGAACAGTCCCATCATCCATCTCGATCGGAACATCACGATCTACCGTCATGGTCATGATCATTCTCCTTGTGACAGGTTCCAGGGTGCCCATCGGCGACGGAGAGCCTGTACACCGGCTTGGATAAGCAAGCCCAGCACAACAAGGACTATGACCCCGACAAACGCATTGTTGTGATGGAACGAGCGGGCGTTCACAAGGATAAAGTTTCCAAGTCCCTGGACACTTGCGAGAAACTCAACCGCCACAGCCGCAACAACGGCGCGACCGATAGCCACCGAGACACCGGACATGACAGAGGGTAGGGCACCCGGCATGTAGAGGTCGATGAATAACCGGTGGCGAGGAACCCGAAGAACAAAAGCGGCATCTCGCCACTCAGTGGGGATGCGACGAGCACCGTCTGCAGTGCTGGCGATACACGGCAGTAGCGCCGCAAAAATGATCAGAGCCAATCTGGCCGTCGGGGAATAACCGAGCCAGATCGTCACAAGTGGCACGAGCGCTAATAACGGCATTGCGTACAAACCCGACACATATGGTGCCGTGAGCGCACGGATCCAGCGAACTCTGCCAATGACCAGACCAAGGACGGTGCCGATAACACAAGCAATGACAAGCCCTTCGATAACCGCGAATGCCGTGTCAACGGTCGCTGACCAAAAAGCGGCCGAGGTGAGGACAGTTGGTAACGAGTTTAGGATTCCGAACGGCGTTGGTACCAGCCCGGAGGAATCTCGTAACGATACGAGCTGCCAGAGAATCAGGAGTGCTATGCCGCTTGTGACAGGGAGAATACGGTACCGATGGCCTGCCCGCTGGTTCGAAGTGGCCCGAGGTGCTAGCGCTGTCACGATCTGACCGTTCACTCCTCTGCCTCGGTTCGCCAGGAGTCGAAAATTCTTTCGAGTAGAGCTCCTGCTCCCATCAGGATGACGGCAACAACAGCGATGAACACGGTGAGAGCCAGCACGGTAGATGTGTCGAACCGCGAGCTAGCTGAGAGCATCAACCCCCCGATACCACTGGCGTTAAGGAAGAATTCGGCTACCAGTGTGCCGACAAGAGCCATCGCAATTCCCTGCCGAATTCCGCTCATCGCGTAGGGGATCGTGTGCGGGATAAGCACGTCGCGCCAGATCCGTGCTTCGGAAGAACGAAAAATGTGGGCCGCGTCAAGAAGCGCGGCGGGTACGTGACGCGCGCCTCCCATCGTGTTAATCAGAACCGGGAAAACCGCGCTTGCGAACACAACAAAAACCTTTGCGCTAAAACCAAAACCCATGACGATGAGCACAATGGGTGCAACGGCCACGATGGGAACTGACTGCAGGGCGAACACAAGCCACGTGGTCGCATCGCTGAGAATGCGAACGCGTGTTACCAGAATGCCGTAGCCAACCCCGACCACGATCGCGGCAGCAAGACCCGCCAGGAAAATTCCGCCGGATTGTGCTACTGCCGTTGAGAGCGCGCCCGAAGAGATCAGAGCAACACATGCCTGCCAACTGCGCCAGGGAGTGGAGAGCAGCACGGGCTGGTTCGTTCCTGCGATCGTCCACAACACGAGCCCGACTCCAAGCCCGATCACGCCATACACGGTCGTTGACCAGAAACCGGAGGAGTGACGCCTCCGGTTTCTAATCAGCGCGGTGACCGAGGTTGTCACTTCGTGGTGGTGGTGTAGAGAGATGGGTCTACGAGTTGCTCGTAGGTTGGTGCGTTAGCAGCAGTGACGTTGCCAGCGGCAACCTCCCCCTTGACTGTCGCTTCGATTCGGTCGCGGGAGAGCCCGGGACTGCCGGTCGGCCAGAACTCGATCGCAAGGAAGTCAGCGAGTGCGGGCCGGGTGATCGACACTGCTCGGGTGGTCATCTCTGAGGCGACCTGGGCGACTTTGTCGGCATTGGCGGGATTGACGATGAAATCAATCGCCTTTTTTGTCGCTCGTACGACCTTGAGCCAGTTTTCGTGGGCGGTCGGATCGGTGAGCTGTTTCCGGGTAGTGACAATGAGGGTGTAGTGCGACAGCGGGGCCACTGAAGCCAGGGTCATGACTGTGTTAGCTGTGACTTTTGACTTCACCGCCGCGAGTTCGTCTGGGTGAAGCACCGCCTGCTTAACCTGTCCGGCGACAAGAGCATCCACGGTCTGGGGGCCACCGACGGCGACCGTTGAAACATCATTTGGCCCAAGACCGCACGATGCCAACATTGCGGTAAGGGCAAGGGCCTTTGGCGCCCCCGCAGCATCAATGGCAATTGTGTGCCCGGCAAGCTGCTTACACGAGGTCATCGATCCATCGGTGCTGCCGATGAGGTATGAGGGGTGTTCGAATCCATAAACGCCGACCACATCGCCGCCGTTGGCCCGTAGGGCGATGGCACCGGGCGTGGCTACCATCCCACCCACAATTTCGCCACTCTGGACCGCACGACCAACATCGGCACCGGTAGTAAACGGTCGGAGCGTGACATCAAGACCTTCATTCGTAAAGAATCCTTCAGCCTTTGCCACGTACAGAACCGCGTTGACGAAGACGGGAGGTTGACCGGGTACACCGATAGTGAGAGAAATGGTGTTGGTGGCTCCGTTCGTGGCAGTGCCCGTTGTGGTGGAGCATCCGCCAAGGGTGACGGCGAGTGTGGCAACGGTGCCGAACGAGACGACCTTAGAAATCTTGCGCATAATTCCTCTTCTCTTTGTTCACTGTGCTGTTCTCGATGTCTCGTCGCGGGCCATGACGAGATCCCAGACGTGCTCTCGGAGTTCCGCAAATTCGGGTGTGGACATCACGGTGCGGTCGCGACGATCCGGGAGGTTTACCGGGACCAATTCGATGACAGAGCTTGGTTGTCCTCGAAGTACTGCGACCCGATTCCCGAACAGCACTGCTTCCTCGATTGAGTGGGTGACAAACAGGGTGGTCACAGTCCCGGCAGACCAGAGGTTGAGCAGTTCGAACTGAAGTACCTCGCGAGTCTGAGCGTCCAGGGCACCGAACGGTTCGTCCATGAGGAGGACGCGAGGATCGACGGCAAGAGCACGAGCGAGGCCGGTGCGCTGTTGCATACCCCCGGAAAGCTGGTGTGGATAGCTGTGCTCGAAGCCGATGAGGCCAACCATCGAAATAAGACGAGCCACTTGCTCCCTAACCTGGGTCTTCGCTACGCCCTGGACAACGAGTGGATAAGCGATGTTTGATTCGACGGTTTTCCACGGAAACAGTCCGAAATGCTGGAAGACCATCGACACACCCGCAGGTGCTGACCCAGCTACGGCTGTGCCACCGACGCGCACCACCCCGCTGCCAGGAGTATTAAGTCCGGCAATTGCGCGTAGAAGTGTAGTTTTTCCGCATCCGGATGGCCCCACAATGGACAGCACCTCTCCGGGAGCTATCGTCAACGTGATGTCGTGAGTGACACGACGTTCGCCGTAATACATTGATACCGCGTCAAGCTCGACGCTCACACCGTGTGTGCTCGGCTCGGTCACATCCACCTCCCAGGCTGCACTGCCTCTGTTTCTGCAAACATATCGGCTTGATGCCTAATCGTCAAGCCACATACTCTACAGCGCAAAAAATGCATTATTATTCACTTTGCGCGCGACGCCAGAATTTATGCAAAGATTCTTAGGGGAGGTCACCGTGCGGGACACGCCGCGCGGGCCAGGGGAGGAGAGCGATGGAAGGCCGTCGAACGCGCGGTGACGGAGGCCCAGCTGTCAAGGCAACCAAGCGTGACCGGATAGTTGCCGAACTCCGTCGTATGATCCAGGCGGGTGAGATACCGCGCGGCGCGCGAGTGCAACAGGATGCACTGGCAGAGCTGTTTGCGACGAGTATCACCCCGGTTCGGGAGGCGCTTCGACTGCTTGAGGCAGAAGGTCTGCTTGTTGGTGAGCCCCATCGTGGGGTACGGGTCGCGGATGCCGATGCTGACGCGATAAAGGCGATTTACCTGCAGCGGAGACTGTTGGAACCATACGCGATGAAGCGTGCCGTGCGGCGGCTCTCACCTCGCGATCTTGACCAGGCAGTCCGTCTCCTTGACACCATGGAGTCGCTGCATCGTTCGGGCAACGACAAGCTCGTGCCGACCAGTAACCGTGAATTTCACTTTCTCTTTTACGATCACTGCGGCAACGATGGTCTTCGCGCCCAAATCGACCTACTCTGGCAACAGTGGCCGTGGGACCTACTGGGAGTGATCGGGGATCGCGCGTCATCAGCGCCAGCCGAGCACCGCGAGATTCTCAAGGCAGCCCGAGCCGGTGACGCCGACCGGGTCGCCGCCGCAACCGAGGCGCATCTTGTCGGTAGTTACCTCGACTTAGCTAGCCACCTCTCGGGGGTAGCTCAGACAGCCGACCCGTTCGAGATTGATGTCGATTGAAATATGAATTAGCGGTTGCCCGTGCCGTTGAGCTCTGCCAAAATTTCCGCTGTGTGTTCGCCGATGGCTGGAACTCGTTGGCAGGCAGCCGCCGAAGGGTCTAACAGAAACGGTGACCTGACGACAAGGATCTCGTCGCCGCCAGCTGTCTGAGCATTCTCCCACCGTGACCGCGCCGAAGCCTGCGGATGATCAATGACAGCCGACACGGAATTGAGGGCGCCGTACGGGACATCCGCGGTCTCTAGGCGGTTGATGAGCGATGTGGTCGGCAGTGAGCCGATCGCATCGGTCACCGCTTGCTCAACCTCCGCGCGGTGGGCGAGGCGTCCGGAGTTTGTTAAAAGTTCGGTGCGGTGCGCAAGATCACACCGATCTAGCACGAGGGTGCACAGTCGCTGCCATTGACCATCGTTTTGTACCGCGATTTGCACTTCAGCGCCATCAGCGCTCGCGTACGGTCCGTACGGTGTTATTGACGCGTGTCCGCGTCCGGCGGGAGGAGGTGTGGTTCCCACATACCTTGTGGTCAGCAGTAGCGGACTCATCCACTCGAGCAGCACATCAAACATGGCGATGTCGATACGCTGTCCGAGACCCGTGCGATGCCGTTCGACCAGAGCGGCATTAATAGCCGCGAGCGCGTAGGTGCCACCGGCAAGATCGGCGAGAGACACCCCGGGTCGTGCTTTCTGCTCGGGTGTTCCGGTGGCGGCAATGACTCCTGCCTCTCCTTGAACCAAGAGATCGAATGCCTTTCTGTGAGCGTACGGCCCCGAGGTTCCGTACCCGGAGATGTGGCAGCGAACGAGCGCTGGGTATCCGTTCATCTCCTCGTCTGGCAGGATGCGTTCGAGCGCACCCGGAGCGAGATTGCTCACGAGCACATCGGCGGTGTGCAGGAGACGGCGGAGGATCGTGATGCCGCTATCGGACTTTAGATCCAAGACTATGCTGCGCTTACCTCGATTTAGCCAGACGAAGTGACTGGACTCACCCTTGACAAAATCGTCGTAAGAACGAGAGAAATCTCCGCCCTCAGGGCGTTCAATTTTGATGACGTCGGCACCGAGGTCAGCCAGGTGTCGAGTGCACAGCGGAGCGGCAACGGCCTGTTCGATTGCAATGACGCGGATACCTCTGAGACTCTCGTGCATCACCCGCGACCAAAGTTCAAGACGGTGCCGACCGCGGGTTGGACGTAGTGCGGATCATCAACCAGGTGAGCGTGGGTTCTGACTCCGCTGCAGTGCATTGGCATGATCGTTTCCACCTCGAGCTCGCGTAATGCTGTGATCGTCAACGCCACATTTTCAGAGGGGGTGGTTGGGAACCCCAGGTGGAAACTGCCCATAACAGCTCGAATCGGTCGCTCACCGTAGATATCGCGTGCCTGGTGCAGGGTATTTATTACTCCGGCGTGGGCACAACCGGTAAGCACGATGAGTCCTACATCTCGGACATCGATGACGAGACCGATCTCATCCATGACCTCATCGCGGCGTAACGTGCCGTCTTGCGCAATCTGGTACAGGCCGGGGTTACCGGGTACGAACGGGGGTGGGTTCTCGAAACTGGTTCGACGCGGGATCTCGCCCGTGGTGTGAACACCCCAGCCCAGGTCGAGCGGATCCTGTGAAAGCACGGGAATCCCACCCGAACGATCAACCGCTTCGAGGCTGAAGTCCGAGTTGTAAACCGAGGACATCCGTCCGTCCGCCATCAGTGCGTAGCGAGGCAACTCTGCGTCGTGATGGGTTGCAACGGGAATGCGCCGTTCGGCCAAACCAAGAAATGAGTGGATGCCACCAAAATGATCGGGATGCCCGTGGCTGATCGCAAGATGGTCGATAAGTCTTGGATTAATGCCGAGGACGGATAGGTTGTGCGTCAGCACTCGACCGGTGAGGCCAACGTCGAAGAGTATGCGAGTGCTGTGGCGGCCGCGACGGGCTTCGACCAGGAAGCTAATGCCGTTTTCAGCCTGCGGCGGTATCAGTTTGCGATCAAAGTGTTCCATCAAGCCATAGCGTGTGATGCAGTGATCATCACTACCGACCGGGCTGGCTTGATCGGCGAGCAGCATGTCAATTTGGTTCTCCACCACGACCGTGATGGTGACACCGTCTGCTTGAAACATCCAGACCTCCATGTCCGAGTCACCTGACGCTACAGTCACTGTACATTCATTTACAAATAATGCATAATATACCGGTGGCGTCACACAAACCGTGGGAGGACTGTGGTATCCAACGCGAAGAGTGGGGCATCAGCAGCGCACATGTACGTTCCTGCGACCGCTGAGCGCCTTATCGTCAGTGCCGGTCGATGTGTGGTCAGGACTGTGATTCTTGACCTTGAAGATTCGGTGGCACCGGAACGCAAGGAAGAGGCGAGGGGCACGGCCGCAGGGGTACTTACTCTCATGTCGAGAACCCACCGTGTGTGGGTTCGCATCAACAGCGCCGAATGTGGTCAACGGGACTTGGATCGCCTATTGCCGCTGAATCTCGCCGAGGGCTTTTGGATCCCGAAGGCGGAACCGGGACAAGAACTGGATGATTCCGCGGAGCGAATACAAGATGCCGGCGCTGGTCTCGGACTGCTGATAGAAAGCGCCAAGGGTGTGCACAACCTTTCCGACATACTCGACAGGCACCAAGACCGAGGCCACGGGGTGTGGCTCCAACTTGGCGAGGTTGACCTGCGTGCCGACCTTGGAATGGCGGAAGGAAGCTCCGACACCGACCGCGACCTCGACTCGGTTCGAATGAGCATCGTCGTTGCCGGTGTCACTTTCGGGGTTCGTGACATCGTCGCGCCGGTGATGACGCAGTTTACCGATCCTGCACTGGTGAAATATTCTTCTCAACACCTTGCTGCGCTGGGATTCACGTCGCGAGCGTGCATCCACCCCGCGCAGATCGACCCCATAGATCAGTCGTTCCTGCCAACCGCTGACGAGCTTGACAGCGCCCGACGGAGGCTCGAAGCGCTCGAAGCTGCAGAAGCCTCGGGCGTGGGTAGCTATCTTGATAACGACGGCAGCATGGCCGATACTGCGACCGTCCGGCGTGCACGGCGACTCCTGGACGGTTAGTTGCGGAGCACCCGCGAGGACGCGGTTACAGTCGAGGGCCGGGATGCCGCGGCGTCCGGTCATCCGGAGCACCCGCGAGGACGCGGTTACAGTTCCCCGGTCAGGCCACGAGTTTTCGAGTGACCAGGTCGAGGAATCGGCCGAAGTCCAGCTCGGTGGTGATGGTGATAAGAGGAAGTTCGGTCCACCGGTGGTGGTGTCGCCGATCAACCACGGTCATCCCTCTGGTGAGCTGATCATTGATCGAAATATCGCAGTGAACCTGTGTGGTCTTAACGAGTGAAGCGTCCACTGCCGCGGCTACCGCCACGCTGTCAATCAGTGAGCAGTACGACTGATAGCCGCGTCTGTTGACAAAATCGACCACCCGCACCGCCAGCATTGCTTCCGGTTTCTTCGAGGCGCGCAGGATCTGTAGGTGTTCGGGCCCGAAGTTGATGCCGGGATGGGTCGCGACATCGAGTCCAACCGCCAGGAGGTTAAACCCCGCGTGGAATATGGCGTGGGCCGACTCCGGGTCAACAAAGATGTTCCACTCGCTGACCGGATTGTCACCGGTTGCCTGCGTCCAGGCATACGGGGTCTCTCCGAAGGACCCTCCGACGATGACGAGTTCGGTTATCTTCGTCGGGAGCTCTGGGTCAAGGCGGAGTGCTTCGGCAATATTGGTGAGCGGACCCAAGGCGCACACAGTGATGTTGCCAGCGTATTTTCTGACGGTGTCCACGATGAGCTGTGCTGCTGACCGGCTGTCGAGGGGGCGTATCGAGTCCGGAAGGTTCGACTCTGCGAGCCCGTCCGAGCCGTGCGAGAAAGGATCCGACGGATACAACCCGCTTGAGGGAACCAACGGCCCCTGCGCGACGGGGATATCTGGCGCATCGAGCATATCGAGGATCCGTAGTGCATTCGCTGCCGTGCGGTCAGCGGTGAGGTTCCCGGTCACAGCCGTGATGGCCCGCACGCTGATCTCCTCTGATTTGACGGCCAGCGAGATCGCAAGTGCGTCATCCATGCCCGGGTCGGTGTCAATGAGGACGTTCTTCATGCTTGCTCCTTCGTTCGCAGGACAGTCGCAATTCTCGAGTGCCGATGACCAGGGGTATGGTAAGCATAACAATAAGAGGATTATGGGCGGGAAGGAGCCATGTGGGTTACACGGCAATCCTTTCGCATATCGTGATCGACGAGATTTATGCTGCTGGAGCACTTCGTGCGGTGTCCGAGGTCGGCGGAGCGGGAGCATACGCAGCCATCGGTGCGAGCCTTGCGGGTAGGGCCTGGGGCAGTGCCCTGGTGTCGGGAGTTGGCAGCGAAGATCAGGTCGCTCTTTCGCGGTGGTGCGCTCACAGGCAGATCGACTCGTCTGGCCTGTTCGTAGCTTCCGAACACAGTCCACGAACTCGCATTGAGTACTACGTAGACGGTGAGCGGGACGAGACGCCGGTGTTCGGACTCGAGCATTTCGATGCCCACACTCCGCTCCCGGAACATATTCCGTTTGCACCGACTGATCTGCGCGGGACGTATCTTTTTCATGCGCACGAATCTGAATACTGGTCGAAGATTTCCGACTTCCGCCCTCGTTCCACATCGCCCATCCTGTGGGAACTATCGAGAGACTCGTGCCGTCCGATGCTGCTGGGCACGGTGGTGGAGCGTGCCCAGCTCGTCGATGTTGTGTCAATAAATCGCACCGAGGCTTTTGCGCTGCTGGCTACTTCTACGGTGGAGGAGACAATTCACAGGCTCAGAGACTTCAGCGCAACGGTTCTCCTTCGCCTCGGGCATGAAGGTTCGGTGATCGTTGACGGCACGTACTCTGTTGCTATTCCGCCGGTGAAGGTGCGCGTCGTTGATCCGACCGGAGGGGGCAACAGTTACTCGGGCGCGTTCATTGCCGCATTTGCAGTTTCCGGAAACCTCGCCGACGCCGGTCGACGGGCCGCCGCCTCGGCCGGGCTCGTCATCTCACAGCAGGGGGCACCGCTTGTGAGTGACACCGAACGCGACTGGGTGGAAGAGTCTGCGGGCAGGCTTACCCTCCGCACGATCTGATGATAAGCAGCGGGAGGTTGCTGCGGACTGCGTTTGAGAGTTGGGCTGAGAGCGCCGTGACGGTTCTCGGAGCCGGCAGGGGGCACAAGTCTGGGTTGCACCGTTGACACAAAGGTCTCAAAGTTATAGCGTCAGTACAACCATCCCAATGATGTGCAGGATTGCGTCTCATTGATCCGAGAGTAGGAGCTTCACAAAATGACACGAAAGAGGAATATCACCGCTGCTATCGGCATCGCTGCGGCAGTCGCTATCACGATGGCGGGATGTGTCGGAGACAGCAGTTCCGGCGGCCGTCAAACCCTGCAGCTGTGGTTCTGGGGTGCGCCACCTCAGCAACAGGAGACGATGCAAAAGGTTCTCGTCGACGGGTTCAACGCGTCTCAGAGCAGGTACACCCTGCAGGTAACCTTCAACAACGCAGTAGACAAGAACGTGCAGGTCGCCCTCAGCGCGGGCAAAGGACCGGACATCGTTTACGGGTCTGGGCCAGCCTTTTCTGCCCAGTATGCCGTGCAGGACAAGCTCGCAGACATGACTCCCTACGCGAAAAAGTACGGATGGGAAGATCGCATCCTGACTCCGATGTACCAGTCCGGGACGGTAGACGGCAAGCTCTACTCCCTCCCCAACTCCATCCAAAACACCCGACTT
>Ga0081606_1000619_pt1 | contig 13560 bp, 10 predicted proteins | sample EareggfetidaYelm_FD_71127 | JGI IMG/M metagenome (GOLD analysis project Ga0081606, IMG submission 71127) | Earthworm egg capsule microbial community from the University of Washington, USA - E. fetida Yelm (SPADES assembly) (version 2) | ecosystem: Host-associated > Annelida > Reproductive system... | reverse complement strand
CGCCTTACACCAGTGCTCAAAACGGAACTTATTCCCTCCGTACGACTTATTCCCCAAGGTGTACCACAACCGCCGATATTGATTTCGAATTCGCACCGCAACTTACAACTGCACAGACGACTTATACCTATTGTGACTCTGATGCCCTACAAGATGGAATTTCAACTATTACCCTGAGTGCTATTGTTCCTACTCTTTTTACAAATTTGCCTTCCAGATATCAGGTTAGCTTTTACAACAGTCCGTCAAGCACAACAGCTTTGCCTAATTCTTTTCAGAACACTACCCCATTTCAGCAGATTATTTACGCCAAAATTGACAACAGCAATTGTTATGCTTCATTTCCGGTTACGATTAATATCAATGCGTTTACCAATGTAATTTTGAATGAAACTGTCGCAATCTGTAACAATACTGCAACAACATTAACGGCGGATGCAGGATATCGATCTTATACTTGGAGTACCGGAGAAACCACACAATCCATTCAGATTAATACTCCCGGCACTTATACCGTTACCATTGAAAATGCCGACGGCTGTACAAAAGTGAAAACCTTTACCGTTACAGGTTCAGCAACTCCGATTATCGATACGGTGTTGGTTTATGATATTAATGATACTAATTCAGCCGTAATTACGATTGTTAATCCGGGTTCTTATGAATATTCGATTGACGGTTTTAATTTTCAGCCTAACCCTACATTTACCAATTTAAACGGTTTGGTTTATACGGCTTATGTAAGGGATATTTATGGCTGCGGAAGCGATTCCCAAGAATTTTATCTGATAAAAATCCCGAAATATTTCACCCCAAACGGCGATGGTTATAACGATTACTGGAACTTAAAAGGAATCTATCCTACTTCATCCAACCGAAATTCATTGATCTCCATTTTTGACCGATTTGGAAAACTGATGAAGCAGATTAATCCGGTAAGCGCCGGCTGGGACGGAACGTACAACGGAAAATTAATGCCTGCGGATGATTATTGGTTTGTAATCGAATTAACCGACGGACGTACTGCCAAAGGTCATTTCGCCTTAAAACGATGATTTATGAAACATTTCCAAATAGCCTTTTTTATATTGACTGGAATCATGGCCAAGGCTCAGGAAATTAAAGTCAGTTCCGGAAAAATTCAACGTCTGGAAGGTTTTTTGTCGGAATATGTGGATGGCCGAAATGTAGATATTTGGTTGCCTGACGGTTATCCATCAGGAGAAAAATATTCGGTTCTTTACATGAACGACGGACAGTCTTTATTCGATCCGTCCACAACCTGGAACCAACAGGCCTGGAGCATAGACAAAGCAGCAGGAAAATTAATATCGGAAAACAAAACCCAAAAATTCATTATAGTCGGAATCTGGAATAATGGTGCGAAACGCCATTCCGAATATTTTCCGCAGAAACCTTTTGAATCGTTGCCTCAGAAAACCCAGGATTCGCTTTTTGCTATCGGGAAAGATCAGAAACAGCCTTTGTTTGTGGACAAAATCAATTCAGACAATTACCTTAAGTTTTTGGTTAACGAATTGAAACCTTTTATTGACAAAACCTTTTCTGTCAGGACAGATGCCGAACATACATTTATTGGTGGTTCGAGCATGGGCGGATTGATTTCATTGTATGCGATTTGTGAATATCCGGCTGTTTTCGGGGGTGCTGCCTGCCTTTCTACTCATTGGCCCGGAATATTTGTGGTGGAGAATAATCCGATCCCGGAGGCGTTTTTTAATTATATGAAGATGCATTTGCCTTATCCGAAGAACCATAAAATCTATTTTGACTGTGGCGATCAGGCACTAGATGCATTATATCCGCCGTTGCAGAAAAAAGCGGATTTGATAATGAAAGAAAAAGGATTTACTGCCCAAAACTTTATCTCGAAATTATTTCCCGGAAAAGACCATTCTGAAAATACGTGGGCTGAGAGAGTGAATATTCCTTTAGAGTTCCTGTTGAAGAAATAGGCCTAGCCCCGATTATTTGAAATTAAAAGGAATTTGAGATTAAGAGGAGAATGTCCAGTGGACATTTGGTTTTCAACAGTGGGCTTCAGGTATTTTTGTTTTAGCAAAACCATTGTAGTTTTATTGCAGCCAAGCCCTAGCCCGGATTGTATTGGAAATCCTTTTTGTTTTTACAAAAAGATTGTAGCGGAAAGCCGGAAACAGCTCCTAAAAATCAAGATAAATCAAAAACAAAAAACCCTCTCATTGCTGAAAGGGTTTCTTTTTTATTGAAAACTGAATTATATCTTATTACGTTTCCTGTCGTTTTCGTTTAGATAGATTTTTCTTAAACGGATAGATTTTGGCGTAACCTCTACATATTCATCTTTTTGAATGTATTCTAAAGCTTCTTCCAGAGAGAAAATGATTGGCGGGATAATCCTTGCTTTTTCATCATTTCCTGAGGAACGAACGTTGGATTGTTTCTTCTCTTTAGTTACGTTTACAGACATATCATCACCACGGGAGTTTTCTCCAATAACCTGACCTTCGTAAATTTCTGCATTGGGTTCAACGAAGAATTTACCACGATCCTGTAATTTATCGATAGAATAAGGAATCGCTTTACCTTTTTCCATAGAGATTAATGAACCTTTGTTACGTCCGGCAATTTCTCCTTTGTAAGGCTCATATCCAATGAAACGGTGTGCCATGATAGCCTCACCAGCTGTAGCGGTAAGCAATTGGTTACGCAATCCAATAATTCCACGGGATGGAATATTAAATTTGATAATCATACGTTCCCCTTTAGTTTCCATAGAAAGCATTTCTCCTTTTCTAAGAGTAACGAACTCTACCGCTCTACCTGAAAGTGTTTCTGGCAAATCGATTGTTAATTCTTCAATTGGCTCACATTTTTGACCATCAATTTCCTTGATAATAACCTGTGGCTGACCAATTTGTAATTCGTAACCTTCTCTTCTCATGGTTTCAATAAGAACAGATAAGTGCAGTACTCCACGACCAAAAACCATGAATTTATCTGCAGAATCAGTTTCACCTAACTTCATGGCTAAGTTTTTCTCTAATTCTTTAGTCAGTCTGTCTCTGATGTGACGTGATGTTACGAACTTACCTTCTTTACCAAAGAATGGTGAATCGTTGATGGTAAACAACATACTCATTGTTGGCTCATCAATAGCAATAGAGGCTAAACCTTCTGGATTTTCGTTATCAGCGATGGTATCTCCAATTTCAAAACCTTCAACACCAACAATAGCACAAATATCTCCAGCAATAACTTCAGTTACTTTTTTACGTCCAAGACCTTCAAAAGTATGTAATTCCTTTATTCTTGATTTTATTACAGTACCATCTCTTTTTACTAATGAGATTGGCATTCCTTCTTTTAAAACGCCTCTTTCAAGACGACCAATAGCGATACGGCCTGTAAAAGCTGAAAAGTCTAATGAGGTAATCAACATTTGAGGAGTTCCTTCAGAAACTTTTGGAGCCGGAACGTGTTCTACCACCATATCTAATAATGCTTCTACATTATCAGTTACGTTTTCCCAGTGATCTGACATCCAGTTATTTTTAGCTGAACCGTAAACCGTTGGAAAATCAAGTTGCCATTCTTCTGCTCCTAATTCAAACATCAAATCGAAAACTTTTTCATGTACTTCTTCCGGAGTACAGTTTTCTTTATCTACTTTGTTGATAACCACACAGGGTTTCAAACCTAAGTCGATTGCTTTTTGCAACACGAAACGCGTTTGTGGCATTGGGCCTTCAAAAGCATCCACCAACAGGCAAACCCCGTCAGCCATGTTCAAGACTCTTTCTACTTCTCCACCAAAATCGGCGTGACCAGGAGTATCGATAATATTGATTTTTGTACCTTTATATACAACGGAAACGTTTTTAGAAGTAATTGTAATTCCTCTTTCACGCTCCAAATCATTATTGTCAAGAATTAAATCACCGGTGTTTTCGTTTTCACGAAATAACTGACAGTGATACATAATTTTGTCAACCAATGTTGTCTTACCGTGGTCAACGTGAGCAATAATCGCAATGTTTCTAATAGATTCCATCTGTGTTTTTTTGAAGGTGCAAAAGTACACTTTATTTTTTAATAAAAGACGGAATATTTTAATGTTTAAATTTTGATAACAATTAAATCAAAAGAACACTTTTTCATTTTTTTTGATTTAAAATAATGCTAATTAATTTTCGTTTGTGTAAATTTGGAACAATGAAAAATAATTCCAATAAAATTACATTAATCTATGTACTTATATTAATGTTTGTGGCAATACTTGGCCACGAATTATTTTCGAATTACCTTCTTGGCTATAGATACCTCAAAGAATTCCTCTTTATTATTTTTTCGGCACTACTCCTAAAGATTATTTTATACCAAAATGAAATGAGGAACAAGTCTGTTTTTGAGAAATTACAGCTTACCAATATTGAAATAAAAGAATCCAACGAGCGGTATGACATTGTTGCCAAGGCGACGAGCGATACCATTTGGGACTGGAAGATGGAAGACGACAGCTTTATATGGAATAAAGGAATACAAGGAGTTTTTGGATATAAAAAAGAAGATATCGGAAAGACATCTAAATGGTGGTTTGACCGGATTCATCCGGAAGACAGCTTAAAAATGTCGGTTAAACTCTACTCCTTCCTTGAACAAAAAACAGAAAAATGGCAGGACGAATACCGTTTCCAATGTGCAGACGGAAGCTATAAATATGTTTTCGACAGGGGTTTTCTGGTGAAAGATACTGACGGGAAATCGGTCAGGATGATTGGAGCCATTCAGGATGTTACCAAACAAAAGGAAGAGGAACAGCGACTACGATTGCTGGAAACCGTGATTACACAATCTAAAGATGCCGTTATGATTACGGACATCGACACTTCTGAAAATGAAATCCCGAATATCATCTTCGTCAATTCAGCTTTTACCGATATGACCGGATATTCTTCAAAAGACGTTATCGGCAAATCACCGGCGATGTTCTTTGGAAAAAAATCGGATATTTTAGAATACGACAAACTTAAAACAGCCGTTCAGGAATACAAAGAGGTTTTTATTGAAACCATCAGCTACAAAAAGAACGGAAAGGAGTTTTGGGTAAACTTTTCGATGATCCCTGTTACCAATAAGGATGGGGAACATTCGCATTGGGTTTCCATACAGCGAGATGTTACGGAAGAGAAGGAAAAAGTAAAGGAAAGGGAACAGCTTATCAGGGAACTTACCCAGAATAATAAGGATTTAAAACAGTTCTCTTACATCACATCACATAATCTTCGCGCACCATTATCCAATCTGACAGGATTACTGAACCTTATTGACGATATCGAAATCGAAGATCCGGAACTGAAGGAAATCATCAACGGATTCCAGAAATCGACTCATTTACTGAACGAAACCATCAACGATTTGGTAAAAGTGATTATCATTAAAGACAATCCGTCGATCCAAAAAGAAAAAGTATTGATTAAGGAAGTGTTTGAAAACGTCTTTAATCAGTTGAGTTTCCTAATAAGCGTCCACAAACCGATTTTGAAAATTGATTTGGAAGATGTGTCGATTTTAGAGATAAATAAGTCGTATTTAGAAAGTATTTTTTTAAATTTACTGACGAATGCTATTAAGTACCGGGCACCAATCAGACAATTGAAAGTCACTATTGCTACTAAAGTAGAAGATGACAACCTGATTATCACTTTCAAGGACAACGGAATCGGAATTGATTTAGACAAAAACAAGGATAAAATATTTGGCCTTTACCAGCGTTTCCACAATTATCCGGACAGTAAAGGATTAGGGCTTTATTTGGTAAAATCCCAGGTAGAAAGCATGAACGGAACCATTGCAGTTTCGAGTGTTGTTGGAAAAGGAACCACATTTACAATAACTTTTAAGTACAATTAAAGCGAATGCTAGATAAAATACTCTGCGTAGATGACGATCCGATTACACTCATGCTTTGCAAAAAAGTGGTTGAGAAGGTTGAGTTTGCCAAAGAAATAATCATCGCAAACAACGGAGAGGAAGCTATCAACTATTTTGACGCATTGTTTGAAGAACAACAAAACAATGATAGTATCGCTTACCCTAAACTGGTATTGCTGGATTTAAACATGCCGGTAATGGACGGCTGGGAATTTTTGGAAACCTATATCAGCAAAAATTACCACAACATATTTGATTCTACCCGATTCATTGTGCTTTCCTCTTCTATAGATCCGTATGATATCAATAGGTCTAAAACCTATCCGATCATCGGATTTCTTTCCAAGCCGGTAACTAAAGAGATGTTGGAAAATTTAAAAACTCAATTTTCATAAAACAAAAAATCGAATTTCTGTAAAATAAAAAAAGCACTCAAATTGAGTGCTTTTTTATATGGTATACTTTAAATGATTAAAGTTTCGCAACGTGTTTTGTTAACTTAGATTTCAAGTTAGCAGCTTTGTTATCATGGATGATATTTTTCTTAGCTAATTTGTCAATCATAGAAACAACAGCAGATAATTTTGCAGCAGCATCTGATTTATCAGTAGATAATCTTAACGCTTTGATAGCATTTCTGGTTGTTTTGTGTTGGTATCTGTTTAATACCCTTTTCTTTTCGTTGCTTCTGATTCTTTTTAAAGCTGACTTATGATTTGCCATTTCTTTGTAATTTAATTGTAATTAATAATAAACTATTTAGTTAAAAAAGAAAAACCTCCCACAATTAAAAATCACTTTGGTTTTAACTAATAAAACAAAAATTCGAGACACTGAACTTAAGTTTTATAAAACTAATTTACAACTAATTTGTAGCCCGTAGGGGAATCGAACCCCTCTTACCAGGATGAAAACCTGGCGTCCTAACCGATAGACGAACGGGCCAATTTTAAGCTTTAATAATTCTAGTAGCCCGTAGGGGAATCGAACCCCTCTTACCAGGATGAAAACCTGGCGTCCTAACCGATAGACGAACGGGCCATCGTTGCTTAAAATTGCGGTTGCAAAAATACAACTATTTTTCAATCACGCAAGAGCTGCAACTATATTTTTTTATTTTTTCTTAGTATGCTTTTGCAAACAGCACTCTACCAGCGGATTTCGCTCCAGAAAAAACACAGATTCCTTCCTCTTCTTTTCTATCCAAAGGAATACATCGGATGGTTGCCTTGGTCAAATCCTTGATTTTTTCTTCCGTTTCCGGAGTTCCGTCCCAATGTGCAGAAATGAATCCTGTTTTGTTTTCCAAAACTCCTTTAAATTCTTCAAACGAATTTACTTCCGTGATGTGCGTATCTCTGTAATCTAAGGCTTTATTGAATAAATCGTTTTGGATTTGCTCTAATAAATCAGAAACATAAGCTACGATTCCATCTTTAGACTTTACTTCTTTTGACAAGGTATCTCTTCTGGCAATTTCGAAAGTTCCGTTTTCCAGATCTTTTGGCCCTACGGCAATTCTAACCGGTACGCCTTTCAATTCCCATTCCGCAAACTTGAATCCTGGTTTTTGAGTTGTCCTGTTATCGAATTTAACAGAGATTCTTAACTTTTTGAATTGAGTAACCAAATCATTCACGACAGCAGAAATAGCTTCAAGTTCTTCATCTGTTTTGAAAATTGGTACAATCACCACTTGTATCGGAGCTAAATTTGGAGGCAATACCAATCCATTATCATCAGAATGCGTCATTACCAATGCTCCCATCAAACGCGTAGAAACTCCCCATGAAGTTCCCCAAACGTGTTCCTGTTTTCCTTCTGCATTAGCAAACTTTACATCAAATGCTTTTGCGAAATTTTGGCCCAAAAAGTGGGAAGTTCCTGCCTGCAATGCTTTTCCATCCTGCATCAATGCTTCAATGCAATAGGTTTCATCGGCTCCTGCAAAACGTTCGGTTTCTGTCTTTACTCCTTTCACAACCGGAATTGCCATGAAGTTCTGAACAAATTCGGCATATACATTCATCATCTGAACTGTTTCATCGATTGCTTCCTGTTTTGTAGCATGAGCAGTATGCCCTTCCTGCCATAAAAATTCCGCAGTTCTTAAAAATAAACGTGTTCTCATCTCCCAACGTACAACATTTGCCCATTGGTTAATCAGTAACGGTAAATCCCTGTACGATTGTATCCAATTTTTATAAGTTGACCAGATGATAGCTTCACTCGTCGGACGAACAATAAGCTCTTCTTCCAGTTTTGCATTCGGGTCAACCATTAATTTCCCTGGTTTATCAGGATCATTTTTTAATCGGTAATGAGTAACGATAGCGCATTCTTTGGCAAATCCTTCAGCATTCTTCTCTTCGGCCTCAAACATGCTTTTGGGTACAAAAAGAGGAAAATAGGCATTGCTATGACCAGTTTCTTTGAACATTCTGTCTAATTCTGCTTGCATCTTTTCCCAAATGGCATACCCGTAAGGCTTGATAACCATACAGCCGCGAACGCCCGAGTTTTCAGCTAAATCAGCTTTTACTACGAGCTCGTTATACCACTTCGAATAATCTTCTTCTCTTTTTGTTAAATTCTTACTCATATTGAATACTTTGGCATAAAAATTGTTTAACTAATTTTAACTAAATAGTTCGGCAAAACTAACTATTTTTGTATAGTCCAACAATAAAAAAAGCTATAGATATGAAAACTTATTTTTTTCCCGGTAAAAGATTATCCTTTTATTCCCTAATCGGATTTCTTGCAATTGTTGTTACTTCCTGTGGTTCTTATCAAAATACTTCCTATTACGATAATGACGGCGTTTATGGAGGTTCACAACAAAGACAAACAGCAAATAACAACAATTCACAAAGCAATAAATATCAGGAATACTTCAGCGACTTGAATAAGGATGCTCAGGTATTTACTGATGTTGACAGTTATACCTCTGTCAGCAATGATTCTATTGCGAGAACTCAAAATTACAATTCCGGCAATTCAAGCTGGGGAAGCAATCCACAAAGTGTTACCGTAAATGTTTATGACAACAATTGGGGATACGGATATTGGAACAACTACTGGTACGGAAACTACTGGGGATATAATAACTGGTACGGTCCTGGTTTTGGCTGGGGATGGAACAGCTGGTATGGACCTAACTGGGGACTTGGCTTAGGTTGGGGATGGAACAACTGGTACGGAAACGGATATTACGGCTATGGTGGATATTACAACAATTGGCACGGAAACAACTACTATTACAACGGAGGCAGAAGAAATACTTCTTACGCTTATAATAACGGACGAAATGCCGGAAGACAAGCCAACTACAATAATATAGGCAACGGAAGAAGAAGTACTTCTTACAGCACCACTACTCCTTCAAGAAACTCATATAATTATAACAACGGCACAAGATCTTATACTAACGGCACAAGAAACAATAGTTCAACTACAAGCCCTACAAGATCAAATACTTACACACCATCTCAACCAACGAGAAATGTTAACACGCAATCAACCCCTACCCGTTCTTACACTCCAAGCTCTAGCGGATCACGCTCTTACGGCGGAGGAAGTTATGGAAGCGGAAGCTACGGCGGTGGCGGTGGCGGAGGAAGATCATCTGGCGGCGGTGGCGGTAGAAGATAAGAAAAATTTAAAAACACAAATATCTATGCAATTGTAACCAGTCGCATAGATATTTTTTTGAACTAAAATAAAAAACGCTATGAAAAAACTTTTATTTATCATTATTGCTGGACTATGCTTTCCAGCAGTACAAGCTCAGGAGAATACTCCAGACGACGCTCTTCGCTATGGAGTTGAAAACTTAACCGGCTCTGCTCGCTTCAGAGGAATGAGTGGTGCTTTTGGTGCCATTGGAGGCGACTTATCAGCCATTAATCAAAACCCTGCCGGGTCAATTTTCTTTGCAAACAACTATGCTACATTTACCGGATCGGTTTACAGCAGCAAAAACATTTCTCGCTATTTCGGCACCTCTGCTAAAGACACAGACAGCTCTTTAGATTTAAATCAGGCTGGTGTTGTTTTTGTATTTAAAGACAATAATCCAAAAAACAGCTGGCAGAAATTTACTATTGCTCTGAATTACGAAAACAACAATAATTTCAACAACAGTATTTATTCTACAGGAACTAATCCTTACAATTCCATCGATAAATACTTTTTAAGATTTGCAAACGGTTTGCCTTCTGAAGGCGGAATAACTTTGCAGACTTTAGAAAATGCTTATTTCGGAGATTTGAATTTCATTGACCAGCAGGCACTTTTGGGTTATAATGCTTATCTATTTAATCCTGTTACCAACACTCCCAACAATTCGGTTTACGTTACCAATGTTCCGACGAATGCTAATTTCCATCAGGAAAATTACACTATCACTACTGGTTATGACGGCAAATTCACAGCTAACTTTGCTACATCCTACAAAGACCGTCTGTTTTTAGGGGTCAATCTTAATTATCATTATACCGATATCATCAAAACTACTTCTGTATATGAGTCTTACAACAATCCGGACCCAACAACTTTACAATCGGCACAATTTGATACCGAAACCCATACTTTCGGAAGCGGTTATGCCTTTAATTTAGGAGCTATAGTTAAAGCTACAGAAAGTCTACGTGTTGGAGTAGCTTATCAATCTCCAACTTGGTACCGTTTGGAAGATGAACAAAGACAGGCTGTAATTGCCCGAAATAATGGAGGTACGACGGTATACAATCCGGGAATTACAATGATTTACCGTCCTTACACTATCCAGACTCCAGGAAAATGGACCGGAAGTCTAGCCTATGTTTTTGGCAAAAAAGGAGTATTAAGTGCTGACGTTTCTACAAAAGATTACAGCAGCACCAAATTCAGACCGAAGAACGATTACGCGGGAATAAATTCCTATATGAGTTCCGCTCTTGATAACGCTATAGAAGTACGTTTGGGTGGAGAATATAAATACAAAGCCTACAGTTTCAGAGCAGGTTACCATTTTGATCAAAGCCCGTACAAACAGGATCAGGCTTTTGGTGATTTGACCGGATATTCTGGTGGATTGGGATATACTTTTGGCGACAGCCGAATTGACTTAGCCTATTCTTACGACCACAGGAATTTTAACTACACTTTCCTTTCTTCCGGATTGACAGATCCTGCGAGAGTTAGCCGATACAACAATAATGTAACAGTAAGTTATTCGATAAATTTCTAATTTTTCCATTACAGATAAAGTAAGAACCACTTCACAATTGAGGTGGTTTTTTATTTTAACGAAATCCTAACTCTGTAAATCAAAATAAAAAGACTAATTTTGCACTCCCTAAGAATAAGAGGTATAAATCTATGAGAACTAAGTCATTAAAGAAAAACAAAATCAATGTCATTACCCTTGGATGTTCCAAAAACACTTACGACAGTGAGGTTTTGATGGGACAACTGAAAGCCAGCGGTAAAGATGTCGTGCACGAACAGGAAGGTAACATCGTGGTAATCAATACCTGCGGTTTTATTGACAATGCAAAAGCAGAATCAGTGAATACCATTTTGGAATATGCCGATAAAAAAGACAGAGGCATTGTAGACAAGGTTTTCGTTACCGGATGTTTGTCTGAAAGATACCGTCCGGACTTAGAAAAGGAAATCCCGAACGTAGACCAATACTTTGGAACCACTGAATTACCGCTTTTGCTAAAAGCACTTGGCGCCGATTATAAGCACGAATTGTTAGGCGAGCGTTTAACTACAACTCCAAAAAACTACGCTTACCTGAAAATCGCGGAAGGCTGTGACAGACCCTGCAGTTTTTGCGCTATTCCTATTATGCGTGGCAAACACGTTTCCCAATCCATTGAAAAATTGGTAAAAGAAGCGGAAGGTTTGGCTAAAAACGGTGTAAAGGAATTGATTCTTATTGCTCAGGATCTGACCTATTACGGTTTGGATTTATACAAAAAAAGAAACCTTGCAGAGTTACTGGAAAACCTGGTAAAAGTTGAAGGTATCGAATGGATTCGTTTGCATTACGCTTTCCCAACCGGTTTCCCGATGGACGTTTTGGAGTTGATGAAAAACGAGCCAAAAATCTGTAACTATATTGATATTCCATTGCAGCATATTTCAGACAACATCCTGAAATCAATGCGTCGAGGAACTACAAAAGAAAAAACCACGAAATTGTTGAAGGAATTCCGTGCTGCCGTTCCCGGAATGACGATCAGGACTACTTTGATTGTTGGCTATCCAGGTGAAACCCAGGAAGATTTCGAAATCATGAGAGACTGGGTTCAGGAAATGAAATTCGAAAGATTGGGCTGCTTTGCTTATTCCCACGAAGAAAATACACATGCCTACTCTTTGGTTGACGATGTTCCGAATGAAGTAAAACAGGCGCGTGCCGCAGAAATAATGGATTTACAATCGCAGATTTCATGGGATCTGAACCAAGAAAAGATCGGGCAGACTTTCAAATGCATTATTGACCGTAAAGAAGGCCAGAATTTTATCGGAAGAACCGAATTCGACAGTCCCGATGTAGATAATGAAGTACTGATTGATGCTTCGAAATTCTATGTGAAAACCGGAGATTTCGTTAACGTCAAAATTACCGATGCTACTGAATTTGATCTTTACGGCGAACCGGTTTAATAGCCAAAGGTAAGCGTTGTAACCAGAAAATTTTTACCGAAGAATTCCGTATTTTTTGAAGAAGCGTTGTGCGTATAAGTCAGCATGATTGGCATTTTAATGCCGTAACCGAGTTCAAATTGCTTGGAAACGGTTAATCCTAAATCAACGAAAGATACTTTGTTGTAATCGGCATAAGTGTAGTATTCTGCTTTATTATTGAAGATAACCCCAACCATAGGATCAATGTCAATATCCTGAAGCCAGATTGATTTGTGGTTTTCAAATAGTGTAAAAGTGTATCCTATCTCAAAATAAGTAGTGAAATTCTGCTTCGGATTTCCCCCATTCGAATCATATCTAAAATCATTTCCAGCAACTAAAGTACTCAAAGTTGCATTGAACGGATATCTATACCCTTTCGAAAAATCGAAGCACAACATGGCATCAACCGATTTGGTTCCATTTTTTCCATAGTTGAAATAACCGTTCTTTACGCCTTCAACTTTACTGACAGACGGCCAGTAATAGTCCCAAACCTGAACTTCGAGAAAATCCGTAATCTTATAATACACATAAAAATCAATTTCCTGATAGCCTTTGTTTTCAGAAATTCCGTCCGGATAAAAATGATCGTTTTTGAAATTGGTGGTTCCCCAAAAACCCAAAGTCAGCTTCGGGGTAACCCTATAGTCAACTGAAGGCTGAACCGCTGCGTAATTTCCGCCCCAGCATTGTCCACGCCAAAGGTAACGGTTAACCAGATCAACGCTAAACTTAAATTTCTTATCTTTTTCAATACTCACTGTATCTGCTTCTACTTGGGTTTCCTGAGAAAACACAGAAGTCGAAAGACACAAGAGCAGAAAAAAAAGAAGTTTAAGTTTCATCATTCTTCGTTACGTCTAGGTATTTTCCAATCAGTTCAAATAAAACATCCCGGTTTAATGGTTTTGTAATGTATCCATTGAATCCGGCTTC
>Ga0081606_1000618_pt1 | contig 13581 bp, 5 predicted proteins | sample EareggfetidaYelm_FD_71127 | JGI IMG/M metagenome (GOLD analysis project Ga0081606, IMG submission 71127) | Earthworm egg capsule microbial community from the University of Washington, USA - E. fetida Yelm (SPADES assembly) (version 2) | ecosystem: Host-associated > Annelida > Reproductive system... | reverse complement strand
AAGCAATGTTGATTACGGTTGGGTATCCAGTGTCATGAGATATAAAATAATTAGTGAAACGTTTAAGGTACAAATGTAGATAGATGTCTGGAAATTAATTCTTTTAAAAGAAAAAGAACATTTCCCCTACTTAATTGAAGGTAGAGATGAAGAGGGAGAGAATATTACGGATGCTGGAGCGATGAATGGCGGCGGCTCTATCATTGGGGATGACAATTATTAATCGTTTTTCTGACATGAGGGGTATGGGCAACGTGGCTGCCACCGCTGGCCGGGGAAAAAGTAGTCCGGATGGCGACAGGGCAAAAAGGGCTAGAAAAAAACCCTTTAAGAGTAAGAACCCAGGGGAGGTTGGTGACTTTGGCTGGTTGTCTGGAAATTTCCACGGGAAGATAAGAACAGAGAACTGTAGGAGATAGATAAAAGCAATTGGTAAAAACCAACGGAAGAAAAGCAATTAAAACCAGAATGGCTGATTGGGATGTATCAACGCTTGACGCTGATCTGGAGGCCTTTCTTAAGGCCAACCGAGAAAGCAATGACGTTTTTGACTTCATGGGAGAGGGCATCGGAGGTGCCATGGGCGTCGCTGACCCTGGAGTCACCCGCCGTAGTTCATGCCGCTTCGTGGAGGTGAACGATAGGCGGCGGGTGGTCAACAGGCCGGGTGGCGCGATCCCCTCAACGATCGCTCAGCCACCGGGGGCCGATCCGGCTTCGCCAACAATGGACGGCCTGGAGGCGGTAAACTGTCCGTCACATATGGGGTGGCGACGTCACTTCACCGGGATACTGCATCGAATTTTCCGGTACTTCCAGCGCCAAGGACACCTGGTGGTCGATCAGGCCACTTGGCAGCACTTCGGGTCGATGGTCCCCGTGGAGTGGAGAGAGACACATCTCCTGGCTACTATTGTGGCCACGATCCATGCTTGCGCGGAGATGCCCGAGTTTAACTGGGTGCTCCACGAATGGGCCATCGACTCAGGGCGCCGGCTACCTCCTCCCGTGGCGGTGAACAACGACACCCCACGACAGAACCCGCCGTGGGAGATGCAATACTGGGAGACGGGCGATTGGTCCGTCATAGCGAAGATAATCAACCGATTTTCGCTGCAAAAGATGCCCGGCCGGGAGGACGATTTCCTTGAATCACTGGTCGGACACGGGTTCCACTTCGTGGCCAGCCAGTTCACCTTGGAACTTGTCACAGGAGTACTTGGTTTCATTTACGAAAACAAGGGGGTCTGGGGGATCCTCTACCCCGGGCCGCCGCCAGACGTAGAAGGCTCAGCTTCCAAGAACGTATAAATTATGGACGGTCAGAAAGTGTATAGCTACAGAACCTACTATTGAGTCATATCCAGGTACATTTAGAACATTTAGTTATGTCTCTAGTTATCGACCACATCTGACGGTGGTATATCTATGCTATAAGAAGGCTATTGGGATTAAAGTAATCACCAAATTGTTGCTATCGTATTAACTAGAATCGTTTATTGTTATATTGATTGAACATTAAATAGAATCGTTTATTGTTATATTGATTGAACATTAAATAGAATCGTTTATTGTTATATTGATTGAACATTAAATAGAATCGTTTATTGTTATATTGATTGAACATTGAATAGCATCGTTATTGTGGTATTAATTGAACATTGAATAGGATTGTTATTTTCGTATTGATTAGAAAAAAAAGGTATAGATTTACTTGGACATTAATGAGATGGTAGGTAGAGACCTATTCTTGTAAAATTTTTATACTACGATGGGTTTAAGGTGTGATGGAAAGAACCAGGCATGGCGTGACCGAAGAAGATATAAAAAAATCTTAGGCGGTCAAGGGCTAGTGGGTAATTAGATATAAGAAAATAGGTGGGCTGGGAGGGGTTAAAATTTTACGGGGAACGGAATACTGCGGCGGAGTATGATGGGCGACCGCAGGTGTGAAGTGTGGGCTTGCGCGTGAGGAGGGTTGAAGGAAGGAGATTAGCCGGAATTAAGTGGTCTTAAGTGGTGGCATGTGAGGGAGGTAAAATGGAGCAGAGTGGGAAAAGGGTAACATAAGCTGGGCGCGCAGAGGGGCAAGGTATCGCTTTATATCTGGGTCATCCGCTGAACTTTAGCGACTAGAGCAAAATATAGGTGTCTCCTCAAAATGCATGTGTTATAGCGGTCACTAGGTTGGAAGGGAATTATATTGCCTGTTGATTGTTTATTGGTATCTTTCCCTGTCGCCGAATATTACGCCTATTGTTGCCTATTCGACTTAGTACCAATTCAGGTGCTAGTAAAATGTGTTATGGTATTGGTTATGAAAAGTATCTGATGATTAATTAGCATGTGAGAGTTTTAGGTTGTAAGCGCCAAAGGGAATGATTTTGGTAATTGAGTGTGCTAATGACTAGCTTGCTTAAGATTCGTCCCTGGCTCTTGGATGTGCTAGGAGGTAGCGCCAGTTCATACAAGTACGTGTCATTGGTTTTAAGACATAGCGATTGTTGATAATGTATTTTTAAGATAGAACTGTTGGATTTTGTAACTGTATTTTGTGTCTATTACAGTGGCGATTAGCAAATGATTGTTAACAGGTTGATTTAAATATCGGCTGCTCTTTGGGTTGTGACTGAGTGGCATTTTAGGTTAATCAAGAAGAAAGGAGGGCTGAGTGGTGCCACTGAGCGCGCGGAATGCGAAGGGTAAAATGTTAGGGCGAGATTAACTGGGTTGATGCCAAAGAAAAGGGGCCCAAATAGACTAGGTCAGAGATGTAAGATTAATGTGTTTTTGTGCCAGTCCGGCTGTTGCGTGGTCTACATATATTATTGCGCGTTAGAAGAGGCTTTGTAGTCCCGAGCGGACTGATATGACAGTGCGGTTGGAATGGAAACCTCCACCACCGGGGAGGGGCTTGCTTATGTAGCATATACTTGAAACTCTGGGTCCTGAATAGACGTCCCTTCCTGTGGTAGGGACTGGGGGTCCAGCGGGGATGGTGAAAGAGCCTCGAATTCTCTTTCAAGAGGCGTTTAAATAATTCCTCATCTACCATGGGGTTATATAGCGCCATTTTTCCTAGGTTAAAAGGGGAATTTAAATGTTATACTATTTCACAGAAAGATATCGTTTTGAGTATCGAGGGTACCTACCTTTCGCACTCCCGAGCGAGTCGTGGGACTTCGTCAAATTTGTCAACCTCGTGTGCATTGCAGAAGCAACTCTGCTATGACACCAAAATCTAATTGGGAGTTTTCTAAATTTGGGTATAGTTTAAAACTTTTGAAAACGTTGATCCCTCACCTACCCTCCAGCCATTCCCCACACCAACCACGGTCCCGCACCTACCCTCCAGCCATTCCCCACACCAACCACGGTCCCTCACCAACCCTCCAGCCATTCCCCACACCAACCACGGTCCCTCACCTACCCTCCAGCCATTCCCCACACCAACCACGGTCCCGCACCTACCCTCCAGCCATTCCCCACACCAACCACGGTCTCTCACCTACCCTCCAGCCATTCCCCACACCAACCACGGTCCCTCACCAACCCTCCAGCCATTCCCCACAACAACCACGATTCCTCGCCGACCCTCCATCCATTCCCCACACCAACCACGATCCCTCACTTACCCTCCATCCATTCCCCACACCAACCACGATCCCTCACCTACCCTCCATTCATTCCCCACCCCGGTTCCACACCCATTCTTCTCTACCCCTCATTCAACCTCTCCACTCCATCTCCTCGCTCCACTCCCAATACCTCCATTAAGTGGCATCAGCTAACGAAATAAAAGGGGTCTGTTTCAGTATTCGGGGAGCAGAAAAAGAGTTAGAATTCGCAACCAATCTGCGTCGATTAGGTTAGGAAATTCTGTGCCTAAAGACGGCCAGAAGATTCGCGTAGAAGCTTAAGTTGCGTATTACTAAGTTATAACTTTCTGCGTCCGAAAGAGACAGAGGAAGCGAAGCAGTTACTATTTAAGTGCATAGGACTTGTGCTTCTCAACCCGTGAAATTCTTCTCTTAAAAGAGGGACAGATAGCGGACCGCTTAGAGTTCCGGAGGAAGTTAACCACGGAAGCTACTATTCGTCCGACTGTCCGGCTTACAAGGGGGAAACGGAGAGAAAGCACAGGGTACGTTGCTGAATAGATTATCGCGGCTTCTGTCTATAGTACGTTGGGGACGTTTCGCACAGGGGAACAACTAGGGGAGAAGATTCGACACAGGGCTTGGGGGTAACACAGGGAAGTTGATACGTTTTGTGGGAAAAGCACTGCGTTCCTTTCTTCTTGAGTTAGTTTTTCGAAGGGAGTTTTGTGTTTCTTATGATGACGCTTGAAGCGGAGTTTTGAATTCTTTAAGTGATAAAATTTAAATCAAGTATTGGGCTCTTTTCGTGATCATTAACAATGAACTCCTGGTTAATTCTAGGATGGCCTTAGTCTAGTGGAAATCTGGCATGACAGAGCATACTTAATCTGTAATCCGATTATTGATTATTGTTAGAAAAAGAGACACTTATAGTGTAAAAATTCAATTCTGTCTTATTCTGATATTCAGTATGCAATCAGATAGGGAGTGGGAAGAAGAGGAGTTGGAAGGACTTGAACGATTGGGAGTGGATTCAGCGGAAAGGGAGGTAAGAGTGATTTCCAACCGGCCATCCCCCGCTATCGAAGCTATGTTAGGGGAATTCTCGAAACAATTAAATCAACAAATGCAACAAATAAATCAACAAATAAATCAACAAAGTCAACAAATAAATCAACAAATAAATCAACAAAGTCAACAATTAAGTCAGGAATTAGAACAAATTACACAGCAACAAATGGAGGTTGTAGGGCGCCTCGACAGAATAGAAGGGTCACGTGGGTGTTCTCCGAGTGTGAGGGAAACGAACTCAAACAGAGGGACTCCGGTCCGGTCTGTTGACGTGCTTTGCACCTCCGCGGCTTCACCATTGCGGCCTTCGTCCAGATATGTGACCATGGCGTCTATCTCACGAGAGCAACTAGAGGAGATGGATACCCGAGAATCGGCGTTCAGATTACGAAGAAGTGCCCGACTTTTGAATAAACCCAGGCCTGACTATAGGAAGCTTGGGCAGGTGGGGACGTCGGAAATCGAGGAAAGAGCTACGGAATACGTAATCCTAGGAGGGGCAGACGAGAATGATCACTTACACTCACACACAAATGTTTCAATGGTAGGTGTGACCCCCCTTTCTGGAGTAGCGCCCAGAGAGAGCTACCAGAGAACTTACAATGGCGACGAGGATGGGATGTTTAGTATAAGTGAGGATATTCAGGTCTTGCAAAATAAAGGAGGGAAGTATGTTTACAGCCGATCCGGTGAGACGTCAGACACACGTGAAACCGTGACTAGAGAAAGTAGAGTAGTCATTAGAGATTCGGGCATTGACGCCGATGGGCTAAACAACGAAAGGAACGCAGCGCCGCAATCTACAGCTAATTTGGGGCACCTTGGGGTCGTCCCCAATTTTGGGGGAGGGTTTGTATCGAGACCGGTTCGGGCTCGGAGACTACCGATCGTGGAGGAAGAAGACGACTGGAATTCCGTGGGGAACCTTGAAAGTTCAGTTTCTCCATTAAGAGCTGAGGACAGGAGCTACTCGAATAACGACGGGCCAGGACCCGAGATTAGACCGCTTCGGTTGAGGAGCGACATCACTGCGAATACGTGGCATGGGAACCTGCTGGAAAACCTTCCAACGGTCCGACCGTCTGCAGCGATCGAGGGGAATCGCCTTTTGGATGCAAACCGGCAGGTAAACGACTCCATGTTATGTACCTGGGCTGAGACGGAGGAGTATTATGATCTACCCTCGCGTCGGTCACATCCTCCGACCGCTGGCAGTTATCCCGCTGTTCGGAGCTCGAAACCTGCTGCGGCGCCGGACGACGACTCCTTCCCTGTGTGGCCACCTTCGCGCCGGATCGGGACACAACCGTATGAGCGTGGTGGACGGATAACTGGACGCGCAGTACACGGGGCGTCGAGCAACGATAACTTAGAGACACAACAACCACACTTGGCCGACATGAGGCTTCCGGCGATGCCCAGGGGATCCAAACATGCACAGAACGCCCGATCGGAATATGTGCCGGCGGTAGTTAGTGAGCGCCGCGCTCCAGGTGCGAGCTGTGCCGGAAAGCCCTCGTACGTCGATGCTGCCGGCGGACACTCGGAAAAACCACGGAACCCAATTAAGTTGGGTTTGTATACCGGTCGGACGCCTCTTCAGCTGTTCCTTCGACGATTCGAGATCTGCACGCAGCAAAACCAGTGGTCTTCCTCGGATCAACGGAACCACTTGCTGTGTGCGTTGACTGACCAGGCGAGTCAGTTGGTGTGGGACAACAGCTCGGACGGGCGGGAAACAGTGGAGGACGTGATAGACCGCTTGAAGGCCCGGTTCGGCACGGAGAGTCAACAGCCGCTGTTCCAACTACAGCTGAATTCGAGAAAGCAATTGGCCGGAGAAGATCTGGGAACACTAATGTCAGACATACAGAGGCTGGTGATGCTTACCTACCCTGGGAAACCCACGCCGCACAGCGAGCTGACAGCGACGAGGGCCTTCATTGACGCACTCGCGGAGCGGGATATAGCGTTGAAAGTGGCTGAGCGTGAGCCCAAATCCTTGGATGAAGCCTATCGAATTGCTTTGCGCCTTCAAGGATACAAGCAGGCGGAGTCTGACGGTGGCCGCGAGACCGGACGACACCGAGGAAGGGTCCAGGCTGTGAGAGAGTCGAGATCGGCCGAACAGACGAGTCAGCGAGATTTGGAACGGGAGGTGGACCAACTGCGACGGCGGGTCGAACGCTGCGAACTGCCATCCGGATCAACGGACACCGATAACAACCACTCGTCGTTCAGTGCGCCCCCGTGGTTCCCACCCTGGAACAATGCCGAGGGGCCTAACTACTCTTGCTACGCCAATCCCGGATTTCGGCCACCGATGGAGAGACCGCCGTGTTGGGTACCGACCGAGCCGTGTCGTAGCGACTTCGCTACCGTGCCGCCGCGCGGTCAAGGGGCCCGAGGTCGTCGAGGAGGTCGAGGAGGTTCAGGACGAGGAATGCACACGGGAGCGTACGGACCGGGACCGGAGTCCCAAGAAGCTGCGTGGAACCCGGGAGGCCCAATCAGGTCGCAGTACGTGCAGAGTTCGGATGGCGCCTATCTGCGAGGAGAACTGAACGGCCGTACAGTTTTCCCGTTATTGGACTCCGGGAGCCAGTCCTGCCTGTGCCCGTCGAGAATGGTGCGGACAGTGGATGTCCAACCGTCGGTTCAGACATTGATTGCGGCCAACGGAAGTGAGATTAAAGTAATCGGGGAGGCTACACTCCGGCTCCAACTAGGAGAAGAGGTCTTCATGATACCAGCATTGGTTACGCCTCAACTCGATGACCTCATACTGGGGTTATCCTGGATGGAAGCTGTAGGGTTGAAATGGAAATTCGGGGACCGTTGGGTGGAACTCCGAGGACGACGCCTTCTCATACATGGACGGAGCGGAGTTGGGCGCTGCCGCCGTATCGCGACCGCCCGGGACACCAAGATACCACCGTACTCGGAGTCGAATGTGGAAGCCTACGCAGTCCTTCCAAATCTGGAGAAGACGAGGGCGCTGTTCGCCACACAACCTACCCTGCTGGATACCGGACTGATAGTTGCAGGCACCCTGCTACCAGAAAGAACGGTGGACTTAACCGTACGCGTAATGAACCCGACGAGTCGAGTGATTTGGTTGAAACAAGGAGTGAGATGTGATTTGGAGGAAGTTATGGTGTTGGAGAAAACTGGCAGTCACGACTCCTCCGTGAAGTGCTCGGCGATCCAGACAGATGAACCCCACCAGGCGGAAACTACTCTGAGATCCTTGTGGACGGACGTGGATGCGGACGTGCCGGAGGAGGTTCGAACGAAGCTGAGAGATCTCCTCCTGGAACATCAACGGGCGTTCTCGCTTAATGAAACGGACTTGGGTTTTACGGATATGGTGCAACATAGAATTGACACCGGAACGGAAACTCCTGTTAGGCAAGCGTTGCGACGACAGCCGTTGGTGTTGCTTCCGCTTATCGACGAGCAAGTCGAGGTAATGCTGCAGCAAGGGCTAATTGAGAAGTCATGTTCAGAATGGGCATCTAACATCGTGATTGTAACCAAGAAAGACGGAACTCCGAGGTTCTGCGTGGATTATCGGGCGGTAAATAATAAAACTCGGAAAGATAATTACCCACTACCTCTCATCAGTGAATGCCTGGACTCGTTGGGAGGTGCGAGTTGGTTCAGTACATTTGATCTTAAGGCTGGATACCATCAGGTGGCCGTACACCCAAAGGATCGACACAAAACCGCCTTCGTCACGCGGAAGGGAAGCTTCCAGTTCCGCGTTCTTCCGTTTGGCCTCGCGAACAGCCCATCGTGTTTTTCTCGGCTGATGGGTTTGGTTATGGCGGGTCTGAACTTCGCTATCTGCCTGGTGTACTTGGATGACATTATTGTGTTTGCGTCGGACCTGGGGACGCACCTGGAAAGACTGACTCAAGTCCTGGAGAGGTTGTCGTCTGCTAACCTTAAACTGAAGCCGTCCAAGTGTCACCTTCTTCAACGTCGGGTGTTGTTCCTGGGCCATGTCGTTAGTGGAGAAGGGATTTCTACTGATCCATCAAAAATCGAGGCTGTAAAGACTTGGCCAACCCCTACCAGACTGAAGGATGTTCGAGCGTTTCTAGGACTGTGCAGCTATTACCGGAAGTTCGTGCCGGATTTCGCGCAAATCGGGAGGCCGTTACATGCGCTAACAAAGAAAGACACCCGGTTTGCGTGGTCAGAAGAATGCCAGTCAGCGTTCGAGCTGCTCAAAACTCGCCTGACTGAGGCGCCGGTTCTGGCTCTGCCCAACGACACTGGAACCTATGTCATCGACACCGACGCTTCCGGTGAATCTATTGGCGCGGTACTCTCGCAAATACAAGATGGACAGGAGCGAGTGATTTGCTACGGTAGTCGGGTGTGCCATCAAGCTGAACAGAATTACGATGTGACTAAACGAGAACTATTGGCGATCGTGTATTTCTTCAAAGTCTATCGAGCATATCTGCTAGGCCGGAAATTCCTGTTGCGCACCGACCACTCGGCTTTACAGTGGCTACGCCGGACACCACTTCCGATAGGCCAACAGGCTCGATGGTTGACGACGATTGAGGAGTTCGATTTCGATGTGAAACACCGCGCCGGAACGGCGCATGTTAACGCTGATGCTCTGTCGCGCCGACCACATAAGGTGAATGTTACGAAACTGAACGCTCACTCAACTGGATCAGAACAGCAGCTAACCGAGGTGTGGAGTCGGACCCTCCTGGCAGAGGAACAATCCAAGGATCCTGATCTGGGGTGGATCATGGAAAAGAAAAGAGAGTCAGAGAACGTGCCATCAGCAGGCGAGACGAAGCGGCGGAGTGCGGTAGTAAAACTGCTGGCGGCACAATGGCCTCAGTTGATCATCAGCGACGGGGTGCTGATGCGTAAGTGGCTAAACGAAGAGGATAATGGAGTGCGGTGGAACCAAATCGTACTACCCCCCTCGCGGCGGGCCGACCTCATTCGCCTGGTCCACGGGGGAATGTCGGGTGGTCACCTGGGCCTTCGTCGTACCACCGCTCAGGTCCAACGACGCGCTTACTGGCCGGGATGGAGAGAGGACGTCCGACTACAACTGACGAGGTGCTCACCGTGTGCGCGTTATTTTCGAGGAAAGCCGAGGCGTCAAGGCCTTCTACAGAACATGGTCGTCGGCGAGATAGGAGAGGTGCTGGCCTTGGACCTGACCGGGCCTCACCCTGTGTCCTCCAAAGGCCACCGCTACATCCTGACGATGATCGACCACTTCAGCCGGTTCGCGGAGGCCTTCCCGGTGCGAAATCAGGAGGCGGGGACCGTCGCGAAGGTCCTTGTCGAACAATGGATTTCCAGGTACGGATGCCCACTACAGATCCTCACCGACCAGGGACCCTGCTTTGAAGCTGCTCTATTTAAAGATTTGTGTCGGATGCTCGGAGTGTCGAAATTACGAACAAGCCCATACAAGGCGAGTACTAATGGTTTACTTGAGCGGTTTCATCGAACATTAAATTCTATGATTGCCAAATTTGTGTCAGCCACCCATAAAGACTGGGATGTGCACCTGCCGTTCCTCATGGCCGCCTATCGGTCAAGTTCACATAGCTCCACGGGCTACACGCCTAACAAGCTATTTTTGCATAGGGAACTTTCCATGCCCGTGGATCTAGTCGTTGGTGAGTGCGGGGATCGAGGGGAACCCTTCGCCACTTACCATGACTATGTTTTCGATATGGGGACACAAATTCGGACCACTTTTGAAATGGCCAGGCAGTGTATGAACCGGCAGGCGGAAATTCGCGCACACCGGTACGATCTAGGGGTAAAACCCAGGGAATTCACTGTTGACCAGTTTGCGTGGTATTATTATCCACGACGGAAGAAAGGGCTTAAAGAGAAATGGCTAAGTTTTTACACTGGTCCCTTCAAAATTGAGGCAAGGGTGGGTCCCGTCCTTTATCGGATCCGTAAGTCCCCAAGATCACAGGCCAAATTGGTTTACGTGGATAAACTGAAGCCCTATTTTGGACCCGTTCCATCAGCATGGGGAGGGGATGAAAGTCATGAAACCGAGGAGGTTGTGGGCCCCTTGGTGGAAGAAGTAGTGGAGGAGGGACCAGAGGATACGGAAGGCCGGCCCCGGCGCCAAATCCGACGCCCCAAGAGGTACGAGTTAGACCATTAGAGTCGAAAGGGTTCAATTGAACCTCGACTTATACTCGGGTGTATACTGTAACCTGCATTCGAGTATACTGTACTTGTCGTAGAATATTTTACTAGAGCTCCATAGCAACGGTCGCTCTGTACACAGGGAATTTTATTGTGTAAGCGCTTTCTTTATTTCTTTGCTTGTGTTCTGTTGTATTGGTAATTGCGTGATACTTGGTGTATAAACCTGGAGGATAGTTCAGCCCTTGGTAGACGGGTGATAGCCACGGATTGAGTGGGTTGGGTAGTTCTCCAGAGTGTGGTGCCCAATAGAGTCAGAGGCCTATAGGAGGTCCTCATTGCTAGGCCTCATTCAGCGTTAAAACCTCGGTGTTGTTATGTCGTGGCTTTCTCTGAAGGCTTTCTTTATTTGGTGGGCAATGGCAATGAAATCAAGAGGGCACTAATTTCTCGGGTCCCATAGCCATGTTGCCCCATTGGAGGAGGTTGTTAGGATTTCTGGTGTTATATGCTTCGCTGCGACTATAACTGGCCGGGGGGAGTTATGGGTTATTATCGCTCCCGATATATAGATACTATCCTCCTGGTTGTTTCAGTAGTAGCTAAGATTGTCGCTAAACATTTTGCTTTAGTAGTGTTGATTTCACCGCCCGTTAGCGCAGACGTTGCTGTTTAAGTAAAATTATACCTAGATTCGGCCTTACTAGTATCCTTAAGATGGTTGGACATCGCGGGTCGCAACCTTGCCAGCAATTGAACTAGAGTGCTAACTTAGCTACGGCTAATATTGTTATGGTTAGTCTGAAACGGGGGGTTATCCGCCTTTTGAGGTTGTTTTTGAAATCTAGAGTGTCCAGTTTAAATTTGCGATGGTCGCGAATGGGTGGCAGTTACTAAAAGGGTTGTTATGATAGTGGATATTCGCGGAACCTACACGGGGGCAGGAGTACAATGGGTGCCCAGGCGGGTTGATGGTACGGCAAGTAAGCGTTAGTGACACTATTATAATAAGTATTGGTACTCTTATCGACATTATCACCTTGGGTATTGGTTATTGTTAATCTTATAGGCATTATCAGTTTGGTTATTGGTTATACGGGGGCTACCGGCACCATTAGCCTACTTATGTGGCCGTTGTTATGGGATAGCCATTCACCTCCGTATTCCAATCGTGGGGTTGATCTGGGTTTAGGGGAATATTCGGTTAGTTAAACCATTAAATTTTGCCCTTACTTAAATTTTGCCCTTACCGTGCAGGTGACTTGGTATACAACCAAGATGGGGGAACAATTATGGGAAGTAATTTATGAACACCCGTTGCCGAGCGATTCTGGGGTCACGACCTCCGTGTTCGGCTTCGCTGTTGTGGCGTCCCTAATGAAGTTCTGAACATAAAGAGGACTAAGTCCTAAGAGGCAAATTATGATTAACCATATGGACAGAAATGGTAACTATTGGTAAGGTTGTGTTTGTGGCCTTCTAGGAACAAATTGAGGCGATTAAAGCCGGGAGGCTGAACCTCTAACTGGAGTGATGGAGTTGGTGGCCTAGAAGTTAAATGAAGCAATGTTGATTACGGTTGGGTATCCAGTGTCATGAGATATAAAATAATTAGTGAAACGTTTAAGGTACAAATGTAGATAGATGTCTGGAAATTAATTCTTTAAAAAAAAAATTTCTCCCTACTTAATTGAAGGTATAGATGAAGAGGGAGAGAATATTACGGATGCTGGAGCGATGGATGGCGGCGGCTCTATCATTGGGTATGACAATTATTAATCGTTTTCTCTAACATGAGGGGTACGGGCAACGTGGCTGCCACCGCTGGCCTGGGAAAAAAGTAGTCCGGATGGCGACAGGGCAAAAAGGGCTAGAAAAAAACCCTTTAAGAGTAAGAACCCAGGGGATGTTGGTGACTTTGGCTGGTTGTTTGGAAATTTCCACGGGAAGATAGGAACAGAGAGCTGTAGGAGATAGATAAAAACAATTGGTAAAAACAAACGGAAGAAAAGAAATTAAAACCAGAATGACTGATTGGGATGTATCAACGCTTGACGCTGACCTGGAGGCATTTCTTAAGGCCAACCGAGAAAGCAATGACGTTCTTGACTTCATGGGAGAGGGCATCGGAGGTGTCATGGGTGGCGCTGACCCTGGAGTCATCCACCGTAGTTCATGCCGTTTCGTGGAGGTGAACGATAGGCGGCGGGTGGTCAACAGGCCGGGTGGCGCGATCACTTCAACGATCGCTCAGCCACAGGGGGCCGATCCGGCTTCGCCAACAATGGACGGACTGGAGACAGTAAACTGTCCGTCACATATGGGGTGGCGACGTCACTTCACCGGAATATTGCATCGAATTTTCCGGCACTTCCAGCGCCAAGGACACCTGGTGGTCGACCAGGCCACTTGGCAGCACTTTGGGTCGATGGTCCCAGTGGAGTGGAGAGAGACACATCTCCTGGCTACTATTGTGGCCACGATCCATGCTTGTGCGGAGATGCCCGAGTTTAACTGGGTACTCCACGAATGGGCCATCGATTCAGGGCGCCGGCTACCTCCTCCCGTGGCGGTAAACGACGACACCCCACGACAGAACCCGCCGTGGGAGATGCAATATTGGGAGACGGGCGATTGGTCCGTCATAGCGAAGATAATCAACCGATTTTCGCTGCAAAAGATGCCCGGCCGGGAGGACGATTTCCTTGAATCACTGGTCGGACACGGGTTCCACTTCGTGGCC
>Ga0081606_1000617_pt1 | contig 13586 bp, 11 predicted proteins | sample EareggfetidaYelm_FD_71127 | JGI IMG/M metagenome (GOLD analysis project Ga0081606, IMG submission 71127) | Earthworm egg capsule microbial community from the University of Washington, USA - E. fetida Yelm (SPADES assembly) (version 2) | ecosystem: Host-associated > Annelida > Reproductive system... | reverse complement strand
TGCAAATCCTTGCTTTTAACGCCAATTCTACGCTATAACCCGCCAAGTAAAAAGCTCCGTCATACCTGCCATGCTCGCACAATAAAACGGCTTCGTCCAGTCTTTGATAGGCTAAATCTAAGATTTCTTTTGGATTATTCATGATCTCAAAAGTTCTTTATAGTCTTGCTTTGTTCTTTTCAGCGGCGTGAGCGCATCGCTTTTTTGAGAGGCATTAAGCGCTTCCTCTAGTCTCCTCCGCCCGAAGCCAATTCGTAAGAGGTGAGTTTGGCAACATAATATTCGCGGTTGAGGCGGGCAATGTTGGTCACTTTTATTTCCTTGGGGCACTCGGCTTCGCAGGCTTTTGTGTTGGTGCAGGCGCCAAAACCTTCTTCGTCCATTTTGACTGCCATTTTTTCTACGCGTTGCTTGCGTTCCGCCTGCCCTTGCGGCAGGAGGGCGAACTGCGATACTTTGGCGCTTACAAAGAGCATGGCTGAGGCGTTTTTGCAGGCGGCCACGCAGGCCCCGCAACCAATGCAAGCAGCCGATTCAAACGCTTCTTCCGCAATATTTTTAGGAATGGGAATAGTGTTGGCGTCGGGCACTCCTCCTGTATTCACCGACACGTATCCTCCCGCTTGCTGAATGCGGTCGAAGGCGGTGCGGTCAACGATTAAGTCTTTAATGATGGGGAATGCTTTGGCTCTCCATGGCTCGATGGTGATGGTTTCCCCGTCTTTGAAAGAGCGCATATGGAGCTGGCAGGTAGTGGTTTGCTTCGGGCCGTGAGGGCGCCCGTTAATATAGAGACTGCACATTCCGCAAATGCCTTCGCGGCAGTCGTGGTCGAAGGCGATAGGCTCTTCTCCTTGTTTAATCAAGTTTTGATTAAGAACGTCAAGCATTTCCAAAAACGACATATCGGGGGAGGCATGCGTTTGATAGGATTTCAATTCTCCTTTTGCTTGAGGAGCGGCTTGACGCCAAACTTTTACGGTGAGTTTCATGATGCTTCTATTCTTAATTTAACTGCAATTTTTTTTTTAATGCTTTCGGTAAAATCCAATTACTTATAACTCCGCTGCGTCAGTTTCACATTTTCAAACTTCAATGTTTCTTTGTGCAGTCGAGCTTGGCTGTCTCCCTGATATTCCCAGGCGGCCACGTAGGAAAACTCCTCGTCTTTGCGAAGAGCCTCTCCTTCGGGAGTTTGCGACTCTTCGCGGAAATGTCCTCCGCACGATTCGCTGCGTTGTTGCGCGTCGTCCGTCATGAGTTCGGCCAGTTCGATGAAGTCGGCCACGCGCCCCGCTTTCTCCAACTCTTGATTGAGTTCTTCGTCGCCTCCCAAAATTTTCACATTCGCGTAAAATTCTTTTTTCAATTCCTGAATTTTTCCTTTCGCGGTCTTCAGTCCTTCGCTCGTGCGCGACATGCCGCAATATTCCCACATGGTAAGCCCCAACTGACGGTGAAATTCGTCCACCGTTTTATGTCCCTTAATGGCCAGCAGTTGATGGGTTCTTTCTTTTACTTTTTGAAGCGCTTCCGCAAAGGCCGGATGCTCGACGGCGATTTTATCGTCCCAGCCGATGTTGGCCAAATAATCGCCCACGGTGTAGGGGATTACAAAATAGCCGTCGGCCAATCCTTGCATGAGGGCGCTTGCCCCCAGCCGATTGGCGCCATGGTCGGAAAAATTAGCTTCGCCCAAGGCATAGAGGCCGGGAATGGTGGTCATCAAATTATAATCCACCCAAAGGCCGCCCATCGTGTAGTGAACCGCCGGGTAAATCATCATCGGCATTTCATACGGGTCATCCCCCGTGATTTGCTTATACATATCGAAGAGGTTGCCGTATTTGGCGGCAATTCCGTCTTTTCCGAAGCGCTTGATGGCGTCGGCAAAATCGAGGAATACCGCCAAGCCTGTAGCGCCCACGCCGCGGCCTTCGTCGCACATCATCTTGGCATTGCGCGAAGCCACATCGCGAGGCACTAAGTTTCCAAAGGAAGGATATTTTCTTTCTAAAAAATAATCGCGGTCTTCTTCTTTTACAGAGGGGGCGTCGGAGGCTTTAAGTCCCTTCACGGCATTTTTCGGAACCCAAACTCTTCCGTCGTTTCGAAGCGATTCCGACATGAGTGTGAGCTTCGATTGATGGTCGCCCGACACGGGAATGCACGTGGGGTGAATTTGCGTGAAACAAGGGTTTCCAAAAAATGCGCCTTTCTTATAGGCTCTCCAAACCGCCGTGGCATTAGAACCTTTGGCATTGGTAGAAAGATAAAACACGTTTCCGTACCCGCCCGTGCAAAGCAACACGGCATGGGCGCTGTGGGCTTCCGTTTTCCCTGTAATTAAATCGCGCGTGATAATGCCTCGTGCCTTTCCGTCTGTTACCACGAGGTCAAGCATTTCCGTGCGATTATACATTTTCACTTTTCCCTTTTCAATCTGTCGGTTCAAGGCGCTGTAGGCGCCGAGCAACAACTGTTGTCCTGTTTGTCCGCGTGCGTAAAACGTGCGCGACACTTGCGCCCCTCCAAAGGAACGGTTGTCGAGCAAGCCGCCGTATTCGCGGGCAAAGGGAACTCCCTGCGCCACGCATTGGTCAATGATATTTCCGCTCACTTCGGCCAAGCGATAGACATTGCCTTCGCGGGCGCGATAGTCTCCGCCTTTTATCGTATCATAAAAAAGGCGGTAGATGCTGTCGCCGTCGTTTTGATAATTTTTGGAGGCGTTAATTCCGCCTTGTGCGGCGATGCTGTGAGCGCGGCGCGGACTGTCTTGAAAGCAAAAGGCTTTCACATTATAGCCCAATTCGCCGAGGGAAGCCGCCGCCGAGGCGCCCGCCAAGCCCGTGCCCACCACAATAATTTCATATTTTCTTTTATTGGCGGGGTTCACCAATTTCAAATTGAATTTATGTGTGGTCCATTTTTCCGCCAACGGACCTTCGGGAATTTTTGAGTCGAGTATCATAACCTGATTTTATAAAACAATTTACTTATGGCAACAGCCGTTTTGAAAATACATCATCACGGGAATGAGGGCATAGAGCGCAGGCACTGCTATGGAAAATGCTTTTCCGACAAAATTGATGAGGCAGTTATACTTCAAATGATTCATGCCCAAGGTTTGAAAAGCCGAAGCAAAGCCGTGCCATAAGTGGAAAGCCACCGCGCCCATGCACACCACATAAAGCCCCACGTACCACTCCACTTTAAACCACGCGGCCACTAAGCTGTATAAATCTTCTCCGTCGGCAGTCGTCGGCAAGTCGCCATAGTGCATCACTGCCCAAAAATCCTTTAAATGAATGACGATGAAGACGAGCAATATCGTTCCCAAAATGCCCATGTTGCGCGACGCCCAAGCAGAGGATTTGGTATTTTTCACTATATAGCCGTCCGTGCCGCGCGCTCTCCTATTATATAAGGTGAGGAAGAGCGCCACCAAGGCATGGGCAATTATTATGGCAAAATTTACTTTTGAAATAATTTGGATGAGCGGATTATGGCTCATGAAATTGGCGTAGCGATTGAACGACTCGCCCCCGTCGCATTTGAGCAACTGCAAATTCCCCAGCAGGTGAATGAGCAAGAAGAGTATTAAAAAAATCCCCGTCAGCGCCATCAGTAATTTTCGTCCCAACGTGGAGGACAAGAAGTCAACAAACCATTTCATATTCCAAAATTTTTATCTCTGTAACTTAATTCAAGCAGTCTGGTATTCTGATGCAAGGTAACAGAAAAATAATATTTTTTGCATGAGCATTGTCGTAATAAGTGCGATATTTTTTTTGTAAAGAAAAAACTTCTGCCCAATCCTTCGGTTTTTATTGCCTGAACAGGCGGGATTAATCCGCATCCGCAAAATTTTTCAGTCCGAAATTTTTTATCACATACAAGGAAACTAGAGGCTCGATTTTAAGACCCTGTTTTGCAACGCCCGGGGGGGCGTTTTCTTTTACGCCAATGTATGTCAGAGAAATTGGCGTTCATGCGGTTTGCCTTCCGTTTTACAGATAAAGATTGGCAGGATGTGACGATGGCAGGATTTTATCGGCGCCATAAAGCCTGTCGAATTTGCAAAAGGATGCCCTTCAAAGAATGACTTGCGCATTTCGATTTCGTAACGCTTTCAAATTTTATCGCTGACTGCCTTTTTTGTGGCAGAGGGCGTCACAGATACTCGCTTCCCTTGGTTTTGTTCTTGAGTTCGGTCACCATTTTGCGAAAGAGACTTTCATTGTCTTTTTTGCAAACAATGACCACGTTGTCGAAGCTGCCGATGAGGAAATCATCGAGACCCTGCACTACTATTAACTTGCCTGGTTCCCCTTTTATCAAACAATTTTTGCTGTCATAAATCAGGGCTTCGCCCGTTACGGCATTGTTATTTTCGTCGTGCGCAGAGTAGTCGAACAGCGAGCCCCACGAACCTAAATCAGACCACGAAAAGCGACACAGCCACACATATACATTTTCGGCTTTTTCCAACACCCCGTAGTCTATCGAAATATTTCTTGTCTGTGCGTAGGCGAGTTCAATGGCGGCTTTTTCGGCGGGCGTGTCGAGCGCAGGCGTGACGTCGGCAAATATTTCTGTCATTTCGGGCAAATGCGTGCTTATCGCTTCGAGAATGGCTTGAACGCCCCACACAAATATTCCCGCGTTCCATACAAAATCTCCGCTCTCTAAAAATTTTTTTGCCAAAGCCGACTCCGGTTTTTCGGTAAACGTTTTTACTTTCTTCAACGGCGAGTCGCCTTCCCGATATTGAATATAGCCATAACCTATTTCGGCTCGCGTAGGCTGAATGCCCAGCGTCACCAATTTATCTTGCGCGGCGGCTTGTTCGGCGACTTGTTTAATGGTGTCGCAAAATTCTTCTTCCTGCAAAATCAGGTGGTCGGTAGGTCCCACCACCAATATGGCATTGGGATTGAGGCTTGCGATTTTTTTGGCGGCATATAAAATGCAGGGCGCCGTATTTCTTCGCGAAGGCTCTGCTAAAATTTGGCGGGCGTGCAATTCGGGAAGCTGTTCGCAGGCGAGCGCCCAGTGCTCTTGCGAAGTCACCACAAAAATATTTTCCTTCCGACAGACGGGAAGAAAGCGTTCGTAAGTGGTCTGCAGAAGCGACTTTCCCGTGCCCAACACATCGAGAAACTGCTTAGGTTTTGCATTGCGGCTGTAGGGCCAAAAACGCGAGCCGATCCCGCCGGCCATTAACACTACAAAAATATCTTTATTCATAATTAAATAGTTCCTTATTAAATAATCCCTTCTTTCAGCAAATCGTGAAGATGCACAAACCCGGCCACGCGGACGCCGTCGGTTACTACCAATTGGGTAATGTTATTTTGTTGCATCACCTGAAGCGCTTTGGCGGCAAACTCATCGTGCGCCACGGTTTTTGGATTTTTTGTCATAATGTCTTTTGCCGTAATGCCTGCAATGTTTGTTTCCTTTTGCAACATGCGGCGCAAATCGCCGTCGGTGATTATGCCCAACAAATTTCCTGCTTCATCGGTCACCGCGGTGGCGCCAAGTCGCTTCGAGGAAATTTCTACGATCACATCTTTAAGAGGGGCGTCGGTTCTCACCGCGGGCACATCGTGTCGGCTCAATAGGTCTTCCACCTTTAAATACATTTGTTTGCCCAACGCGCCGCCGGGGTGAGAGCGGGCAAAATCTTCGGCGGTGAAATTCCGCAATTCCAATAAGGCAATGGCCAACGCATCGCCCAAGGCCATCTGACAAGTGGTGCTTGTGGTGGGCGCCAGGTTGTTGGGGCAGGCTTCTTTTTCAATCGTCGCGTTGAGGACATAGTCGCACTGCTCGGCGAGGTAGGATTTCATATGGCTTACCAAGGCGATAAGTTTCGAACCGCGTCTTTTCAGCAACGGAACGAGGACTTTTATCTCCGGGCTGCTTCCGCTTTTGGAAATACAAATCACGACGTCATTGCTTTGCACCATTCCTAAGTCGCCGTGGATGGCGTCGGCGGCGTGCATGAAAAGGGCGGGCGTACCGGTGGAATTTAAGGTGGCCACAATTTTTCCCGCCACGATGGCGCTTTTTCCGATGCCTGTTACCACCACCCGTCCCCGGCACTGGAAAATCGTTTGCACACACTTTTCAAAGCCTCCGTCGATGAAAGTCGCGAGGTTTTTAACCGCGTTCCCTTCACTTATTAGAACGTCTTTTGCAATTTGTTGAATATTTTTTACTATCTTCAAACTCTAATTTAGATTTAAGGAACACAAAGATAGATAAAACCAAAAGATTTTTATGGTAATAGCAGAAGAAAAAAAGAACATGTTGAAGCAGAAACTGAAGTCGCTGTTCGGGTATGACAACTTTCGCGGAAGTCAGGAAAAGGTAATTAATAACATTCTTTCCGGGCGCAACACTTTCGTCATTATGCCCACGGGCGCCGGCAAATCGCTTTGCTACCAACTGCCGGCCATGATGCTGGACGGACTCGCCATCGTGATCTCGCCGCTCATCGCTTTGATGAAAAATCAGGTAGATCAAATGGTGGCTTACGGCATCAACGCAAAATTTTTGAACTCTACTTTAAGCAAGGGAGAAATCACAAGATTGAAAAGAGACTGCGTCAACGGAGCCATCAAACTTTTATACGTGGCTCCCGAATCGCTGAACAAGGAAGAGACGATTTTGTTTTTGCAAAAAATAAAAGTGTCGTTTGTGGCTATCGACGAGGCGCATTGCATCTCCGAATGGGGACACGATTTTCGCCCCGAATATCGGCGGATAAAAACGATGATTCAGCGTCTGGGAAATTTGCCTGTGATAGCCCTCACCGCCACCGCCACCACCAAAGTGCAACTCGATATTCAGAAAAATTTGCAAATGGAAGGCGCCGACATTTTTGTCTCCTCGTTCAACCGCAAAAATTTATACTACGAAGTCAGACCCAAGAAAGAAACGAAGAAACAGCTCATTCGCTTTTTGAGAGAACACGACGGAAAATCGGGAATCATCTATTGCCTGAGCCGCAAAAAAGTGGAAGAGATCGCCGAACTTATCCGCGTGAACGGTTTCAAATCGGCGCCCTATCACGCCGGCCTCGACCCCGAAGTGCGCGTGAAAAATCAAGACGATTTTTTGAATGAAGAAATCAATATCATCGTAGCCACCATTGCCTTCGGAATGGGCATCGACAAACCCGACGTGCGCTTTGTGGTTCACTACGACGTGCCTAAATCGTTGGAGGGCTATTACCAAGAAACCGGGCGCTCGGGACGCGACGGATTGGAAGGACACTGTCTGATGTTTTTCAGCGAAAACGATTTGAATAAACTGGAAAAATTCAATAAGGACAAAACGGTGCAAGAACGCGAAAACGCCAAAATGCTTTTGCAGGAAATGGAGTTTTACGCCGAATCTCCCATTTGTCGCCGCCGCCAATTGCTCCACTATTTCGGAGAAGATTTTCAAGAAAAAAATTGCGGACTGTGCGACAACTGCGTACACCCGCGCGAGCGCTTCAACGGAACAGAATATGTGAATATCATCCTCCAGACCGCTAAACAAACAGGCGAACGTTTCGGACTCAACCATTTGGTGAACGTGATTCGCGGCATCGAGGACGAGTATGTGAAAAGCTATTCCCACACCGCCCTTTCTGTTTACGGAAAAGGCCGCGCCGAAAGCGACGATTTTTGGAAGTCGGTGATTCGCCAAACTTTGATTTATCAATATTTGGAAAAAGACATTGAGAATATCGGCACGCTCAAACTCACCGACAAAGGAAGAGCATTTTTGAAAAGTCCAAAGTTCATTGAACTGGCGCGCGACAACAATTATACGCACGACGGCAAAGAAGAAGATTCGCCCGACCGTACGCCGCACAACAATAAATCGTACGACGAGAAATTGTTTGAGTTGCTGAAATCCCTGCGCAAAAAAGTGGCGAAAGAAAAAAACCTTCCGCCCTACGTTATTTTCCAAGACCCTTCCCTCGAAGAAATGGCCACCACCTATCCCACCACCAAAGAAGAAATGGCTTCGGTGAACGGCGTGGGCATGGGCAAGGTGAATAAATTCGGAAAAGAATTTTTGGACTTGATCAATCAATATGTGGAGGAAAATGAAGTAGAGACGGCCTCCGACGTGGTGGTGAAATCATCGATCAACAAATCGAAAACGAAAATTTTTATCATCCAACAAATCGACCGCAAAGTAGGCTTGGAGGAAATTGCCGAATCGAAAAGCCTCACCTTCGAAGAACTGCTCACGGAGATGGAAAATATCTGCTTCTCGGGCACCAAACTGAACATCGATTACTACTTGGAAGAAGCCATGGAGGACAGCAAGCAGGAAGAAATTATGGACTACTTCCTCGGCTCGGAAAGCGATAAGATCAGCGACGCGCTCAACAATTTGAACGACTGCTCCGAAGAAGAAGTTCGGTTGGTGCGCATCAAGTTCTTGACGGAATATGCCAACTAATCGATTTTAAAATAAGGCGCCAGCAAGTCTTCGAAGTTGTAGAATCCTGCGACTTTGTCTTTCAGATTGCCTGCCGCAAAAAGCGCTCCGTTGCCAAAAGCCTCGCGGGCGATAGATTCGTGAATGAGGCGGACGGTTTGATAAGGGAAGCCAAAAATTAGTTCGTGTTTCCCCACAATGCCGCCGGCGCGCACATGCTTGATGTCTTCCGATTTAATGCCCAGCGCTTCGGCAATCTTCAACGCGGTGCCCGAAATTCCCGACTTGGCTTTGAAATGTTCTTCCACCAATTCCACGTCGGCAAAGGGCGCTATTTTTTGGAGATACTTAGAAGCCAGCATCATAAAGTTTACGCCAAGCGTAATATTGGGCGACCAAAAAACAACGGTGGATTCCGCTAACTTTTTCAAGTAAGCGACGATGCTCTGCGGATAATGCGAAATGGCGGAAATGATTTTCACTTTGCGTCGAGCGGCCTCTTCGCCGTATTCATAAACCGTTTGCTCGGAGGAGAAGTCAATGATAAAATCAACGGGCGCCTCCTTGAGCAACCGCCCGACGGGAGTGGATTGCGCGGCGTGAATAACGGCGGGGTCGTTGCTCTCCACGCCCAGAAATTCCGAAGCCGTGCGATGACTCAATAGTTTCCTCTTCAGTACCCATTCCAACGAAAAATCCTTGTGGAGCAAAATCACATGAGCCGCTGCTTTTCCTGTTTTTCCAAAACCAATTAATCCTATTTTCATTATCGGGGTGTTTAGCATAAGTCTGCATATTTAAGAATGATTAAAGATAGCCAAAATTCTTAATTGAATAACGACCCGCGGTTAATTGTCGATTATTTTCGCTTTTAATTTTTACGCCGAGAGGAAGATTCCTCCGCATACAATCGTCACAATCATTGACCGGGATTTTAAGATTACTAACCATCAACTATTAATCATTAACCATTAATTAAAGAGTCCTCTCATTTCAATCATTTTCTCCACCGCTTCGGGCACGACGTAGCGAATGGATTTTTTTTCGCGAACGCATTGACGGATGTAAGTGGCTGAAATATCGAGCAGGGGCGCATCTATCATTTTCACGTGAGGGTGATTTTTCAACGTCGAATTGGAAGAGCGCGGACGCGGATACACATAAAGTTCATATTGCTCCAATATTTGTCGGTAGTTTTTCCAGTTCACAAAAGTATCTAAATTGTCCTCCCCCATTATCACGGCAAATTGGCAGGCCGGGAATTTTTCGCGCAGGTGCGCCAACGTATAACAGGTATAGCTTGGTTTTGGCAAATGAAATTCCGCGTCGCTCACCTCAATTTTATAATGGTCGGCCACGGCGGCTTTGGCCATGTCGTAGCGGTCGAATTCATGCAGCAAGGTATTGGAGGCTTTCAACGGATTGTGAGGCGAGACCACCAGCCACACTTTTTTCAAATCCGCGTGGGTAGCCATCACGTTGGCAATAATCAGGTGGCCGATATGAATAGGATTAAACGAGCCGAAAAAAAGTCCGATGCGTATCTTTTCCATGCGAAAAAACTTATAGGCTTTTCTCCCATTTGCTCACCACCGCGGTGGCGATGGAGTTGCCTACCACGTTGGTGGCGCTTCGTCCCATGTCGAACAGCGGGTCGATGCCTAAGAGGAGCGCCAACCCCGCTTCGGGAATGTCAAAGGTGGCCAACGTGCCCGCAATCACCACCAGAGAAGCCCGCGGCACCCCGGCAATGCCTTTGCTGGTGAACATCAGCACAAGCAACATGCTGACTTGCGTCGAAAACGGAAGGTGAATGCCATACGACTGCGCGATGAAAAGAGAGGCAAAAGTCATATACATCATGCTCCCGTCGAGGTTGAACGAATAGCCCAACGGCAACACGAAACTCACAATTTTATTAGGGCATCCAAAACGCTCCAATCCCTCCATTGTTTTTGGAAATGCGGCTTCGCTGCTGGAGGTGGAGAAAGCCAGCAAAAAGGGTTCTTTAATGTGCTTGAATAATCCGCGCGACTTTTTTCCGACTATGCCGTGACACGCGATAAATAACAAGGCGCAAAGAAAAATTAAACCAAAGTAAAATTCAGTTATAAAAATGGAATAGGTAACCAAAATTCCGAGTCCTTGTTTTGCAATGACGGCTGTCATGGCGCCAAAAACGGCCACGGGCGCCAACAGCATCACGTAGTTAGTAGTCTTCAAAATGACGTGAGCCACCGAGTCCATAAAGAGGAGGACTGCTTTTCCCGCTTCGCCGACGGCCGCCGTGGCCACGCCAAATAGAATGGAAAAGACCACTATTTGCAGGATTTCATTTCGCGCCATGGCGTCGGCCATGCTGGTCGGAAAAACGTGGTATAAAAATCCGCGCAATGACAATGCGTGTCCGCCGATGCCCGAAACATCGGTCGCGGGAAGCGGCAGGTTCATCGCCGTTCCGGGCTGAAAAATATTTACCAAAAGCATCCCCAACAACAAACTGAGGCAGGACGCGCTCATAAACCACAACAATGTTTTTCCGCCGATTCGGCCTACCGATTTTATGTCCCCCAACTTGGCCACGCCCACCACCAGCGTGGAGAAAATCAACGGCGCCACAATCATTTTTATCAATCGAAGAAAGACGTCGGCCATTAAAGAAAAGGGTTCTACTTTTGTTTCGCGTTGCGCCAATATTTTGGTTTGCTCTTTTTGCAGTCCTTCCATCTTGGCTTTCGTCTCCGACTGATCTTTTGTCGGACTCAATTCGACAAGTTGTTGTTCGATTTTTCCCAACTCCGAATTTTCTGAAACGAGGAAGGTTTTATTCAAATAAAATCCCAGTCCGATGCCAAGCGCCAGGGCGATAAGAATATAGGTCGTGATTGAATTTTTCATCATCTTAACTTGATTTAGCTTTTTGCAAAAGGATAAAATCGGCCAATACCAAAGCCGCCATGGCTTCCACAATGGGCACGGCGCGCGGCAATACGCAAGGGTCGTGGCGGCCTTTTCCCTGCACGGTTATCTCGCGTCCTTCGTCGTCGGTCGAGGGTTGGTCTTGCATAATCGTGGCTACCGGTTTAAAGGCGACGCGAAAATAAATATCCTCGCCGTTTGAAATGCCCCCTTGAATGCCCCCGGAAAAATTGGTCTTGGTGCGGATTGTTCCGCGGTCATTGTAAAAAATATCGTTGTGTCGGGAGCCGCGCATGGACACGCCCGCGAATCCGCTTCCGTATTCAAAACCTTTCGCCGCATTGATGCTCAACATCGCCTTGCCCAACTCGGCATGAAGTTTGTCAAAGACGGGTTCGCCCAAGCCCGCCGGCGCCCGCCTGACCACGCAAGTGACCACGCCGCCCACCGTATCTCTTTCAAGCCGCACCTGATCTATTAAGTCTATCATCTTTTGCGCCGTGGGCAAATGCGGGCAACGCACGGGAGTGGCTTCGACCTGATTGAAATCCAGCGTCGTGTAGTCGGGCGCGGCAATGTCGCCTACCTGCGACACATACCCGTTAATTTCAACGTCGTATTTTTTCAACAGCAGTTTGGCAATAGCTCCTGCCGCCACGCGCGCCGCCGTTTCGCGCGCCGAACTCCTGCCGCCGCCGCGATAGTCGCGAATGCCGTATTTTTTTTCATAGGTGAAATCGGCGTGCGAAGGACGAAAGGCATGGGCAAGGTGCGAATAATCTCCGCTCTTTTGATTCTCATTTTCGATGAGGAGCATAATAGGCGTCCCCGTCGAGCAACCTTCAAAAACTCCCGAAAGCACTTTGCACGCATCGCTCTCCTTTCGTTGCGTGGTGAGCTTCGACTGCCCCGGCTTTCGCTTGTCTAATTCCTGTTGGATAAAGCCTTCGTCGATTATCAACCCCGACGGGCAACCGTCCACTATGGCCCCGACGCCCGCTCCGTGCGATTCGCCAAAAGTGCTTATCTTAAAAATATTTCCGAAACTGTTGCCCATGTTCAAAATCACAAAACGCCAAAGGTAGTAAAATAAGGCAGTAAAATGTAAACTTCTGGCAAACGGATTTTGGGGACAAGGGCGCATAGACGAGGACAGGAACGCATAGACGCCCGATTCTAGCCTCAAAACGGCGCCCCATGGATTGGCGATTTATTATCTCCTTTCCGCGACCGTCGAAAAAGGCGTTGATGTCCTAGTCCGAAAATGGCAAGAGGCGCTTTGCCAATTCATAACTCGCAGGAATAAAATAGCAAGCGCGAAATTTTTCAGGCAATTTTAAACATATTAGCTTTGCATAAATTAATAAACAAGCATGAAAACAGTCTATCAATCTAACTTGCAATTTTGGGCAATAACGGCAACCTGCTTTTCCCTTTGCTTAGTTACGGCGAGCGTGGCGGCGCAGGCACAATCTGCAATCCCCGACGATTGGCAAACAAGGTGCAATCAAGTAGGCATAGACCACAACAAGGGGCTTGACTATGTATTCGATTATTTAAAAAAGGCCGGCGCGGGAAGAACGTCCAAGATGAAAAGGGAGGACATTTTTGTGCTTGCCGAAAGAGGCGTCATTGCTTTTATGGGCACGGGGTTTTATGCCAAAAATGAAAAACAGGAGTTGGAGGGATTCATTCGCGACGAATTCAGGAAAGCATCCAAGCGGGCGGACACGCAAGACCTCATGACGGAAAATAACCCCAAAGAACTTTTGTCGAAGATGACGGAAAGGCAAAAAGAAATAATGGCGGATGTTTTTGCGGTAACTTCTGACTTGAGTCTGGACTTGAAGCCCTCATTGGAAAGATTGGATTCTGTCGAATTAAGGGCAAAACGCATTTGCAACCGAGAGGAATTGCTTCTCATTCTAAGCGCCATTTCAGTGGGTAAACATTCCATGCAATATTGGCACGATAACTATGATAAGTGGATGGCAGAGTTAGGCTCTGAAGATGTCTTGGAGAGCGAAAAGGAGGAGATAAAAACGGCGTTGCGGGAAGACACCATTAAAGATACGGAGGCAAAGAAAGGCAAGGACAAGAAAGCAAAAAAGAAGTGGTTTCGTTGGAAGAAAGTAGTGGGGCAGGATATATACGGAGCAGCGATTGGATCTTTCTTCCCGCCGTTTTTATGGGCGGGCGCAGGCATTAGC
>Ga0081606_1000616_pt1 | contig 13586 bp, 14 predicted proteins | sample EareggfetidaYelm_FD_71127 | JGI IMG/M metagenome (GOLD analysis project Ga0081606, IMG submission 71127) | Earthworm egg capsule microbial community from the University of Washington, USA - E. fetida Yelm (SPADES assembly) (version 2) | ecosystem: Host-associated > Annelida > Reproductive system... | reverse complement strand
AGATCGTTTGCGAGATAACCCTGCATCCTCGGCCCGCTTCTCGTGGGTTCGCAGGCGATGTCGAAACCGATCATCCCCGTGTGGGCCGTTGTCGCACGCTGTGGAGTTGTCAATTGCACGAGGCATCCTGAGATGTCGTAAACCCCAGGATAACACCGGATGGCCCAACCAACCCCGACCATCAACCGGATCAGGGCAGATCCCGGTGATAACAGTGGATAACCCGGATCAGTCGCCGAGATGGCGGCGACTGGCCATCGCTCGATCAGCCTCACGCTTGTCTTGTCGTTCACGCAGTGCTTGCCGTTTGTCGTAGTCGCGCTTGCCCTTGGCGACGGCAATCTCGACCTTCGCTTTCCCGTCGGAGAAGTAGATCGAGAGTGGAACAAGGGTGTACCCACCCTCTTTCGTGCGGTGGCTGAGCTTGATGAGCTCTTGTTTGTGCAGCAGCAGTTTTCGTTTGCGGCGCGGGGCGTGGTTCGTCCACGTCCCTTGCGTGTACTCGGGGATGTGCACGGCATCAAGCCACAGTTCACCACCGTCAAAGAAGGCGTATCCGTCAACAAGCGAGGCACGTCCGGCGCGCAACGATTTCACCTCGGTGCCAACGAGCACGATACCGGCTTCGTACGTATCCTCTATGGAATAGTCGTGGCGGGCTTTCCGATTCGTCGCGACGACCGTTCGGCCTCGTTCCCTGGGCACGACCTACTCCTTGGTTCTGAGCGAATGGACACGGTTTGGGATGGCCCGACCGAGGCATCCTGAATGCAGTGTCTATCGGAGCTCACACTCTAGCCGACAACCATGCAGCAACCGCTCAGATACAAGCCGAATCTGCAGGTCTCGCGGCAGGCACACCCGTACCGGCGCTGCGACACACCATCCAGGCTTCGAAACAATCCTTTACGGGGCAAGCGCGCGAAGCACCTCACCGTGGAGCATTCCGTTGGTTGCCAGCGCGCTGCCGTGCCACGGCCCTGGCTCGCCGGTGACCGAGGTGAATCGACCACCCGCCTCTTCGACAATGGGGATGAGGGCGGCAATGTCGTAGGGGTGGATTCCATACTCGGTAGTAATGTCGAGCAGGCCCTCCGCGAGCAGGGTATACGACCACAGGTCGCCGTAGGCGCGGTCGCGCCACACCCGCGCGGCCAGATTGAGAATCGTGGCGAGTTGCCCTGCGTCTCGCCACTGCGCGAGACTCTGAAAACTCAGGGATGCATCGGCGAGCCCCGTCACGCCCGATACCGAAATTCGGCGTGCGGCGGTTGTGACAAACGGGCTGGCCGGACTTGCAGCATCCGCTATGTCGTTCGCATCATGCGAGCGTGCCATCCTGTCTATACCGTGTGTTCCATCCACGCCGTTCATCACGTTTGTCCACGCACCGTGGCCCCGCGCAGCCCACCACCGTCGGCCGAGAGCAGGTGCCGATGCCACGCCAACCACCGGGTTGCCGTTCATCGCGAGTGCGATGAGGGTGCCCCACACCGGGACTCCACGGAGAAAGTTGGCTGTCCCGTCGATGGGGTCGATGATCCACGTGCGGGCCGCACTGCGCGCGCGGGCCCGATCCTCGGTGCCACCAAACTCCTCACCAAAGATCACATCAGCCGGTCGAACTATCGACAGTCGATCCCGGATGGCCCGCTCCACCGCGAGATCCGCCTCCGTCACCGGACTCCGGTCGGGTTTGGTGTCGACCTTCAGATCCACGGCCCGGAACCGGCTCAGCGACAGCGAATCCGCGATATCGGCGAGTTCCTGTGCAAGATCAAGGTCGGCAGCAAGGTCGCAGCTATTGACAGGGTCAAGATGGGGGACATCCGCCGGAATACTCTTCATGCCCGCCAGACTAGCGATCTTTCCGCGATATTCCCCCTCCTCTCGTCGATTCGCGCGAGGCGGCTCCATGGGGCCGACTCAGGTTGCCCGCTCTGCGCACCTCTCGTTCAATTCGCACGAGGCGGCTCCCTGATCTCACACGCGGTCCCGTTTCGGGAGTCCTCTCGTTCAATTCGCACGAGGCGGCTCCAGCACACCGATGACTGCCGTATCACTTCGTATTCTTGCGTCGATTCGCGCGAGGTGCTTCCCGCCTGATAACTTTGACACCGGTTCCGGATGCTCGGAGCCGCTGCGCCTCTAGCTCAATCGGTAGAGCAACTGACTCTTAATCAGTGGGTTCCGGGTTCAAGTCCCGGGGGGCGCACCGGGGTTACCGCGTTTCCTACTTTTATGTGGTTGAGTTCGGGCGGAGGACATCGGCGAGGCCTGGCGGTATCGGTGGCGGTGGTAGGCCTCGGTAGATGTGGTCTATCAGCCTGGCCCACAGTGCGACTGACGGAGCTGATCTGCGATCGGTAGCGTGATCGCCAGTCGCGTAGACCAGGCTCTCCCCGACCAAGACGAGGCGATCCTGGATTTCAGCCTCTGGACCCCCGTCGAGCTTGCCGGGTCCACCCTGGAATGCGACATTTTCGCGGACATCTGCGAAATCCGGCCCGCAGCCTAAAATATCCCACAAGGGGGGTACCAGGACCTCTCCTGGTCCCCCCCTTGATACTGGAGGAAAAACCATGAGCCGCAGACGATACACCCCCGCGGAGTGGGCCGCGCGCAGACGCGCGATCGGGCTGAGCATCGACGAGCTAGCCGAAGTCCTGAAAATCAACCCCCGCACCGCCCGCGGCTTCGAACAACCCATCCCCAAATACACCCCCAGCCCAGGCCTGTGCACCGCCATGGACGACCTACTCGCCGAGCACACCCGTCAAACCGAACTCCTCGCCCAAACCCACGCACCGATCCTACTCCCACGCATCTGCGGAACCTCCGGAGCCGGAGGCCCCGTAGGCTGGCACCTCGCGATCGCAGCACGACTTGTCCTCACCAACCCGACCATACACCTGGACTGGGAGGCCATCCAACCCGAACCCGAACCCAAACCCACCACGTTTCGTGACATATTCAGGACAGACATTTAGAGACACCAGAGGTGCCAAGGGCCAACCTGCTCCGCCGGGAGACGGTACCGAGTCAGGTGCTGGAAAGTTGTTCCATCCGAGTTGCGAGTTCCGTGTCCCGTCCTGCCTCGTGCTGGTGTCGGAGCGCGACGGCGATGTTTGAGTGCCCAGCCCGCGCTAACAGTTCCCGAGTAGTCGCACCGACCTGAACGAACCGGGTTAACCCGTAGTGGCGCAGCGCATGGAATGGCACGTCTGACCTACTGGTTGTTTCCCGGGCTTTCCGCCACGTGACACGGAACACCTCTGCCCAGCGACCACGATCCGAACTGACCGTGACCTTCAGCCACGTGACGCGGAACGCCTCATGGTTGTCACCTCAACCCTGTCGGCTCCGGCCTTTCAGCCAGGTGACGCGGAACGCCTGCTCTGACATGTGTGTGCTGCCGGTGCGGCGACGAAAGATTAGACCGTCATCACCCTGTCTCCGCGAAACATTTCACATGCTGCAATAAACCGGCTCTTCGCATTTGAGGGTGTAGCTTTGGGCGGGCGAGGTGTCGGTGTGGTGGTGGGGTGAGCGGGATCGGGGTCTCTTGGGGATGGGAGTTCCTAGGCTCGTCGTCTGGAAGATCTTGATGTGTTCCGCGCTGCCTTCGGTGGCCCTGATCTGATTGTGTTTTGCCGTCTCGATGATTACGGTCTCACTGTTACTGGTCTTGTGATGACTGTCACGGGGGTTGTTCTTGAGTGTTGTGTTACGGAGCGTGATCTGTTCTGTCGTGGTTGTGGTGCAGAGGCGATGTCACGCGGGGCGGCGCGACGAGGCCGGTTTGCTCTTATCGTGCAGGTCGCAGAGGCGATGTCACGCGGGGCGGCGATGAGGTCTCTGGTGCATGTTCTGTTCGGGAACGGGTCGAGCGTGCTCGTGTTGCGTGTGCGTTGGTACCGGTGCGAGATCTGCGGCTGGTTCTGGTAGGAGGGCACGATTCGAGTGGTTTCGTTGCGCGGCAAGCTGACACGGGAAGGGCTCAGGTGGGTGCTGGAAGCGCTCGTGTGTCAGCATCTTCCGCTCGCGCGGATCGTGGTGTGCCGTGCGCTACGGGGGCACCGAGGTGAGCCAGCATCTTCTGTTCGCGCGGATTGTGGAGTCTCTGGAGGTGTCTTGGCACACTGCGAACGACGCGGTCCTTGCCGAAGCTCAGCAGTTCCTCATCGATGACCCGGCCCGCTTCGACGGGCTCACAACGGTCGGCGTCAACGAGCACCTCTGGTGCCACACGCGCCTTGGCGACAGGTACGTGACCGTTGTCATTGATCTCACCCCGGCCCGCGAGAAGACCGGCCCCGCGCGGCTGCTCGACACGGTGCCCGGCCGGTCCAAACACGCGTTCAAGACCTGGCTCGCCAGTGACCCCAAGGCTTGGCGGGATCGCGCCGAGGTCGTCGCGATGGACGGCTTCACCGGCTACAAGAGCGCCGCCAGTAAGCAGATACCCGACGCGACGGTTGTGATAGACCCCGGTTCCATGTCATCGCCCTGCTCGGCGACGCACTCGACAAGACCCACCAACACCTCCAACAGGAAACTCTCGGGCACCGCGGCCGAAAGAGCGACCCACTCTAGGACTGTCGCCACCTGCTGCGCACAGGCCCGGGACCGGGCAGCAGCCCAACGGCGAGACCCGAGCGTCGCCGCCTGCTGCGCACGAGGCCCGGGCTGCTGAAGCAGCACCATAGGACCATCAAACACCACGCAAAGAACATCCTCACACTCTCCGATCACCCCAGCACCTCGAACAGCCCATCGGAAGCAATCAATGACCCTCTCGAACACCTCCACGCCCCCGCCCCCGGCCTCCACAACCCGACCAACCACATCACCCAATCATTGCTCGAAGCCAGCGGATTCAGACCCCGACCACACCCTCAAATGCGATGAGCCACATTAACTGTCTAATTCGGGGTGTTCACCCGAACAGGTTCAGTCTCGCATGGGGGTTTGACGGCGGTGTAGTAGCAGTGTTAGTCCCGCTAGCAGGAATACTGTGACAGCTCCGAGCGGAATGATTAGATTGACACCACTGCTCGCAAGCCCGTATACCGCGAGTGCGGGGTTGCTGTTCGTTGCGGTGTTCACTGCAGCAGGCACTGCAGAGCCCGCTGCTGCACTCGCGTTCGCGGTTCCAGGCGAGGTTGAGGGTGCCGAGGTAGTAGCTGCTGCCTGCGAGTCGACAGTTGCGTTCACGGTACCCACCGCGGAAGCTGTCGTGTTTGTGTTGGAGGTGCGATCCCCGTTCGAAGACGCGTGGGCGGTGGCGTTCGCTGTTGGTGTGGGGTTCGCAGACACATCCGTTGGCACCGCGGTCACCGCGACAGCTTGTTGGATCGCAGCCGCGTTCGCGTGCGAATCCGCAGCCGCGGACGAGGCCGCAGACGCGTTCGCCCCCGACGAGGTGGATGCGTCCGTGGACGCTGTAGTGATCGCGGCGCCCGACGCGGCAGCAGACGCGGTTGTTGTTCCTACCGCGGTCGTAGCCGCGTTCGTGTTCGAGGAACGATCCCCGTTCGAAGACGCCGCCGCAGCCGCGTTCGCTGAGGAGGTAGAAGATGTGGACGCGTCCGAAGAGGCCGACACGATCGCGGCCGCGCGGGACGACGCAACCGCGGACCCGGTCGCAGCCGCTGAGCCAACAGAGCTACGATCCGCGTTCGCCGCCGACGACGCTGCCGCGTTCGTGTGCGAATCCGCAGCCGCGGACGCGTTCGCCGTTACCGCAGCACCCTGCGTCGGAGTTGGTGTCGGTCGCGACACCCCAATTACCGACACCAAACCCGTCTCGACGCTAGTAGCGTATACGGTGCTCCCATCCGGAGTAACCGCCACCCCGGTCGGGTACGGGTCGACGGTAATGGTTTGGGTCACTGTCCCGGTAGCCGTATCAATCCTCGACACCGAACCCGCCCCGTTGTTGGCGACGTATACGGCACTCCCATCCGGAGTAATCGCCACCCCGAACGGGTTCATGCCGACGGGAATGGTTTTGGTGACTGTCCCGGTAGCCGTATCAATCCTCGACACCGAATCCGACCCCTGGCTGGTGACGTATACGGTACTCCCATCCGGAGTAACCACCACCCCGCGCGGGTACGGGTCAACGGGAATGGTTTTGGTGACTGTCCCGGTAGCCGTATCAATCACCGACACTGAATCCGACCGGTTGTTGGCGACGTATACGGTGCTCCCATCCGGAGTAACCACCACCCCGCGCGGGCTCGTACCGACGGTAATGGTTTTGGTGACTGTCCCGGTAGCCGTCTCAATCACCGACACCGAACCCCACCCACCGTTGGTGACGTATACGGCACTCCCATCCGGAGTAACCACCACCCCGCTCGGGCCCGCGCCCGAGCTCGAGTCCGGGCCCATGCCGACGGTAATGGTTTTGGTGACTGTCCCGGTAGCCGTCTCAATCACCGACACCGAACCCGACCCCTCGTTGGTGACGTATACGGCACTCCCATCCGGAGTAACCACCACCCCGTACGGGTTCATGCCGACGGTAATGGTTTTGGTGACTGTCCCGGTAGCCGTATCAATCACCGACACCGAATCCGACAGCGAGTTGGCGACGTATGCGGTGCTCCCACCCGGAGTAAACGCCATCCCGTACGGGTGCAAGCCAACGGTAATGGTTTTGGTGACGGTGTCGTTATCGCCAAGACGCGAGGATAGAGCCCCCGGCACGCTCATACGGTTCTGGTCGAGTGCAGCAGCTGTATGTGCGTTCATCGGTACCATCCCGATCGTTGTCAACACTGCCGCCGCAATCGTGGCAATAACTATCCCCACACGCCGATGACCCCTGGCCGATACCTTCATGAACACACACTCCTGCCTCTGTGCACACCCAACCTGCAAAAATCTTTGGCCATACCGGGTTGTTTCGCTCTCTTTCTCGCTCCTGTCAATGCACACCTCATAGTGGGTGTGGTAGCACACGACTTCTCAGCACCCCACCCCGCCTGAGTTCCCGCTCCCATCTGAACTGTTGTCTGTGCGAGATCACTGACCGTCGTGTGTTCATCCGTGAAAAACACCGTGATCAACAATGGCTCTGAACTGTCTCCCGGATTTTTCACCACCCCGGAGGAGCGCCGCCCAGACGGGGACTTTTCACTCCCGTCACGCAACACTTGCCCACGCGAGTCCATCACAACAGGAGACAGCAACACACGTCTCACAACACCACTCCCTCACACCACACAACACAGATACAGGTAACAGATAATCCATATATATAGGTATATTATATCTGGATAAGATATAAAATACCTGTGAAAAGGATGAAAGATTGTGCTCCTTCTCTTTAGACTTTCCTGGGAGTGAGAGGTCACAGGGATGACTCTGAGTCCGAGCTTCTCGGCCACCCAACGTTTCCCGAGGGGGGAAAACACTCCCTGAGCTGCAGCGACCACACACGTCAAAAGGGGACTGTGCTGTTTAGCGGTGTGTGGGGTTTGGTGGTTTTGTTAGTGGGCAGTTTTTTGAACCGGTTCGTGAAGGTGTTTAACGGGGTTTCTATCTGATTACCCAGCGTGTCCTGCCGTTGTTGGTTGGGTTGGTGACCGGGTCAGGAGGTGAAGGCATGTCGGTGTTGTGGTCTCGTCGGGAACGTGACCACGCGCTCTGATGGTCCGCTGGTAGCGGGTGTTGATCGACGTGGTCGCGTTTGTGGTGTGGATCATCCGGCGAATCTCGGAGGTGTAGCCGAGTGTCGGCGGCGTTCAAAAACTGGACGGTTTCGGTGTTCGGAAAGTGATCACTTAACGGTTGGGGTGTGATTATTTTGGAAGGTTTGGGTGTTGATTTGGGGGCTTGCTGCGGAGGGGAGCGAGGGCGGGGATCGTTGCGGGGTTGGGGTTTCGCAGGCTATGGTTATCGGGCTCTTCGCATTTGAGGGTGCAACAGTCGTTGGAGTTGACGTTGATACCTCATCGCTAAAAGCTCTCACCAAGCAGTACAGTCATTCTTTTATCCCGGTGGTTGGAGATGTGTCTGACGAAAGCACATGGGTTTCTGTTTCTGACTACCTAGGAGATGCGGGGGTCATCTCCCTCGCATGCAACGCCTACTCAATCGCTCGGCACACAATCGGAGAGATTGATTTTGATGCCTGGGATCGACAGTGGGCAGTAAATGTAACCGGAGCCGTTCGTGCCGTTCGGGTGTGCCTTGATGCACTTCGACGAGCACAGGGAAGTGTGACGTTGGTCTCGTCTGTTCACGTCACCAGATCAGTCGCGGGGCACGCGGGGTACGCATCCTCAAAAGCAGCACTCGAGGGCCTTGCCAGACAGCTAGCCATCGAGTTAGCACCCGATGTGCGAGTCAACACGGTGCGGGTAGGTCCAGTAGATACACACGCATGGCGAGGGCAGCCCGATGGAGCGAAAGAGCGCTCAGCCGCGAGAACACTGTTGCAACGCCTCGGAACTCCGCAAGATATTGCTAGCGCAATCAATTTTCTTGCTTCGAATGAAGCAAGTTGGATCACTGGCGCAACTCTGGTGGTAGACGGTGGGCGAGAGATGCATGCAGGAACACTTGCACTCGAGGATCAGAGCCTCTCCGCACCGGCAATACCGACCCAACAAACAACACCTCAGAACTACGGTGACTAGCAGCGGTGTACCCGCCGATATTCAGAGGGGCTGATACCGACATACCGCCGAAACGCGGTGCCGAAGTGTTGACTTGAACTGAATCCCAGGCAGTGTGCAATATCCGTAATGGTTGCCTCATCTTCCAAGAGAAATGTTTCGGCCCGGCTGATTTTCACACGCAGGATGTGATCTTTGGGACTCGTGCCACAGGAGCGCTTGAATTCTTGGTAGAAATGCGTTGTCGAGAGGTCAGAAACTTCAACGAGTTGCGTAACCGTCACGGTTTCTTCGAGATGTTCATCAAGCCACCGCAGCGACCGTCGAATCCCAGGATGCACCGACTCACTCTCGGGCTTCCGGCGAAGACCAAACGTGGCAAGTTCGATGAGCGCCGTGGCGCAGAAGAAGTGCTGCCGTAGTCGCGCGAATTCAGTGTTGACGGGGACATCCATGAACGCACGGCGGAGCAGATCTGCAGAGGCTACCGGTGCCTGCCACACGCTCACTCCCAGTTCGGCTAGTTCACCGATCACTCGAGCAAGCGCACCGTCGAGCGGTCCGCGACGGTCCAAACACACTGATGTTTCGATCAGCAGCCACAACAGTTCACCACGCGGCATTGATTCGACACCAATGCGGTACACATGGCGAGGTGGAACGACAAGCACCTGCTTGGTTTGAACCTCGTAGTCGACGCCATCAACAACAACCTCAAAGGATCCTCGCTGCGGGAACGCGAGCCAAAGAAACCCCGTGTGGTGCTGCTCTGGAATCGGATCGCGCGCCGTGAGATAGCGCAACCAACCAAGACTGACAAAGGGCGGACGGCTTCGGAGATCGACAATGGTTCGCTCATCCGTATCTCCTAATTCTGGCGTGTCGGTTGGCGGGATGGCTCCCACCACCGGGCCGGGCCTTGGACACATGAAAACATCCTATGAAAGAAACACGATGTCTTTCACGACATCCCGTGTAAGCATTGGGTCAATTGCCGTCGAAGCTAATCTAGGCTCCGACGTCTTCCCTCGACACGGAGCTGGATTTTTTCAGATGTAGAGTACCTTTGCATAAAGACATCTTCCCTCGACACGGAGCTGGATCTTCCAGCGATCGGCTACATCGAACTGACCAACATCTTCCCTCGACACAAGGAGCTGGAGTGGACCAGCAAGAAGACGAAGCGGTGCGGGCACCGCGAAACGGGATGACCCAGGCACCACGAGACAAAGCGGTGCAGACACCACGAAACGACCCGGCGCACCTTATCGTGGTCACCGGTGGGGCAGGGGGCGGAATCGGTCAAGGCATTTCCCGTGCACTCGCGGCCGAGGGCTGGAGCGTCGTGATTGCTGACCGCGAGGAAAAAAAAGCCATCGCACTCGCAGACCAGCTTGTCGCAGAGGGGTTCTCCGCCCTCGGAACATACCTTGATGTTGCAGATGAACCGACCGTCAACACCCTATTCCGCGAATTTGTACCGAAGAACGGGAAACTTTGTGGGCTCGTCAACAGCGCGGGAATCGGGTTGGTCAAGGCTCTCGGGGATGTCTCGACGGCAGAGTGGGACCGAATCCACACCGTGAATCTCCGGGGTGCGTTCCTGTGCGCGCGCGAAGCTATCGCACACTTCCGAACGCACGGGGGTGGTTCCATTGTGAACATCGGATCGGTGCAAGCCATCGCCCCCGAAGTTGGATACTCGACCTATTCCGCTGCAAAGACGGGGATGATTGGCCTCACACGAGGCATCGCTGCAGACCACGGGCGCGAAAATATTCGCTGCAACATTATTCATCCGGGCTTGGTTGACAGCCCGCTAAACCGGCAGCTGATTGCGCAGTGGGGCAATCCGGAAGCCTGGATTCGAAACTTCGCTGAATCGCGACAAATGATACCATCGACCATTACCCCCGAGGAGATCGGTGCAGCCACTGCCTTCTTGATATCACACAAAAGTCGGAGCATTACCGGTATCGAACTCCCCGTTGACGGAGGAAACTCAATCTGGCAGGGTCTGAACGCGATCAACGAGCAACAAGTCAATACCGGAGGCACAGCATGAAACTCGTTTCAATCGAGATTATTGAGGTTGTCGTTCCAGCGAACCCGGGGGTGGTAAACTCCGTTGGGCTCAACATCCCATTGCACAAGCTGGTGTCCGGTGCGGATGCCGCCTGGACGAAGCAGTTTGATGAATTCTCGAAGTTCATGCTTATCGGAACAACCGATGAGGGAATCATTGGGTTCGGTGAGTCACTCCGCGACACAAGCCTCGAAGTCACAAAGGCTATGGCGCGACAACTCATTGGTGTCGATCTGACAAAACTTGCGTGGCAGGCACTCCCGCTTGTGAAAAACCGCGAATACGACGGCTTTGAGCTCTTGGCTCTTGATCTGCTGGGGAAACGTACTGGTGTTTCGGTGTCGTCCCTCATTGGGGGTGCACTTCGTTCCGAGGTGAACGTCGGTGCCTGGACAAGCCACCGCTTTGCGGAGGACGCCGGGAAGGTGGCGCAGGCGGCACAGGAGCGAGGCGCGACATCCCTGAAGCTGAAGTGCGATGTCCACGACGATGTGGGGGGAATTGCACAGTCAGTACTCGATGCGTGTGGACCAAACTTCGGACTAATCTTTGATCCAAACGAACGATTTGTCGAGCTCCGGCACGCGGTGAAAATCGCAAAAGACTTAGAAAAAGTCGGCAACGTCATCTGTTTGGAAGACCCTTTGCCGCGCTGGGATCTCGGATCATACGCTGAACTGCGGGCACGCACCACCGTTCCAATCGCCGTGCACGTTGCGCTCGGGTACATCGCGCACGGGCAACGAATATCTGATGTTCTCACGGCAATCACAATGCGAGCAACTGATGTGTTCAACCTCAGCTCAGGTATCGGCGACTTCATGCGAATGGCGCACATCGCCGATGCAGCCCAGCGCCCGTATTGGCACGGATCAGAGGTAGACCTCGGCATTATGGAGGCCGGCTATGTGCACGTCACCGCTGCCTCGCACGGTGGAACACTCCCGAGCGACATCTTCGGTCGACACATCCGTTCAAGTGACCTGCTCATTAAGGGTCTCGAGTTGAACGGTGCGACTGTGAAAGTTCCGACCGGACCCGGTCTTGGTGTAGAGCTTGACCTTGACGCGGTTGACAGGCACGCGATTTCGCACAGCACCGTCTCGGAGGAGGTCAAGGACTATGGATGATACAGCAGCGATTCGCAACATCCTGTTAGAGCGCGACGCGGTTGGATTCGTCGCCCGTGACTGGGATCTCGTCAAGGACGACTTTGATGATGATGTGTTCATGGGCTCGAGTGCTGAAAACGGCCCGCTCCGGCTCATCTATCCCACCCTTGAAAGCTACCGAGACTCGTGGCTTCGTCAGGCGAGGGAATTGGAGGGCTGCGATCCGGTCACTCTGAAGCAACAACTACTCGAGGCCATGTCACTGCGAACGATTGAAATTCTACACGGTCGGGCACTGGTCACAAAGGTTATTAAGGGGCAACTGGATGGCCCGGCAGGACCCATCAAACTAGATTGGGTGACCTACTACTTCTTGCGATGTGATCAACGAGTAAACCGGTGGAAAATCACCGGATTCGTCGGCTACCTCGCACACGACTGGAAGGTTAGCACCTCATGACCCGCATCACCCCTTATACGGATGCAACACAACACCGCAAAGCAGGACCTTACTCACCGGTGCTGCGGATCTCAGCCGGTGACCTTATCGTCATTAGCGGTCAAGGACCGCTTAACGACGACGGTGAACTCATCGGTTCCAACATTGCCGAGCAGACCCGTGCGACGCTCGCAAACTGTGCACAAGCACTCGCGGAAGCCGGGGTAACACTCGACGACGTGTTTAAGGTGAACGTCTTCCTCGCTGACCTTGACGATTGGCCCGCATTCAACGCGGAGTATGTCACACACTTCTCAGAACCACTGCCGGTGCGGACAGCTGTCGGCACAAAACTACTCCTCGGCATGCTCGTTGAAATTGAGATGTGGGCGGCGGGATGAAACTCGCTCTCCTGCGTTCTGATCAGTGCGAGTTCGGTGAGAATAACAAACCGGTACTTGTTATCCCGATCGGTGCCGTCGAACAACACAGTCGACATCTGCCGCTTGGAACCGATGCACTCATAGTTGAGCATGTTGCACGCGCGCTTGAAGAAACACACCCCGCGCTGGTTCTGCTTGCACCAACAGTGTGGATTGGTGCAAGCAATCACCACCTCGCTCTGCCGGGATCGACCTCGGTCGGAACCCTCACCATCGCCGAGGTTGTGACCCGACAGGTACTGAGCCTGGTCGCAAGTACGAGCATCGATCGAATATTGATCCTCAACGGACACGGCGGAAACCAACCGGCGGTGCGTCTTGCGCTCGAGCATATTCACGAAAAGCAGCCGCAGGTACTTGGGTTCGGGGTGGACTATTGGGCTCTCATGTTTGAGGCACTGGATGTCGGTGGCATTGATCACCCGCCCTTCATGGGGCACGCGGACATTATCGAGACATCCATTCTGCTTGCAAAACACCCCGAACTGGTCGCTATGGAGCGAGCTGAAGATGACGGATACGGAGACGGAATCGGGCTCCACATCGCAACAACCGAAGGAATCCCCGAGCGAAGCCGTCACGGCGGTGTCGGTGACCCCCGCGGTGCCACAGTCACGCGAGGTCATGAATTCTTCGACGCCGCTGTTCGAGGTGCGGCCGACCTTGTTACACGCATAGCAACACTCACATCGACCAACCAACGGCACACGACATAGATAGACCGTGTAGCCGAAACACAGTTGGTATCGATAGATTCCCAGCACCACAGTCGATTGCAAAAAACACCAAGAAACTATCGAGAGGAAGCAACACATGAAACAAACACTTCGAATCGGAGCAGCAGCATTTTCCGTCGTGGCTGGGATCGCATTT
>Ga0081606_1000613_pt1 | contig 13597 bp, 15 predicted proteins | sample EareggfetidaYelm_FD_71127 | JGI IMG/M metagenome (GOLD analysis project Ga0081606, IMG submission 71127) | Earthworm egg capsule microbial community from the University of Washington, USA - E. fetida Yelm (SPADES assembly) (version 2) | ecosystem: Host-associated > Annelida > Reproductive system... | reverse complement strand
GTTGCCACCCACAAAGCGAGAAACGCAACCATGCCAGAGCGCATTGTTGTGCGCCCCCGCGCTGTTAACGAACCTGATTTCAGCGTACGGGTCGAGGGCGGAAGCTACGGCGACCTGTACCGCATTCTCGGGGCGAAGCCGGTCCGCTGGGTGCAGCAAACTGACTTCACCAACGATGAGGCAGTCGGATACCTAGCCGATCGTCTCGCTAAACTCGGCGTCGAAGATGAACTCGTTCGTGTTGGCGCAGTTGCCGGATCAACCGTCGTCATTGGTGAGGGTGACGGTGTGGTGTTTGACTGGGAACCAACGCTGACATCCACGGCTGAGCTCATCACCGCACCACGCGGCTCCGACATACGGCTCGACGAACGTCACCGTTCAAGTCGCGCCGAACGCCGTACTGAATATTACGAGCGGATGGATGCAAAAACCGCCGCACGTGTGCAACTGGATGAGGAACGGGAAGCAAGGCTCTGGGATGGAGACAGCGTGGCGCGGGACGCAAGGATCGTCGACGGGGAAGGATCACAAGAGTGAGGCTACGTCATAGGTCTGACATCATGGCCGCCAGGCGCATTGTGGTGAAGGTAGGCTCATCCTCCATCACTGGCATCAACGCCGCCCACATTGACCTTCTCATCGACGCCCTTGCCGGTGCGCACGGGCGAGGTGCGCAGGTCATTCTTGTGTCCTCGGGTGCCATCGCGACAGGGCTGCCGTATCTGCAGTTGGATGAGCGACCCACCGACCTTGCAACACAACAGGCCGCGGCATCCGTGGGACAGTCTCGACTCATCGTGCGGTATCAGATTGCGCTTGATCGGCACCGGATAACGGCGGGACAGGTGCTGCTCACCGCAGGTGACCTCGACAACCCGGCTCACCGTGTTAATGCCCGTCGCGCGATGGATCGCCTCCTCGCCCTTCGGATCCTCCCGATTGTGAACGAAAATGACACCGTTGCAACCCACGAAATTCGGTTCGGTGACAATGACCGTCTCGCGGCGCTTGTGACGCAGCTCGTTGATGCTGACCTCCTGGTCTTGCTCTCCGATATTGACGCTTTGTACACGAGACCGCCACATTTGTCTGGGGCGCAGCGCATCCCTGAGGTTCCCTATGGCGATCTGCTTGCGGGGATCGAATTCGGCAGTATTGGTGATGCCGGGGTTGGCACCGGGGGAGCCGAGACCAAGTTCTCGGCCGCGCGGATTGCCGCCGATGCGGGAGTCGCTGTGCTTATTACCGAAACATCGCGGGTTGCGGAGGCCCTGCGCGGCGGTGACGGGGGCACCTGGTTTATGCCTAACCCAACACGCCGAGCATAACAAAGCACTACATAGGTACTGAGTGCGTGCAATGTTTGGGATGTCTGCGACCAGGTCGGGCCAAAGCACTACATAGGTACTGAGTGCGTGGTTGGTGCTCGAGTTATCCATACGTGAACGGGACCACGCATCGGCGTGTGAACGGGACATCCGCACGTTGGGAGTTATCCACATATGGTCGGTATCAGCCACGAGATTAATGAGCATCTCGAGTTATCCACATATGGTCGGGGTGCCGCTCTGTGGTCGGGGTTGTCGGGTTAGGGTTTTACGACGGGTCTGCTGTAACGAAGGCATCCAACTTGATGGGATGGGTATGTTATGACCGGGGAATTACACATCGATTCACATGACGTTGATGTTGCGTGTGGGGTGTTGTGGCAGTCGGCGGAAAATCTTGTTTCTGCTGGTCGACAGCTCGTGGGGATGGGGAGGTAGCACGAGGCATGACCCGAGTGTGGAAAAACGACGATCCGGGACTGTGCGCAACCGATGATGTGTCCGCGTGGGCACGGCGGTGGTCAGCGCGCAGCGCGATGATTGTTGAGGAGATCGAGCGGCCACTCATGCAGGCAGAGAGTTGGGCATCCGATGGTTCGTGGCGTTCACTGGCTGCAACCAGCATTGCTGCTCGCATCGCTGAACTGCGACCGGCGGTTGCTGCTATTGCTTCGGGGTATGCTGCGGGTGCTGCCGCGCTGGGGAAGTATGCCATTGTTGTGGCCCAGATCGCGCGGGAGGCCGATATGCTGCGGCAGCACGAGCGGGAAGCTCGGCAGATTGCCTCGGCAGCGCGGCAGGTTCTCGAGCTGACACCACCCACCGTCTCGAATGAGACCGTTCGGCGTGGCGCACAACATCAGATGGATGCTGCAGAAAACGACATGCGTCACATCAGTGCTGCGTGGCAGCAACTGAGCGAGCGACGACGGGCCGCCGACACGACCTGTGTCATGTCACTCACCGCACCTGATGCGCTGGGGGAATTCAGTGGCCTTCTCGGCACCGACACCACCGGTGTGGGTGCGGGCGTGCTTGTGAGTGTGGGCAGGATGTCGGCGTTTGACCGTCTCGTGTTGGAATTGGTTCGTCCAAACCTGTTTGCTGATCTGGTTCGCTGTCCGCCGCCGGCGGGTGAGGTGGCGCGGATGTGGAGCATCCTCACCCCGGTGCAGCGCACCGCGCTTATTACCGCGTACCCGACCATCATCGGACAGTTGAACGGGCTGCCGCCCGGTGATCGCGTGACTGCTAACGGTCTGGTTGCCGCGCATCGGCTGGCAGAGGCTCGGGTTGAGCTGGCGCAACTGCAGGCCCGTCTTGATGCGCTACCCACACTTATCAGCAGGTACGGGACTGCTCTGTCGCAGCCGCAGCGGGTTGCTCTTGCCGCGAGTATCGCGGATTTATCCCAGGAAATCACATACCTCAGCCAGGTGCAGGACGGTGCTATTCAGCTCTACCTCTACGACCGCGGCGCTGACCGGATTATTGAGATGATCGGTGACCCCGCCCGGGCAAAGGTCGTGCTGTCGTATCTACCCGGCTCCAACGCCACGCTCAAGGGAATGTATCAGGGCGCACTGAACAGCCGCGACCGCGGTGGAATACAAGCACTCGCCCAGTGGGAAGTAGACCGGTCCTATGGTGGGGTGCTTGCGTTTGTTTTCAAGGATGGTCATTTTCCGCAGACTGCTGATCTGTTCTCGCAGGGACCGCAACTCAATACAATTGCCGATGTGATCGGGGCGAACTACGCTGACTTCCTCAAGGGATTTCGGGCCAGTGAATTCGGGGATCTGAGGATTGTCAGTGTGGAACACAGTTTCGGTTCGGCCGCTGCCGGGGAAGCGGAACGGCGTGGAGCGCGGCTGGACACACGGATCCTGCTCGGAGGGATCGGGATGAAAGCTGGCTGGAAGCCTGACCCGTCCACGACATACATCGGATATGCCGGGCGTTACGACCTCAACAAACTGTTTTATACACCCAGTGGTCAGGGGTTGGCAATGGGGGATCTCGGTTACGCTGTTGCACCGACTGCAGAGAACGGAATCATCGAACGCGACTCTGGCATCAACTTCAGCGGAAACGAACTCGCAAAAGTCTTCTGGGGCGTGACAGCGCCACCCATCGCGATGAAGCTTCATATTGAGGATATGCTCGCGCAACACAACCAGATCGCCGGAACCGAGAACAATAACACGGTGTTGGAAGGAATACGGTATGACTTGGTTCACAGCCAGAAATAATCGCACGTTTGGCACGATTCTGCTGCTCGGTTTCGTACTGATTCTCTTAGGTTGCACTACAGCCAACACATTGCCTACATTTGAAGAAGCTCGCGCGGAGACCCATATCGAAATGCGGAAGATCGTCACACAGGTTCCGTCAAGTGCATTCCAGGTGCTCGTTGATGAACTCCCAAATAGCTCCTTTACATGTGGTAGAAACGCCTCCACCTACACTGGATTGTGGACTGTATACGTCAACCAGAACTTCAACATTCAAGAATGGTTTGCTGTTCTCCGGAGCAAACTTGTGACTCAGGGCTATCAGGAAAACGTTGTGACACCAGCGACTAATCGCAGCGTGGCATTTTGGACACCCGGCAAACTTCTCATTTCAATTACTGAGAGGCGAAACGGGGATGAAGAGCAACAACTCGATATTTCCGGCTACTCCCGTTGTGCTCAGGAACGTATCCCCACCACGCCCGCGAAAGTCCCGCCGATTACTCTCAGTCCGTCCCCGTAATCTTCTGGGGCATGACAGCGCCACCCATCGCGATGAAGCTTCATATTGAGGATATGATCGCGCAACACAACCAGATCGCCGGGGTCAAGGGCAACCGAAAAGTGCTGACGGGGATACTAGATGAGTTGGTCCTCAATAATGATTAATCGTGTGATCAGCATCGCGACTATCGTCTGCACTGGACTAGTTCTTTCGGGGTGTGGTACGATCAACCATTTTCCTACTTTTGATGAGGCTCGTGCTGAGACACACGTTGAAATGCGGAAAATTGTTGCCCGTATTCCGGCGGAGGCATTCCGAGAGCTTGTGGATATGCTCCCGAACAGTTCCTTCGCGTGCGGCAAAAACACTACGCAGTATACGGGTTGCTGGGAAGTATACGTGGCCGATACCTTCGATATTTCTGCCTGGTTTGCAACCCTCAGAAGCCAACTTCTCAGCGAAGGATATCGAGACGAAGGCTATCACCCGGGCGAGAAAGTCTCATTCCTCAGCCCTGGAAATAATCTATTCATCGCAGCAAGTAAAGACCACGACGACTCCGGAAAAGCATGGATCGAGATTGATGGCTTCTCCCGCTGCGCTCAGAAACGTATCCCCACCACGCCCGCGAAAGTCCCACCGATTACTCTCAGTCCACCCCCGTTTACCACCGGGTAGCGTCCTGCACCTCACCAATCAGTTCCTCAGCGGAGTCAGTGTCCACGCGGCAACTGATCAGACATCTGTACATACCCAGCTCATGGGACGATGCCTATGCCTCCACAAAGCAGTAGGCCAAACTTTTTCTCGCCGCGACCGCATGATAATCGTCTAGTCTTTATCGTATGACACACAGTATTGGTGCGCGCGAGGCGGAGAGGGTGGACGCCGCCGCCGCGGCGCTCCTTGATGCCCGATTTGCGGCGGCGAAGGAGGCATCCCGCAAACTGGCACGAGCGACGAGCGCGGAGAAGAACGCGGCACTGGCGACAATCGCGGCGCAGTTGCGGGCAGCAGCTCCCCGCATCGTTGCGGCAAATGCGGAAGATCTCGCCCGCGGTCGTGCTGAGGGGCTGAGCGCGGGCCTGCTTGACCGACTTACTCTCACGACGGCGCGGATTGAGGCCATCGCGGAGGCGGTTGGTGAGGTGATAGCGCTCGCCGACCCGGTAGGGCAGAGCGTAGCGGGGCGCACTCTTCCCAACGGTGTGCGGATCGATCAGATCCGGGTGCCGCTCGGGGTCGTCGGTGCTATTTACGAGGCTCGACCCAATGTCACGATCGACATCGCGGTGCTGGCTCTGAAGAGCGGAAATGCTGTTGTGCTGCGCGGTGGTACCTCAGCGGAGCACAGCAACCGGGTGATCATTCAGGTGCTGAGAGACGGGCTTGCCGCAGCGGGTTTACCCGCGGATTGTGTGCAGACCGTTGATGACTACGGGCGGGCGGGCGCTCGTCACTTGATGGGTGCCCGTGGTTACGTCGATGTCCTCATTCCTCGCGGAAGTGCTGCGCTCATTCGGACGGTTGTGAGCGAGGCCCACGTTCCCGTTATTGAAACCGGAGCCGGGGTTGTGCACATGTTCCTCGATGAGAGCGCTCCGCTGGACTGGGCGGTTGAGCTCGTGCACAACGCAAAGGTGCAGCGACCCAGTGTGTGCAACGCTCTGGAGACCCTTCTTGTGCATCAGGATGCCGCGGAGCGGCTACTTCCCGCGGTGTTTGAGCGGCTTCGGGGCTCCGGTGTGACCATCCACGCCGATGAGCGCGTGCGGGCGTACCATCCCGACACGGTTGCAGCAACGCTCGAGGACTGGGAAACCGAATACCTGAGTCTCGATCTTTCGGTGGCAATCGTTGACTCGCTCGATGGCGCGCTCGCGCATATTCGCCGCTATTCCACCGGGCACACCGAATCAATTGTCACTAATGACCTGGCGAGCGCGGAAAGATTCCTCGCTGAGGTTGATGCGGCGGCCGTCATGGTCAACGCTTCGACCCGTTTTGCCGACGGCGGCGAGTTTGGATTCGGTGCGGAGGTCGGCATTTCCACCCAAAAATTGCATGCGCGCGGACCCATGGGTTTGAGCGAACTGACGAGCACGAAGTGGATTGTGCGAGGTAACGGGCACGTGCGGCATTAGCCTGTGGAGCCGTTAGCTGGCTAAACTGAACCTGGGCGGATCATTCAGCGGTTCGCGAAGATATTTGGCGGATGCGCCAGACGGAAGGGTGCGGACGGTATGAGCCTGCTGACGACGACGATCATTCTGGCGACTGAGGAGGGGGAGGGTGTATCTCTGCCGATGCCCACGTGGGCGTACGGTGTCATCGCACTGGGTATTCTCATCACCCTTGCACTCATTACGTATTCGTATCGGGATGTCGCGAACCGGCACCGCCAGGGTGGGCAGGACGACGCACACGATGACGGAGGGGCCCACGGGGGCCACTGAGGTGATGGTATCTGACCCGGTTGACACCCGGAGGCCTCGCATCGGGGTGATGGGCGGGACCTTCGACCCCGTTCATAACGGTCACCTTGTTGCCGCAAGCGAAGTGGCACAGTCGCACGATCTCGATCGGGTGATCTTCGTGCCGACCGGGAAACCGAGTTATAAGCCTGCCGTGACAACGGCAGAGCACCGGTATCTCATGACGGTTATCGCAACGGCGTCAAACCCTCGGTTTACGGTGAGTCGTGTTGATATTGATCGGGAGAAGACAACATACACGATTGATACGCTGCGGGACATCCGTGCTGAATATCCAGATGCTGACCTTTTCTTTATTTCCGGTGCCGATGCGATCGCGCAAATATTGTCGTGGCGGGATGTCGGCAAACTCTGGGAACTCGCGCACTTTGTGGCGGTGACCAGACCCGGTCATGTGTTGTCGGTGACGAGCCTCCCGTCTGAACATGTCAGCGTGCTAGAAATTCCAGCACTTGCGATTTCCTCCACGGACTGCCGAAACCGGGTTAGTCGGGGTTTCCCCGTCTGGTATCTCGTGCCGGACGGCGTCGTTCAACACATCTCAAAATATTGCCTGTATCGGAGTACCCCATGACAATTCCCGAGGAACCACTTCGCCGCCGCCGTGACCGTGGTGTGCCCACCGGGGCTGGAGCGTCTGGTCGTCACTCACGGTTCAGATACCGTCCTGACACTGGGGCGGACGGCGCGGCCCAGGCCCGCGACGGTGACGGCGCTGCTGCGAATGTGCAGCACCCCGATCACCATCGTGATCGCTCCATAAATCAGTGGGAGGCATCCACGACACCCGGTGCTGCCCGGTTTGCGGCGGCTGATGCTGCCGCTCGGGTTCCAGGCGCATCCGTGGTTCCCAACGCCGCGGCCGCCGGGTCTGCTGATGCCGCTGTGGCCGGTGGGGTCGCGCAATCGCGACCGTTTGAGGTAACGCCTGATGCTCGGGAGTGGCCGCGGGTTCGTCGCAGTTCGTACGTCGGACCCCTTGACGAACGTGCCTACGAGTCGTGGTCAGATCGCGGGTACCGGGAGTCCCGTGGCGGTGGTGCAGACACCGGCTACGTTGGTGTTGGTTCTATTGGTGTTGATTCTGTTGGTGCCGGTTCTGTTGGTGCCGGTTCTGTTGGCGACGCGGGTCAGGTGCTCGGTGCTCTCGACGCGAGTGCTTACCCTCCGGAGCTAAATCTGCCTGATATATCACGGCTCAATCTGTCACGCTCCGAGCTTGTCACACCGGTCGTGGATGCCTCGGTGGCTGAGCCTGCCGCAACGATAGGTGACAAACTGTCACGGATTAGTTATCCGTCTGTGCAGGAGGCTTATCCGTCTGTGCAGGAGGTTTATCCGTCTGTGCAGGAGGTTTATCCGTCTGTGCAGGAGGTTTATCCGTCTGTGCAGGAGGCTTACCCGTCTGTGCAGGAGACTTACCCGTCTGTGCAGGAGACTTACCCGTCTGTGCAGGAGACTTACCAGGTCTCGCGGACGGATTACCCGTCAGCACCGGATACAGGAATCTCGATCAGACCGACACCGATGTCGATCGTGCCGCCGCCGGTGCCGGACGCGCTGCCACCGACCACATCGGCACCCGCGTATGCGCCCGCGGTTCCGATTCTGCCCCCTGCACCGTCGATGTTTGCTGAAACAGCTCTGCCGGATGTCTCGAGCTATGCGGATACGCTGATGACGCCGGTTGCAGAATTTGGGCCTACGTATGTGTCGTCACTGTCTCCCGCCACGGATGCGTTACCGGGGTATACGCACACTCCCTCAAACCCGGTTGTTGATCCGACTCCGGTCGTGGTTAGCGCCGAACCCACACCAATCGCCACATCGTCGTGGTCGTTCCTGCCAGCGCCCGAGCCTGTGGCAGCGCCCGAGTCTGTGGCATCCGTGTCTCTTACTGACCCGGCATCGCCCGTGTCTTTCACTGCCCCATCGGAAGTAAAACCTGTGGGGCATTGGACATCGCAACTTGATGGCACGGTGTCCGAGAATACCGCGGAGGTTGTAGTAGCACCGGTGAGCACCACTGAGGCCATTCCAGTTGAACCAATTGCCCTCACGAGCGTTCCGACCCCGACCCCGACCACCGCGAACGACCTGATTCTGCCGTCTCTGCACGACACGGGTGGTGTGGTGCGGTCCGCCGAGGGGGGCATGCTGCTGACCGACTCCATCAGCCTCCCCAGCAGCCTGGGAATCATGGGGGCACAGCCGAGTCAGATTGATTCGCCTGAGGTTGATCGCTCGTTGGACAGGGTAGAGGACATTGGCACTGACTTCCGGCCCGTGACTGCCGCGCACGCGATCAGTAGGAAAGGCACATCAAGTGGTGTTGTTACCACCACGTCAAAAGACAAAGCTAACCTGTTGTTGGTTCTTGGTCTTTCGGTGGGATTTCTTGCGCTCGCTGTCTTCGCCACGCTCATCATCGGCGCCGTGACGAATCTACTGTAGTGGCTGAGTCGGCACCCGTGGTGTTCCGGGATACGAGGGTTGGATGACCGCTTCCGAGTTAGCGCGCGAACTTGTTGCGGTGGCGGTGGAGGCCGCGGCATCCCGTTTTGGCGAAGATATTGTGGTGCTTGATGTTTCGGAACGCCTTGCGTTCACCGACATATTCGTTTTTGTGACCGCTAACTCGGAGCGCAATGTCATCGCGATCGCTGATGCGGTGGAGGACGCATTGAAAGCAGTGGGAATTCCAATTCGCCGCCGTGAGGGATACACCGCGGGCCGGTGGATCCTGCTCGATTTTGGAGATTTTGTGCTGCACGTATTCCACCCTGAAGAGCGGATGTATTACGGTCTGGAACGGCTCTGGGCGGATTGCCCTGTGGTTTCCCTTCCGCCGCAGCGTGGCGGATTGCTTGTGACACAGGGGGATGTCGCGAGCTAGTGTAAACTCGAGTAGTTTCCTTCTCGGCCCTGTTTGTGGCTGTGGAGCATCCGGGTCTGTGGCGCAGCTGGTAGCGCACCTGCATGGCATGCAGGGGGTCAGGGGTTCGAGTCCCCTCAGATCCACCACAATGCTCCTACTCAAACCCCTGTCCAGAACAACGGGCTGAGGTTGGAGCTCAGAAGGACGCTCATCGCTTGCGGTGGGCGTTCTTCTGTTTTCCGGGCAGCTGCGGAGCCTGGCCTCTGCTACGAGGGTTCTGGTCGCAGCAGCGAAGATCAGGTCGAACGGCGGCTGGAGAATGGCTTCGAGCCGGTGCTGGCCGTGCTCATCGTGGGTGATCTTGATTTTCTCGAAGATGAGCTGGTTGAACATACGTCGGATCTGCTCGGGCGCCTGCCGGTAGCTCGCCCCGATGTACTGGGCGAGGTCCAGGGCCTGCGTGATGAGTCCGTCAGCCCTCGTGAAGTCAGCAGTGAGATCTCGGAGCTTCCGCGTGACGGTCAGCAGCTCTGCATCGAGTCGCTTCTGCTCGGTGCGGAGCATGTCGATCGAGATCGCGTCGTTGTAGTGGGCCTCTAGATGAGTGAGTCCTATTGGTTTTAGTGGTTGTAGGTGGTGGGGGGTCGTTTGGCGGGGTGTCGGTGAGCTAGTTGTGTCAGATGGTGGCGGTGAGGGTGAGGAGTCGGGCGGTGACGCGGGGGTAGACGCTGGCGATGGTTTTGCCACTGTGGTCTTTGAGGGTGGGTTGGTCTTTGAGGGTGTCGAAGATGGACTCGATCTATTGTCGTATCTGGCCGAGCTTGCTGAATCGGGGTTTCGTGTCTTTGCGGTCGGGGCGGATCAGGTGTGCGCCGAGATCGTCGGTGGTGAAGGTTTCGAGCTCGTGGTCTGCGAAGTCCTTGTCGCCGATGATGGCTTGCCCGGGCTGGATCAGGTGACGGTCGTGGTGCCGGAGTGCCTTGGTGACTTCTCGCTCGCCGTGCTTCGGGTTCGTCGGTTCCCAGATGATCGGTATCCTGTCGGGGGTGCAGAGCAGGTAGAGCCGGAATTCCCCAGAAGAATCGGGAGTGGGAGGTGCAGTACCCGTAGTCGGCGTGCCCGGCCAGATCGGAGCGGTTCACGCTCTCTCGTGACTTCCCGCACGGCAGCGGGGTCGGGCCGGAATGCTCGGCGCACGCTAACAATTCCAGGCGACTTCCCGCACGGCAGCGGGGTCGGGTCGACCGGGCGGGGGAGCTCATCCCGGGAGGGGGTGTCGTGGGTGAGTTCGGTGGTCACCGCGGACAGCAGCCCTGTCGATTGCCGGACTTGTTTGCCCCACCCGGACTGTCCCGGCAGACCCGGGAACATGCTCATCATCACGATTACGGCAACGTTTGTCGGACTGTCTCGGCAGACCCGGGAACATGCCTTTCAGATGCGTGTGTGCGTACCGGAGCCACTTCCGATCCGATGCGATCCCGAGTAGATGCTGCGCGATCAGCAGGCACAGCAGCTCGAGGTCGTTTAGCGCGGGCTTGCGCCCCGGGGAGTGATCCCGGGAAAAGCCGATCGCGGGCAGGACCCGGTCATCGAGATGAACGTAAAGTGTGGTCAGGAGGGTGTTGAGGTCTGTCTTCACACATAGTCGTTAGCACCCTCCGCCTGGCACTAACAGCACCCACGCCGCCCAAACCAATAGGACTCACTCATCTAGCGGCCAAGGTCTTACTCGGTCGCACGATCCGCTCGGCTGGGATTCTCCCGTTCCCCTTCACCCCGAAGGCTGGACGCTGGCGGAACTGCGGGACAAAGAACCGGCCTTTGGTCCCAAGATTGCGTCCTGGACTTCGATTGGGTTCCGCCGTGCCTATCTCGCCCCTCTCTTTGGCGGCAGGTCCGTGGGGCACCTGGACAAACGGCGACCCCATCTACCTCGCATCGTGAACGTGGTTCTGGAGAAGCTGTTCATGGAGGTGGCGGCGGCCGCGTCGGGGCGTGCCAGCAAGCAATCTGAGTCCGATTCGGCAGTGCCGCTCATCTTCGCAGGCCTCGTCGCCCCCTATCGCGTTGAAAGTGACCCTACTGGCGAGGCCATCGCGGATCTCGCGATATGTGCCGAAGGGGATGCCGTCCTGCCACGGCTGATCGCTGCGGCCCTGAACGCGCCGGACTCGCCGTCGATCGCTACCCCGCGAGACATCCTGAACGAGGCCGCTGCCGCCGACGATCCGACGGCAACACGATCCCTGATGCTGATCGATCACCTCCTCCGCCCCTTCGATGCACTCGGGAGGGCGATTCTTGCTGCGCTGGCGGTCATCCCTGGTGTCGAGTGGACGGCGGACGATCTCTGGACGGTGGAAGGTCCGCTCGACGCTGACGACATCCTCATCGGCGACATCATCGCCAGGCTCTGCAGCTACGGCCTGTGTGAGGAGTTCACGCTCGGTCGGTACCGTGTGCCGGTGGTGCTCGCGGAGCGCGCGGCCGTCGGGGTGCGCAGGGTGCTCTCGTTGGAGGAGTGCCAGGAGATCGTCGGCGAGATCTACGCCAATGTCGCCGAACGGTTGGAGACCGTTGGGTGGGCGCCCATCTATGAGAGGATCAACGCATCTCCCACCATACCTCGGCGACTCGGGCTTGCAGGACGCGGGGCTCCAACTATGACAGCGCAAGAAGCGATGGGTGCTGCCGAGGCGCTTCTCCTTACGTGCAGTGCGCTCCTTGACTACCTGCCCAACTTCCTGATCGAAGGAGACCTCAGTGTCCCGGAGGCGATGCCGTCGCTGATCCGATGGAGCAGCCTGATCGCGCTTGCTGCGAGGCATGAGGATGGTCGTGCGCTCGTTGAGGAATATGAACGGGAGCAAGGCGCAGCCGCCTACTCTCGACGCATCACGCAGGCGAATGTGGACGCCTTTGACCGAGAGCTTGCGCGGCTCACGAATGAGCAGATTGAATTCTGGCGAGCCCACGGCGACCACTCCCAGGATGAAGTGGATGAGGTGTTGAAGCTCGTTGAGGCCGCGCAGCAGCGAGTTGCCCAACGTGCTACCGAAAAACAAGGAACTGCATGATGCCCGCGATGCCGATCATGATCCTGAAACCTAATGCCAGAGCGGCCATTGAGCTGCCGTGGCGCAGCTCGCCCCGCGCCAATTTCGACTGGCTGAAGGACGTCTGCGGCGAACGCACGAGGCCAGAGTACGACAAGCAGTCCAAGCGCTTTCTCGTTGCACGACCTCGCACTCGGCATGTTCTCGAAGCGTTGGTCGACGAGTACGGAGAAGTGCTGGTGCATCAATTCGGGCACGCTGCCACCACCTGCGTTGAGGCCTGCTGGGGCGCCAACCCGGACAACGCCATCGACTGCGTCTGCGGCTGCGCAGGACTGAACCACGGTTCAGGGCATCCGCTCGGGACGCAGGTAGCGCCGGGACTCTCCGTCCACCAGGAGCTGACCGAAGTGACCTACCTGGTGACGGCGAACGGGACGACCGCGCTCACTTAGATGCTTGCAGCGGGAGCATCGTGCTCTCGTTCGTTGTCGGTGGTGTACCGTACAGTGAGCCGCACCTATCAGGAACGACTCAGGAGTGCCTCGTGACCAACACCCAGCGCATCGGCGACAGCAGTAACGGCAACCAGCAGATCCAGGCGGACAGCGACGTCACAGCCCCGTTCGCCAAGGACGGTGGCGTTGCCTTCGGCGGCGACAACCACGGCATCGTGATCACCTCGGTGCCAACCCCTGAAGAGCCGCAGCACACCTTCGATATCGTCAAGAAGACGCGGATCCCGACCCCGGCTGCGCTCATCGGCGTCGTTTCGGGCCTGATCACCATCGCCGGGTTCGTCACGGGCGCCTTCTCGGTGAAGCAACTCGTGGACGTCTTCACTTCAGGCAGCGGCTTCGACGTCTCGAGCGGGATGCCCAAGGAGTACTGGTGGCTCATGACCTCCATCTTCACGATCGCCGTCAGCATCATTGGCTGGTCGTTTGTTAGGTTCCTTCGATGCTCTCCTAAGAGTCAAGCGGCGATTTGGGGTCGTTTCGTGTTCGGGGCGATGTGTTCGATGCCGGGGTTGAGGAGGAAGTAGACCTCGCGGGCGAGGTATCGCTTCAAGCAGCGGATGATCTCCATCTTGGA
>Ga0081606_1000612_pt1 | contig 13605 bp, 12 predicted proteins | sample EareggfetidaYelm_FD_71127 | JGI IMG/M metagenome (GOLD analysis project Ga0081606, IMG submission 71127) | Earthworm egg capsule microbial community from the University of Washington, USA - E. fetida Yelm (SPADES assembly) (version 2) | ecosystem: Host-associated > Annelida > Reproductive system... | reverse complement strand
GAAAAATCTGTGGCACTTTTTTCATTTTGAAAAAGTTGCCACAAAATCTGTGGCATTTTTTTCGTTTTGAAAAAGTTGCCACAAAAAGTGTGGCACTTTTTTCATTTTAAAAAAAGTGCCACAAATTCACTCAAAAAAATAATTTTAAAAAATCCCACAGTTGCCTTATAAGGTTTTTTGAAAATTGTTGTTGGGACAAAATCGAAAATCACGGGCACAAATCACAAATCTGAATTCATAAATCTTAAATTTCTAGCTATCTTTGCGCGACAACTACAACAACAACACAATGAGTTCAGATACTTCAAAAAGGTATGCACAGCGCGGCGTTTCAGCGTCTAAAGAAGATGTGCATGCGGCCATTAAAAACATTGATAAAGGTTTGTTCCCGAAAGCATTTTGCAAAATCATCCCGGATCACCTGACCGGCGACGCCGATTATTGCCTGATCATGCATGCCGATGGCGCGGGAACAAAATCGTCCCTGGCGTACATGTATTGGAAGGAAACCGGCAATATTTCGGTGTGGAAAGGAATTGCGCAGGACGCGCTGATCATGAATATCGACGATTTGCTGTGTGTGGGCGCGACCGATAATATTATGCTTTCGTCTACGATCGGGCGCAATAAAAACCTGATTCCGGGCGAAGTGATCTCAGCGATCATCAACGGAACGGAGGAATTGATTGCCGAATTGAAGTCTTTTGGCGTAACGATCCATTCTACCGGCGGTGAAACGGCCGATGTGGGCGATCTGGTGCGTACGATTATTGTCGATTCTACGGTAACGGCAAGAATGAAACGCAGTCATGTGATTGATAATGCCAATATTCAACCGGGCGATGTTATTGTAGGATTGGCTTCTTTTGGCCAGGCGAATTATGAAAAATCGTACAATGGCGGCATGGGCAGCAACGGACTGACTTCGGCGCGGCACGATGTTTTTGGAAAATATTTAGCAACGAAATACCCCGAAAGTTTTGATTCGGCTGTTCCAGAAGCACTGATTTATTCCGGCCAGGTAAAATTGACCGATGCAGTTGAAAATGCGCCGATCGACGCCGGGCAGCTAGTGCTGTCTCCTACACGTACGTATGCACCGGTCATTAAAAAAATCCTGGAAAAATACGACTCGAAAACCATTCACGGCATGGTACATTGCAGCGGTGGTGCACAAACTAAGGTGCTGCATTTTGTAGATGATGTACATGTCATTAAAGACCGTTTATTTCCGGTTCCGCCATTGTTCCAGCTGATTCAGCAACAATCGAAAACAGATTGGAAAGAAATGTACCAGGTTTTTAATTGCGGGCACAGAATGGAATTATACGTTCCGCCAACAATTGCCGAAGACATTATTGCGATTTCAAAATCATTTGGTGTGGATGCACAAATTGTCGGCAGGGTGGAAGCTTCTGATTTTAAAAAACTAACGATTAGCAGTGAATACGGAACTTTTGAGTATTAATCCGAAATTTTAGTTTTTGATGAATTTCAGGTTTTGAGTTTCAACCGGAACATTTTGGGTTTTAATCTCGATAAAATACAATCCTTTTGATAAACCCGAAACGTCCATGTCGAATTTCTGATCCGCTGTTTCCTGCTTGATTTTTTGTCCGGAAAGGTTGAAAATCGTTGCAGTAAAAGTTTTATTTTGTACTTCAATCGTGATTTTTTCCGCTGCCGGATTTGGATAAACGGTAAAACCGGAAACCAGATTTTCATTACGATCCAGCAGGCTTTTTTCCTGGTAAGCCACGGTATGGTTCACCCCGGCCCAAATGTATTCGGGAATATTGTCGTTATCCAAATCTGCAACAGCGACTTCCCTGATAAAAATATCCGGATCCTGATGAACGGTCGCTTCACTGCCAAAAGTGTTGTCGCGATTATTTAAATAGGCGACTGCCTTGAAATTCAACGCCGTAAAAATATCTGAAAAACCATCCCCGTTCATATCTGCCGTTTGAAGGGAACGCAATTGCATGCCCTGCGCTAAAAAAGCGGTTGTCTGGTAAACCATATTGCCGTTTCCGGTATTCAGGTATAAGTTTACTTTTCCGGTGGTATCGTGCACCAAAGCGTCCTGGAATCCGTCATTATTGGCATCAAAAGCATGAATCAAACTGCTGATAAACCTGTTGGTAGTAAATACCGTTGGCGTAAAATTTCCCAAACCGTTGTTGAAATAAATGACACCGCCAAGTGTTTCCGCAGTAAGCAAATCGGGATGTCCATCGTTGTTCATATCGGCGACTTCAAGGTATAAACATTCGAGTACATTGGAAGACGTTTCAGTAGTTAAAATCGGTTCTTTACTGAAAATCCCGTTGCCGTTATTTCTGTAAAAATTGATAAAATGTTGGCCAATTGCTACAAAATCAGGACTTCCGTTATGGTCAAAATCGGCGGTTGCAACGGCATGGCTGAAAGTGACATCGGTGTCGATGACAATCCTGTTTTCAAAATTCCCATTGTGGTTCGGAATCCATACAATTTCATCCATCGTTTGCGAAAGCGTGACGAGATCTTTCCAGCCGTCGTTGTTAAAATCTGCAACAGCTAAGCCATTTGGATTGTCGGTTGCAACATCGGTTATTATTTTTTCAGAAAAATTTCCGTTTTGAAGATTTCTGTAGTAGCTGATACTGCTTGCGCCAAATCCGCGTGCCACGATAATGTCCTGAAAACCGTCATTGTCGATATCGGCAGTAGTTATCTTTTTGGCATTTCCCGAATCGGCATTTGCGTCGATAATTTGTACGGTGCCAAATTGGGCAAAGCCAAAGGCGTTGAAAATCAATGCGGTAAAAAGTAAAATTTTGGGCATGTCTTTAGGAATTACCATCCAAATATATCATTTTTTTGTGGGTTGAAAATCAAATGGATTTTAATTTTTATACTGTGAAGCATTGGCTAACTTTGCGTAAATTTTATCAATATGGGCGTATTCAATTTAGATTCTAATACCATTCTTGAAGACGATCGCGTGCAATTGCGGCCGCTTCAACAATCAGATGTAGGCAATTTACTGCATTTTTCAATTGACGAACCGGACATCTGGTTTTATTCACTCGTGCGTGCCAACGGGAAAAAAAATCTTCAAAATTACATAGACATTGCATTGCAGGCAAAAGAAAATAAAACCGAATTCCCTTTTATCGTTTTTGATAAAAAGACCAATCAATACGCCGGAAGCACGCGTTTTTACGACATCAATTTTCCGTTTAAAACCCTGCAACTGGGGTACACCTGGTATGGTAAAGATTTCCAGGGCAGCGGACTCAACAAACATTGCAAATATTTACTGCTCGAATTTGCGTTTGAAACACTCGGGATGGAACGGGTAGAATTCCGTGCCGATGCGAATAACGCTAAAAGCATCGCTGCAATGAAAAGCATCGGTTGTACCGTTGACGGAATTTTGCGCAGCAACATGCCTACGTTTGAAAGTAAAGTGCGCCGCGACAGTATTGTGCTGAGTATTTTAAAAGACGAATGGTTTAAAAGCGTTAAAGGAAACCTTAAAAACCGCCTGGCATAAAATAAAAAAGCTCCTGCAAATTCATGCAGAAGCTTTCCCGAATTAAAAACAAAACACTCTTTTTAATTGATCACCAATTTATGCGATTCGGTGATGTTGTTGCCGCTGAGTTGTAAAAGATAGATACCGCTGGCAAAATTGCTGGTATTGATTGGGGTTGAAAGCGATGCTTTGGCTGCGAAATCTGCGATGACTTTTCCAGTTCCGATTTCGATGATTTTTCCTGTAATGCTGTTTCCGAAAGCAGTCCCGACACGAACATTCACATTGCCATTGTTTGTTGGATTTGGATAAATTACACTTTTCATTTTACCAAAAACAAAATCCTGAGTCGCTAATGCCGATTGTGATTCAAAAGCACCGATATCGCGAATGCCGCCAAATACTGCTGAATTGGTTTGGTCATTAAATAGATCTGCCGGATTTCCTGCATTATAAGCCGGGCTATTGGCCTGAAGTGAATGGGTAAATGTAGATCCGCCATTATTTGCCAGGGCATTCAATAGTGGATTGCTGCCTTCAATGTCGCCGGTTGCCATTGTAAATACATTGGTATTGTCAACACCAATCAGGTTGTATCCATTTGATATGTAAACGCCTGAAACACTTGATAAATCTGTTCCCAATAATGCGGTGTTTGTCGCGACAATGGTGTTTTTTAACGTTGGTAACATCGTACTGTTATTCGCGATTCCGCCGCCAACTGCTGCGCTATTGTTTGCAATTGTAACCGCATTGACCGACAATTCTGCATTGTTGTAAATTCCGCCACCATTATTGGCCGAAGTATTTCCGGAAACAGTGGTCAGCATTAGGGTAGCCGTTCCGGTTTTTACGTGTAAACCACCGCCGTTTCCTGAAGTGCCATCAACAGTATTGTTTGAAATGGTTGAATTGTTTACCACAAGCGCACCACCATTATTAAACAATCCACCACCGCCATGGGCCGCATCCGGGCCGCTCGCCGTGTTGGAATCAATGGTTGAATTGTTAACGGTCATTGTTCCGCCGGTTTGGTTCCAAAGGCCGCCACCTTCGCGTCTGGCGTCATTTCCGGTAACGATACAATTCGAAATCATTGTTGTTGTGATTCCGGTAATGTGAAGCGCACCGCCATTGCCCGGATTTGGATTTCCAGAACCGCCGTCAACATCGTTATTTGTCAGTTCGGAATCTGTAATGGTCAATGTACCTGCAACCACTTCAATCGCTCCGCCGGCACGATTTGCCGAATTGCCATCGAGTTCGGAATCTGTAATGGTTACTGTTCCTGCAAGGCTGAAAATACCACCACCGCTGCCACTTAGGCCGGTTGCCAAATTGTTTGTAATAATCGAATTATTAACAGTCAGTGTTCCGGCTGTGTTGAAAATTCCGGCACCACCATCATCCGCTGCTGCGCCTTGTGCGGTATTGGCATTGATAGTTGTATTTGCGACAGTCATCGTTCCCGATCCGTTCCACAATCCGCCGCCTTCGAGTGAAGCCATATTATTGTTTACGGTTCCGCCGGTGATTGTAACACTTCCGCCGCCGGTAATATGCAAACCGCCGCCGTTGCCCGGAGGCCCGGTTACGCTATTGTTGTTTAGATTAACATCAGTCAGGATAATGGTACTTGTCCCCGAATTGTCTTCGATACCACCGCCTGCGCGGATGGCCGTATTTCCTGTAATTGAAGAGTTGGTTACAGTTAGTTGTGAGCCAACATCATTTAAAATGCCGCCGCCGCTGCCTAAAGTGCCGTTTGCAATATTGTTGCTGACGGTAGCATTTCTTACGATTAAGATTCCACCGTTGAGGTTGTAAATTCCACCGCCGCCTTGATCTGCAGCAACACCGCTGGCGGTATTGGCGTTGATCGTCGTTCCGTCTATGGTCATTGTTCCCGTGCCATTCCAAAGTCCGCCGCCTTCTGCACCAGCCTTATTCATATTTACAGTTCCGCCTGTCACTGTTGTGGTTCCGGCTCCTGTAATGTGTATGCCGCCGCCATTTCCGGGACTTGTGAAAGTAGTATTTCCATTGAGGATCACATCGGTTAATGAAACCGTTCCGGCATTGTTTTCAATTCCGCCACCAGCACGGTTTGATGTGTTTCCTGTAATTTGGGAGTTGGTAATGGTTAGTGTGGATCCGGTATCGTTCAAAATTCCGCCGCCGCTGCCTGCAGTTCCATTTGCCACATTATTCTGGATCGCCGCATTGGTAATGTTTACAGTTCCTCCGTTGAGGTTGTAAATGCCGCCACCGCCATTATCGGCAGCAACACCTGAAGCCGTATTTTGTGAAATTGTAGTACCGCTGATGGTCATCGTTCCCGATCCGTTCCACAAACCGCCGCCTTCCGCCGCCGCCGTATTGGAAGTCACATTTCCGCCGGTAATGGTAGCCATTCCGGCACCGGTAATGTGCAATCCGCCGCCATTCCCCGGGGCGGCTAAGGCAGGCGTCAGGCCGGCATTATTGGAAGTCATACTGACGTTTGAAAGGATTACATTCGTTCCTGCGACACTTTCAATGGCACCACCGGCACGGTTGGCGCGATTGTCTGAAAGTGTGCTGTTTGAAACCGAAAGATTGGCTCCGGTTCCAACATAGATCGCTCCGCCGCTTCCGCTCGCACCATTGGCAACCGAATTTGAAATTTTGGAACCGTTCAAGGTCAGATTGGCATTCATGAGGTAAACAGCACCGCCGTTATCCGCAGTTCCATTGGTCAAATCAATTTCGTTTAGAATGACGTTGCCTGCGGAAATATTAAAAATACGGCTGTTGTTTTCCGCATTTATCGTTGTCGTAAGTATACCATTGCCTGTAATGGTAAGTGATTTGTCGATGAGGATCTCGCCTGAAGACAAGGTAAGATTTGTCACCAATGGTGAAATCAAAATGATTTGTCCGGATGAAGCTGTCGAAATTTGATTTCGCAATGATCCGGCTGAACCGTCATCGGAACCTGTCGTGACCAGTTGGGCTTGCATGGTAATTCCTGCAATGAGGAATAAAAGCAACACCGTTTTTCTAAGAGTAATTGGTTGTTTCATAAGTGTAAAATTTATTGGTTAATGGTTTCATATACTTATGCTTACGCTATTTTTGGCAGGCTGGTTTTTAATGAACGCGTTAATTAACTTAATTTCTTACAAATATTACATCGGGACTGATTTCAAAATTGGCTAACTTTGGTAAAAAAGTATGACATTAAATCCCAAATCCGGAGTAGGAAAACTGCTTTTCGGAATGAAACAAAAAGATGTTGAAGCGCTTTACGGCAAAGCCGATAAGACTTTTAAAGATGATGACCGGAATGTAATTGATGTATACAATCAGCATAAATTGAGGCTGACGTATTATGAAGATGAAGATTTTAAATTGGGCTACATCATCACGTCAAATCCGGAACTGGTGTTGTTTGACCAGAAGATTATTGGCACCAAGCCTGAAAAAATAAAAGAAATCTTATTGACAAAAGGTTTTAAAATCTGGGAACAGGAAGATTTTGATCTGGCAGAGAACCATTTTAATGAAGCGAATTGGATCATTTTGCAGGCAGAATTTGGCGAAATAACCAAAGTAGAAATCGGAGCGATTATCAATGACAACGACGAACTCGACTGGAAATTTAAAAGCAAATAAAAAAGGGACTTACTTTCGTGAGTCCCTTTTTTTATAAATATATTGTAAAATTATTGTTTTACCGGAGCTGGCATTCCTGCCGGAGTTGGTAAAGTTTCAAGCATTTCCACTTCAAAAATGATGTTTGAATTTGGCGGGATCACACCTCCAGCACCACGCTCTCCATATCCTAAGGCCGATGGGATAAACAATACTTTTTTCTCACCAAAAGACATGTCGTTTAAACCTTCAAGAAATCCCGGAATCAATCCGTCTTTTTTGCCGGCTTGGAATGGAAATGGTTGGTAACCGTTTTGTGAAGCACGGTTTTGATCATATTTTCCATATGTTTTTGCAACTTCTTCATAACTGCTGTCGAACAAAGTTCCGTCTTCAAGGTAACCCGCATAATGCACGTAAATGGTTGCACCTTCAGCCGGTTTTTTACCATTTCCGGCTTTGATGGTTTTTGACTGAAGCCCGGTTGCAGATGTTGCGGCGGTAGCCTTAATCACGTTTAACGCTTTGATTTTATCAGCTTTTACCGGAGCATATTTTTCATCGTAGATCTTTTTTTCTGCTGCGGCTGCTTCTTCTTGTTTTTTTCTGGCTTCGGCTTTGGCTTCAGCTTCTTTTTTGTCGTCTGTGGCTTTATTTGCAAAATAATCGTTGAATGTTTTTGCAGCATCGAATTTTTTGGCACCGGCACCTTTGCGAACAATCGTGATTTTTTTGATCAGGTCATCCTGGGCAATGGCATTTACAACATCCATTCCGGAAGTTACGTATCCAAAAATCGTATGTTTTCCAGTCAGCCACGGCGTGTCTTTATGCGTGATGAAAAACTGGCTGCCGTTTGTAGTCGGGCCTGAATTGGCCATAGCCAGAATGCCGCCTTTATCAAATACAAACCCGGGAACGATTTCATCTTTAAACGCATAACCCGGCCCGCCAGAACCGTTTCCGGCAGGATCACCGCCCTGGATCATGAAATCTTTGATGACACGGTGCCATTTCAATCCGTCGTAAAAAGGTTTTCCTTTTAATTTTTCATCTTTTACCTGTGTGTTTGTCCCTTCAGCAAGTGCGATGAAATTGGCAACAGTTACAGGTGTTTTTTGATATTCTAATTGTACGGTGATTTTTCCTTTTGAAGTTTCAATTTCTGCAAAGATACCATCGGCAGCAGCTGGTTTTGTTATTGCTTTTTTTGCTGTAGATGTTGCCGGTTTTTTCGCAGCCGGTTTTTTAGTTTGGGCAAAAGCGGTTGTCATCATTCCCAAAAACAATAAAACTATAACTTTAATTTTCATTTTCTGTTGATTAAAAACTCCTTACTCATTTCGCAATTGCAGGGATTTTCAGGTTGATTCCCTTTATTTTAATTGATGTTATTTTAAAAGTTCCAATTCAAAAATGATATTGGCATTTGGCGGAATTACCCCTCCGGCACCTTGCGCGCCATATCCCAGGTTTGCCGGAATAAAGATAATCGCTTTATCGCCATAAGACAACTGTTCGATGCCTTCGATAAATCCCGGGATCATGCCGTCTTTTCTTCCGTACTGGAAAGGAATTGGCGAATACATATTGGCGGAAGCCCTTCTCGGGTCAAATTTACCAAACTCTTTGGCAGTCGATTCAAGGCTGGTGTCAAATAATTCACCGTTTTCTAAAAACCCTGCATAATGAAGTGAAATGGCAGCTCCGTTTGCTGGTTTCTTGCCATTTCCTTTTGAAATGATTTTATAGGCAAGCCCGCTTTTTAATTTGGTCGCGGTTTTTTTGGCTTCCGCCAATGCAACTGCTTTTTGTTCTTTTACAACTTTGTATTGTGCTTCGTATTTTGCCTTGTTTTCAGCATCGATGATCGCTTGTTTTTTCTGGGCTTCAGCTTCGTTTTTGAAAAAATCGGTAAAAATTTTCACGGCGTCGAATTTCTTCGCAGCATCGCCTTTGCGGATGATTTTTACTGAGATGATCTGGTCGTCCTGCTCAATTTGATTTACGATGTCCATCCCGTTTTCAACCACCTGGCCGAAAACCGTGTGCTTTCCGTCAAGCCATGGTGTTGGCACATGCGTAATAAAAAACTGGCTGCTGTTTGTAGACGGGCCTCCGTTTGCCATTGATAGAACACCGGGTTTGTCATGTCTTAAATCGGTGATTTCATCTTTAAATTTGTAACCGGTATCACCCGATCCATTACCCAGCGGATCGCCGCCCTGGATCATAAAATCTTTAATAACGCGGTGCCATTTGAGTCCGTCAAAAAACGGTTTTCCTTTAAATTGGTCGTTTACAAACGTATTTTTTCCTTCGGCAAGGCTTACAAAATTGGCAACGGTAATTGGGGTTTTTTCAAAATTGAGTTGAACAATGATGTTGCCTTTGTTGGTTTCAATATCGGCATACAAACCGTCTGAAAGGTTGCTGTGTTCTTCTTTGCACGACACCAAAGTCAGTACAGTGAGCAACAGCATGAAAAAAGAATGTTTCATTTTAAAAATATTAATCTGTGGTTAGTTTGTTTTCAGGTTTAAAATCGGTCAGCGTGACCGTGTACATCAGCGGTTCGTTGTGGCCAATGCGCCTGTTGTCGCCGTGATAGCCATATGCCAGATGCGACGGAAACAGGAAAGTTACCGTTTCATTTTTACGCATCAGTTTCAGGCCGTGGCGCAACCCGATGATGATCTTTTGTTCTTTATCAACATAGTACGTTTGCGGGCGCAGTTCAAGTTCCGAATAAATCACGTTGCCATTGAGGTCTTTGACTTCGTAATTGTAATTGGCGACATCACCTTTTTTAGGACGCAATGTGTCCTGGGCGTTTTTGGTTTCGTATTTGTACCAATAGCCTTTGTCCGACGCAATGTATTTGGCATTAGGTTCGCTTTTGATGATCGAATCGATTTTGCCCTCTTCACCGGCAATGAGTTTTTTATTGCGCTCGACTGATTCTTTCATAAATGTTCCCGAAGATTGCGAAATCGGTTCCCGTGCCTGCTGTTGCGAACAACTGATTACAACCGCAACAGGAAGTATTAAAAATAAAATTTTGAAATATTTCATAGTAGGTTATATTGAAATTTCGTGGATGATTTTTTCGAATTTTTTGACCGCTTCTTCAAGTGATGCATTTGATTTTCCGCCGGCTGCATTGATGTGGCCGCCGCCGTTGAAGTATTCTCTGGCAAACTGGTTCACGTCGAATTTTCCCTGTGACCGGAAAGAAATTTTGATGATGCGTTCATCCGTATGTTCGATGAAAATCGCTGCAAAATGAATGCCTTTGATACGCAAGGCATAATTCACAATGCCTTCGGTGTCGCCTTTAACGTAATGGTATTTGTCGAGTTCCTGCTGTGAAAGCGAAATATAAGCCGTATGCAATTCGGGGAATACTTTCATATTTTGCAATGCTTGTCCCAATAATTGCAAGCTTTCATATGAATTGTTATCGAAAAGCAACGATGGAATTTCGGTATTTTTCGCGCCCAGATCAATCAATTCTGCAATGATCCTGTGGGTAGTTCCTGTGGTTTTCGGGAAACGAAACGAACCGGAATCTGTTAAAATACCGGTGTAAATACAAGTGGCGATCGTTGCATCGATCAAGTCTTTTTTGCCGAGTTGGCAAATGAAATTGTAGATCATTTCGCAGGTCGAGCCAAAACCGGTATCGGAATACGTGAATGCTGCGTATGTATCGGGTTTTTCATGATGGTCGATCATGATGAAAGTCGCCGTCAATTTATTGAGTACGTGTTCCATTTCGCCAGTGCGGTGAAACGCATTGAAATCCAAAGTAAAAACGATTTCAGCCTCCTGAAGTACTTTCGTACAATTCTGCCGGTCTTTTTCGAATACCAAAACCGTTTGCGAACCCGGCATCCATTCGAGAAAACCCGGAAATTCATTAGGCGCAATTACCATGGGCTGCTGGTTCATTTTCCATAAAAAATGGTATAGTGCAAGGGTAGAACCCATCGCGTCGCCGTCTGGGCTGCGGTGCGGAATGATCGCAATTTTTTTTGGTGTCGAAAGCAAGTCCTGTATGGCCAGGATGTCGTTATTTGTCATAGGACGCGAAGTTACATTTTTTTGTTAAACCACGAACAATTTAACAAGTTCTTAGCGCACTAAAAACAGCCCGACCCAAACTGCAAATAAGCCTGTTATCACGCTGGCGCCTATGTAAACCAGCGCGGTTCCGGCATGATTGCTTTGCAAAAGGGAAATATTTTCAAGGCTGAATGCAGAAAAAGTAGTGTAACCCCCGCAGAATCCGGTGATTAAAAGCCATTTGAAATCGGAGTTGGCCAAATTATTTTTATCCAATAACCCGACGAAAATCCCAATCAGGAAACAACCGATGATATTTGTGATAAATGTCGCTAAAGGAAAAGCCGAAGCGTAATATTTATGGACAAAAACCGCAGTCAGGTATCGAAAAACACTGCCAATGCCGCCTCCAAGCGCAACCAAAAGCAGTGTTTTTAGCATATGTTCAATTTATTTGGAAGTAGCGATCACAAAATTCAATTTCAATTTCACGCCCATTTGCATTAAATCGACCAAATCCTGTACTTTATTATCGGCAGGAACACGGACCACGACGGTTTTGTCATTCGTGGCCGTAGTTTTTTCATATAGTAATTGCTCCAGCTGGTCAAATGGAACTTCCTCTTTATTCAGGAAATACCGTTTGTCTTCGGTTACCGATAAACTGATGTGGTCTTTGTTTGTGGTTTCATTCGTCTGCGCTTTTGGCAACGTGAGTTTGATCACATTTGGGTTTGCCAAAGTTGAAATGATCAGAAAAAACAAAAACAAAAAGAACATGATATCGCTGAGTGACGACGTCGGGATTTCGGGATGAAAACGCCTGTTTTTTCTAATTGCCATTTTGCGGATCTTGTATTACGTGGATGATTTCGAGTGTTTGTTTCTGTACTTTCAGGGCAAAATTGTCAATCATCATATTAAACAAATGGTACGCACAGTAAGCGATCACGCCAACTACCAATCCGGCGCCGCTACTGATCATTTTTTCATATAAACCTCCGGAAATCGTCTGGATGTTCAAATTTCCTGTATTTGAAATCGTATGGAAGATTTTGATGACCCCGGAAATCGTTCCGATGAATCCTAAAATCGGGGCAATACCAGAAATCAGACCCAGATAACCCAATCCTTTTTCCATTTGCGCGACTTCAACATCGGTAGTTTTTTCCATCACCGATTCGATTTCGCTGATCGGTCTTCCAATAATGGACACACCGCTTTTTAAAATTTTGCCTGAAGCGGTATTTTCACGGCCTGTGAGCATAATCGCATTGTCCAATCGGCCGGCACGCAATTGCATTTTGATGTCGTTGACCATATTACCGTCAATTTTCGTCGCTTTCTGGATCGATAAATACCTTTCGATAATCACATAAATACAGAAAAATAGCAAAACAATCAGCGGATAAATCATGATTCCGCCTTTGAGGATGAAATCGAGGTAAGAAACGTTTTCGGTTACGCTCACGTCAGTTGTAGCGGCTGCCGCAGCAGCATTGGCAATGGTATCGGTAACCGGAGCGGCCTGTAATGCAAAATTCAAAAAGGTCATAATCATTGTCGTTTATTAAGTCAGTGTACAAAAATGCGCAATTTTTTAAAAAGCCTGTGGTAAAAAAGTTTTTTTTATGAACATAGATTTTTCAATACTGTGGATAACGGAGAAGTTCGGCTTTAATTGCCGCTGGGTAATTAACAATTGATTGGTCTATAACAGATTTTTGATTTGATCGATGCATTTGTCGGAGACATAAAACTCATTTTTATCAGCCATTACAATCCTTGGGGTTGTTTTTCTGGCAATCAGTTCGATGATAAACTTTTTATTGATGATAGTCGATTTGTTAATCCGGATGAAATGCGGTGGCAATAAGGTTTCGAGTTTTTTAAGCGAGATGCGGATCGTCTTTTTTTCTTCTTTCAATACAAAATCAGAATAGTAGGTGTCGGCAGTAATGTAATAGAGTTTTTCACTGTCGAGGAAATAATTTTTATTCCCTTCGGGTATGCTCAATACATGGTCCGGGGCAGCATTTTTTATCAATTCGATCAGCCGGGTTACATCTGTTTTTGCCTCTTTTTCGATGATCCTTTCAATGGCAGCATTAAAACGTTCCTGCGTGTAAGGTTTCAGCAGGTAATCTACGGCATAAAAATCAAAAGCTTTGAGCGCGTATTTGTCAAATGCCGTACAGAATATAATGTTACCTTTAAAAGAATCCTTCACAGCGGTTAACAAATCAAAGGCTGTAGCATCTTTCAGTTCGATATCGAGCAAAAGCAAATCGGGTTTCAGCTGGAGAATTTTTTCTTTGGCTTCTACAGAATTTCTGGCGGTTGCTGCCAAAATCAACTCCGGATGATTTTCGACC
>Ga0081606_1000611_pt1 | contig 13605 bp, 14 predicted proteins | sample EareggfetidaYelm_FD_71127 | JGI IMG/M metagenome (GOLD analysis project Ga0081606, IMG submission 71127) | Earthworm egg capsule microbial community from the University of Washington, USA - E. fetida Yelm (SPADES assembly) (version 2) | ecosystem: Host-associated > Annelida > Reproductive system... | reverse complement strand
CGATGAGTTTTATGAAAACCGTAATGAATGTCGAATCCTCCCAGGTTGATACATTGCTCGGTATTGCCTTAATCTGCGGAACGCCCTTCTTTATTTTCTTTGGTTGGTTAAGTGATAAAATTGGAAGGAAAGCGATTATGATGGCAGGTTTGCTGATTGCAATCATTGCCTACAGGCCAATCTACAGAGCGATGTATCACACTACGGACTTGGCTTTGAAAACAGAAGTTGTTGAAAAAACAAAAGTCGTTCCGATACTAAAAGAAGTCGATGCCACAAAAATCGATTCCGTATTTACGACCAGCAAAACCTTTACCGACGGAACTACCGTTGAGGAAATCAAAACCAAGCATTTTGAAAACGGAAAAATCATGCTAGATGATAAGGGAAAAGACAGAATTGACACCAAAGTCACCAAAACCATCAATAGCAGTGACAACTTTATGCTGATCTTCTTAGTGTTTGTTCAGGTACTATTCGTAACGATGGTTTATGGACCGATTGCAGCTTTCCTTGTAGAAATGTTCCCGGTAAAAATCCGATACACATCGATGTCGCTTCCGTACCACGTTGGAAACGGAATATTCGGAGGACTGCTTCCGGCGATTTCAACCTACTTTGTTACGACTGCCAAAGGAACCGGCCCAACACCAGCCAATCCGGAGTTTTACCTCGAAGGATTGTGGTATCCGATATTGATTGCGGCAGTTTGTTTTGTTATCGGAATGATTTACCTTAATAGAAAAAATAATACTCTTCACGACTAAATAGATACATTATGAATTCACTAAAAAAAATATTGGGAATCGTTTGGATCCTTCTCGCAGCTGCAACGGCCTATTACTGCATTGACATTTTTGGTTCCAAACTTACATCTGGCAAGCAGGATGATTTGGTCTTCGGAATAATTATATTTTTCGTATTAATGCCCTTAGTTGTCTCCGGATTAGCTATTTTTGGGTATTATGCGTTATTGGATGAATATAAAGAGTAGAAAATAAATTCTATAAACTTCATAAGCTCTTATCTGATAAGGGCTTTTGGGGTTTAATAAAGTTTTGTACTAATGAAAAAAAGGCACCAGCAAAAATTAGTCATTTTATCAATGATGCTTCTGATAGGATTGAATCTTCCTATTGTTTTGCTGTTCGATTCTGCTAAGGCTTTGTTCGGAATCCCGATAATATACATTTACTTTTTTTCGATCTGGACGTTTTCGGTTTTGGTATCCTTCCTAATTGTAAAACGATACGATGCCTAGTATAACACTCCTCATTTTATTGTCCGGCTATCTCGGAATCCTGTTTTTCATTGCACATTGGGCCGAGAAAAAAGGCACTACCAAATGGACGATAAACCCTTATGTATACTCACTTTCGTTGGCAGTTTATTGTACGGCCTGGACCTATTACGGAAGTATTGGCCTTGCAGCAGACAGCGGATTGAGCTATCTTACGATCTATCTGGGTCCGATTATAATCATTCCATCGTGGATTATCGTTCTGAAGAAGATTATCCGAATTTCAAGGGTAAACAAGATTTCTTCGATTGCCGATTTTATCTCATTACGCTACGGAAACAGCCGGTTTTTGGGAGCTTTGGTAACGATTGTTTCGCTTTTCGGGATTTTGCCTTACATCGCATTGCAGTTGAAGGCGATTGCAGAAACGTTTCATGTGGTTACCAAGACGTCATCCGATTCGAATATTTTCAGCGACACAACGACTTATGTTGCGATTGCATTGGCATTGTTTGCATCGTATTACGGCACGCGTTACGTCGATGCATCGGAAAAAAGAAAAGGAATTGTTACCGCAGTTGCCATGGAATCAATCCTGAAATTATTCTTTTTTATCTTACTCGGAATGTATGTGACTTTTTTCGTTTTTGACGGATTTGACGACATTTACAAACAGGCGAGCCAACTCGAATATTTCACCAAACGCAACACCATCGGCGGATTACAGCAGGCGATCAACTGGTTTTTCCTATGTATATTGTCATTATTTGCAATCTTTTTACTGCCGAGGCAATTCCAGATGGCGGTGGTTGAAAACAATCGGGAACGCCATATTAAAATGGCGGTTTGGCTTTTTCCGCTGTATTTGCTGTTGTTTAATATTTTCGTTTATCCGGTGGCCTGGGGCGGCAATATTTTGTTCAAAGGTAAATCTGTAAATCCCGATACGTATTCGTTGTTGATTCCGCAATTGTTTGATAACCAATTAATGACGGTTTTGGTTTTCCTTGGCGGATTTTCGGCAGCGATTTCGATGATTGTCGTTTCGTCTATCGGATTGTCAACGATGCTCAGCAACAATGTGTTGATTCCATATGGTTTTTTGAAAACACTCAAAATTGAAGAACAGCATGAAATCACCCGGAAAATCGTCAACATCCGGAAAATCGGTATTTTTTCACTGATTATCCTGGCGTATTTCATCTACCGTTTTTTTGTGTTGGATTACAATTTATTCTCCATCGGAATGGTGTCGTTTGTGATCATTGCCCAATTGGCCCCAGCTTTTTTTGGAGCGATTGTATGGCGTCGCGGATCGAGAAATGGTGCCGTTGCCGGAATGGTTATCGGATTTGCGGTTTGCGCCTATACCTTGCTGATCCCGTATGCTTTTGGCATTACGAGTTTTGACAACAGTTTTATCATCAACGGGCCATTTGGTATTGATATACTGAAGCCGTTGCAGTTGTTTGGGTTGGATTATCTCGACCCTGTTCCTCAGGCTTTATTCTGGAGTTTGTTGTTTAATATTATTGCATACCTGGCTGTTTCGGTAAGTTTTAAAGGCAATTACCGCGAGCGCAATTATGCTGAAATGTTTGTCGATATCGACCGTTACATTACCATGCACGAAAATGCTTTTATCTGGAAAGGAACGGCTTACACTAGTGATATCGAAAAAGTATTAAAACGTTTTTTGGGCGAACAACGTACCGAACGCGCGATGAATATTTTCAGAAGGAAATACAACGTCGACAAAAACGAAGAACTTGCTGATTCGCGTTTGATTAAATTTTCAGAGAATTTATTGACCGGGCATATCGGAACGGCTTCTGCTAAAATACTGATAGCCAGTGTGGTCAAAGAAGAAAAAATCACGCTTCCCGAAGTATTGCAAATTCTCGAAGAATCACAGGAGAACATTACGATCAATAAAAAACTGACCGAAACTTCGCGTGAATTGAAGGAAATTTCGTCCCAACTTAAAAATGCGAATGCCGCGTTAGTCAAAAAAGATTTGCAAAAAGACGAATTTTTAGGAACTGTAACGCACGAACTCAGAACGCCGATCACTGCGATTCGCGCAGCCAGTGAGATTTTGCTCGACGATGATGATATTCCGGACGAACTGCGAAAACAATTCTTGCAAAATATCATTTCAGAGTCAGACAGGCTGAACCGCTTAATTGATAAAATTCTCGACCTCGAACGATTTGAAAGTGGCCAGCAGCAACTGTTTATCGAAGTAGGCAACATTAATGCAGTCATCAGGAAAGCAATCAATCCGTTGAAACAATTGATGACAAACAGGAACATTCAATTTGAATTTAGCGATAATGAAAAGGAAAATATGAGTAGTTTTGATAGCGAACGCATCATTCAGGTCGTCACGAATTTGCTATCGAATGCGATTAAATTTGCGAATGAAACCAATGGAAAAATTTCAATAACAGTCGAAAATTCAGAAAAGGAAATTACCGTTAAAGTGTATAACAATGGCAAAAATATCAATCCGGATGATGTTGATGCGATCTTCGATAAATTCTACCAATCCAACAATCAAAATATCAGAAAACCAATAGGTAGCGGTCTTGGACTTGCAATATCCAGACAAGTTATCGAAATGCACAAAGGCAAAATCTGGATGGACAACCATTTGCCAGAAGGCGTTACCTTTACTTTTACCATTCCAAATCAAAAACAATTGTTATGAATAAGATTTTAATTGTCGACGATGAACCCAATATCATCATGTCGCTCGAATATACGTTCAAGAAGAACAATTTTCAGGTGTTTATTGCACGAGACGGACAGGAAGCACTCGATATTTTACAGACAGAAATACCAAACATTATCATCCTTGATATTATGATGCCTAATGTTGACGGTTATGCAACGATTGAATTCATCAAAAAGGACGCACGTTTATCCCATTGTAAGATATTGTTTTTATCTGCAAAAAATAAACAAAGCGATATTGAAAAAGGCTTGGCGCTTGGCGCGGATGCATATATGACAAAACCATTTTCAGTTAAGAAATTGGTCGAACAAGTCATCGACTTCTTGCGCTAACAAGAATGTTCTAACAAAACGTTCTTAAAAATCCACTTCCTGAAATTTATCGGGTTAGAAATTTAATTATATATATATATTTTGCAAGATATATATTCAACATACGGTTTCGTTCCTTATATTTACAAAAACAAATAGATTAAAAAGCAACATCATGAGCTATTATAAAATTGACAATTTAGAGCAATATTTCAAACACTACAATAAATCGATTCGCGAACCACGCAAATTCTGGGGCAAAATCGCCGAAGAAAACTTTCAATGGTACCAACAATGGGATAAGGTCGTAGAATTTGACATGGGCGAGGCTGATATCAAATGGTTTACCGGAGCCAAAGTCAATATCGTTAAAAATTGTGTCGATCGTCATTTGGCGCGCCGTGGCAATAAAACGGCAATTATTTTTGAACCGAACGACCCAAACGAAGAGGCGCAGCATATTACTTATAATGATTTGCACCAGCGTGTTTGCAAAATGGCCAATGTATTACGCGAACAAGGCGTTGGTAAAGGCGACCGTGTGTGTATTTACCTGCCGATGATTCCGGAATTGGCTGTTTCTGTTTTGGCCTGCGCCAGGATTGGAGCAATACATTCAGTGGTTTTCGCCGGATTTTCGTCTTCTGCGGTGGCAACCAGAATCAATGACTCCGATTGTAAATTGGTTATTACTTCCGATGGCGGATTCCGTGGCAATAAAACCATCGATTTAAAAGGAATTATCGATGAAGCGCTTACAACCTGTCCGTCAGTAAAGTCGGTTTTAGTGGTCAAGCGCACGAATGAAGCAATCAATATGACCGCCGGACGCGACATCTGGTTGCAGGAATTGCTCGATGAAGCTTCAGATAATAATGTAGCCGAAATCATGGACGCCGAGGATCCGTTGTTCATTTTATATACTTCCGGCTCGACCGGAAAACCAAAAGGAATGGTCCATACAACCGCTGGTTATATGGTATATACGGCGTATACTTTCAAAAATATTTTCAATTACGAAGAAAACGATGTCTACTGGTGTACTGCCGATATTGGCTGGATTACCGGTCATTCGTACATTTTATATGGACCATTATTGAATGGTGCCACAACGGTTATTTTCGAAGGCGTTCCGTCTTATCCGGATTTTAGCCGTTTTTGGGAAGTTATCGAAAAACATAAAGTCAACCAGTTTTATACGGCGCCAACAGCGATTCGTTCGTTAGCCAAAGAAAGCATTGATTATGTGCAGCGGTTTCCGTTAAGTTCGCTGAAAGTCATTGGATCCGTAGGAGAACCCATTAATGAAGAAGCCTGGCATTGGTACAATGACCACGTAGGAGGAAAGCGTTGCCCATTAGTCGATACCTGGTGGCAAACGGAAACCGGCGGGATTTTAATTTCCCCGATTCCATTTGTAACGCCAACAAAACCAACATATGCGACTTTGCCATTACCTGGAATTCAACCGGTTTTAATGGATGAAAAACGCAATGAAATCGAAGGCAATCAAGTGGTGGGAAGTTTGTGTATCAAATTTCCGTGGCCCGGAATTGCACGTACGATCTGGGGCGATCATCAACGGTATAAAGATACCTATTTTTCTACTTTTCCGGGCAAATATTTCACTGGTGACGGTGCTTTGCGGGATGAAGTGGGTTATTATAGGATTACCGGCCGCGTCGATGATGTTGTGATTGTTTCCGGACATAATTTGGGAACTGCGCCAATTGAAGATGCGATAAATGAACATCCGGCGGTCGCAGAATCTGCTATCGTTGGATTCCCGCATGACATTAAAGGCAATGCCTTATACGGTTTTATTATTTTGAAAGATTCCGGCGAAAGCCGCGACAGAAATAACCTTTCAAATGAAATTAACAAAATGATTTCAGACCAGATTGGTCCGATTGCCAAGCTCGACAAAATCCAGTTTGTTTCCGGTTTGCCAAAAACACGTTCCGGAAAGATCATGCGCCGCATTTTGCGAAAGATTGCTGAGGGCGATTTTTCGAATTTCGGAGATACGACCACGTTACTCAATCCTGAAATTGTCGATGAAATTAAGGACGGAAGATTATAAATCAAAAAGCTGTAGCGATAAATTGCCCGCAAAAATTCAATCAGCAATCATTTCAAAAGGTTTGACGAAAGTCAGGCCTTTTTTATTTTGATTTGACCCGGAATAATTTGTAATCCTGATCAATTGCATGGATATCCCTTGATCTAAAGTTCTTGTTCTTTAAAGAATATGTTTTAAAAATGCTTCTTTCCAAAAGGAAAGCCCGTAAAAATTGGCAGTAAAAGACCTAGCTGCTTTTTCTTTAATATTTTTACAGAATGCTGTGACAATTTTATTTTCGATTTTTATTTTGTCACAAATCTGTGACAATTTTATTTTCGATTTTTTTTTTGTCACAGATTTGTGGCACTTTTTTATTTCGAAAAAAATGCCACAAATATCATACTGTCTGACCCGCTTTACGCCAATTGCAGAAAGCAATTGCTCCCCAAAGAAAGTCACGCCCTGCGGTAATAAGAGCTGTCTCTAGTATAATCAAGGTACTTTTGCTTTTTTACAACTTATTTTTGTAACATTTTTTTATTTAAAAACATGGTTTATCTATAAATTTTAAACTTCCAGATGCAACTTTTAATTGGCTTAAATCCATAAATTAGCCGTTAATTATGGAGGTAAATAATCAGATTATTATTGTTGGCGGCGGCCTGGCCGGACTGGTTAGTGCAATCCATTTATCAAAAAATGGATTTTGTGTTACATTGATTGACAAGAATGAGTTTCCCCGCCATAAAGTTTGTGGGGAGTATGTTTCGAATGAGACTTTGCCATATCTCGACTGGCTTGGTGTTCATCCGTCAGTTTTGAAACCTACCGAAATTGACCAACTGGTCTTTTCTACAGGTTCAGGAAAAACAATTTCCGAAACTTTACCGTTAGGTGGTTTTGGAATCAGCCGTTTTGTTTTTGACCATTTTTTATATCAAAAAGCAATGGAGCAAAAATGTAAAGTTGTAATAGAAACGGTCGTTGCAATTGATTTTTTTGAAAACGAATTTTCGGTTAGGTTATCAGACAATAGTATTCTTAAAGCTTCGATAGTCATTGGCGCATTTGGAAAACGCTCTAATATTGATCAGAAATTACAACGTGGATTCATCTTAAAAAAATCGCCGTGGTTAGCAGTAAAAGGACATTATAAAGGCGATTTTCCGGATCATGTAGTCGGGCTGCATAATTTTAAAGGCGGTTATTGCGGCGTTTCAAAAGTAGAAAATAACATCATCAATATTTGTTATTTAGCAGATTTTGAAACATTCAAAAAATATAAAAATATCGAAGATTATCAGAAAAACGTACTGTATGAAAATCCGGTTTTAAAAGAGATTTTTGAAAAATCGACTCCAGTTTTTGAAAAACCTTTAACCATCAGCCAGATTTCTTTTGATAAAAAGAACTGTATTGACAATCACATTTTAATGGTTGGCGATACGGCCGGGCTTATTCATCCATTGTGCGGAAATGGTATGGCAATGGCGATTCACAGTGCGAAAATCGTTTCCGAATGGGTCACAAAATATTTAAACCACGAAATCTCTTCAAGAGAAGTATTGGAAAATAAATACCGCAAAGACTGGAATAAACAATTTTCAAAACGCCTTAAAACAGGCCGTTTTTTAGGCAGATTGTTACAACATCAGCAGCTTTCAGAATTATTGATCCGGTCATTGGCGTGGTTTCCGGCTTTGATGCCAGTGATAATCAGGCAAACTCACGGCAAACCATTAATCATAACGCAATGATCAATACGACGTATAGAACTGATGATCCTGAAATCATGGACGATTTTGCGATGGAAGGCGAGAGCCTCTGTGATGCGCTGGATAAAATTGCGGCAATCAACCATTTGCTTGGGGGAAATAGTATCACGATGAATGGTGTCAAAAAACTGATCGGGACATTACCAAGAAATCAGAAAATCACAATTATCGACTTAGGCTGCGGAAATGGTGATATGTTGCGAGTACTGGCCGATTTTGCTAAAAAAGAAAACAGGATTTTTGAATTGGTTGGAGTTGATGCCAATGATTATACAATCCGGCATGCGCGAAACCTGTCAAAAAAATCCACAAATATTACCTATCTTACAGAAAATGTTTTTAATGCAGCATTTGAAAAATTGGAATATGATATCGCTTTATGTACGCTGACATTACATCATTTTAAAGAAGAAGAAATCATAAAAATCATGGAAACCCTAAATGAGAAATCTAAAATTGGGATTGTCATCAATGATTTGCAAAGAAGTGCTTTGGCGTATCGGTTGTTTCAGCTGCTGGGTTTCATTCTGCAATTGAAAAAGATGCCAAAAGAAGACGGTTTAACCTCCATTTTACGCGGGTTTAAAAAGGCAGAATTGACTCGGTTTTCTAAAAAATTAAATTTAACGAATTATACGATCCGCTGGAAATGGGCTTTCCGTTACCAATGGATCATTTCAAAAATATGAGTGTAAAAATCCACGCTGTTGCCAAACAGCTACCAAAATATTCACGCACGACTGAAGAAATTATGCCATTTCTCGACATTTGGCTTGATGGCCAGGACGATCGTTTTATCCGGAAAGTCAAAAAGATTTTTGAAGGCGCTGCTGTCGATAAACGCTATTCGATCATGGAGCCTTCAGAGGTTTTTACAGCAACATCATTCGAACAAAAAAATGACATTTACACACGTGAAGTGATCGAATTGGGCGAAAAAGTTTTGGTCAACGCACTGGCAAAAACGAATTGGAAACCGCAGGATCTAGATTATATCATTACGGTAAGTTGCACCGGGATTATGATTCCGTCACTTGATGCTTATTTGATCAATAAATTGAAACTTCGGCAGGACATTGTGCGTTTGCCTGTGACTGAAATGGGTTGTGCAGCCGGGATCTCCGGAATTATTTATGCCCGTAATTTCCTTAAAGCCAATCCCGGAAAACGGGCGGCTGTAATTGCTGTTGAAAGTCCGACTGCAACATTCCAACTTGATGATTATTCGATGGCCAATGTAGTAAGCGCGGCGATTTTCGGAGATGGAGCAGCTTGTGCGTTATTGTCGTCAGATGAAAATGATTCAGGCCCGGAAATCTTGGAAGATGAAATGTACCATTTTTATGACAATGAACACATGATGGGCTTTAAGCTTACAAATTCTGGTTTGCAAATGGTGCTTGACATTGAAGTTCCCGATACGATTGCGTCCCATTTTCCAGATATTATTCATCCTTTTCTGGCAAAAAATAATTTAAGGATTGAAGATATCGACCATTTGATTTTTCACCCAGGCGGTAAAAAAATTGTTCAGACCGTTGAGGAATTATTTTTGGGACTTGGAAAAAACATCAACGCCACCAAGGAAATTCTGCGATTGTATGGAAATATGTCCAGCGCAACCGTTTTATACGTACTCGAAAAAATTATGGATGAAAATCCGAAAAAAGGCGAAAAAGGTGTCATGCTGAGTTTCGGTCCGGGTTTTTCAGCGCAAAGGGTTTTATTACAATGGTAAAATAATTTACAAATAGTAGAAAATATATTCAATACTAATAAAAATGGCATTCGTGGCAAAAAGCATTCAAAAAATCCTGTCAAAATTACCTTATTCGAAACCTTTTTTATTTGTGGATGATATCATTCACATTGATGAAAATGGTGCAAAAGGAACGTTTTATTTTGATGAAAATCTCGATTTTTACAAAGGACATTTTAGTAAAAATCCGGTTACACCCGGAGTCATTCTGACCGAAACGATGGCACAGATCGGATTGGTTTGTCTCGGAATTTATTTATTGGATGATACATTTAGTTCAGAAACTGCAATTGGCTTAACATCAACAGAAATCGAGTTTTTAAAACCTGTTTTTCCTAACGAAAAAGTGACTGTGATTTCAGAAAAAATATATTTCCGATTTGGAAAATTAAAATGTAAAGTGCTGATGAAGAATGAACAAGGAGAAGAGGTTTGTTCAGGGACCATCGCTGGAATGATTGTGTGATATGGAAAGAAGAGTAGTGATTACCGGACTTGGAGTTGTCGCGCCGAATGGAGTAGGTGTTGACGTTTTTTTATCTGCAATAAAATCAGGAAAATCCGGAATCAAATTTGACCAGCAATTGGCCGATTTGCAATTCTCGTGTCAAATTTCGGGCACACCGGAAATTTCAGAACAGAAAAAACTCGAATATTTCAGCGAACTTGAACTTCGAAATTTCAATTCCACAGGAATTTTATACGGCGTTATTGCCGGAATCGACGCCTGGAAAGATGCTGGTTTATCCATAGAAAACAATCAAAATCCCGATTGGGACTGCGGAACGGTTTTCGGAACGGGAACTTCAGGTATCGAAAAATTTCGTGAAAGTATTTATAAAATTGACGATCTGCAAACGCGCCGTTTAGGTAGTACTGCAGTCGCACAAACGATGAATAGCGGGATTAGCGCATATTTGGGAGGAAAACTGGGTTTAGGCAATCAGGTTACGACAAATTCCTCCGCTTGTACAACGGGCGCAGAAAGCATAATGATGTGTTACGAAAGGATTAAATCGGGGCAGGCGAAACGCATGCTTGCCGGTAGTACTAGCGATTCAGGACCATACATTTGGGGCGGATTCGATGCAATGAAAGTGTGTACTTTTAAACACAATGAGGATCCGGAAAAAGGCTCAAGGCCAATGAGTATTACGGCTTCGGGGTTTGTGCCCGGAAGTGGTGCTGGCGCTTTGTTGCTTGAAGATCTTGAAACCGCTTTAACCAGAGGCGCGAAAATCTATGGTGAAATTCTTGGCGGTAATATCAATTCCGGTGGACAACGCGGCAATGGAACGATGACAGCGCCAAATCCGGTTGCGGTGCAGAAATGCATTACGGATGCGCTTTTGAATGCCAAAGTTACTGCGGACCAAATTGACACGATCAACGGCCATTTAACGGCAACATCCAAAGACAGCCTCGAAATTAAAAACTGGAGTGAAGCTTTGCAGCGAAGAGGACAGGATTTTCCACATATCAATTCCTTAAAATCGATGGTAGGCCATTGTTTATCGGCTTCAGGTGGTGTAGAAAGTGTGGCGGCTGTTTTACAATTGCATCATGGGTTTATTTTTCCGAACAGCAATTGTGAGGATTTAAATCCCGAAATTACTACTTTAATTGCTGCCGAAAAAGTTCCACAACAATGCATTGAAAAAGAACTGAATATTGTTGCGAAGGCCAGTTTTGGTTTTGGAGACGTAAACGGATGTATTATCTTTAAAAAATATAAAAATTAGAAAATGACATTCAGATCAACCAGACATACGACAGATTTACAACAGATTGTTGATTTTTATTGTGGAATCTTGGGATTTGAAATCCTGGGAAAATTTGAAAACCACGATTTTTATGACGGTGTTTTTATCGGAATACCGAATTCTGATTGGCATTTGGAATTTACAGTGTCCGATGAATTGCCGAAACACCAGCCTGATGAGGACGATTTATTGGTTTTTTATGTAGAAAATGAAACAGAATATGTGAATTTGCAACAGAAATTTGAACACAAAAATATTTTATCTATTCCGCCAAAAAATCCATATTGGGCTATAAACGGAATGACATATAAAGATCCTGACGGTTTCAGGATCGTAATTGCTAAAAAATAAAACTATGAATAGGGAAGAAGCCAAAGAAAAATTAAAAACCATTATAAAGCCATATACTAAGAATCAGGAATCTTTACAAAATCTGACAGAAGATACAGATTTTATAAAGGATTTGCAGATTAATTCTGCAAATCTCGTTGATATAGTCCTTGATGTGGAAGAAGTTTTTAATATTACAATCGATAATGCTTCGATGGAAAAGATGCTGGATGTTAAAACAGCTTTGGAAATTATAGAAGAAAAACTCGACGAAAAATGATCGGGAACGATGTCGTTGATTTAGGATTGGCACAAAAGGAAAGCAACTGGAAAAGGAAAGGTTTTCTGGAAAAAATTTTTACGGAATACGAGCATCAGCTCATACAATCTTCAGTAACCCCGGAATTAAAAGTGTGGGAATTATGGAGTAGGAAAGAAGCGGTTTATAAGATTTTCAATCGGAATTCCGGTATCCGGTTATTTAATCCGAAACGATTTGAATGTTCCGCTGATGGAAAAGTAACTTTTGAAAACCAGGTATTTTTTACAAAATCCGAAATCACTAAAAAGGCAATTCATACGATTGCTGTGCAACAAAAATCAGATTTCGATAAAGTTATATTCCTAGAAAACCGGGATCGAATCGTAAAGTTAAATGGCATTCCTTCAAAAAATAATAAACCGGTTTCTATTAGTAATCACGGGCGTTTTGAGAAGATCGTAAGTGTTTTATAATCCCAACCTTGTTTTGAGTTTAAGAAACAACAACGCAATGTTATAAGCATCTTCGGATGAAGAATATCGATCGCTTTTAGTTATTTTATACGTGTTCAGTAAGTCATCGACAGCAAAAGGCTTGTCAATGTTATCACTCACTTTTTGATGCATGATTTCGATGTCAAGTGCTTCGTTTTTTAACCTTCCACAATCCATTTTTTCAAGTGTCGCATTGATCATTGCAACGTCAAAATGGATGCGATGCCCAACGAGTACGGCATTTCCGATGTATTCTACAAAAGCCTGAACCGCTTCACGTTCGCCAAGTTTGGGTTGTTTGCTTTCGATGATAAATTCATTTGAAAGCCCATTGTCGTGCAGATATTTGTATTGTAATAAGAGAATTTCAAAATTGTCACTAACGAGAATGCTATTGTTTTGAACGCCAACAGCGCCAAAAGACAAAATAACATCTTTTTCGGTATCAAGTCCTGTTGTATCAAGACTTATGACAACAATTCTTGATGATTTTTTTTCGAATTTTGAAAGATAATTCTTCCAGAATTCGGGGTATTCCTTATTGATATTTTTTATCCAGTCAAACATAATTATGAAAATTGGGTCAATTGAAACCTATCTTTAATCAATTCTTCAAGATCTTTCATCGGTGCGAGCGCATTTTTTAATTTCTCGCGGTCAACTTTTGACAATTCTTCAATGTTTATGAATTGCCCGTCAGATTCATTTTTTAGACCTTCAGAAGTTCTGATTTTTGACAAGGTCAGGAACGCTTCGGCACCATTCAGGTAAATTTCAGAATATTTTGGATCGGTCATTGCTAATTGCTTGAAACGCAGATACGTATTATTGATTCCTCTGATATTCATGCTCAATGTAAACAATCG
>Ga0081606_1000609_pt1 | contig 13655 bp, 8 predicted proteins | sample EareggfetidaYelm_FD_71127 | JGI IMG/M metagenome (GOLD analysis project Ga0081606, IMG submission 71127) | Earthworm egg capsule microbial community from the University of Washington, USA - E. fetida Yelm (SPADES assembly) (version 2) | ecosystem: Host-associated > Annelida > Reproductive system... | reverse complement strand
TTATTTATATAGACCAATTCTTGACATGGGATGAACACATAAAAATGACCGCAAATAAATTGGCTAAAAACATAGGTATTATTAGGAAAATATCCCACTTATTGTCTCCTAAGATATTAACTAATCTCTACTATACCCTTATCGACCCATATCTGAATTATGGCAATATAGTATGGGCCTCCAATTATGAATCAAGGATAAGGTGCTTGACTCTGCTCCAGAAGAAGATGATCCGAATAGTTGCTGGAGATAGCTATTATGCTCATACGGAAACCAGATACCTAGAATTAGGAATTATAAAATTTGAAAACATAAATACTTATTTAATGGGCCTATTTGTTTATAACTATAGCTGATAAGCGCTTTTGAGAGGTATCTAAAGAGGCTATTAAAACAATCAATTTATATAACAACAAAATGTATATACATATTCGTGCACGCAAGTTGAAAACACAAGTCTATGTGCGTTTACGGGAGGTACATACCGGAGTTTTATGAATATATTATGGCGTTTAGAAGATTTTATGGCGTGTGTGATGGTTTTATGGATGACCCGTATTGAAGATGACGAAGGTCACAGCGGTTGAGTACAGTTCAACAATGTGGTCTTTGATCGATATCACATACATGGGAGTCGGTGTGAGATGCCAACACGTCAACCTCTAGATGACGTGTTAAGCACCTCATTTATTGCGTTGTCTCTGTTTGCTATTGGCTGCATGGAGCGGATGGTTTTCACTTTTGTCTAGTCTTCTCGGAAACGTTGTTGAGATGGTTGTAAGGTGGTTGTACCGTTGTAGACATTATAATGTCTACTCGAGCGTCGTGTGCTTGTAAGAACAAGCTTGTCAAATATTATGGATATGCAAGATTCCTACACTAATTTCACCCATATTATTTTCTAAGTTCATTTCACCTATGTCACGTTCATGAATAGTTTTTTCCTCGGGCTCCCCTACTCTGGCCTATAGGCTACAATCTATGTCCAGAACACGGACCCGAAGTAGGCCTATCTTGGAACTTTCCTTTTTCTGACCCTCGAAGCTCGCTTTTAATGTACTGCAATAGTCAGTTAATTTGACAATTTAAATTGTGCAGTAAAACTTGCCATAGGTCGTTGGAAACCTCAGATTTACTTAGGAAACTTGAACCGACGAAGTGAGATGCGAACATCATTCGACCAACGCTATAAGCTATGAATGGGAACGCATGTGCCCACAGTCATGAACTCATACAGAGCATAATGTCAGTCCATGCAGAACTGAAGCGGACTCAAAAGTATTATACTGTAACGAATTGATAGGGAACACATGCAATAGACCACAATAACACATTACTAAAGTATATGTGTAAAATGCAAATGTATGTTATTTAAGGCAATGTTTTGTAGAGGAAACCAGAGAATGATGTAAATGTAATCTTCTGTCAATTACATTAATGCACTTGGACAGAAACTGGTCATAAGTGATTATCTAAGTTCGCTGGTGTGAGGCGTGTATACAGACCAAGGACCACAGGATAACATTCTTCAGGGTGTGTAGCTGTTCTTCTGCGCTTTGCATGCGTGGAGCTGATCACTTTAATTGACTTCATTGTTAAGCCTTCCTGCTGTGCTATGCAAAGCAGCTGAACAATCGCCGGATAAGAAACGAGTTTAGATCAGGGCCCCAGTGAAACAATAATAACCGCTGACAATTGAATGTCTAAAAAATCCGTATATTAGTAATACGATCTAGAACATCAATCTGATGGCCTGCTGCTGCAGCTGGGACTCAAGATTACAAAGACGCAATGATCTCTTCAAAACTTCCCTAGAAATGTGCTGTTAACATAAATATATATTTGCTTGATTTTCTTCTTCTTCTTTTCTCTCTTCCATCAGCTTGCTGACTACGAGCCTCTTACAAGGCTCCTGAAGACTTCTGTGTTTCTGGTCGCCTCGCCAATCCTGGTCAAGTCAATATTTGTCTCCTTCAGGTCCATGACATTGTTCATCCAGATCTTCTTGGTTTTCTTGATCTTCCATAACTCTGTCACTCTTTGCACTCTGACGGTGTCCGCCCAAAGCCTGGTTAAAGGAGGAGGGCGAGTCGGGGCGACGCTATAATGACTTTAGTTAGCTGTTCCCACAGTGTCGTTGAATTTAAACTACTACTACATCTACATCGTGGATAGAACTATCTAATGGACAGTCTTTAAATTGGACAGCTTTTGATCAATATAATGGCTCACATTTAAGAGTTCATGGCATACCTCAGCCTAAACCTGGAGTGGGGCAGGGCAAGCTCGTGTAAGAATGTCTCGTGGTGCTTGTGGCCTACGACCGGGCACGTCAGATTCCAAATAGAGCTGCGTGATTCGGCCTGCCACGCGAAAGTCGAAACCGACACTCGTGGACTCACTCATGGCCTTCTATGTGCTTAATGTATATGGAAGTTCACGACGGACTACACTAATCATGAAGATTTCCCAGTCTAACAGATATGGGGGCAATCTTGTGATCTCAGCCGGATGTCCTCCTCTTGTCTATGGTAAACAGATCCACGAATGGCTCTGGGGTGGAGAGTCAAGATGGTTATGAGGCAAGGAGTGGACACCCATTTAATGGCAGCTATACCAACTTGTCTCTTTTGTATATCACCATATTTAGTAGTACTGTATTGTATCATAATATATCGAATTGGATTTAAATGCATGCATGGATCCAGCGGGGCGTGGTGGATCATTGGTAGATTCGTTGCCTTTTGTCCAAATGGTCGCGGGTTCGAATTCCGCTCTAGCCGCCACGTAGGGACCTTGGGCAAGTTCTTCACTCGCAGTTGCATGTGGCGCTTCGGTGTGAAACTCCGACACTGTATCAGCGCCTCTGAGTAGCAGTTGACTTGAAGAGGCGCTATAGAAATAGCCTGAATGAATGAATATATAATAAGAGACTTCTGAAGCCTTATATTATAATAAAGAATCTCGGCTATCCATATAATTATTTCATAAGGTTGTTCTTACAAGCATAATATTTATTACGCTCGAGTATAGACAGTCATTTTAATGTCTACAATCACCTTACAGCCACTTCAACGACGTTTCCGAGAAGCTTAGACAAAAGTGAAAACCATAGCTCCAGCCAATAGTTAACCGCAATAGTATGAGCGCTAATTGTGCGATGCAGTGAAAAGAGGGTCTTCATTTAAGCGGATAGGTGAGAAGTAGCTACAGCCTACAGCGTCATTGACTCGCAGCAAAATTGGTGAATAGGCTCAGACGAATAATGTGGTATGTATCAATGTAGTCTTACATATTAATTTTACAGTATTCAGGGCTTGTTTTAACGTGCAGTGATGCACAAAATGTGCAGTGATGAACTGAAATATGCAGTGTTGAAAGGCTGTTTTTGCAGTGATGAATCATAAAGAAACTATAGGAAGGCATTTTAGCATATTATTTTGGAAGGAGAAAGTAATGTGAAAAACAAGTAAAAAGGTCATTTGCAAGTGTAAGTGTCAAAATATAGCATTTTTGTGGTAAATGACTAAAAAAAGTCATGAGAAATTTTTACGGATGAAATGAAATTTTTCACAGGTTTTCGGGTATAAAAAGTCATTAAGGAAATGTTACCGTCGAAATATGCAGTGAAGAATTTCTCTTAAGACATGCTCTGGCTGTATCTGTTCGGCTTTCACACCGGATACAATATATAGGCCTACCAGACAGCAACTGAAGAATGTTTGTTCTCTACTCAGATTACCGCCAGTTCAGTGGTACCCGAGGATTACAATCCATATGCAGAATCGCTTGCATTGAAACAGGTGCAAGAGAGCTGAGTAGCGACGCGTGTCTCAATCCAAAGGGGTATCACTTCGATATAAGGGTATGTGTGTAAGAACATTATTATGCGTGGGTAGTTGTGCACGACAGGCCACAGTTATTGTGGCCTACAAGGCAGACACGTGTGTAATTTATTTTGCTCAGTTGTGCGGTTACGTTTTAATCGCCGAACAATTTACGACTCCACATTTGCTTAGTCACACTTTAAACTAAAGAGTGTCTGCTGCCGACAGAGACCACTTTCGGAGCGACTGCAAGACTCCCAGCTGTCGCACCGATCTCTTGGTTGGAGGACAACTGTGTTTCATCGATAGGGGAAATCGCTGTAAATATTTTGATAGCCGTCTCTGTGTCAAGTGGAATCTGTCGACACTCCTTCAACTTGTATTCAGTGTGAAGTGTAAGATCATCGTCGTAAGATCTGCTCCTCTACGTTGCCGAGTCGCCCGTTCGTGTTGCGCGTTGATAATCTCGCTGCGGCTAATGGACTTTCTATGCGAACAACATCGAAGCCGACTTGTCAGAGAGATTTCACGACCAACCGATCACCAGTGGATACGACTTTGTACTTTGAAGATTATACTAAGCCTAACTTGCTGGCACGTAGGCTATGTGGCGCAGAGGTAGGTAACGATATGTGCAGTGTATTTCCAGTTTATTTTTTTATCAGTTTCAATCATACTTTTGGCGGGTTAGTCACTGTGCGCTGAATAATCAATAGAAACATCGATAGAAACACAAAGATAACAACGCAAGTAGGCTAAATGCAGTGTAACCCTAGTAGCCTTAGCCTATGCTTAGCGGGTAACTATTATAACTAGACAGTAGACGCTTAGTAGGTAGTGCAAGCGAGGACATAACTGAACTTGGATTTTACTATCACGCCCATGCAGTTCTGTGAGTTTTGTTGCTTTTTAAAATATACTTAATTCAGATGCAACTTCAAAGCAATGCACTTCAATTGGCTTATGCACTACAGTTCTAGTTTCTATAACCTGCTGGGTTCTGTGCCTGTGACGGTTGTATACCACAACAGGCGCCCTTATAGCGTTGTGTCTGTGTCAAGTCGCTATATAAATAGTCATAATTAATATTATCGTTATTATTCTGAATGTCTTTCTAACCCTTTAAAATCAATCTCGTATTCTATTGTACTGTGCCGAGTTATTTTATGCTATGGCGTGCACCATGTTTCAATTCTGCTGGAAAGATTGCTTATTTCAGTTGTCTCGAGACTTACAGACAGCGGAAGGGTAATGCAAATTGGCTAAACCTATTGGCTAACATGAATCGAGTGACATGTTGATATTCATTGTTTGTATAGTCACTGAATCATTAGTTCTCTTGTAAATACCTTCTGCGTCTGTGTCAGAAGGGATGTTTTTATCCAAATAAAGGAAAATTTGATGATGATGATGATGATGATGACGATGACGATGACGATGACGACGACGACGACGACGACGATCAGAGTTCAGGAAAAAGTAGCAGACAGACAAGCACACAGACGAGCAGACAAACACAGACAGACAGAACGCAGTCTATTATTCGAATGAGACAATAGCATTATCAAGAGGATGTGACCGATTATAGGGGATGCTCGGCTGCGCTCAGTGTCCACATCTTCCCAGGGGACACGTGGTGGTTCCTTGTGTGACCAGGATCCCAACAATTATTAGAGCTGTGTATTTGTCTATTTGTCTAACTGCTTACCGTGGTAAATAAATTATATTTTCTGCGTCTGTCGAATTCGTCATAGCAGTTCTTTCAATTCGTTATTATTATCTTGTATTGATAATAATATAATGTTGTTGTAGGGTTAGGGTTGTCGATGTCGTTGTTTTTTGTTCGGTTTTCCTCGTCATCGTTGTTATTACAAAACATAGGTTGGTGCTGCATGGTTCTAAAATAAATTAATAGGCGGTTTAGTGGGAAATAAATTTTTCCTCAGCATTCATTTGAGCATTGATGTTTAAGTTATGACGCTGATTATTAACTTATCTTTGGAGTGGAACCTGTAATTATTGGTGAAAATCATTGGACCCCGCCGTGCGTTTGACGTAGTAGGCCATATTATTTGTGCGCTTAATACAACGACCATACCACTCGCTGTCCTTTCAAGCACTGCTGACCCTCTCATAGGTCGAGCATTCTTGTCATATTCAGTGCCATTTGGACTTTGGACAAACGACCACAATTATTGCGGAGAATATCTGTATAAATCAGTCAAAATTTTGGAGAGTGGTTGATCGTGGAAGCTTTTGAGAGTGACAGGAGGCCTTTGGACTAACCAAAGCCTTTGATAGTATAGTTTAAACCAATGATTAGATGTTATATTAGATGCCGTTTTGGGGAAACATTCATACTTCGTCTTTATGGACCACATCCCGACAGTTTTATGTGACCTACTGCATGACAAGCAATGTCCACCGGTCCTCGCTACTAATGGAATGCAGCTGTTGCAGTGTATGACGGACGAAACCATCTTTTCATAGCTTGAATGACCTCTGACGTGAACACGCAATATGTCCAGGGTCTGCAGACAGCTGGCTGCTTACAGACATATAATGTGGGCTACGTTTCTTTCGTGTCTGGTTGATCTTAAACGCAGATCGTCTTTATGAATAATAGACACCCTAAGAATAGCACCATCTTATGGATTCTCATTACCTTTCAATTTGCTGATGTCTGTAGTTGAGCTTTATAACACTGATACCTAGTTGTATCTTCTAAAGAGCAGAATAGTTGCATACTACTTTGCATTCAGGCTTTAGACATAGAAGTAACGTTTACATTTTGGAAGGATACGTGAACAGTAAAGAAAACAGTTCGAAGTGGTATACGACGTTTTTTGAATTGGAGACACATTATTATGTAACGATTCGAAGAGTGTATATATGCATGCGTCCTCTGCAAAGCAGTAGTTGGCCTAGATTTACGTTTGACGTTAAAATCTTAACAGCATGTGGATGAGCAATCGCTCCACAGTGGCCATGATTTCTACACATGAACTTAGGCCTACGTGCAGGCATAGAGCTTTATCGAATGACGCACGTAACGCCGGCTTATGAATAAGACACTTTGAAAGTCGAATAACACATAAACACCACAATAGCTTCGCGTCGTTCGCGCTGCAGCTCATACTGCACTTGACATTAGAAGGACAATCGAACCAGATTCATCACGCTTACAAGTCCGTTGCCAATGTAACCTCGCCTAATCTTGAACTCTTATAAATCCATAGGTTATAAGATATAGGAGCCCGTGTCCCAGTCTACGTTTCGTCTCTAGTAGACCTAAGAAAACAGCATGCAACATGTTGCAGCTGAGGCGACAGCTGCGTTGTCGCAGCCACTGGAAAAGAGGTACATAATGGTTTTACCTCCGCGTCATCGATCACTCGTGACCCCATGGTAACCTTTGTGACAATAACCACAGAGTAGTGCCATCTGCCACCTGTTCATGTATTATCGGGTTCTGTTGATAACCTACGGCGTATACGCGGCCTGTGTTTATTGCAAATGGTATCTTATCGATGGTACAGCCGACAGATCGAATGAACCTAACGAATGAGTCAGTCAATCGATCAATTAGTAAATCAATGAACTGTATTCATTTAAATCAGAACTGAGTCAATCTAAATGAGTGAGTAAGTGAGTCGATGAATGTTTGGTCAGTCAGTCAGTGACTCGTAATCGTACCGGACCTGAGCCTCCCACGGACTATCCTTTGGACAACCCTCTGATTTGACGCAGCGTTCGTGAATAAGCTGGTGGCCTGCGCTTGACTTTTAAGTGGCGCTTTAGAAGTTTGGAGGTTACGATTACGAATCGTAAATTCGAGACTTCTGTATCACTAATAGAAGACTTATATAGCGCCCAAATATTCATAAACCGAGCGCCTAAAAACTCATTGATATGGTTGCTTGCTCATTCGACACAGAAGAGAACAAGGAAGGAAATTGCATGCGTTGATTTGGTTGGATATCAGTGACTCAACTCGGTTGTTTGTTGTTTGTGTTGAGGCCCTGGCAAGACGACTCTATAAGAGGTTCATAGGTGGTCGTCAGGTGGCGTCACCGTTGCGTTGTTAATGACACAAAGGAAGTGGGTGGGACAGGTGCTCGCGCCGTGGCCTACACGTATACAGGAAACAAAGGAGCAAATTTAACTGTAATAATAATAATAATAATACAACGCGGTTAGTTTCTATACGGCAAATCTCGATATGAACATTTGAATCTCTGCCGAGTCAGTCGGTTGCCATGGCCAGTTCTGGACCAGGCCAGCCAGGGATCAGGCCAGCCAATCCACTAATATGTCAACCAATTTAACGAGTCAGCCATTATTTCTTCTGTGAGCGAGCCAGTCAAACAGAGTTTTAATATGTACACGGCTCTGGCGTGTTTAGTTCACAATTAGGTTGAATGTTTATACCAAACAATGTGCTAAAGTATAAAGAGAGAAATATCTATTTCATGAACCATGACAAACACGACCATAACTACAATTATAGGCCAAGTACAGACCAACCTAATAATTATGCATGCACATAAACAAGCATTGTTCTATATTTACACACTTAATCATCAGATAATCATTGCATAGAGATTATTTAATTTGCTTGCAAACAATTGAAGAATGCAGAAACGATGCTAAGCCATTAGCAGGGCGCCATGTCCGCTCTCACGCTAAATGGCTCCCCAAAACGTTGTAGCTTTTTAGGAACACATGTACTCCATAAATCCAACAAATGAAACCAGCATAACCACACAACCTACTCGGATCTACGCGAGGTTGAGTAATGCAAATTACATGATTCAGACTGACCGTAAAATTACAGGTCTATACTCGTTGATAAAATCACTTCAGATAATTATACATCTAAATAATTTAAAGTTCTTGTCATCTGTGGTTGGCAAGGAGAGGCTGTGCGCACGTGATAGGGTAATCCCGGTATTAGGCCTGACAGGTTAGCTTGCAGTGATTATGTTACACAGAGCAACGACTTCTGAACCACTTTAGACCCTTGTTATGTTATATTAAAGCTTAATAATAATCTTTATAATCATATACACGGGCGCGTTTTATCAGAGAACACGTTACATGTATAATTAATCGTCGTCTTGCAATGGCGTTCTGTGATCTAAATGTATATTATACATTGACTGTTTTACAAAAGATACATTATTGTGTGCATGAAGATGGTTCAAATTTAAAACCCGTCTAATACATCAGTATAGAATATATATTGACCAGTTCACTTATGGTGACTTATTTTACTTGCATACATGACAACAGTAGATATTTATTTCTGTGAATGCTGTTTAACTGTAGGCCTAAATCAGATGCATATAGCTCCAGTTTCAAATGCCAGATTATACGCTTTTCTCCATTCATGTAGCGCTGTAAGCGTGCGTAAATGCACCGGCAACTGTACATCCATTGATTCCTCAGATCGGCGGTGACGTATGCTGTTCTATTTCCAGTAATATTGACAATTACAGGAACATTTAATTGTCGATGTTTACCAGAAAAATTAATTCTCAGTGGACCAGAAAAAGCGTTGTTGACAATGAACGATTTCTGTGTTTGCCAATGTACTACTTGGTGGTGACAAGTGCCTACTCTGCCATGGCTGCTCTGCTGGCTTTACGGCCGACGTAGTGCAGGCCTATATAGTGGAAATTCTACTTGTGTGTGTGTGTGTGTGCAATAATCTGTGTTATTCGTGTGCATTTAAACTGTTGGCGTTTATGCGAATATGCGTCTATGGCTGTGTGGTTTCACGTGTGGCAACACTTACTTCAGAGTAGACATTGAAAGCCCGTTAAAGGTAGTGGCTTGGTATGTTACACGCTTAGCCTTAGTTAGAGTTGTATCCAGGTTACTAACGACCGCTTTATCTCAAGACCACTTGGTCTACAACATTACTTCCGCTTTGAGAAAAGCCTTCGGCTCTCCATCCCAAAGTATTAGGACCCAGAAGAGATCGGTGAACAAACCGCTATCTGAACTGTGTTCAAAGAACGAAGATCAGGTATTGAAAATCTGACCATGTCCGGGTGAACTGCAACACTTTCATGAATCGCATCTGGAGCAAATCACTCAGTTGCCCACCTTCAACCTGGCTTTGATGAAGATTGCAAAAAATTGGATTTAAGCACTGCTGTTCCTTTCCCATTTTTCCTGTTAATTCACATGATCTCTATATTCATTTCGTATTTTCAACTCGGTATTTTCAATTCATTACTGTATGTTTACTTGTAGAGCTTTCGTCGCACGTGGCATCGACCGACCAGGTTCAGAAAGATCACTGGGACCACATGAACATTCGAGTGACGATTGTTTCACAAAATCCTGCATTGGATTTAGACAGTACTGTCCTGGATATGCATATCTGACCAGCATAACATTCACTTCTGGTGCGATGTGTTGACTGTGGTGAACCGTCGAATCCTTGAAATATGTCAAAGAGGAACTGATGTTGAAATGATTACAACGCAAGCCGGTAACACGTGTGGTTTTACCACTTTCCTACCATTCTCACTACCACCTCTAACAGAGACAGTGTTTGGAGAGCTTCCGGCGTCACCAAAAATGGCGCATCCAGTCCCACCGACAACGGTTGGGGAATTGATTGGAAAGGGGTTACCGTTACCAACAGCGACGGCAACTAAATCGGAACAGCTTCCTTCGTCACTGCCAGTAGTTCTTTTACCTGCCCCACCACCACCCCCACCACCACCCCCTCCACCTCCACCACCTCCCCCTCCTCATCCATCAGTCGGACTAAATATTTCATCCTCAGGAGTTTCTCTACCACCGCCGCCGCCACCACCACCTCCACCGCTACCGCTTGGATCAGCTCCGCCGCCACCGCCAGGTCCTCCGTCGCCCAGTCCGTTCCAGAGGGTCCCACAGCCTAAGACGAAGATGAGGAGGTTTCAGTGGACAAAGATCCCACCGACCCGCGTGACAACTGGAAAGAATGTCTGGTCCTTGGGTGAGAGTCAGTCGAACGAATACAAGCCGAACTTCGAACGGATGGAAGAGCTCTTCTCGTGCGTCGTCAGTTCCTCTCCGGTTGGTTCTAGAAGCTCAAGGAAATCAGATGCGCTAACTTCCTCCTCCAAAGACCAGAAGGTCGGAGAGGTTGGTCTGAAGTTCCAATTTCATCACAATTACAATTAGGTTATTAGACACATTGCACTTGCATCATTGCATGACACCTTGCACAGTTGCAATCAACATACATGTAGGCCTATACTACAACCTATTATAGGCCGTGCAGCACATATGCATATGGACGCAAATTCGACACAATGTATTTTCTGTTGCTCTCCGTTCTCCATCTCCTACCTCCAGTCCTCCATCTTTCTTCCTTTCCAAGTTCCTACGCTCCTCTCTTTGACCTTCCCGTCTTTCATTGTTACTCGTTCCTTTCTTCTCCAGACTCCCTGGTCAAAGACAACAAATTACTTTCTTTCCAAATCAATATTACTAATGCTGCACAATTGCGCCATCGTATTGCAGTATACGTGGCCTGTGCCAAATGCACTAAATGAACCATGGATGATTCAGGAACTGCAGTGCAGACCCTTCTAAGACTCTCATTCTACATGTTTGTGCACATGTACCGTAATGTAACTGAGGCACTGCAGCATATCGTACCTGTACAGGTGAACATCCTAGACAGTCGTCGCAGCCTGAACCTCAACATCTTCCTGCGCCAGTTCCGGTCAAGTCACGAGGACCTCCTTCGCAGCTTGGCTCGGGGAGAGGCTGATAAGTGGGGGGCCGACAAACTCCGGGCCCTCATCAAGTTCCTACCCGAGGAAGAGGAGATGAAGCAGATCAAAGAGTTCGACGGCGACAGCAGTCGACTAGGCTGTGCCGAAAGATTCTGCGTTGAATTGGCTTCCATCTCAAAGTTAGTGAACAAAGCAGCTGCTCTTATGACCTGCAGTTAATCGTCATACTTACCTAGAGGTAACCTATAGTTATACGTCATACTTACACAGAGGTAACCTGTAGTTATGCGTCATACTTACACAGAGGTAACCTGTAGTTATACTTCATACTTACATAGAGGTAACCTGTAGTTATACTTCATACTTACATAGAGGTAACCTGTAGTTATTAACTTATTAGTCGTACTTACATTGAAGTAACCTGTAGGAATACGTGATACTTACATGGAGGTAACCTGTAGGAATACATCATACTTACATTGATTTAACCTGTAGGAATACGTCATACTTACATATTTATTCATTCATTCATTTATTACGGACATCAAGTAACCTGTAGTTATACGTCATACTTACAAAGAGGCAACAGGAGTAATTATGTATGTTTTGAAATAGAAAAAATAACTACGTTTCTGGTTCACGTCTTGTATTAAACGGCAGTTTGCTCACAGTTGCTGCAGGGTTAATTGAGCCGGAAGTCTCTTTAATACTGAGATCTTCTCTCGCCATATGTGTCAAAAACTGAGTTCGTCAGGCCTGTTTAAGGTCCATGGATTTCCGGTTGCCCGGCATAAGCGAACTTTTGTATTTCGTATATAGGACGACATTATCGGATTTCATGTGTACTATTATGGTACCAAAGACAATATTAGGCCTTACTTATTTATAGATAGTGTGCCTCATGCAGTGATAGCAGCGGTACTGGTCTTAATTTCTGACATCTATAGCAGGCCTACTTAATAACTGCAATCGAGTTCATAATGCAGTGACATTAATCACTAACCTAATTTCGTAATAGGCCAAACACCTCTTAAGTCCGTGAGGGTATCGGCTTAGCAGAATCTATCTTAATTAAGATAAGTAGACCTCCTGGACATACCAATTTGTCCCACTATTCGGTCTTGCAGCAAATGCGAAGCGAATATTCCGTACGCCCCTATTCAATTCAATTCATAGATCATTTCTATAGCCCTCCCTTATCGAAAGACATATACTGACCACATAATACTAAATACATAAACGTGTGTATAATATATGTTCATGCGCTGGAATGCTGAAATGACTTCACAAGATTACATAAGCCCCATAGCCTAGCATGAGGTATTTGTTTATCCATTCATATATTTGGCTTTGTATTAGTGGCCTTCATTACGTGTGTTTCATTGACCCAAACAAGGACGCTATCGCTATCTGTGATCCTTAAGGCCACATTATCGTATAGTGTCTGCTTTGATCAGCCATGACTGGTGATTTTTTACGAGCAGCTATCGGATGCGAATTGAGACGATGTTACTGAAGGAGGAGTTCATCCATTCAATTGATTGGCTGAAGCCGTCCATCGACGCTGTCATCATTACCGCCAGAGGTCGGTGTTGGCGCCATCTGCCTACGAACAAAGGAACGAGTGAAAGAGCGAACGAATGAACGAATTAATGAACGCACAAGGGAATTAATGAACTAATGAACAAAAGCGAACGAATGAACGGATGAAGGAGCAAATGAAGGAATTATTCTAAAAACACAAAATGAATGATTGAATGACTATCTGCTGTTTTTCTTTATTTATCTAACTGTTTCTTTTCTGATACTGCTCGTGGCTGTTGCGATTTGACACCTGTTTTCAAATTATATATAATTTATAATCTCCGTAGTTGGCCCTTTGGTATGGAATGGTCTCCCAATGGTTCTCCGGTCACTCCCTATAGGGCCTAGGGTATTCTCCCAGAAATTCCTTTAGCAACTTAAAACAACATTATTTGGCCGCGCTGGGGTTGGGAGCGCTTCTACGTAGCCCCACTTAAGAGGCGCTATATAAATGTCTGCAATGAATGAATGAATGAATGAATGAATGAATGAATGA
>Ga0081606_1000608_pt1 | contig 13669 bp, 11 predicted proteins | sample EareggfetidaYelm_FD_71127 | JGI IMG/M metagenome (GOLD analysis project Ga0081606, IMG submission 71127) | Earthworm egg capsule microbial community from the University of Washington, USA - E. fetida Yelm (SPADES assembly) (version 2) | ecosystem: Host-associated > Annelida > Reproductive system... | reverse complement strand
CAGTCCCACCGCTGCGACTCCCGCCATCCAGAGCCTACTGGCCGGCAGTGCCGACCACATCGACGGCATTGTCTCCACGTCGTACTACCCGTCAGTAGCGGGTGCGGAGATCTGGTCGCAGAATTCCCAGTATCAACGCATCGTTTTTGCGGCAGCCGACAGCAGCCCCGAGGTTATGCAGGCCATCCAACAGGGTGCCATCTACGGCACGATGTTCCAGAACTCATCCGGCCAGGGTCTTGTCGCCGCCTATCTGCTCAACCGAATCATTACCCACAATTGCACGGTCAACGCGGGCGGCCCCTGGAAGAAGTCGGCCCTCACCGACCGTCTGATGGACTCGGGCTACCAGTTTGTCGATTCCAGCACCGTGGCCGATGTCATTGGCAAACCCTACGGTCTACCCGAGGTGACCAAGAAACTACTCACCGAAGCGGACAAATACCTCACCTGCCCGTAGCTGCCAGCAGATGAAGAAGGCGAGAGCCACATGAAGGGCGAAAGCCACATGAAGCCGGTACTGCGGGGCGTGGTGAGCGGTCACGGACGCGTCTGGTCGCTGGTGCTGTTGACGGGTATGACCTGGATTGTCTTCTCCCTCTTTGGGCGAGGCTTCCTCTCACCGTTCAATCTCAACTCCCTGAGTCAGCTCATAGCCCAGAGTGTCGTGATCGGCTTCGCGCAGGCCGCCCTCATGGTTCTCGGTCGCATCAATCTGGCCGTTGGAGGCATCGGCGTTGTCGTCGTTGCCTCCATCGGCCTGATGGTGACCCACACACCGGTTCCGCTCCCACTGGTGCTGGTGCTCGCTCTGATGATCGGAGCGGCGGCGGGGGCGTTAATAGCGGTGGTCGAACTCTTCACAAACCTCAACAGCTTCGTCGTGACCCTCGCTTTCCTCTCCATCTACCAGGGCAGTGTCTTGCTGCTTACCCAGGCTGCCCACTACCGGATCTCCTCACCGGTGCTCCTCGCGTTCGGCAACGGACGAGCGTTACTGCCGGCCATCTCGCCGCTGCTTGTCGTGGCCCTTGTGGTCGCGATCCTGCTCTGGATCTTCTACTTCCGCACGTCTCCCGGCTGGCAGAGCCTCGCGGTGGGTGCCAATGAGCGAGCGGCGGCGGCCTCCGGCCTCCGGGTGCGTCGGATCGTGCTACTCGGGTACGTCGTGTCCGGGCTGTTGTGCGCGATCGCCGCGATCATGGAGACATCCCGACTGGCCGAAGCCTCACCGTCAACAGGGTCGGATTGGCTGCTGCTCTCCTTCATCGGCCCACTCCTGGCCGGTGTTGCTCTCTCCGGTGGAAACGTCTCGATCGGCGGCATCCTCATCGGCAGTGTCTTCTACGGGAGCATCTTCTCTGGCCTCATCATCCTGAACGTACCCACCTACTGGCTTACCTTCGCGCAGGCGACGGTGCTGCTGATCGCCCTCGTCGTCGGCCAGTTGCGGCGTGAATCATTCTTACGCTTCAGTCGGTCTCGCGAAAGGAACTCCGCTCGTGGCTAAGCCCTTCTCGGACAAGACATTCTCCGCACCGTGGTTCCCGTTACTGGCGGCCACCGTGATTGGCGGAGCCGTCGTGTCGCTACTGTCGAACACGTTCGCCACCGAGTACAACTTCTTTGTCATCCTCCAGGAAGCCAGCACCTACGCGGTGATTGGGTTCGCCGCCATGGTCGTGCTCGCCGTTCGCGATATCAGCCTTGCTGTCAGTGGCATCGGGAGCCTGTCCGCCGTGCTCTTCGGCTGGATGGTCGCCGATCTTGCACTCCCGCTCGCCGTCTCTGCGCTCGCGACAATCCTCCTCGGCGTGCTCGCGGGATGGATCAACGGCGTTGTGATCGCACGAAGCGGGCTCAGCGGGTTTGTGGTGACCCTAGCGACGGGAGCAGCACTCACCGGCATCGCCCTCGGCGTCACAAAAGCTACGGCGTTCTCAGATATCCCCCGGGAGTGGTCGAGCTTTGGACAGGGACGTCTCGGGCCCTTCCCCCTGATCGGCATTGTTACTCTGGTGCTCGCCGTGGCGCTCTTCGTGCTCTACCGTTGGGGCTCGGCCGGTCGATCAATGCTCGCGGTGGGGGGCAATCCCTCCGCGGCGAGACTGGCCGGAATCAGCGGCACCCGGCAGCTCGTACTGGCACACATGCTCTCTGGCGCGCTCGCATCGATCGCGGCACTCATCTACGTTGGACGACTCTCCTCGGCACCGCCCGATCTCGGCGGAAGCTGGATCCTGATCTCCTTCGCCGTCCCGATTATCGGCGGCACTGCCCTGAACGGCGGACGTCTATCGGTTCCGGGGGCGGTCATCGCCGCCATCGTGTTAGCCACCATCAACGACGCACTCATCATCCTGAAGGTCAGTCAGTACGGAGTAATATTCGCCCAGGGCCTGCTCATCCTGCTCGCTGTGTTCGCGGGTCGGATCGGTGGCTTCGGGCTCCTCCGACGACGCAACAGTCACACCACCGAGCTGACTCCACCGACCACAACACCGGGGGAGGTGACTGCATGATGCTGCGACTCCAGGAGATCGGCAAGTCCTTCAATAGCATCCCAGCCCTCGTCAATGTGACCATCGAACTGAAACCGGGCGAGGCACACGCGCTACTCGGCGAGAACGGAGCTGGGAAGTCAACTCTCATCAAGATCATGAGCGGCCTGCATCAACCCTCAAGCGGGATCATGACCTTCGACGACAGGCCGGTAGTCTTCGATACACCGACCGATGCGGTACGGTGCGGAATTAGCATCGTGCCGCAGGAACGCAACATAGTCCCGGAACAGTCAATCGCCGAGAACGTGTTTATGGGCCGGCTTCCACGCCGAGCAGGCTTCGTCAACTATCGCAGGCTCAATGCCGATGCCCAGCAGTGGCTCTCGATGGTCGGTCTCCACCTTGATGTCCGCCAGGATGCCTCGGTCTTGAGTCCCGGTCAGGGCCAACTCCTCGAGATTGCACGTGCACTCTCACTGGAGAGCCGGATTCTCCTGCTCGACGAGCCCACGGCGTCGATCGGCGAGGAAGAGGTAAACCGGCTCTTCGAGCTCCTGTCCACACTAAAGGCTCAGGGGCGGGCGCTCCTGTTTGTCAGCCACAAACTCGACGAGGTGTACCGCATCTGTGATCGAATCACCGTCATCCGCGACGGACACACTGTGATCGAAGGGGGCGAGCTTAGCACCGTTGACAGGCCGACACTCATCAAGGCCATGGTCGGCCGCCAGTTTGTAGAGTCGCCTTTTGCAGAGCGGCCTGCCCCCGGTGCGGTCACCCTCGAACTGCGCGATGTCTCGACCAGGTGCGGCCACGAGGCCGTGAACCTCTCTCTCCGAGAGGGTGAGATCGTCGGACTCTACGGTCTGGTCGGTGCGGGGCGAACAGAACTGGCCCGCAGCATTGTGGGACTCGACCGGATCACCGGTGGCACGGTGCTCGTGAACGGATATGTAGCACGCATCCCGGATCCGGCGGTCGCACTCCAGAAGTACCACCTTGGCTATGTCAGCGAGGATCGCAAGGGCGAAGGTCTCATCGTTTCCGACACCATCGGCCGAAATGCCAGCATGACGATCTGGGCTGGCCTGGCAAAACCGTTCGGTTTCCTCTCCCGCACACGCACGTGGCCTGCGGTGCTTCCCTCCGTCGAACGACTCAAGGTCAGGATGACCTCTCCCGATCAGGTCATTTCAGAGTTGAGCGGTGGCAACCAACAGAAGATCAGCGTGGCTAAATGGCTGGCGGCTGAAGCGGACATCCTGCTCTGTGACGAGCCGACCGTTGGCATCGACATCGGAGCGAAGGACCAAATGCACCGGCTGATCTGGGATCTCGCCGCCAGCGGCAAGACGGTATTGATTATCTCGAGCGACCTGCGCGAAGTCGTGCAACTCGCTGACCGGGTGCTCGTCATGGCTAACAACCGGATCTGCGCTGATCTTCCCAACAATGGCCAGTACGAGGGGATGAGTCGGCAGATCATGCGAGTAATCGTACGGTCATAGGCAGCAGACGCCAGGAGATTACCGCGGCGGGCGCGGTTCTCCGCCAGAATTGGGGGAACTCTACGATGGGAAGAAGGTGCAGATGAACGATCCGGGCGACGATGTTGCCGATCGAGAGAGACAGTTTCCTGAGACGGGTCGTAATAAGTCAACCCGTCTCGCGTTTATTACCGAGGCCGTGAACCGCGACGGTTTCGTGACGGTTGATGTGCTCGCCGACGAACTCGACATCAGCCGGATGACCGTGCACCGCGATCTTGACGTGCTGCAACAATCGGGAGTGCTCCGCAAGGTTCGCGGGGGTGCATCGGCACAGCGCTCCGCCCAGTTTGAGAGCGATCTGCCATACCGGATGCGCGTAGCCGTGACGGAGAAGAAGGCCATAGCCCGAGCCGCAGCCGGACTCGCCACGGAGGGCGATGTCGTCATTATCGACGACTCCACCACCTCACTCGAACTGCTACCGCTCATCGTGGGCCGCGCGCCGATGACCATCATCACCAATTTTATGTCAGCCATGGAACGGCTCGCCGGCAAACCGGACACCACCCTGATCGGCCTGGGCGGGGAATACGTTCCCCGCTACCGCGCCTTCCTCGGAGTCGGATGCGAGCAGGCGCTGTCGGAGCTCTATGCCGATGTGCTCTTCGCTTCAACTTCGGCGCTCCGCGGTCTCGAGCTCTACCACCAAGACCAACGGGTTGTGGCGGTGAAGCGTGCAATGATGGCCGCAGCGCAGCGCAGGGTGCTGCTGATGGACCACACAAAGCTCGGCCAGGGCGCGCTGCATCGCCTGGGGAGTGTGACCGACTTCACCCACGTAGTGGTCGATCAGAAAGCGGATCTCTCCCTGATGTCCACCATTGCGGAGGCCGGAGTCGAGGTTATCGTCGCGCCGTCGAGCAACGGCTAAAGAACCTCTGTGACAGCACCTGTTCAACCGCACACTCTCGGCTGTTGCGCTCCCCCGGTCACACCAACCGCCACCGCGTTGCACGGTGCCCGTTGCATCCCGTGACATCGCACACAGCACTCACGCGCACGACCGAGTACCGTTGTCACATGGCAGACCGCGAATACGGGTTCAAGACCCGAGCAATCCACGCAGGCAATATTCCCGACCCGGTGAGCGGTGCCCGCGCGCTCCCGATTTATCAAACGAGCGCGTTCGTTTTTGATGACACCGAGGATGCCGCCGCGCGCTTTGCCCTGCAAAAGTACGGCAATGTCTACTCGCGCCTTGCAAACCCCACCGTCGCAAGCTTTGAGGAGCGAATCGCGAGCCTCGAAGGTGGCCTCGGCGCTGTCGCCACCGCGTCCGGCCTGTCTGCACAGTACATCGTGTTTGCAAGCCTCCTCGGCACGGGCGATCACATCGTCGCATCCGCAAACCTTTACGGCGGTTCCATCACCCAGTTGGATGTCACGCTCCGCCGTTTTGGCATCGAGACAACGTTCGTCCGCTCCGCTAATCCGGTCGACTACGCGGCGGCGATCACCGACCGCACGAAAGCACTGTTCGTCGAAACGGTTGCCAACCCCTCCGGTGAGATCGCCGACCTGGCGGGTCTTTCAGATGTTGCCCGAGCACACAGCATCCCCTTCATCGTGGACTCGACAATAGCGACACCGTACCTCAACCGCCCCATCGAGTGGGGGGCCGATATTGTGACGCACTCGGCCACAAAGTTTCTCGGCGGGCACGGCACGACCCTCGGTGGCGTGGTCGTGGAGTCGGGGCGCTTCCACTGGCACTCCGACACCTTCCCGCTGTTTAGCGAACCGGTCCCGAGCTACGGCGGACTGCAGTGGTCTGGCAACTTTGGCGAGTACGCCTTCCTCACCCGACTGCGGGCCGAACAACTGCGAGACATTGGCCCCACCCTTGCACCACACTCTGCATTCCTGCTCGCGCAGGGAGTAGAAACCCTCCCCTACCGCATTCAGGCGCACGTCGACAATGCTCGCGCTGTTGCCCAGTGGCTAGAATCTGACCCGCGCATCGGGCATGTCTACTGGGCCGGGTTGCCGAGCCATCCCCACCATGAGCGGGCCGCAAAATACCTGCCAAAGGGGCCAGGGGCCGTGTTCAGCTTCGAGGTGAAGGGCGGTCGCGAAGTCGGTAAAAAGCTCATCGACTCGGTGAATCTCGCGAGCCACCTCGCGAACATTGGCGATGCAAAGACCCTCATTATTCACCCCGCCTCAACAACGCACGCACAGCTCACCGAAGAACAACTGGTCGCGGCGGGCGTCGCGCCGGGCGTTATCCGACTCTCGGTGGGCATCGAAGATGTCGACGACATCATCTACGATCTGGATCAGGCGCTCTCCGCCGCAACGGGAGGTTCACGATGAGTACTGCTGCGAGTGACAGTGCCAACTCGACCGGCGATGTGAAAACGGTCCGGCTGCCCAACAACCTCCCCGACAACCTCGAAACAGTCCGGTTACCCAATGGTCTCTCCTGCGATCTGCCACCAGACTCTGCGCTCGCGAAGCTGCTGCGCTCGCAGCGCACATGGACTGGTCCCGACGCGAAGGCGCGGAAAAAGATTCTGGATGCCGCGCGGTCGATCGCAATCGTCGGAGCTTCTCCCAACCCGGCACGATCAAGCTATTTTGTCGGCACGTACCTGCAACAGTCGAGCAACTACCGGGTGTACTTCGTGAATCCGAACGCCCACGAGATTCTCGGTGAACGGGCCTACCCCGATCTCACATCGCTGCCGGAAGTGCCGGACATTGTCGTTGTATTCCGGCGTGGGAGCGATATCCCGCAGGTTGTTGACGAGGTTGTCGCTGCGGGCGCAAAAACAATCTGGGTGCAGCTGGGGATCTGGAACGAAGAGGCCGCGTACTACGGTGAAAAGCAGAAACTCACGGTGGTCATGGACCGGTGCATCAAGGTCGAGCACGCCCGGTTCCACGGCGGCCTGCACCTGCTGGGATTCGATACCGGGCAAATCACGGCCCGTAAGACGGCCCGTTAGGGATGTCCCATCTGCCACTGCCATCACCGCTGGTGTCACTCGAGTGGCTCGCCGACCATCTCGGTGACCAGCGGCTCGTCGTTGTGGATGCCAGCACATCGGCAACCAACCCGGTGACCGGTATGCCGATGGGCGCACATGATGCTTACCTCATCACCGGTCATATTCCCGGAGCGGTATATGCGGACACCGCTGATTCGTTCCGCGAGCCGGGAGCACCGTTTCCACCGGCCCGGCCCGGCCTCGAACGGCTCGAGCAGGTGCTCCGAGCACTCGGCATTGACAATACGTCAACGGTCGTCATCTATGACTCGGCCTTCGGTCAGTGGGCAGCACGAGTGTGGTGGATTCTGCGTGCAGCCGGACTCGACCGGGTGGCCCTGCTCAACGGCGGGCTCTCGGGGTGGCGCCAGGCGGGGCATCCTGAAGAGCGCGGAGACACGGAACCCCGCCTGGCGGGCGAGCTTACTCTGCGCGAGCGCGACGGGTGGTGGGCCACTACCGCTGATGTTCGCCGCATCCTCGACGGTGCTGCCGGGGTGAGCGTTGAGGTTGCCGTGAACAACGACTCCGAGGCAACCCTCGTGTGCGGGCTGACGGCCTCAGACCCCGGTGGCGCCCAGCCCCACCACGAAACAACCCTCGTATGCGGGCTGTCGGGGCAAGCGTTCGCGGGAAACCCCGGTGACCCGCGTTCTGGGCACATCCCGGGCAGTGTCAATATTCCCTTCGAGTCGCTGCTGGAGGTGCCATCCCGCCACCTCCTCAGCGGTGCTGCACTCGACCGCTACCCTGCGGCAATCGACCCGCGCAGGCCCGTCATCACGTACTGTGAACACGGCATTCTCGCGACCGGTGTCGCCTTCGCACTGCGCCTTCGCGGGCATCGGGATGTTGCCGTCTACGACGGCTCACTCGCCGCGTGGCGGGCCAACCCGCTCGCACCGCTCACCCAGCTCGCCGCAAATCTTCCCCACTAATCACATTCTCCTCGCCCACACACCCGGTACGGTCTACGACCCCGCTGTCGGATCAGAATCACTACATTCTCCCCGCCCACACACCCGGTACTTCACCCGCGAAAATACTCCGCGACCGCTGTTGCGAGCGCGACAAGATCGGTAACGTGTGCGAGTTCGCGGGCGGAGTGCATAGACAACAACGGCACACCGACATCCACGGTCCGCAGTCCCAGGCGGGTTGCCGTAAGCGGTCCGATTGTTGAACCACATCCAACCTGATTGTGCGACACAAAGGGCTGCACGGCGACTCCGGCGCGCTCACACACTCCCGCCCACATCGCCGATGTCACCGCGTCTGTCGCGTACCGCTGGTTCGCATTGAGCTTGAGCAGCAGCCCCCGACCGAGTTGCGGGCGCGTCAGCGGATCGTGCTTCTCGGGATAGTTGGGGTGCGTTGCGTGACCGGTATCTGCTGAGACGAGCCAGGATGCCGCGACCGCCCGCCGCCATTCGTTGTCGGTTGCCCCGAGCCCCGCGCTCACCCGCGCCAACACATCCTCCAACAGCGGACCGCTCGCACCCGACCGCGACCCCGATCCGATCTCCTCATGATCAAAGGCGGCAAACACGGGGATCATCGGATCAACACCCGGTGCGGCTGCCGATAACCGCACCGACAGTCCCTGCACCGCCTCCCCCGTATCGTCATCCCAACTCGCTCCGCTCGCCGCGAGCAACCCCCGCAATCCCGCGAACACCGAACTGAGGTTGTCGAGCCGCGCCGAGGCGAACAGCATGCCGCCACTACCGAAGCGCGCCGCCGACTCGGTTGGCACCGCCATGATGTCGTGCCCCGCGATCTGTGAGGCATCCACCCCCGCCACCAGTTCGAGGATGTCGCCGGGCTTGTCGCCAACCCCCCACACCGGGTGCACGTGCCGCTGCTTGTCGAGGGTGAGCGAGGTGTTTTGCTCCCGGTCTAGGTGAATCGCAAGCTGCGTGATTCGCAGCAGCGGCCCCGTGCGAACAAGACGCACCGCGCCGTCGCGGGTGACGATACGCCCGGCAAGCTCCAGCTCCCGATCCAGCCACGACGATAGCAGCGGCCCGCCATACACCTCAACAGCGACCTGCAGGCATCCTTCACTGAGTGAATCGGGCGTCGGCTTCAGCTTGAACGAGGGCGAGTCGGTGTGCGCACCAAGGATGCGAAAACCGGTTGTGGCGGATGCCCCGACCGGTTGCCGCCACGCCACGATGGCTCCGTCACGCACGACGAAGCGCGCACCCGCGTCACTCGGCCACTCATCGGTTTCCGTGAGTTCAAGAAACCCCGCGGCCCGGAGCTGTCGAGCGATCTCGCTGACCGCGTGGTAGGACGAGGGGCTGGCTACAACAAAGCTAGCGAGGTCAGCAGCGTAGGTGTCAGTATCTAGGTGAGACATCCCACCATCCAAACACCTGCCCCGTCGTACTTGCTGCACCCGAGGTCGGGCACGCCGATAACTGCTACCTCAGCTGACACGTATAAATGAGGTTCACCGCACCGACTGGTGATGGGTTTCGCCCGGGTGGCCCCCAGCCACCACCTACGGTTTCACATGTGGAGACACAGCCTGCACCGCCTCACCAGAACAACCAACATCACAGCCACCCTCTGACACAACATGCGCAACCCTACCTCTTACCGGACTGTGAAAAACCATGGGTGGGCTTTGAAAGAACTGGGAGTGAAATTGACAAGGCACCCTCCATATAGTTGAATGAAAGGCGCAGGTTTTGCAGTTCAAGGGAGTACTAAATGAGTCGGCCTACCATGGTTTTGTCCGGATTCCTCGCGGCGGGCGCGTTGGCACTTGGTGTGACTTCCCCCGCAGGTGCCGAGGAAGAGCTCAAGACAGAAACGGGTTCAGTGCTTGCGGAAGTGACGAGCAAATCTACCTCGCGCGCAACAGAGGTGCTCAATGGCGTTGCGAACGTCTCGACCGACTCGACAGGTGATGCCGCAATTGATGCGACAGTCGCTGGGACCGATCTGATCATCCCAACTGATCCCTCAGATCCCATCACGGTCAAGTCACATAAGGGGGACGTGATTTCGGTTGAACTTCCTTTCGCAGACAAGGCAGCAGATGCCGTTGTTGTCGCGGATGGAGTGGTCGCCTTCGATAACCGCAATGCCAGCACGACCGCAGCTATTGCCAAGGGGGAAGGTTCGCTGCAGGTGGTGACTATCATCGATTCCGCTTCTGCTCCCACAAGGTATGTATACGAGTTTAACCTCCCTGAAGGAGCAGAGGTTATCGCTGCTGGCACAACGTTACTGTTCATTGATGATGGGAAACTGTTCGGTGGGCTTGCTCCAGCATGGGCGAAAGACTCTGCAGGCCGGGATGTGCCCACACGCTACGAGGTTACCGGCGCGACGATCACACAAGTTGTTGAACACGTCGGGGGTGAGGTTACATATCCGGTGGTTGCGGATCCCTGGATAGGGCTCGCACTTTTCCAGAATATTTCAGTTGCCCAGAAAGAGGAAAAGGGGCAACCCGTGGTGAACCTGGATCTCTCCGGCTGGGGATGGGCAGTCTACATCGGAATAACGCAGGGTGGTGGTGCGGTAGGTTTCGCCGCTGGGCAAGCCATCCTTAACACGGCGGGATGGGATGAGGCTTGGAGTAAGGGCGGCCGTGTACGCAGAGCCCTAGACAAGCCGAGCCAGCGGCAACAGTTCTCCTGCCACGCACTTGGTGCGCTCGCCGCAGGGACATGGAACCTTGAGAAGTACCGCCCAAACCGAATTGGGGGTGATTGGTGGAGTCATGCGTACATTCATCACTGCAATTGGAACACCTCTTATCGCGAATAAGAACGCTAGGAGAAGATAATGCACCCAGACCCAGAACCTTACGGCGGGTATCACACTCGCCCTTCCTCTGCATCAACGAAGATTGTGATTGGGGTGGCCGCCGCCGCTGGGATCGTGATAGCTTGGTGGATAATAAGCGGTATAGATTCCTTCAGACCGTATCCCGGTACAAAACTAAGAAACTTGTTAGCGAATGCGCCGGAAGTGCACCCGATCGTAGCGACGGACGAACTCTGTAATGTGCCGGACTGTGATCCCTGTCATGGTCATAAGCCAGACTGCATCGAAGGTTGGCGCACCGATGTGGGGTCATATCTGCAGTTTCGCTCGACAGGAAGTGCGGAATACTGGGCGACAGTTCTCGGGGACGATGGAAGGCGCGACGGGAATGTAGTGCTTGACATGCACGCGACAAACCTCACCTTTGACCAGCGCCGCTATGCTATCGATATGCTCTTTACCTCACGCGACTGGTCATAGAACTCACTGAGAAAACCACCACCCCCGGTTCACCTTTGCGGGTCAAGAAACCCTTCGAGGGGCATAAGAAACACCCCTCCACCACGCCGTTTTAGGACCACGCTGGTTGCGTGTGTAACTGATGAGGGTCTATCGGGTATCAACTCACACACATACAGACTCCTCAGTTCATTTCATTCGGATTCGAACCCACACGACCCACACTTTCCACCGCCGTTATCGCCGCCATCTCGTTCTCGCTGAGCTCGAAGTCGAAGACCGAAATATTCTCCGCCAAGCGTGCACGCTGCGACGACTTCGGGAGCACAATATGCCCGCGCTGAATGTGCCAGCGCAACACCACCTGCGCCGGGGATCTGTCGTGAGCTGCCGCTGCCGATGTGACCTGAGGCAACTCCAGCAGTGGGTACTTGCCCTGGCCCAGCGGCCCCCACGATTCAACGGCAATGCTGTGCGCCGTCGCGAACGCCTCTGTCGCAGGCTGTTGATGAGCCGGATGCGACTCAATTTGATCCACCACCGGCACGATGTGTGTCTCTTTCAACAATCGCTCCAGGTGCGGCACGAGAAAATTCGACACCCCGATTGATCGTGCACGACCCGACGCCCGAATCTTCTCCAGTGCCTGCCAGCTTTCGACGTACAGATTTTTTGCCGGACAGGGCCAGTGCACGAGGTAGAGATCCACGTAGTCCAGCCCGAGCCGCTCAAGGCTCTTCTCAAACGCAGCAAACGCAGTGTCGGTGCCCTGGTCGTCATTCCACAGCTTCGTGGTGATGAACAGGTCTTCGCGAGGTATCCCGGAACTTGCGACTGCCTGCCCGACACCCTCTTCGTTGTTGTAGATTCGCGCGGTGTCGATGTGGCGATACCCGAGTTCGAACGCATCGAGCACCACCTGTGTGGTCTCGCTCGGGTCAATCTTGAATACCCCCAATCCCAGCTGCGGGATGGTGCGGCCGTCATTCAGGGTAAGTACAGGAACCGGAGGTACGCTCATCGTTCAAATCCGTTCTGCCGGGGATACCTTCACCGACACACAAAAACTTACGCTAGAAAAACGAATTCCAACACCCACGGAAGCTAGTGCTGGAATTTTTCCGGAGCGAGGTGTCGCGGCTGGCGCTGGTTGATGCCGCTGCCCCTGCCGGATAATGCCGCCCACCGCGGGGTGCCGCTGCTCGCAGCGGTTGGTGTCCCTGCCCAGGTCGGATTGGGTGACGCTGGTTCCCCGTCAGGACGCTAAAACTCGTGCACCAAACCCGGGCAGTCCTCGATAGGCTAGTTCCACCGTGGGCCACTATTCCGAACTCCTCAAGACCTCGGGTGTCGCCCGCGTTGTCGCCGCCCAGTTGACTGCTCGGTTCCCGCAGGGAATGCTCGCGCTCGTGTTCCTGCTCCACATCGAACAGCGGACCGGGTCCTACGCCGCGGCGGGCCTAATGCTCGCGGCAACCTCTGTTGGACAGGCAACCGCGGGCCCGCTTATGAGCCGGATGATGGGTCGCGTGGGAATGCGCACGGTCCTTGGCACAACCGTCAGCGTCTGCGTCGCCGCGACCGCCGCAATCGCGTGGGTCCCGATGTCCGTCCCGTGGTACGTCGTTGTGGGCCTACTCGTCGGCATCACCACGCCACCCGTGCAACCGGCCGTCCGCACAATCTATCCCAAGATGGTCAACGCGAGCCAGCTAACTCCTCTGTATTCGCTGGATGCCGCGGTGCAGGAGGTGATCTGGGTGATCGGCCCCGTCGTAGCCGCATTTCTGGCCACCGGCCTCGGCACGGTCTGGGCGCTCTTGCTCACGATGCTGCTCACAGTCGGGGGCGGAGCGTGGTTCATATCCTGTCCTGAACTCGGTCGCGTGAGAATACCTCGCTCAAAACGACGGTTCGGTGCTGTGCTGACCCGCCCACCGATCATGCTCGCGACAGTGGTGGGCTTCCTCCTTATTGCCGCGTGCGCGGCCATTGAGGCAGGAGTTGTGTCGGCCTTCGGCCACGGCTCACCGGTCTCAGGCTTCGTTCTCGCGGCGTTTTCGACCGGCTCCCTCATCGGTGGCTTTGCATTTGGACACAAACAAATATCACCGTGGTCAACTGCCCGACGTTCCCTCATCATATTTCTTGGGATGGCCCTGGCCACCCTTTTCCTCAACGCACCGTGGCTCGCTGTCACGCTGTTCATAGCCGGCCTCGGAATTGCGCCGGTACTCACGGTCATCTCAGCGATTGTGTCGTCGAACGTGAAGTTCGCCGACACCGCCGAAGCGTTCGGATGGTTGGGCACAGGGGAACTCATCGGTGCCGCACTCGGATCGGCGACCGCCGGGTTCCTCATCGACAGCGAAGG